>Ga0193726_1000444_pt1 | contig 44026 bp, 16 predicted proteins | sample H2c1metaG_FD_144928 | JGI IMG/M metagenome (GOLD analysis project Ga0193726, IMG submission 144928) | Soil microbial communities from a riparian zone of the East river system, Colorado, United States - H2c1 | ecosystem: Environmental > Terrestrial > Soil > Riparian zone | place: USA: East River... | reverse complement strand
GTTCCAATTAAAACAGGTTTCAAAAGATCTTTTGATAAAAGCAACACAATATTCTGAACCGTTGAACCCAGCACTTTTCGCACACCAATTTCTCTCGTTCTTTTCATGGCTGTATAGGAAGCAAGGCCAAATAGCCCAAGACAGGCAATACAAATAGCAATGCCAGAAAAAATACTCAATAGAGATTCCTGTTTCATTTCACCTTTATACAGTTTGTCAAAGCGTTGATCCAAAAAATCATATTCAAATGGATAATCAGGCGCAGCACTCTTGTAAATTTTCCTAACGTGATCAATGACTCCTGCGAAATCTGTTGTTTTTAATTTTATCAGTGCAAGGCGCCTGTCGTCGTTCCCGGGCGAAATGACCAGTGGCCCAATAGTTTGTTTTAGCGAGGCATAATGGTAGTCTTCCACAACGCCAATAATGGTTCTCCGAAGACTGTCTGCTGTGATATTTTTTATCCATTTGCCAATGGCTTGTTCAGGTTTGTAACCCAGGATTGTGGCTGTAGACCGGTTGATGATGGCCGATTGCAATGTGTCCGTAGGGAACTGCGCGGAAAAATCTCTACCAGCTATTATTTTTAACCCCAGTGTTTTTGCATATTCAAAATCACAAAATTCAGTATTCAAACTAAGTTTTTCACCCGGTCTGCCTTCCGCTTCAAAACCGTATGAATCATGAAAACCACCGGGTTCTCCCGTCATCAATGAAACGCTTGCAATGGCGGGATCAGCCTGCAGCTGATTTTTGAATTGTATTTTTTTAGTCCATATGGCATTATTATCCAATCTTACGATCATTGATTGTTCCTTATTAAAACCCAGGTCGGTGTTTTTTACGTAATGCATTTGATTTATTACAATTGATACACTGATCATTAATAAAACAGAAATGGCAAATTGAAAAACAACCAGGGCTTTCCGGAAAATAGTACCCTGTTTGCCAATTTTCAGTTTTCCCTTCAAAGATTCAATAGGAGTAAAAGAAGATAGCAGTAGTGCAGGATAACTTCCGGCCAAAACACCTACTACAACAATAACAGCACCCAGGAACAGATAGAGCTGTGGATTGGACCAGTAAGAGGGTAATTTGTATCCCAAAAAATGGGAATAGGCGGGCATGATCAATTGCAATAAAAGCATGGCCGCGATCCCTGCAACGGTTGCAAACAATATTGATTCAAATATGAATTGCCATGCCAATTGTTTCCTCAATGCGCCCAGCACCTTGCGCAGACCCACTTCTTTAGATCTGTCTGTAGCCCTGGCGGTAGCCAGGTTCATAAAATTGATGCACGCGATGATAAGAATGAGAAAGGCGATGCTCATGAAAATGTAAACCATCATTTTACTTCCATGTTTTACATTATCGTAAGGGGTTTCTCCTTCGAAATAAATATCGACAAGGGGATGCATTGTCAACCCCATTTTAAATCCACTTTCACGGTAAAAGGCGCCCAGGTACTTATCCATAAATGCGGGAAACCGCTTTTCCATTTGCTCGGGTTGAACAGGAGGGTTAAGCTGCAGGTACACAAATTGGCTATTGGCGGGCCATTGATTCATCCAATACTCATTTCTCCAATTAGCCAATGGAACGACCATATCAAAATTGAGATGGGAATTAGCCGGCACATCTTCCGCAATGCCCGTGACTTTTAAACTCATTTTCTTATTAAAATCAACCACCTTACCAATCGGATCTTCATTGCCGAAATATTTTTTTGCAGTAGAAGCCGTCATTACAATACTTAAAGGATCATTCAATACAGTGGCAGGATTTCCCCTCAACAAATGAAAACTGAAGAAATCAAAGAAATTGCTGTCAGCGAGATAGATGTTATTTTCATTGAACGAAACGTTCTTATAAGTCACAAGGTCATTGTCTGGTTGTACGCGAACCGTTTTTTGGATCGCGTCAGGGTAATCGTTCATTAATGCCTTAGCGTAGGGCGGGGATACCCAGGGTATATTTCTAATCGCTCCATTGACGTTCCCTACCCGCATGATCCGATAAATATTCTTGCCGTTTTTGTGGAACCTGTCATAACTGAGCTCATTCATAATAAAAAGAAATATCATGAGGCAACAAGTAATCCCAACTGTCAGCCCAAGAATATTGATCAGGGAAAACATTTTTTGTTTCCTGAAATTCTTTACAGCCAGCAACAGATAATTTTTTATCATAAAATATCTAATTGATATAAATGCTCTATAAAAAATAGTACACAAACCGTTTCATCTTTTCTATTAATTCGCTTTCAGTACATCCGTTGATTTTTTTCGGATAGCATACATCACTCTTGATCCAATCGTGAACCCGCTTATCACCAGTACACAAAAAATTGAAAGGGTCAAAGAAGCCGTGCTTATTCCTGAATTGATCCTGAATATCATGTCCATTAAAAGTTTGGAAAGGGTGTACCCTGCATAACAACCAATGCCTATGGAAAGAAGGAATATCCAGAAGTATCCTTTTAATACCAGCTGCAAAATCTGCCTTCCATTAGCGCCAACAATTTTTCGAATAGCTATTTCCCGCATTCTTTTTAAAACGGACAGTGAGACCAAAGCAAACATTCCTGTTGCAGCCATCAGCACAGAAATGACAGCGAACCAGAAAAATATGGTGGCAATACTTTTATTGACATGTGATGCTTCTCCGGCAACCTGGTCCTGGTAATATCCCCTGAATGGTTTCAGAGGATAAAGTTTTGTCCATGCAGCTTTTGTTTCATCGTATACCGTGCTTAGCTCACCAGGCTTTGCGCTGATGATTAATTGTGAATATTTTTCGGGAGCAACAAGGCACATGGCAACAGGTTCCATCGGGTTAAAAAGCGTATTCGGTACAAAATCTTTTAGTACTCCCACCACGGTGCAAAGTGTGGAATCATTTTTTCTTATTTGTTTGCCTACTGCTTCCTGTGAGCTCCATCCAAATTTCGAAGCAAGGTTCTCATTGATCAGCATGGACCGATCATAATCACCTTTACCGGAAGTATTGAAAGGTCGGCCAGCAACGAGTTTCAATTTCATGACGTCTAAAAAATTTTCACCCGTTTCCATATAATCGCTTTGTCTTTTTGTCCCTTTCGCTTCAAGTGGAACATTGTGATAGGAGTACCCGACCTGGTCAATGGTACCTCCCATTTTTTCAATATTTGGCATCTTGCTGAGTTCATCGCGAAGAGATGTGTAGGCCAAGGGGTCCTGGAAATTTAGTCCAATGACATTTTCTTTATCAAAGCCATAGTCATAGGTACGCTGGAACTCTGAATTCCGGGAAAAGGCAACTCCTGCTATAACAGTAATAAAAGAGATAACGATCTGTAACCCCAGCAATACCCGTGAAAAAAGATTACTGCCTCCAAATTTCACTGAGCCCCTGAAAATCCTTGTAGCGTTGAACCTGCTGATATAAAATGCCGGATACGCACCTGCCAGGAGGGTTACGCTGATCAGTATTAAACCCAGGAAAATAAGAAGTGTATAATCGGAAAAATAATGTGCTTCTATATTTACAAAAGTGAACATTGCATTGAATGCGGGCAACCAGAAATTATTGATCACAACAGAAAGGCCGATTGCAAGAATTACGATACAAGCACATTCAAGCAATTGCTGGAACATGATTTGGCGGTAAGAACTACCCACCACTTTTCGAATGCCAATTTCTTTGAGGCGGCGGCCACTTTGCGCAACGGAGGTATTGGCAAAATTCAGGCAGGCCGATAGTAATATAAAAATTGCCAGTATCAATGGTCCATACGCTGCAGAATCCTGGGGTCGCGGTACCAGGGCATTATTTTCAACTTCCCTATTGTGATTTGCAACCTGGGAAAGTGGCTCCATCACAAAAGAAGAAAGCTTTACATCGGGTCCTGCACCCTGCTGCAATGCCAGGTATTTTTTAAAATCATTGCTCAACTTTGGTGCATCCCCAGGCTGAGACAACTTTAAAAACACAGCATCTATAAATATATTCCAATCGTTGTCTTTAATTTTTGTGCCGTCGTTCCTCAATTGATTATCAAAATCCGTTATTACATCAAATTGAATGGAAGAATTGACTGGCGGATTCTTTAAGATACCTGTGACGGTTAATGGTTTTTTGTAGGCCTCATCAGAATAAAATAACAACGTTTTTCCAATCGGGTCAGCATCGCCAAAAAATTTCTTCGCTGCTTTTTCAGTAACTACAACAGTGGAGCGGTCACTTAGATTTACAGTGCCGCGCAGGAGAGGGAAATTAAAGAATTCAAAAAATGAAGGGTCGGTAAAATGTGCTTGCGAAGCAAAGGGTTCGCTCTGGTCCGATTTAATATCCAGGTTCCGGCTATCCCACCTCACGGACCCTTTTACGCCCGAAAAATCATTTTTTGCCGCAGCAGCCAATGCAAATGGACAAACGCCTTTCAGGTTGTCGCTGCCTTCAGGTTTTGTAAGTACGCGAAAAATATTTTTACTGTCCTTATGGAAATTATTATAACTGAAACTGAACCGGTAGTTCTGAAAGCCCCACACGATGGAAGCTATACCTGCCGAAAGACCAATGATATTAATAAGTGCATATAACTTATTTCTCCAAAGGTTTCTTGTGATTATTTTCAAATAGTTCTTAAACATAATGAAGGATTTCTGATTTCTGATTTATTGATTTCTGATTTCTGCTCGTTGAATATTCATTCTATATTTTGCATTATTCACTATCCCCTTCCCTTGTATTTGAATTTTCATTTTCAAATTATTAATTGTTCACTATTCATTATCCCCTTTCTTGTATTTTTTTACATTTTTAATTTTTCATTATTCAATATTCACTCCGTTCGTAAGGATTTCACCGGGTTAGCGATCGCAGCTTTTATTGCCTGGAAACTCACTGTTACCAGTGTTACCAGCAATGTTATTATTCCTGTTATAATAAATACCCATGCTGAAATACTGATACGGTATTCATAATTCAGCAGCCATTTTCCCATAAAATACCAGGCAATGGGCATCGCAATAAAAAATGAAATAAATACCAGCAGCAGGAAATCAGTTGATAAAAGCCTCCAAAGATTCACGACAGTTGCTCCCAAAACTTTTCTAACACCTATTTCTTTTGTACGCTGTTCTGCTGTAAAGGAAGCCAGGCCAAACAGACCCAGGCAACTTATAAATATGGCGAAGATGGCAAAGAAGGTTGCAAGGCTGCTGATCCGTTCTTCAGCACTGAATTTTTTTGCGTACTCATCATCGGCAAAAGTGTATTGGAAAGGTGCGCCTGGATTATACTTTTTAAATACTTCTCCAATCTTGGGCAACGCAGCCGCCATACTCATGGAAGGGTTAACTTTTACGATCACCACATTTGCATCCTCATAATCCAGTATATAAAAGATGGGCTTAACGGGTTCAAAAGGGGAAATCATAATCATGTTATCAATAACCCCGATCACCTTTCTTTCTTTAGTAACATCATTCCCGTCATCATGGGATATTGTTTCCCCGATCGGGTTTGAAAGGCCAATATATTTTGCAGCGGCTTCATTCAGGATGATAGCAGCTGAATCTGTTGAAAATGTCCTTGAAAAATCACGCCCCTCCTTGATTCGCCAGCCGACAGTTTTTCCAAATTCATGTGTTATCCGTATGACGCCGAAAGAAGCATTAAGATTGGGATCTTTTCCTTTCCAGTTAAACCCACTCTGGTTGCTCCAAACATCCGTTGCGGGACTTGAAGATTCTGCCATTTCTATAGCTGCACCTGAATTGACCAGGTCGTCATGGATAGATTGATAATGACCGTACAGATCGGGGGTATTCATGTCAACGGTCAGGAGGCCATTTCGTGAATAACCCACAGGCCGGTTCTTTGCATATCGGATTTCCTGGTAAATAACAATGGTTCCAATAATCAAAGCTATTGAGATAGTAAATTGAAGTACCACAAGCACCTTGCGTGGTATTGATGCAAAACGGCCTGCTTTGAAAGTGCCTTTTAAAACTTTTATTGAATTAAATGAAGAAAGATAGAAGGCAGGATAACTACCAGCCACAACCCCTGTAAAAAATGAAAAGCCTATAGCAATGGCCCAGAACCATCCATTATCCCATAAAATATTCATTTTCTTATCCGCCAAATCATTGAACCAGGGCAATGAAATTTGTACCAGTATGATTGTAAGGGCAAAGGCAAGAAATGCGATTAGCACAGACTCTGTAAGAAACTGAAAGATGAGTTGTTTACGCAGGGAACCGACAGCTTTCCTAATTCCCACTTCCTTCGAACGTTTTTCAGAACGCGCCGTACTAAGATTCATAAAGTTGATACACGCAAGCATCAAAACAAAAAAACCAATGAGTCCAAACATCCACACGAACTGGATGCTACCACCTGTATTGACCCCGTTTTTAAATTCGGCAAATAGATGCCATTTGCTCATAGCGTGCAGCACTACTTCCGGCTTATCTGTTCTGTCATGACCTTCCAGTTCGCGCCTGACCTTGCCTGCAACTTTTTGTAGATCCGCCTGGTCGTTGAGAAGAGCAAATATTTGAAAGGAATTATTATCCCACTCTGTTTCAGAATTCTTGACCCATTTTTGATCCGCTTCATAATAGTCCCAGGGAATAAAAAAAGTTACGTCATTGAATTCGGAGTTATGAGGAAAATCAGGGATCACACCGGAAACTTTTACACTCGTTTTATTATCAACCTTTACTAATTTATTAAGTGGGTCTTCCTTGCCAAACATTGCTTTTGCAAGTGATTCGGTCAGTACGACAGAATATGGATCGTTTAAGCAGGCGAGGGGACCTTCTTTCATTTTAAAGGAAAATATTTGAGCAAATTCCGGCTGTACAAACATTCCGGATTTACTTAACTTTTTATCTCCCGTAGCAAGTATGTGAGTGAGGTTCCACGATGCCATGGTTACTTTACTGAAGTCTGCGGCATATTTTGTCCTTAGGTCACCGGATAGAGGGATGGGAGCTGAATTAAAAGTGCGTATCAAACCACTCGCGGTAGAGTTTTCTTTTATGCGAACAATTTTATCATAATTGATAAATGTTTTGTTGTAGGAAAGCTCATCCCATATCCACAGGCCGATCAAAAATGCGGCAGCCATACCAAAGGAAAGCCCAAGTATATTTATAAATGAATACACTTTGCTCTTCATCAAATTTCTCCAGGCGATCTTAAAATAATTCTTTAGCATAAAAATGATTTCTGATGTATGATTTAATGATGTCTGATTTTCTTAGGTTGTAATTATTTTTAAATTTGGAAATTGCTGAATAGTTGAATTGTCAAATTGTTTCCTTTAGATTCAAATTTTCAAATAATTAATTGTTCATTTTCTCTATTCTTTTCATCTGTATTCCTATTATTCACTATTCATTATAAATGTTCCCCCTTCTTGTATTTTTTTACATTTTTAATTTTTCCCTTCTGTTCTATTTGAATTTCATTTCCAAATTTTCAAATTATTCATTTTCACTCCATTTTTCACTCTGTTCGTAAAGATTTGACCGGGTTTGCCATGGCAGCTTTGATTGCCTGGAGGCTAATCGTCATCAATGCGATGATCAAAGCTGAAAATCCTGCAATAATGAATACTGACCAGCCTATTGGTATACGGTATGCAAAATCCTGGAGCCATTTGTGCATGCTAAACCATGCAGCAGGAAATGCAATAATGGCTGATAATAAAACCAGTTTTAAAAAATCTTTCGATAATAATGTAACAACACTTTGGACAGAAGCGCCCAGCACTTTTCGTACGCCAATTTCTTTTTTACGCCGTTCAGCCGTATAAACAGATAAACCAAATAAGCCGAGACATGCAACAAAAATGGAGAGGAAGGTGAAAATGCTGAACACGGCCCCCATACGTTGTTCCGAACGGTACAAAGCATCGAACTCACTGTCTAAAAAACTATAATCGAATGGTGTGCCTGGAGCAAAACTCTTCCATTTAGCTTCGAGTTCATGTAAACGATCATTTATATCGCCAGCTTGGAACCTTACCGAGATATATGAGCTGTTAAGACCATAGGTTTTCGACGATGTATTAAATAATGCAAAAGGTTCAACAGTTTCGCGCAGGGATGCAACATTAAAATCTTTCACGACCGCAATTACCTTAAATCGCTGATCGTTGCCGGGATAGGCAAGATATTTCCCAATGGCATCTTTCCAGCCGATCATTTTTGCTGCGGTTTCATTCAATATTACAGATGCGGAATCAGAAAATTCTTTGGAAAAGTTCCTTCCCTGTAAGACCTGCATCTTTAGGGTAGGGATAAAATCATTATCGACCATAAAAGAGGAAAGACCGATCTCTTTCAGCAAAGGCTTGTCAGTTTCCGTTTGCTCCGGAACGTAATCATCACCAAAGTTTACTTTTGTCGGGATGCTGCTGGATATTGATGCATCGATTATACCGGGTTGTTTTGTAAGCTCCTGTCGAAAAACCTCTTCATTATTTCCCAGGCGTTTTGTATTTGCCAGTACAACAATATTTTCTTTGTTTAATCCCAGGTCTTTGTTTTGGGTGTATTTTAATTGCTGAAATACAATTACGGTACATATGATAAGTGCTATTGAAATAGTAAACTGGAAAACTACCAGTCCATTGCGTATGAAAAGATTGCCCGAGCTATTTTTAAAAACCTTTATGCCTTTCAACACGGTAACAGGACTAAAAGAAGTTAAATAGAATGCTGGATAAGTGCCTGCAAGTAATCCTGTAATTAAGCACAAGGCTAATAGTAAAGCGGGTATGTTATTTTTGAATATAGAAGTGAATTCAAAAGCCTTTCCCGCAACTTCATTGAACGGTTTCAGTAGTAATGAAACCAACAGCAATGAGATCAACGCTGCGATAAAACTGTACAGCATTGCTTCCGAAAGAAATTGTTTTATCAGTTGTCTTTTTACAGAACCCAATACTTTGCGGATACCTACTTCTTTTGCTCTTCTTGCTGACTGAGCAGTAGAGAGGTTCATAAAATTTACGCAGGCAAGAATAATGATAAACAATGCAACCAGGGAAAAAATATATACGTATTTAATATCGCTAAGCGTAGTTAAGCGGGCTGGTACGATCATGGGATTTGCATGCAAATGGATCGAAGTAAAAGGCATTACACTATATTCCAGTTTACCGCCCTTTTTAATGAACTCCTCAAAACTTTGTCCCTGGCTTTCGAATACATGCTCCTTTACCATTGCAGGAAATTTTGCTTCCAGCTTAGCGATGCTTGCTTTATCAACAGTGGCATTATCCCTGAATTTTACGTATGTATTTACCTGGAGCCAATACCAGTTCCAGCTTCGTTTCTTTACTTCATGATAAGCGTTGATCGGTGCCAGCAGGTCAAACTGGAAGGAGGACTGCGACGGAATATTTTTTAGTACGGCAGTTACTATAAAGGGCTTTCGGTCTGTGTCAAACAACAATACTTTTCCCATTGCATTACTGTCGCCAAAATATTTTTTTGCCGTTGCCTCTGTTATAATTACCGAATTCGGTTTTTGCAGACAGGTTATCGCGTCACCTTGTAAGAGCTTGTAATTAAAGACCTGTAAAAAATTAGAATCGACCGCCATGACTTGTTTCTCCGTAAAATAATTTTCGTTCTTTGTGCCTTCTTCATAACGGACCAACACATCACCGGGACGATAAATTCTTACATAGCTTTCTATTTCGGGAAATGAGCTTACGAGTGCTGGCCCGACTTTCGGCGCTGTATTGCCTCCAGTGGTTCCTTCGACTCCATTATTCACAGTGGTCATATTAACCTGGAAAATGTGGTCCGCTTTTTTAAAAAATTTATCGTAGCTCAGCTCATCCTGCACATACATCACGATCAGAATAACACAAGCCATTCCTATGGATAGCCCTGCAATATTTATAAAGCTGTTTACTTTGTTACGCTGCATGTTTCGCCATGCGATCCTGAAATAATTTTTGATCATAAAGGATGATTACTGATTTACTGATTTCTGATTTTGTAATTTCTGCTCGTGATTATTTACTATTCATTTAAAGCGTTCCCCCTTTTGTATTTTTTTACATTTTACATTTTTAATTTTCCATTACTCACTCCGTTCGTAAAGATTTGACCGGGTTTGCTATGGCAGCCTTGATTGCCTGGAAACTCACTGTGATCAACGCAATACCTATCGCCAGTACTCCTGCTGCAAGAAATATCCACCAACTGATCTGCACCCGGTATTCATAATCCTTCAACCAATTATGCATCATCCACCACGCCAAAGGGAAGGCGATGACACAGGAGATGGAAACGAGTTGCAGAAAATCTTTTGAAAGTAAACCGGCAAGACCTTTGGCACTTGCACCCAATACTTTCCGTATACCAATTTCTTTTGTTCTCCTGGCGGCTGTGTAAGCTGCAAGACCAAACAAACCCAGGCAGGAAATGATTACGGCAAGAGTTGCGAAAACGCCAGCCAATTTTCCTATTAATGTTTCAGCTTTGAAATACAGATCAAATTCATCATCTGTAAATTTGTATTCGAATGGGTATCCTGGGTTGTCTTTTTTAATTATGGATTCCAGTTTGGCCACATCTGTGTGAAGATTTGTATTCGGTTTGAACCGTACAGATAGGAAATTAGCATAGGCAGGCTGACAAAATATGATCAGGGGCGCAGGGGATGCATACATGTTATTATAAAGGAAATCTTTTACTACTCCCACCACGGTATATTTTGATCCATCGCCTCTTGTAATAATATTACCGACAACATTTTTCATATTCATCGCCTTTGCAAGCGTTTCATTAATGATAATATTGTCGCTGTCAACGGCGGTCTTTGGATAAAAATCCCTGCCCTCCTTTAAATGCATACCAGCCGTAGAAATAAATTCCGGGCTCACATAATCTATGCTTACCAACAATTGCTTATTGGGGTCTTTTCCCTGCCAGCCAAAATCTCCTGAATTGCTACCATACTGCAACTCATCCTGGGAACTTAAACCGGCATTTTCGACGAACCCTGCTTCTACCAGGTCATTTTTAATCGGGTTAAAATTGTCAAGCATCTTTCCCTGCAATTCCATATACACGAGATTATTTTTATTAAAACCAAGATCCCTGTCCTTTGCATGTTCTATTTGCTTGTAAATGATGATTGTGCTAATAATAAGAATAACGGAGATCGTGAATTGAATTACTACCAATGACTTCCTGATAAAGCCTGCACCAGCTCCTGTTTTTAGTTTCAATCCTTTAAGGACTGAAATGGGTTTGAACGATGAAAGATAGAATGCCGGATAACTGCCTGCAAGTAATCCGCACAACAGGGTGATGGTTAGCAATGCGCCGGCCTGGTATGGATCGGTAAGATTGAATGATAAATGTTTTTCAACAAGTGTATTAAAGGAAGGAAGGGCCAGGTAAATCAAGCCGATTGCGACCCATGCAGAAATCAGCGCTGTTATTAATGATTCACCTAAGAATTGCGAAACAAGTTTTCTTTTGCCGGCACCCATTACTTTTCTTACTCCTACTTCCCGGGCACGTTGCTCTGAACGCGCGGTAGCCAGGTTCATAAAATTGATACAGGCTATTATTAAAATGATCCACCCGATCAGGCTAAAGAGCTTAACATATTTTAAACGACCTTCCTTCTCGTGACCGTTTTTATCAAAATTGTCATATAACCTCCAACGACTCATTGGATAAATGGACATTTTTGCAATGGCATCTTTACTTTTAGTCTGTACATAACCATCCAGTCGTTTATTGATGGCCTCGATATTTGCCTGGGGTTCCGCCTCTACATATGTTACGACGCCATTATTACCCCAGGATTGTAACCATGTATTTTTATCCTCATAAATCTTAAACGGGGCGAACCAATGATCGTTTTGGAAAGAAGCATTTTCAGGAAGATCTTTTACCACTCCGTTTATAACATAATCCTGTTGATTGTCTACCTTAAGCGTTTTCCCGATTACATCAGTGGTTCCAAAAAACTTATTTGCCATTTTTTCTGAAAGGATCAGGGAATGCAACTGTGAAAATGCATGAGCTGGATTGCCGCTGATAAATTGAAAATGGAAGATCGAGAAGAAACCAGAGTCAACATACAGGCCCTGTTCGAAAATAGTTTTGTCGTCAAGAGAGAATAAACCACGATCTCCCCAGGTGGTCCGGGCCGTGGTTTTAATCCCCGGAATTTCTGCTTTTATAGATTGAGCAAGCACACCTGGTGTTGCGTCAAAGACAAAGGTGGTGCCATCATAAGTTTGGCGGTCCTTTATTTTATATATGTGTTTAGTATTACCGAAGTAATGATTGTAGGTCAATTCATCGCCGATCCATAAAAAGATCAATGCGGCGCAGGCAATACCAATGGCAAGGCCGGCAATATTTAAAAAACTATAACCTCTCGTTTTCCAGAGATTGCGGAGGGCGGTTTTTATATAATTCTTTATCATAAAAAATGGTTTGAGTTGTGAGCTACTAGCTCGTAGCTAGCAGCTCACAACTGTTTTATTATTCCGTTCTTAAACTTTTTATAGGGTTGGATAAGGCTGCTTTGACAGCTTGCAGACTTACCATTACTATAGCTACAAGTAGTGCAATGAGCCCAGCCATAGCAAACATCCACCAACTGATATGCACCCGGTAGGCGTAGTCCTGCAACCAACTATGCATTACATACCAGGCCACAGGGAATGCAACCAGCATTGCCAGAAAAATAGGCTTGAAAAATTCTTTTGAAAAAAGAATAGATATCTGGGTCGCGGATGCGCCCAATACTTTTCGAACTCCTATTTCTTTTAATCGTCTTTGAATGGTAAAAATTGTCAGCCCAACTATTCCAATGGCTGCAATTAAAAATGCGAGTGTTGCAAAAACGATAACAAGTTTACTCAGCCGTTCTTCCGATAAATATTGCTTGTTAAAATCTTCGTCGAGAAAATAATATTCAAATGGCCTGTCGGGTAAATTTTTTTTCCACGTATTGCTAATGTATTGAAGAGTTCCATCAATATTTCGGGTGGACATCCTCATAGAAATGTAGCCACTCCAATCAGGGCGAATCGCAATGACGAGCGGTGTGATGGCCTGTTCCAGCGAATTAAAGTGAAAATCATTTACTACCCCGATCACTTTACCATCACTATGTACCGTGATTTTTTTACCAATGGCTTCTTCATTACTCCAACTCAGGGACCGGGCAGCCTGCTCATTAATGATATATCCTTCTGTGTGATCGGAAGCTATGGCTGTCGAGAAATCCCTGCCTGCTAAAATTTTCACGCCATAAGTCGGCATAAAATCATAATTAACATAGAGGGTTTGTATATTATCTTTTTTTTCAATTGGCATGCCTTCTACCCAAAACGACATTGTTGTAGCCATCTTTCCAGGTATATCACCAGATTCAGTAACATATTTTATCTGCCGCTGTTTTAGAAATTCCTCTTTGAGGTGCTCATATTGTCGTTCTACTTTTCCGTCATAATTAAAAGGAAGAATCAAAACATGGTCCTTATCAAAACCGAGTGATTGATCTTTCATGAAATTGAGCTGATTATAAATGATAATTGTTCCAATAGCGAGTATTATAGACATTGAAAACTGGATCGTAACCAAAGTGTGCCGTAAGTGCCTTTTTTGTTTTCCGTAGGAATTTTTCCGGGATAAGTTACCAACAGGGCTGAAAGAAGAAAGTACTATAACCGGATAAATGCCAGCCAATAGGCCTGCGAATAGTACAAACCCAATAATGAAAAAAGGTAACCATCCCTGAAACAAGTCAGTAATTTTTAGATTGGCTTCAGTTAGTGAATTTAGTATGGGCAAAAACAATATCGTAAGAAATAAGGCTATGCCAAGGGAAAATAAAACAGTGAGAACCGATTCCATTAGGAACTGTTTTTTTATTTGAAGTGGACGTGCACCGATAGTTTTGCGCAAGCGAACCTCTTTTTCTCTTCTTGACGCGGTCGCTGTTGAGATATTGATATAATTGATGCAGGCAATTAACAGGATGAATAAAGCAATTGAAATAAAAATCCGGATTGTGCTTATCCTTGAGTTTGGCTCAATCTCCATGGCTTTGTCTGAATTCAGATGAATATCAGCGATATTTTGTGCCTCAAGTTTATAGCTCTCGCGATTGGGCAAAACATTAATATTTTTCCGGACAAAATCATTAAGCTTCATTTGAAAACCAGAAATACTGGCGTGTTCATGAAGCAGCACATACGTGTAATAAACATTAATATCCCATGTATCAAGTTTCGCTCCCGTTATTTTCCGTGTTGCGAAAGAAATTACCACGTCTGTTTTTAAGTGTGTAGTAATTGGCAGGTCTTTATAAATACCTGTTACCTTAAGAGGAACGGTATCCTGGAAAAATAAAATCTGCCCAATGGCATTTGTTAAACCGAAATATTTTTTAGCAGTTGATTGGCTAACAATTACAGAATATGGGTCTGCTAGTGCAGTTTTTGCATTACCGGCCACCAGGTCGTACGAAAATATTTCCGGGAAATCAGCATCTGCAAAAAAAGCCTTTTCTTCATTAAAGAAATGATCATTTGATTTGAATATGCCGCTAATATGTTGAACCCTGACTGAACTTTCCACTTCGGGGATGTCTTTTTCTAACAAGGGCGAAAGGATGGGTGCAGTTCTTGCATTATCGGGGGGTGAAATTCGGAATAGATGTTTTGCGTTCTTATTGAATCTTTCATAGCTCTGTTCGTGAAAGACAAATAACATTATTATTGTAAATCCCGCTACACCAATAGACAGTCCTGTAACATTTACCAGCGACGAAACTTTTTGATTTAGGAGACTTCTGAAGGCTGTTTTGAAATAATTCCTGATCATAAAAATAATTTTAAAGTAAAAATGAAAAATTCAAAAACATAAACAGTGCATTCATTTTTCATTTTGATTTTTTACTTTTTAATTTTCACTCCGTTCGTAAACTTTTTACTGGGTTAGCAATTGCCGCTTTTATTGCCTGGAAACTTATTGTAATCACCGCTATAGAAATTATGATGATAGCGGCAGTTATAAACAGCATCCAGTCTATGGAAATGTGATAAGCAAAACTTTTCAGCCAATGGCCAGCTGCCCACCAGCCAAGAGGAATGGCGATCAGCACAGCCACCACCACAAGACGTATAAAATTCCTGCCAACCAGTACGCCCAGGCTACTAACACTGGCCCCTAAAATTTTACGTACAGCTATTTCTTTTGCTCGCTGGTTAATTAAAAAAGCTGTCAGGGCAAACAGTCCCATAACAGATATAAGAATGGCGATGCCGCCAAAAAAATTAATGACCTCTTGCAAGCGCTTATACGATAAAAAAAGGTTTTGAAAATTATCATCAAGGAAGGAATAGCGCATAGGAAAATCGGGTTCGATTTTTTTCCATGCCTTTTCAATGTCAGCAATTGACTTTTGTATGTGATCACTGTTTAATTTAACAAGTATGGCACCCCCTGATTGAAACATACAGGCTTTATTTCCGATAGTAAAAACTACCGGCTGTATTGTATTTTCAAAACCAGAGACACTAAAGTTTTTAACGACCCCTATAACCTCTGTGGATACCGTATCACAAAGGGGAAAAGTGAGAACGGCATTCACAGGACTTTTCAAATTCAATTTTTTTGCGGCGGCTTCATTTATGATGGCACTTCGGGTATTTTGATCTGAATACCTGTCGTCAAATTCTCTTCCCTGCGCTAATGCAATGTGTAAAGTCTTAAAGTAATCGCTGCTGACTTTTACCGAGGTCATCCTGTATTCTTTGCCGGAATATTTGAATGCAACTGTGGAGGTATCTGACAATGCATCACCGGGTACTGTGGTTGTTTTGGATACGTATTGCACACCTGGAATATTTAGTAATGTATTCCTGGTGACATTAAAATCGTTATCTCTTGTTTTTTGTTGTTGTGCCTGTATTCTCATTACCTGTTCCCCGGAAAGACCTTTGTCTTTGGTTTGCATATAGTGCATTTGCTTGCTTATTACCAATGCACCGATTATGAAAAATGCAGATACTGTAAACTGGGTAATGATCAAAGCATTTCGTAAATCAATTCCTCTTTTGCCGGTCGAATAATCGCCTTTTAAAACCTTAGTAATATTATAGCGTGAGAGGAATACCGCAGGGTATAAACCGGAAAGAATGATTACAAATAATAAACAGATTGCTATTTGTAAAAAAACGGATAAAGTATTTGACGATTGGAACAGGCTGAGAGAAATGGAAAATGTACGGTTGAAGTACGGCAACAACAAGGTGACGATAAATAACGCAGCACATAAGCTGATAAAACATTGCACCGCCACTTCAGCCATAAATTGCCACAGCAATTGTTTTTTATTGCTTCCCATTACTTTTCTTACACCTATTTCTTTTGCCCTTCTTACTGATGCCGCAATTGACAGGTTACTGAAATTGATGGCCCCGGCAATCAATAATAACATGGCCAATAAAAGCAATACAGAAACGGTAGTAAAATTGCTGCTGCCATGTTTTGGGAAATTATGAATGTTTTTTACGGCATCTGCAAACAAGCCTTCCTGGTGACCAGCTTTCCTGAATTCCGCTAACGACTTATTATCTTTTTTCAAACGGCTATCATAATAAATGCGGTTAATTTCCTTTTCCAGGTTTCCAACCGGAATTGCCTGTTTTGTTTTTATGTATGTCTTAAAAGAATAATTTTCCCAAGACATATTATCTTTCTCATAAGGACTGCGATATACAAACTGAACATTTAAATGTGAGGGTTTATCCGGTTGCTGCATAATACCCGTTACTTCACAATCAAAGGCATTAAAAACTCTAATGATTTTACCAAGCGGATCAATATTGCCAAATAATTTGAATGCCACATCTTTACTCAATACAATAGCATTTGGTTTATCCAGCACTGTTGCAGCATAGCCTTCAGTAATTTTATAGGGAAACACTTTAAAGAAAGAGGAATCGGCTTCCACGGCTCCGGGCTGATAAATTTTTTTATCTCCTGCGCTTAGTAAATATTCAAAATCGTCCGCAGGCTGGATGGTTGTTGCTGCTTCTATTTGGGGTAAATTTTGTTTTAAGAAACTGCTGAGCGGGGCAGGAGTTTGTTGCAAAATATCTTCATTTGTTTGCTCAGAAATTTTGTAGACCTGTTTTAAAGAGGGCGACCACTTATCATAACTAAGCTCATAATTTAAATACTGAAGGATGATTATAAAGCTCGCTAAACCCACTGCCAGGCCTGTTATATTGATAACGCTGTATGTTTTATTTTTTGCAAGATTTCGCCAGGCGATTTTGAAATAGTTCTTAAACATAAAAAGAGATTTCTGATTTTGTGATGTCTGATATCTGATTTCCTGGTTGGTAGTTGTTTTTTAAATTTGGAAATTGTTGAATGGCTAAATTGTCAAATTATTAATTGTTCATATTCTCTATTCTTTTTTCATTTGTATTTCTATTATTCGCTATTCATTTTTAATTTTTCATTTCCCATTTTTCATTACTCACTCCGTTCGTAAAGATTTAATAGGATTCGCGATGGCCGTTTTAATGGCGCGCTGGCCCACCGTTATCCAGGCAATGACGATGGAACCCGTAATCGCCAGGATGAATATCGATGCAGTTAATGGTATCCTATAAGTATAGTTCTCCAGCCATTTTTTCATAATAAAATATCCTGTGGGCGCGGAAATGAAAAAGGCAATGATGATAAGAAGGGTGAATTCCCTGGACATCAGGTAAACGATGTGCTTTGCAGAAGCCCCAAGGACCTTTCGAATTCCAACTTCCTTTGTACGTTGCGCCGCCATAAAGGAAACGAGTCCGTACAGACCCAGGCAGGAAATAAGTATCGCGATCGCCGCGAAAATTTTATACAGCATCGAAAGCTGGCTTTCCTGCTTATAAAAATTAGCGATCGTATCATCGAGAAATTGATATTGATAAACATAGTCCGGGAAACTCTGGTTCCATAATTTTTCCACGAAGGGCAGCACCGATTTTTCTGCTCCGGGTTTTATCTTAATATTTATGGTTTGATAAACGTCTTTCCAGGTGCTTAATATCACTCCAGCCATTGGTTGGCGCAATGAATAGGAATTAAAATCCCGTATCACTCCCACGATGTTTCCCACTTTGGTATTGTTCCAGAAATTTATTTCTTTTCCTATGGCATCCTCGGGTTTTCGAACACCAAGTTTTTTAAGCAGAGTCTCATTGACCACAAATTCACGAACGGTATCACTAGGATAGAAAGGGCGGCCTGCAACAAATTGGATGCCGTACGTTTTGAAATAATCGGGATCGGCCCATTTAAGATTGGCGCTGAAATTGGTGGTTTTTGTTGCATGGTCAAATTTAAAATCACTGTTCCAGTTACTTTCTGAAGAAGGGCTTGCGAAGCTGAAACTAGCGCTGATCACATTGTTATTGGCGAGTAGCTGGTTTCGGATATAATCTACTTTTGTTTTGCTGAGGCTATCCCCGGGCATTGGTACATTTATAATAGCAGCTTTATCAAATCCGAGAGAGGCATTTCTGAAAAAATTCATCTGGCTCACGACGATAAGCATTCCAATAATGAGCACCTGGGCAATCGCAAACTGCAAAATAACAAGCGCCCGGCGCAAGGAAATCCCCCCTACCATTTTCGTGTTGATCTTACTTTTCAATGCCGTCACGGGATTGAACCCCGATAAGATGATTGCAGGATAAATACCCGATAAAAATGTTACAATAATCGTCAGGATCACTATAAAGAGGGCCAGGACTGGATTGAAAACAAAATTCATCGTCATTTTTGTTTCCAGCAATTTGTTGAGAAAGGGCAAAGCGGTTTCTGCCATAATAATAGCAAGTATGACAGCAGCTATGGTGATAATAGCAGTTTCCCCCAGGAATTGAAAGGCCAATTGCGACCGGTTACTTCCAAGAACTTTTCTTACACCAACCTCCCTTGCCCGCCTTACTGCCTGTGCTGTAGCGAGATTGATAAAATTTACACAAGCGATCAAAATGAGGAAAAGACCAATTAATGCTAAGGCGGTGATCAATGAATGAGCAAAAGTATGGCCGTTGTAATTTCCAAAACGATCATCATAATGTATCTCCGATAATGGTTGCGTTATATAACCATCAGATGCATATTCTGCCGGTTTGTGTTTTTTTGCAAAAGCAATAAGCTGGGTATTAAATGTTGAAGGCGATAGTTCGGGCGGCAGTATTGCAAACGTATAAGCCCCACCAAAGGTGCTGACCCAGTCGTTTAAATTGTTCTTTATATAAATATTTTGAAGCGCTGAGTAAGGAACAACAATCCTTAGAGGGAAGTCCGTGTTGGGAGGAGGGTTTTTTAAAATACCAGTGACCTTATAAAGCTCTTTATTTTCATGTTTGATCGTTTTTCCTATTGCAGATTTCCAGTCTCCGAAATATTTTTCTGCCGTTGCCTGCGTCAGCACAGCGTTGGAAGGATTGCTCAAACTGCTTTTGGCGTCACCAAAAAGCCATTCAAAATCGAACATTTTAAAAAATTCCGGCTCGGCATAATAAAAGTTGTCTTCATTTAATTTCTTTTGCTGACCATTCCCATTATCAACGGTTATTTGTCCCCCTTGCCTGAAAATAGAAGCTACTTCTTTCAACTGGGGAAAATCAATCCTTAAAGCAGGCGCAACAGGAAAAGAAATTCCATCTGAATAATCCACACCATCCTGAGTATGGAATTGTGTGGCGACCCGATAAATGCCTTTCTTTTTCTTATGGAAATTATCAAAGCTTGTTTCAAATTGTATCACAAGAAAAATTAACAGGCTTGCACCAATGCCAACAGCGAGGCCGAGAACGTTGATGGCAGCATAACTTTTGTTTCTCTTTAAATTTCTCAGCGCTGTTTTAAAATAATTCTTGAACATAAGAAAGAGATTTCTGATTTATTGATTTCTGATTTTTAAATTCCACATCCTTTACCTTATTGTATTTCTATTATTCATTATTCGTTCTTAATTTTTCATTACTGATCTTCCATTTTCAAATTTTCAAATTTTTCATTTTCCATTATTGATTCTCACTCCGTTCGTAAAGATTTTACTGGGTTAGCAACAGCTGCTTTTATAGCCTGGAAGCTCACGGTTAATAGAGTAATTAGTAATGCAGCCGCACCTCCACCCGCAAAGATCCACCATGATAGACTTGCACGATATTGATAGTCCTCCAGCCAACGGTGCATAAAATAATAAGCGATAGGAACAGCAATCAATAGGGAAATGACAACCAGCGTAACAAACTCATTAGAAAGGAGACGCCATATGCCGAACACAGATGCGCCCAATACTTTTCTTATACCAACCTCTTTAATGCGTTGCCCGGCAACAAAAGAAGCAAGGCCAAAAAGACCGAGACAGGAAATAAATACCGCTAATATGGTAAAGAACCCTGCCAGTTTACCTATCCGCTCTTCGGCTGCGAATTTTAACGCATAGTCTTCGTCAACAAATTGGTAGTCGAACGGTACAGAAGGAACAAGATTTTTAAACACGGCCTCGATTTTTGAAAGTGCCGTGCTCATTGCAACGTCCGGCTTAATACGCATATTGATGCAGCTAACACCTCCATTAAGTGGCTGTATAAAAAACATGGTTGGTTCAACCGGCTCATAAGGCGATTCCATAACCATATCTTTGATCACACCCAAGATGATATAAGGTTTTGGTTTATTATCGCTCCATTTCCATGTAATGGTTTCGCCCACAGGGTTCTTTAGTTCCATATATTTAGCGGCCGATTCATTGATCACGACGCCTGATGAATCGGTGGGAAACGTCCTGGAAAAATCACGACCCGCGATAAACTGCCAACCTACTGTTTTCCCATGTTCGTGCGTTACAGCCAGTGTTCCAAAACTTTCTTCTTTATTAGGGTTTCTGCCCTGCCAGTCAAATCCATTATTTCCGGATACCACTTCAGTTAACTTACCCATTGATTCCGACATATTTGATACAACACCCGTATTTAGCAGTTCGGTTCGAATCATATCATATTTGCCATCAAAATCAGATGATCTCATATCCAGCATCACCAACCCCTTTTGATCATAGCCTAATGGCCGTTGCTTAGCAAACTGTATCTGGCGATATACCACAATGGTACTGATGATGAGTGCAATCGAAACAGTAAATTGTAATACCACTAAAATTTTGCGTGGTGCAGCCGCCAATCTGCCTGCGCGGAATGTTCCTTTTAAAACCTTTACCGGTTTAAAAGATGAGAGATATAATGCAGGATAACTACCCGCGACTAATCCCGTGAAGAAAATAAAGCCAATGCTAAATAGCCAGAAATAAAAATTATTCCAGGGTAATTTCATCTCTTTAGCAGAAAGATCATTAAACCATGGAAGGAAGAGGCTTACCAGTAAACAGGACAACCCAAATGAAACAATCACAACAAGGAACGATTCACTAAAAAATTGGTAGACCAGTTGTTTGCGCATGGACCCGATAGTTTTGCGGATGCCTATTTCCTTCGCTCTTTTTTCAGATCGTGCCGTACTCAGGTTCATAAAATTGATGCAGGCAAGTAACAATACGAATATTCCAATGATGCTCACAAGCAATACCATCCGAAGAGGTTTGTTATCAATGGCTCCATTTCGATCAATGGAGTGCAAGTGCCAATCACTCATGGGCAACAAAAACACCTGCGGGTTTCGTGCTATCACCTCTTTAAAATTTTCCAGCTTCTTAACATTTTGAAGCTCTACACCCTTAATACTGGCATAAACAGACTCGAAGCTGAGACCCGGTTTTATTTCAGCATATATTTTCAGAAAATGGTTGCCCCAATCGGTAGCAGCTTTTTTTATCCAATCATTTTCAGTCTCCCAAAGATTCCATGGCGAAAAGAATTTGACATTGGTGAATTGAGAATTTTTAGGAAGGTCTTCATAAACTCCAGTTACTTTTACACCAGTTTTATTACTAAGTGTTACTGTTTGATTCATAGGATCGTCGTTGCCAAAAAGCGCCTTTGCAATGGATGCTGAAAGCATGATAGAGTAAGGCTCATTCAATCCATTCCAATTTCCTTTCAACATTTTTAACGTGAGCATTTGGGGGGCGCCAGCGTCCATGAACTGGCCTTTCGCGGATAGTTTTTTATCTCCAGCAGAAAGAATATAATCCTGTACCCAGGATCCCCTGATCACATGCTTGAAATTGTCTTTATAGCTCGTTTGCAATTCTGTTGCCAGGGGATATTGTACTGAATTATTAACATAGGGACCTTCTTTGGCATCCGTTCCGCGGGTCATTATTTGAGCAATCCGATCGTAATTCTGATGAGACTTATTGAAGGATAATTCATCATAAATCCATAACCCTATTAGTAATGCCACGGCCATTCCAATGGTAAGCCCGCTGATGTTTATAAAAGAAGAAGCTTTATCCTTAAACAGAGCTCTCCATGCCAGTTTAAAATAATTCTTGAACATAAGAAAGAGATTTCTGATTTTGTGATGCCTGATTTAAATTTCTGATTTCTGATTTATTGATTTCTGATTTTTAAATTCCACATCCTTTACTTTTTTGTATTTCTATTATTCATTATTCGTTCTTAATTCTTCATTACTGATCTTCCATTTTCAAATTTTCAAATTATTAATTCTTCATTATTCATTATTCATTTGTATCTCTATTATTCCATTTTCATTTTCCATTATTCATTCTCACTCCGTTCGCAAAGATTTGACAGGGTTACCAACGGCGGCTTTTATGGCCTGGAAACTTATCGTGAACAGCGCAATCAATATCGTAATGAAAGCGGCAGCCGCGAAAACCCACCATTGAATACTGATCCTGTAAGCAAAATCCTGCAACCATTTATTCATCACATACCAGGACGCCGGGATGGCAAGCAGCAGTGCGATCAGCACCAGTTTTAAAAAATCCTTAGAGAGCAAACCGGTGATGCTGGATACAGATGCCCCCAATACTTTCCGGATTCCAATTTCTTTGATGCGCCTCTGGGCGGCAAAAGTGGATAAACCCAATAAGCCAAGGCAGGATATGAAAATGCCTAATATGACCAGGCTGATAAATACCTTTTGAAATCGCATTTCAGATTGGTAAAGGTTTGCATAGGTTTCATCAAGGAAATGGTACTCAAACGGCCTTTCTACTGAGAATTTTTTCCAGGCATTCTCTACCTGCGCCAAATCCGATTTCATATTGTCTGTTGAAAGCTTGATCGTGAAGTTGGCCACTCTTCCAGGAACATTTACAAAAGCAAAGGGCTTTATCTGGTTTCGAAATGTTGTAAAATGAAAATCGGTTGCTACTCCAATGATGGTAACATAGTACATCGTATCTCCATCGTTGTCCCAAAGAAGTTGTTTACCCACCACAGGTTGAGGAACAGCCAGGTCCTTTACTGCGGTTTCATTTAAAATAATACTGCCGATATTCTGATCAAGAGGCCCTTTTGGAATACCATTGTTCAGCGTATCCGCTGGAAATTTTGATGAAAAGCTTCTTCCTTCTTTTACCTGTATTCCCAATGCGTCTAAAAAGTCGTACCCAACGGAAAGAAAATTTATTAACTGGGAATTTTTTGATCCTTTAAGAGTCAATCCTGTAGTCCAGTTTTGACCTCCAACAACTCCATCAGCCGTGGCAATTTTTTTAACACCCTGGATTTGCAATGCAGTATTTTGGAAAGCATTTCTATCAGTTTGTGATAAAAAACCTGCATTCTTTACCACGACTACCTGGTCTTTATTTAATCCAAGTTTTGCAGACTGAATAAAATGCATCTGTTGGGAAATGATCAACGCCCCGATGATCAACACGGTTGAAATCGTGAATTGCACGATGACTAATACTTTCCTGAGATTTAGGGTGCCTCTTTCACTCAACTTGAGTCCCTTTAAAACGATAATCGGTTTAAACGATGATAAGTATAAAGCGGGGAAGAAGCCTGCTACGATACCCAGGAACAAAGCAGCAATGATCGTGTATACTAAAACTGTCGGGTTACCCATTACGGTCAGGTGCTTTACAGTTAAATCATTTACTATTGGTATTAATAATTGTGCGATCAGGACAGCCAGCACTGATGCGATCAGGCAGGTGATGACCGATTCAAGGAGAAATTGATTGATCAGGGAAGATCTGAATGCACCGGCGACTTTACGTACGCCGATCTCTTTTGCCCTGACTGATGCTTTTGCAGTAGAAAGATTCACGTAATTGATACCCGCAATAAGAATGATGAACAGGGCAATGATCGTAAAAACATAGACATACAACTTATCGCTGTTGGGTTCCAATTCCCATTTAAGATTTGATGTTAAATGAATCCCGGTTAACGGTTGCACATAAAAAATGTTGGTAGCCTCGGTATTATTGTGTTTGTATAATTCCTGAATTTTTTTTGTGAAGCCGGCAATGTTGGTATTTTCTTTCACCCTGGCATAGGTATAGAAATTATACCAACCCCACCTATCATCAATATTCCCTGAGAATTTTCTTATGGAGATCAAGAAATCAAAATGAAAATGAGAGTTTGAAGGCACATCCTTTAAAACTCCCGTCACCATCAGGTTCCCGAGTTGGTCCACTTCCAGGGTTTTACCCATCGGCTCCTCATTTCCGAAATACCGCTTAGCAGCACTTTCGGTTATTACAATTGAATTCACTTCTTTCAACGCATTCTTTGCGTCTCCTTTTATGAAGGGAAAAGTGAAGACATCAAAGAAGCTGCTGTCAACCCTGAATAATTTTTCCTCGGTAATTTTTTTATCACCATACTTTATGAGAAAATTTTGTCCCCAATTTGGAAATACTCTTGTAACATGAACCACTTCCGGGATCTCTCTTTGCATTGCAGGAGCGAGTGCAGGTGGAGTTGTAGCGTCCGGCAAGCGGCTGCCATCGTCGTTTACAAAATCTTTTACTACGCGGTAGATATTTTTCGAGTCTTTATTATAGAGGTCATAACTTTTTTCATCCTTTACAAAAAGAAAGATCAGCAAACTGCAAGCCATCCCGGTCGCCAATCCGAATATATTGATGAATGAAAATCCTTTGTAGCGAAAAAGACTTCTGAACGCTATCCTTAAATAATTTTTTATCATATCTATGCATTAAAAAATGAACACGCATTTATTTCAGTCCCAATGAAATTCTTCCACTTCCTCCATCAACTCTCACAAGCACGCCTCCACCATTTAATTTGCCATTAATTTCACCTTCATTTGCTTTTCCGCTGAAGTTATCAAGGCGGTCCGTTTTGATTTTTTCTGCAGAAAGTTCAAGATCGATGCCTTTGTTTTTTGGCAGGTCCAGGTCAATGTTACCTGCAGAATTGCTGATCTTAACATATTTTCCAAGTTCCCTGATCGAAACGCCAATATTTCCGCCACTTGTAGAGGTTTCAAGACTGCACGCGAGATCCTTAAAATGGATATCTCCACCGGAAGTATGCGCGATCAATTCTCCCTGAATATTGCTTCCATCGACATTGCCACCACTAGTTGTCGCCCTTACATCACCTTTCAGGTCTTTCAGATACAGGGAGCCACCTGAAGTTGAAAGCCTTAATTTTCCTTCACAGTTGCTTGCATCAATGTTTCCGCCACTTGTCGTGAGTTCAATATCATCTTTTGAATTTTCAAGACCTATATTTCCTCCACTTGTTCTTCCACTTACAGTACCACTTACATTGTTAACATTCAAATTACCTCCACTGGTTGAAAAATCTTGTTTGCCGGACAAATTTTCCAGGTTGATATTTCCTCCGCTTGTAGTGAGGTCCGTGGAAATATTTTTTGGTACAAATACTTTAAAAGAAATATTCAGGGCTTTTTTCCAGTCGGTGATTTTTTCTTTGAGCTTTGTAACAGCGATCAACTTGTTATTTGTGACAGATATATCTAAATCATATTTTTCATTCAATCTTAGCTGAATCTCTTCTTTTGAGAGATCGTTTTTATTGTTGTTTCCTGAAATATATACTTCGATCCGGGCCTCGGATGCATTGACTCCCGATACCGAAATATTCCCCCCGGAGGTCCTTACTTCAACATCCTTTATTGATTCACTACTTAACGACTTTGTCATGAAAGGCTCTTTCTCCGTTTTGGATTGGGCCATCACTGAAAATTGCAATAAGGCAAGCAGCATAAAAACAGGATACTTTTTCATTTTGTTGATTTGATTTATGAACTATTGGCGTCCATTAAAAATTATTTCAGTTTCTATTACTCATTTCATGATCTCTGTGATTCTTCATACACATTCCTTTTTATTCAGTCTTTAAGATTTTAGCTGGTTTTGTCAAAGCTGCCTTTGCGGAATAGAACATTGCTGTTGCTGATGCAGTAAGCACTATTACAAAAGCAGACGTTATAAATGGAATTACAGTCAAACCTGTGTTGTAAGGGAAAATGTGCAACCAGATATTCATGAAGTAATACGCTACCGGGAATGCAATCAAAATGGCGATCAATGCCAGCCACAGGTAGCTTTTTGTAATCATGGTAACCACCTGTATAATGCTTGCTCCCAAAACCCTTCGCATGCTGATCTCTTTTTGCTTTTGCTGGGTGGTAAACGCTGTAAGGCCTAATAAGCCAAGACAGGTAATGATAATGGTCAGGATAGAAAAAGCGGCAAAGATCTTTCCCCGCTTTTGATCTGCGGCATATTGAGAGTTAAAATCCTGATCAAGAAATTTATACTCAAAAGGCAATTGTTGAAAATATTTTTTCCATGTTTTTTCAACCTGCGCAATAGATGCATTGATATTGGCAGGATTCATCTTTAGCTGTATAATATTACTATTGGGAGAATAAAATAAAAGCAAAGGTGCTATCGGGTTGTATAAAGATTTTTGGTTAAAATCTTTCACCACACCTACTACTTCAAGGTAGTTGGAGGATGTGTCTCCGGGAAATTTCACCCGTTTGCCGATGGCATTATCCCAGGCGAAATGTTTTACCATGGCCTCATTCACTAAGATGCCGTGCAACGTATCGGAAAGGCCGGAAAAATTACGGCCATTCACTATTGGGATACCCAGGGTCCCCAGGTAATTTTCATCAATTCCATAACATTCAACAGCTTTATCAATATGCCCGTTTTTTGTTTCTATTGTAAAGAGGTTGAGGTTGATGTTAGCGTTACCGGGGTAGCAATTGCCAGTACCTACAGATTTTACGCCCGGTACACTGCGGAATTCATTGTTCATGGCGTAAATCTTACCGCGTTCATCCTCCCCCGTATTTACCGTTACGATCATTACCTGGTCCTTATTAAAACCAAGGTCCTTCTTTCTTAAAAATGAGAGTTGTGAGTACACGACCCAGGTGCAAATAAGCATGATCATTGAAATGGAAAATTGCAGCACCACCAATGTGCGGCGCAGGTTAACATTACCTGATGCATTTGAAAGAGCGCCTTTTAAAATACTCACCGGTTTAAAACCTGAAAGATAAAAGGCGGGATAGCTACCTCCCAAAAGGCCAGTGAACAACATAATCCCGATCAACAGAAGTACATTGAATGGTTGAGCCAGGGTATGGATGGTAAATGCCTTACCTGATAAAGAATTGAATACAGATAATAAAAGAATAACCAAAAGGACACTGAAAAGTACCGCCACAAATGCCGTTAGCAATGATTCCGTTAAGAACTGTAATACCAGTTGTTTTTTTGAAGAGCCTGTTACCTTCCGAATGCCAATTTCCTTTGCCCTGCGCGCGGACCTTGCGGTTGTAAGGTTCATATAATTGATACAGGCAATAAGCAACATGAAAAAAGCTACGGCCGAAAATATCCAGATGTACGACATGCTACCCAATTCTTCCGGCTCTCTCTCAAGGTCCGAATGAAGATGGATAGCGGTGATGGGTTGCACGCCGTAGTGCATCTTGATATTGAACTGTGCAAAAAGCGGGGCCATATATTTTTCATACATGGGCACCAGTTTTTTGTTGAACGCCTCCGCATTGGTGCCTGGTTTCAGAAGCACATACGTAAAGTTGTTAAAGTTGCCCCAGTTGTTCTGGCCATCGTTCTGATTGCCTTTCAGCATTGTGGACATTGATATTAACATGTCAAACAGGAGATGCGAATTCCTGGGTACATCCTCTATTACCCCGGTCACTTTGTATAAGTCATACATTGTTCTTAAAGTCTTACCAACAGCCGGCGTATTTTTTCCAAAATATTTTGTTGCCAGCGTTTTTGATATCACAATGCTGTTAGGCTCATTCAAAGCGTTGGCAGGGTTGCCTTCAATGAACTTGTAAATGAATATGTTGAATACAGTACTGTCAGCATAATAGATCTTTGTTTCAAAAAAATTATTATTACCGTTCTTGAACAAGGTTCTTTCCCTCCCCACAAATCTTACTGCCTCTTCCACTTCAGGGAAATCCTTTTTTAAAGTAGGCGCAAGTGGCATTTGTGTAATTGTCCAGTTTGTGTTTTTGTCCTTTTCCTGGATATAGGAAACGATCCGGTAGATTCGGTCCGCTTTTTTATGATACCGGTCGTAATTCAATTCGTCCGTTATATAAAAAATAAGAAACAGGCTAAAGGTGATGCCAATCGTAAGACCCAACACATTTAGAAGACTATACCATTTGTCTTTCTTAAAATTTCGTAGCGCTACAAGTAAAAGGTTCTTTATCATGATCGTGTTTTATTCTGTTTTAATTTCCACCCGCCTGGTTGAGTGATCCTGGTAAGAATTTCTGATTTCTGATTTAATGATTTCTGATTTCTTATCGCTGATTATTCATTATTCATTTAGAATATTCCTCATCTTGTATTTTTTTATTTTTCATTATTTTATACTCTCGTATTTGAATTCTTATTTTCAAATTTTCAAATCAATCATTCTTCATTCTTAATTTTTCATTATTCATTCCGTTCTTAAACTTTTCACAGGGTTTCCATTCGCTGCTTTTATTGCCTGCATGCTTACGGTTAATATTGTAAATAAAATAACCAGGCAGCTTGCCAGCACATATATACTCCAGTGAATAGAGGTTCTGTAGCTAAAATCCTGCAACCATTTTGAAGTGGCCCACCATGCAATCGGTAGGGCAATCACAATTGCTACAAGGGTAAGGCGTACAAAGTCTTTTGATAAAGCAAGGATGATATTGCCAATAGATGCTCCTAATATTTTTCTGATACCAATTTCTTTGTTGCGTTGTTGTGCTGTATAAGAAGAAAGTCCGAACAGTCCCAGGCAAGCGAGGACTATCGCGATCCCGGCAAAGAGGTCCATCACTTTGCCTAAGCGGATCTCTGCATTGTATAATTTATTATAATCATCATCCAAAAAACGATACTCGAAGGGACGGTCCGGTACAAGTGTTTTCCATTTTGTTCCCAGGTAAGAGATGGCTTGCTGAATATGTTGCCCACTTAGCTTCACCAGGAGTTCACTCCCTCTGACCTCGGTAAATAACACAAAAGGTTTTATCGGGTTGTGAAAAGATTGAAAATGAAAATCTTTCACTACGCCCTTAACAAAACCGCTGCGGCCACCCATAAACAATTTCTTACCAATAGCATCCCTTGAGGTCCAACCTAATTGCCTGGCTGCCGATTCATTCAGGATAAAATGATACAAATTCTTTTCAAAACTGCCACCGGAAGCGTCCTTTATATCCTGTTCACTAAAATCTGAGCCGGAAATTAATTCAAGGCCAAGTGTTTTTACAAAATCTTCATCAACAGGATTTGCTGTAACATTTACCTGCTGATCCTCGGGCATCGTGGCGGAACGCATATTATAACCACCACCCCCTTCAATCGGCGATCGAACGCATCGTGAAAGGCTGATGATGTCAGGATCAGATTTGAATTCCTGTTTGATCAGATCGAGATTTGCCATCATTTTAGAATCCATCGGCAATACCAGGATATGATTCCGATCATATCCAAGGTTCTTATGCTGAATGTAGTATAGCTGTTTTTGTATGATGAGCGTGGCGACGACAAGAAATACGGAGATGATGAATTGAAAAACGATAAGGGACTTCCTGAGCATTTGACCCGAACTGGTATTTTTGAACGAGCCTTTTAAAACTTTAATCGGTTGAAACCCTGTAAGGATCAATGCGGGGTAACTCCCTGCAAACAGGCTGACGATTACCCCAACGATAATAGAAAACAAGAGGAATGGCAGAGAAAATATCGAACCCGCCTGCAGTTGCCTGTTCGTTAACTGGTTGAAAGATGGCAACAATAATGTTGTAACGACCAGGCTCAAAATGACAGAGACAAAACATACCACGAAAGACTCGCCGATGAATTGCCAGAAAAGCTGTCTCTTATCTGCGCCGACCACTTTTCGCACCCCCACTTCTTTTGCCCTTTCAATGGACCGGGCTGTACTTAAATTAACGTACGTTGAACAGGCAATGATGAGAATCAGCAAAGCCACTGCGCCGAGAATGTAAATATATATGATGCTATTGTTGGGTTCAAAACCGCCATAGGACGAGTGTAGGTGTATAGTATCAAACGGCTCAAGAAAAATATTGATCGTAGCTCCCTGTCCATTCATTTCTTTTTTCATGAACGCTGGAAGCTTTGCCTGCAATTGCTTGATCGAGCTTTTATCTTTTAAGAGGAGGTAGGTGGTGTAGTTCGCATCCCAATAAGAATTTTCAGCTTCTTTTTCTATCCCCAGCGAAGAGAAGGAAGCAAGGAAATTAAATTTGATTTGAGAATTTGACGGACAGTCCCGGACAATACCTGTAACCTGGTAAAAATTACTATCGTTGCCAACATGCAATGTTTTACCGATTGGATCCTCATCTCCAAAATATTTTTTTGCTGATGATTCGGTTAGAACAACCCGGTATGGGGCCGCAAGAACGGAATGTGGATCTCCCTTCAGGATTTTAAAAGAGAAAATATCAAAGAAGGTCGGATCAGCATACATAAAGCCTTTCTCATTGATGAGCTTGTCTCCAGTTTGCACTACTCTTTCGTATGCTGCCATTTTGATAGCCGATTCCACTTCCGGAAAATTTTGTTTAAACACCGTGGCTACCCTTACACTTGTAAAATTTCCTTTGGTAGATTCGGTGCTTCCGGAGAATCTGTATTCCATGATGACCCTTGCGATCCTTTTACCCTTCAATTCAAAATCGTCATAGCTGAGTTCATGCTGAATATATAAAGCAATCAGGAGGCAACACGTCAGACCTATGGTCAGGCCGAATGCATTGATCGAGGAAGATGTTTTATTCTTCCTTAGATTCCTCCATGCTGTTTTAAAGTAATTTCTGAACACAACAAACTATTTATGATTTCTGATTTAATGATTTATGATTTCTTCTTGTATTTGATTTTTTATTTTCAAATTTTCAAATCAATCATTCTTCATTCTTTGTATTTCTATTATTCATTTTTATTTTTTCATTTTTCATTTTCATTACTCATTCCGTTCGTAAGGATTTCACAGGATTGGCAACAGCCGCCTTAATAGCTTTATATCCCACTGTTATCCAGGCAATGATTATAGAAATAAAAATAGCCGTAGCAAATACGATCCAGTTTAGCCCGATATGAAAATAAAAGCCCGACAACCATTTATTCATCAAATAGTATCCAATAGGAGCCGAGATCAAAAATGCAATTCCAATGAGAAATGTAAACTCCTTTGAAAAGAGATATACAATGTTTTGAACGGAGGCACCCAATACTTTTCTAATTCCTACTTCTTTCGTTTTTTGTACTGCCATAAATGAAACGAGGCCGTACAAACCAAGACATGAAATAAATATGGCCAGGAAAGCAGCAATTTTAAATAATTGAGAGGCGAGCGCTTCAGATGTGTAAAAATGAGCGATCCTTTCGTCCAGGAAATCGAGTGTATACATATATGTAGGGTAGGTATGCGTAAATGTTGTTTCCATCCTGGACAACGTTGATTGCATACTGGACGGATTTATTCTGAGGGCTATATAATTATATGCATGAGAGTTGGTAGCAAGCACGAAGGGCGATACTGGTTCTTTTAAGGATTTGCTGTTGAAGTCATGCATGACGCCTACAACGGGTAATTTTTCATCCAGGTTAAATGACAATGTCTTGCCCAGAATATCTTTGTCGGAAGCGAAACCTAATTTTTTTACCAATGTTTCATTTACAAGTAACTCATGCATTGTGTCGCTGGGATAAGGAATGCGTCCCGCCATTAGGCCAATTCGAAAAGTGTTCAGATAGCTGGTATCTGAAAACTGGAGATTGACCATGAAATCTTTTTTTATTGGCTCATCGTTGAAATAAAAACTCGTGTTATTGGATCCCCAACTGGCAGGTGCATCGAGGCAAAAAGCGGCTGCTTGTATCCCTGGTACCCTCAGCATCTCTTCTTTCAGGTAGTTATATTTAAGCTGATCTAAACTGTCGCTGGGCAATTCTATAAATGCGACTGCATTTTTATCAAACCCCAGGGGACGGTTTCTGAAAAATTTCATTTGCTGGAGCACCACTATCGTTCCTATGATCAGGAATTGTGCGATTACAAATTGAAAAACTACCAAAGCCCTTCTTACTGAGATCCCTCCAAGGCTGCTGGTATTGATCTTATTCTTTATGGCTTCAATGGGTCGGAAACCGGAAAGAATTATACCGGGATAAAATCCCGCTAAAAAGTTGACTGAAATTCCCAGTAGGACAAGAAATAATAAAATCGATGGGTTATCTATTAGATTCAGTGAAAGCGGCTTTCCCATAAGTGAGCTGATAAATGGCAATGCGAACTGTGTCAGCAAATAGCCAATTAAAAGGGAGGTGAATGTGATTACCGCAGTTTCATTCAGGAATTGTTTTAATATTTGCGGGCGACTGCTTCCTAAAACTTTCCTAACGCCGATCTCTTTTGCACGACCAGCCGACTGTGCCGTTGCCAGGTTAATAAAATTAATACAGGCTACCACCAATAAGAAAAAGCCAATAAGACCCAACGACCAAAGTTCTTTATGGGTAAGCGCATCTCCCTTATAAGTATAAAAATCTTCATTCAAATGTATGTCTGAAAGGGGTTGGAATGCGAGGGAGGCTTTAGCATGTCCATTAACCTCAGCAGGAAAATATTTCTTTACAAAGCTTGTTAATTGAGATTTAAACTGAGGGGCCGAATTTTCTTTAGGCAACAACAAAAAACATTCCGAGCTCCACGGAACGGATTCCCAATCATTCCTGGCAAACCAATCTGTGTTTATAGAGCGAAACGTAGCATAGGATGCACCCATCTTTATTTCCATATCAACATTAGAAGGCATATCCTTAAAAACTCCAACTACCTGCAAAGGAACACGGAAGGACCACATTTGAATTGTTTTTCCCATTGCATTTTTCCAGTCACCAAAAAATTTATTTGCCAAACTTTGATTCAGCACAACTGTATGCGGTTCGTTTAAACGGTTTGCATTGCCTGTGAGCCAGGTAAAATCAAATATGTTGCACAGGGAAGGTTCAATAAAATAGAGCCCGTCATTCTCCTTCACCCTTTTTTCGTCAGCGAGATCTTTTCCTGGTATGGGAATATGAATCTGGGCGCCTCCAATGTTCCACACCGCCGCTACTTTTTCTATTTGTGGGAAATCGGTTCTTAAAGCAGCCGGAAGCGCGAGTGGTATCCCACTTTCGTGCCCGGTAATTTCACCATTTCCCGGATTGGAATAGGTAGTAACCACCCTGCATATGCTGTCTTTATGTGATTGGTGATCATTGTAGCTGAATTCATAATGGATGACTATAAAAATAATGAGGCTGGTGGCAATCCCTACGGCAAGACCAAATATATTTATAGCAGCATAGGCTTTCCGGCTTCGTAAGTTCCTCCATGCTATTTTAAAATAATTTCTAAACACAACAAACTATTTATGATTTCTGATTTAGTGATTTATGATTTTTCCTGTATTTGATTTTTTATTTTCAAATTTTCAAATCAATCATTCTTAATTCTTAATTTTTCATTATTCATTCCGTTCGTAACGATTTCACAGGGTTAGCAATAGCCGCTTTTATTGCCTGGAAACTCACAGTAAATAAAGCAATAAGGATTGCGATCAACCCGGATACAAAAAATATTCCCCAGGAAATAGTTATACGGTAATCAAATGAGGATAGCCATTTATTCATGGCCCACCACGCAATTGGAGATGCGATCAGGATGGCAACCAGTACAAGTTTTACAAAATCACGCGAAAGTAAACTTGTAATGTTTGCAACAGAGGCTCCCAATACTTTCCGAACACCAATCTCTTTGATCCGGTTCTCTGCCATATACGTAGCAAGACCAAACAAACCGAGACAGGAAATGAAAATGGTAAGACCCGCAAAGAATGTAGTAAGGGTGCTGGTGGTTTGCTCATTACTGAATTTTACAGCGTATTTTTCATCAACAAAATAATATTCAAACGGATATTCCGGGTTGTAGCGCCTGAATATTTTTTCTGCACCAGCAAGACTTTGTGCCGTAGAATGCTCTTTATTAAATTTTATATGAATAACATTAAACCAGTTTGCCCGCGGACCCTGGATGACCATTGGCTTTATCGGATCATAAGGCGATTGAAGAATAAAATCCTTTACAACACCTACCACATGCCAGTCAGTGTCCCATACGCCCTGGTCAATGGTTTGGCCGATAGGGTTTTTAAAGCCCATTGCTTTTACGGCCGTCTCATTGAGAATGACCGCAGTAGAATCTGTAGGGAAATTTTTTACATCGATATCTCTTCCAAGGAGTAGTTGCAAACCTGCGGTTTTTACAATATCACCGTTTGTATTGTAAAAGTTAAAATTTGTTTTGTCATTTGGATTTTTCCCCTGCCAATTGGCACTTCCGGAACTCCATCCTTCCGTAATAGGCGCACTTGTTTTACTTACTCCACTTGCGACTCCCTGATTTAATAATTCATTTTTTATAAGCTCATAATTATCACTGATTTTGCCGGTAAGAGGTATGTAGACCAGGTTATTTTTATCATATCCTGTTTCTCTATCCTTCGAATATTTTATTTGCTCCTGTATCACAATAGTGCAAATGATAAGGATAATGGAAAATGTAAATTGTAAAATCACTAGCACCTTTCTCGGGGTGATCAAAGCGTTTATTTTTTTAAAGTGCCCTTTTAGTACTGATACGGGCCTGAAGGAAGAAAGAAAAAATGCGGGGTAACTTCCAGAAAGGATCCCGGTAAATAAAATGAATCCGACAAATAAAAGCCAGAAATAAAAGTTACTATAATCGATGCCAAGCTGCCGTGTCGTCGGCGTATTAATTACAAGTTGCTTACCAGCAATTGTGCTGAATGCGGGGAGACTAAAATGAACTATTATTAATGCGATCACCCCGGCGATAGATGCTATTAAAATACTCTCTCCCAGGAATTGCCCGATCAATGATCCCTTTCGTGCCCCTGCTACTTTTCGTATCCCCACTTCTTTTGCACGCTTCTCACTCCGGGCTGTGCTCATATTCATAAAATTGATGCAAGCGATCAATAAAATAAAAACCGCGATCAACGTAAAAACTTCTACGGTCTCAATTTTACCACCTGCTGGTTGACCGTTCTCAAAATTTGAGTAAAGCCGCAATTTCGGCACAGGATATAGAAAGGTTTCTGTTGTGGTGCTTGCCTCAGTGTGATTCTTAATAATGTCCCTGATCTTTTTGTTGACAACAGTGATACTGGTATTGGGTTTTAGCAACACATAGTTCCTGGTTGATCCGCACCCCCAACAACTGTCATCCTGGTTGGTTGTTTTCATATGTGACCAGGGCAACAAATACTCAAAAGTAAACTGCGTGTTCACGGGTAAGTCCTTCATCACGCCACTCACATTGAAATTATATTTATTGTCGATCCTGATGGTTTTGCCCATGCCATCTTCATTGCCAAATAATTTTTCCGACAACTTTTTTGTAATGACAATATTATCAGGATTGTTCAAAGCGGTGTTCATGTTGCCCTTAATAAATGGGAATCGGAACATGGTAAGAAAATCCGGATCAACCATATTCCCTGTTACACTCATTTTTTTCTCACCTACTGAAAAGAGAAAGGCTTCATCCCAAAAAACCCGTGTGGATTTTTCAATTTCAGGGTACTCCTGTTTTAATCCCGGGCCTAGCATTTTTGTAGTTACGTTCCAGCAGCTAATTCCATTATTTCCCTTATCCCGGTACCATGCCTGGTAGAGCCTGTCTTTGTTTACATAGAAATTGTCATAGCTCAATTCATTTTGAACCCATAGTAAAATAAGCATAGCGCTGGCCATACCGATCGCCAAGCCGCTGATATTAAGAATAGAAAATCCTTTATGGCGTAGAATATTACGGAAAGCCACCTTGATATAATTTTTTAGCATAAAAAAGATTTTAGCTGTGAGGTATGAGCTAATAGCTCGTGGCTCACCGGCTCCTTATTTCATTCCGTTCGTAACGATTTCACAGGGTTAGCAATAGCCGCTTTTATTGCCTGGAAACTTATCGTGATCAACGCAATCATTGCCGCAACAACAGCAGCCATGATGAATATCCACCATGGCATACTAATCCTGTACGCAAAATCCTGGAGCCATTTGTTCATAAAATACCAGGCAACAGGGAATGCAATCACTGCAGAAATAAAAACAAGGACTAAGAAATCTTTTGAAAGCAACGCGACGATAGTTGTGACGTCTGCACCTAATACTTTCCTGATCCCTATTTCTTTCACCCGCTGGGTTATCGTAAACGCAGAAAGTCCGAATAAACCGAGACAGGCTATGAAAATGGCAAAAAATGCAAATGTTGTAAATAGCGATTTTTGTCTTTCTTCCACTTCATACAGTCGCGCAAAATTTTCATCAAGGAAAGTATATTCGTAAGGTGTTTCCGGTAAATATTTCTTCCAGGTATTTTCGATATGGGATAGCGCCGCAGGAATATTGGAACCTGCAATTTTTATAGAGACCCTTCCAAAGAAATCCGGATTTCTTGGTACAAATAATACCAGCGGAACAATTTTCTGGTGCATCGATTCAAAGTTGAAATCATTGAATACACCAATTAATTTTCCTTTACGGCCATTGTAGCCAAAGTCTTTACCTACCGCATCTTCATTTGTCTTAAATCCTAAGACTTTTGCTGCTGCTTCATTGATAAGAAATCCGGATGTATCGGTACTAAAATCCCTGGAGAAACCCCGGCCGGCCACCATTTTTATACCGTAAGTTGGAATGAAGTCATGGTCGCAGACTACCATTTTTATATCAGCTTTTATGGGGGCAAGCGTATCGCCGGACATCATGCTGGCATTTGAAGCGTCCAGTAATCTTCCCGTGGGTATCCTTGAGGAACGTCCGGCATTTTTTATGTTTGAATTTTCAAGCAAATCAGTCCTGAATGACTCAAATTTATCGCTCAGCGCTGCAGGATAAGGAAGGGTAACGATGTGTTCTCTATCAAAGCCAAGTGGTCTATGCTGCATATACCTCATCTGGCTGAATACAATGGCCGTGGCGATAATTAGAATAATTGAAATAGCGAATTGCAATGTCACTAACACCTTGCGGAAGGATATGTTTCCACTTCCCGTCTTAAGAAAACCTTTCAACACTTTTACAGGTTTGAAGGAAGACATAAACATGGCGGGGTATATGCCTGAAAGACCTCCAACAATAAATGGAACCATGATGATGGGAATAATGATCTTCCAATTTAACAGGATGTTGATGTCAAGATTTTGTGCAGATACTTTATTCAGCCAGGGCAGGAGCAGGGATGTAAGTCCAAAAGCAAGTATCATTGCGATCCAGGAAACAAGTACAGATTCACTTAGAAACTGCGCCATGATCTCTTTTCGTGTCGCGCCAACTGTTTTTCTTATTCCAATTTCTCTTGCCCTCAAGGTGGATCTTGCTGTAGAAAGATTCATGTAATTGATGCAGGCGATCAATAAAATAAATAAAGCAATGGCGGAAAAAATATAAACCCTGCTGATATCTCCATTTACCTCTGCTTCATAGTCCGTATGGGATCGCAGATGTATGTCGGTTAGTTTCTGCAGGCTAAGAGATGTGGCTTTTGAAGGTTTGATCCCTACATATTGATTAGCCATGTATCGGTCCAGGAAAGCAGGAAATTGAGCTATTAATTTTTTTGAATCATAATTCCCGGGAAGCCGGATATATGTAAAGAATGAATTGTTGCCGAAATCAGTTTTCAAATCATTTTCTCCCAGGACCAGGCTATCATTCAGGGTGCTAAAAGAAAGGAGTACTTCGGGGTGGACATGGGTATTGGAAGGAAATGGCTTGTAAATACCGGTTACTTTAAAATTGATGTACGTGCCGCTTGGGTTGATCTTAATGATCTTGTTGATAGGATCCTCGTCACCAAAATATTTTTTTGCAGTTTCATCCGTCAACATCACGCTATATGGCTCGCTGAGTGCCTTTTGGGGATTGCCACGTAACATCTTTACATCAAAAAAATCAACGAATCGGTCGTCGGCGAAGAATACTTTCTGTTCATTGAAGATCTTATCATTATATTTCAGAGGCGTTACATTATTTGGATACATGCGGGTCATATCCTCTATCTCCTTGAAATCATTTTGAAGCAACGGCCCGAAAGGAGGCGCTACGGTACTTAAATTCAAAGAAACGGCACCGGTTTGTTGGTTGTTAAAAATTCGGGTAACCCTGTATACCCGGTCTGCATTTGGCTGGAATTTATCATAACTTATTTCATGAAGGATAAAGGTGAAGATCAACAGGCAGCAGGTAAGCCCAACGGTCAATCCAAACACGTTAATGAACGAGGTAAACTTATATTTTGTAAGATTGCGAAAAGCAATTTTTAAATAATTTTTGATCATAAAAGGTTATTTCTGATGGATGATTTATTATTTAAGATTTCTGATTTTTTTTGAGTTGTGGGTTTCCTCGTCTTTGAATTTCTATTTTCAAATTATTAATTCTTCATTATTCATTTGTATTTCTATTCTTGATTATTCGTTCTTAATTATTCATTGCTCACTCCGTTCGTAATGATTTTGCAGGATTGGCTACCGCGGCTTTAATAGCCTGGAAGCTAACCGTGACCAATGCGATCAATATTGCAGCCGACCCCGCAATGATGAATGCTGCCCACCCAATTTGAATTCTGAATGCAAAATCTTCCAACCATTTATGTATTCCCCAATAAGCCAGGGGTACGGCTATACCAATGGCTATACAAACAAGGATGATAAAATCTTTTGTAAGGAGAGAAACGATATTTGGCACTGAAGCCCCTAAAACCTTTCGAACACCTATTTCTTTTACTCGCTGCTGTGCGGCAAAGGTTATTAATCCCCAAAGGCCAAGGCATGAAATAAGCATGGCCAGTATGGAAAATATTTTAAACAGGCTGTAAAGCCTTGCCTCTGTTTTGTACAATGCATCCAGCTGTTGGTCTAAAAACGCAAATTCAAATATTCCCGAAGGAAAAACTTTTTTGTAGCTCATGCTAATCTGGCTGATTGTAGCAGGAATATCTGCGCCAGCCCGGATCTTAATGTTCACCTTGTTGCACTGAGGAGCGAATTGTGTAATTAAAGTGGGTTTGATCGCCTCATGCAACGAACCAATATTAAAATCAGCCACTACTCCTACTATTTCTGCATGCCATCCGTTCATTCCTATCCAGAATCTTTTTCCCAATGCAGCCTCATCTGATTCAAAACCTAATGCCTGTACCAATTTTTCATTTACTACCGATTTAGGAAAGGCGTGGCCTTCCGGCAATGATTCCGAGACGGCACTGGTATCCATTATATTAAAAAATCTTCCTGTCTTTAATTTAAGGCCGTATAGTGAACAAAACTTGTCGTCCGTGTAAATGGTTGTAACCTCTTTCCTGTTAGGATCTTCACCGTTGGTAAGGCTCATGATCGTTCCCCAATGTGTATTCTTATCACCACTCGGCGGGCTGGTTGAAAGTGCCCAGCCTTTAACGCCTGGAATTGCATTCAATTCGCTTCCAAACAATTCTTTTCCCCTTTCATTATTTTGACGCAGTTCCGGTAACGTGATCAATACAATATTATCCTTATCAAAACCGAGTTTTTTATGTTGCATGTAATTTATTTGCTTGCCAATAAGCAAAAGGCCAATTAGCAGGCAAACGGAAATACTGAATTGGGCCACAAGTAGCCCTTTACGAAGCAAAACAGATTGTGGATTTATATTTACAGAACCTGCTTTTAAAGTAGCAACGGGTTGGAACCTGGTAATGATCCACGCAGGATAAATGCCCGCCATCAATGCTGTTACTATAATACCGGTCAATAAAGAAATAAACAAGGAAGGAGAGTGCGCAAGGTCAAAACTGATTTGTTTTTCTGTAAGATCATTCACATACGGTAATGACAGTTTCGTGATGATCACTGCTATTACAGCCGCAATAAAAACAAGGATAAAGGCTTCACTCAGGAATTGTGTGATCAATTGAAATCTTCCAGCCCCGATTGATTTACGTACTCCAATTTCTTTTGCGCGTGCAAGAGCTTGTGCTGTGGATAGGTTTACGAAATTGATACAGGCCAGGACGAGCACAGCCAAACCTACACTTCCAAAAAACCAAAGCCAGCTTGTATTAACTGCCTGCACCCATTCCCCGCCACCAGCATATTTGGAATTAAAATGTACATCACTTAATGGTTGCAATTCCATTTCGGAATGAGAATCTTTTCCCATCCAGGGTTGATTATTCAAAAACCTATCATAAATACTTTTCAACGATGCCCTGAGACCATTATTGGGTTTTGTTCCTTTTGGTAAGACTATAAAAGTTGAGCCTCCTGACACAGATCCGTAATGAGTCTTGCTGGTCATAAGATATTTCTCGTTGTCAGAAAACGAAAGCAGCATTGAAGCGGGCAGGTGGGTGTTTCCTGGAAAATCTTTGATCACACCCCCAACCGTTATAAGAAAGCTATCATTATACGTAAAGGTTTTACCAAGGGCATCCTCATTGCCAAAGAATTTTTTGGCAGTCGTTTCTGTTAGCAAAGCTTCATAGGGTTTGCGCAATGTTTCATATCCATTACCCTCCAACACTTTTACATCAAACACATCCAGGAATTCCGGATCGGTCATCATTACATGATCCTGCTTGAACCGCTTTGTCGGATTTATTTCTATAACAGACTGGAATGGGTGATGCACCTTGGTAACGTTCTCCAGCCCGGGAACATCTTTTCGGATCTGGTCCGCCAGGGGGAAGGGCGTAGAATAATGAAATTCCTTTTTTCCAAAGTCTACCCAAACCTGGTTTATACGATACGTTCTGTCTGCTTTCGATTCATAAGAATCAAAACTCAATTCATATTTGATGAATAAGCCTATGAGCAGGCATACGGTTATACCTAAGGTTAAGCCTACAAGGTGTAAAGAGGTAGTAAGTTTCTGACGGGTAAACCTGCGCAGGATAAATGGAATGTTTTTAAATATCATAACCGTTTTTTATTTCTGATTTTTTGATGCCTGATTTCTTCTCGCTGATTATTCAATATTTATTTACACTATTCACTTCCATTGTTTTTTTCATTTTCAAATTTTCAAATCAATCATTTTTCATTCTTTGTATTTCAATTATTCATTTTTCATTTTGCATTGTTCATTACTCACTCTGTTCGCAACGATTTGACGGGGTTTGCAATGGCTGCCTTTATAGCCTGGAAACTTACCGTTGCGAATGCAATCAATAAAGCAACCATCCCAGCCAATACGAATACCCACCAACTGATATCTGTTTTATATACAAAATCCTGGAGCCATTTATTCATCGCCCACCATGCAATAGGTGAAGCAATGAGTATTGAAATGAACACCAGTTTTAAAAAATCCCTGGATAACATCGATGCAATCCCTGTTACTGAAGCACCCAATACTTTGCGCACGCCAATTTCTTTTATTCTTTGTTGAGCGGTAAACATCGCTAACCCAAAAAGACCCAGGCAGCTTATAAGGATTGCAAGAAGGGTAAATGAATTGGATATCTTTTTTAGTGAATTCTCATCGGTATATTGTTTTTGAATTTCGCTATCAAGAAATGAATACTCAAAAGGCGCACCTTGAATGGTTTTTTTCCAGACGCCCCCGATATCCGATAAAAGCTGTTTGTAATTTGCTGTTGTTGCTTCTACAACCATGTAGGAAGGCGTTGCACTATAGAAAGCCATTAAGGGTTGTATTTCTTCCTTTAATGAACTGTAATTGTAATCACTTGTTACTCCCACTATTTCAAATTCATTATGACCGCCTTCAAAATCCGAATACAACTTATTGCCGACCGCGGTTTCTTTTTGCAAACCGAAAATTTTTAGTGTTTTTTCGTTTACAACAACCTGGTTGCTGGTGTCAGAAGTCCTCAGGTTGCGACCTGCTGTGATCCGTATGCCCAATGTTTTAAAGAAATTCTCATTGACACGATTCACTTTCACATCTTTCCCGGTGTTCATATCCTGGCCGGCCTTGTACGCCAGGTAATCCGAAAGCACATACAATGAGGGATAATAATCGCAGCCAGCCGTTGCGCTCACGCCTTTCAGTTGTAACAATTCATTATTAAATGCCATAAACTGCCGCCGGGATTGATCATTTTGGAACGGAATGATCAGTTTCTGCTTTTGATCAAATCCAAGATCCTTGGATTGCATATAATTTAGCTGGCGGGAAATTATGATCACACTGATGATCAGAACAATTGCAATTACAAACTGGAAAATTACCAGGCCTTTTCTCAGGAATACAGATGATGCTTTAAAACTAAAGGTTCCTTTTAAAACGCTTACCGGTTTGAATCCCGAGAGATACAGAGCGGGGTATATTCCGGCAAGCAACCCTGTGATGATTCCCAGTCCGCCAATGGTTGAAATTATTTTTAAATTCCTGAATGAATGAATTGTAAGCGTGCTACCGGTAAGAGAATTAAGAAAAGGCAGTAATATGATAACGATAGGTACAGCCAGGAATACGGCAATGAAGGAAATTAATACTGACTCACTCAAAAACTGTCCTACCAGTGAAGATTTGACAGCTCCAGCCACTTTACGAATGCCAATCTCTCTGGCGCGACGGACGGACCTGGCCGTAGTCAGGTTAATAAAATTTATACAAGCGATCAGTTGAATAAAAAATGCTATGGTTAATAATAAATATAAAAACCGTGCATTTGAGACCTCGTCTATCTGGTTAGTTATTCCTTTTGAATACAGGTTGATATCGGTAACTTTTTGAAGGAACAATTGTTTCTTCATTCCCAATTCTTTTAAATTATCTGCTCCATGTTTTAGCAGGAATGCCGGTAATTTGTTTTGCAGGGCGATGACATCAGCATTAGGATTAAGCTTTACATAACTATAAACAAAGTTTTGACCTGCCCATTGATTATTGGTTCTTACAAATTCTCCAATGCCGCCACTATTCATATTCATGATAAAATGTGGGTGCAAATGAGTCTTACCATACGTTTCATCGAATACGCCGGTTATTTTGAAAACATGGGCGCTTATCCTGTTGCTGATATTGATTTGCTGATTCAATGCAGGACTATCCCCAAATAATTTTTTAGCAACTACGGAAGATAATACTACGGTATACGGTTCATCGAGGGAATGTAAAGGAGTTCCTTCAATAAATTTATAATTGAATATCTGGAAAAAAGTAGAGTCAACAAGGTAGCCCTTTGGTTCATAAAATGATCGATCACTCCCAACAACACTTAATAAATTATCGCCGCCGTCAGAAAAATTTAATACCCGGGTGGCTGCAGCTACTTCCGGGAAATCCATTTTCATTGTTGTTGCGATCGGAGGGGAAGTTGTAGCAGAATTAAATCCCCTGTTATCTTTGCCTTCAATAATGGTTCTTATCCTGTATATAGATGCAGCATCAGGATGATGCGTAT
>Ga0193726_1000443_pt1 | contig 44195 bp, 32 predicted proteins | sample H2c1metaG_FD_144928 | JGI IMG/M metagenome (GOLD analysis project Ga0193726, IMG submission 144928) | Soil microbial communities from a riparian zone of the East river system, Colorado, United States - H2c1 | ecosystem: Environmental > Terrestrial > Soil > Riparian zone | place: USA: East River... | reverse complement strand
GCAAGCTGCTTCGCTACATCAATGCCTACTCCGCAAATGCTCGGCCTTTTCAATGGAAATACTCAGACCCAACTCGACGCATCCGCAGTAACGAATTCACTCAGACAGGCCACTAGTGCTTTGCGTACATGTCCATTACGTCTTTGCGGAGGGCGATGCGGCTGTCGGTGCGGGTGTAGAACATGTGGCCGCCGGGGAATTCGTGCACGGAGATACGGGATGGATCACCCATGAGAGGCATCTGTTCCGCAGTGAGCACCGAGCCCATGAAGGGGCAGGACAGGTCGTTCCATCCGTGGACGATCATGACGCGCAGTTTGGGGTCAGCAGCAACGGCTTCGCGCAAATCCGGCACCGAGCCGCGACGCAGTTCTTCGTCACGGTTCCACTGACGGCCCACGTCATAGGAGAGCGCGTTGTAGCGGGCATCGACCTTCCAACCCACGGTGCGCGTGACGAAGTCGACCATGGCGGTGGTGAGCGGGGCAACGATGCTGGCGAGGAGGGGATCGTTGGCGCGCTGCTCGGGCGCAAAGGGGAAGGGATCAAATGAAGTCACGTTGGAGTCGTAGACGGAACCGAGCTTGCCTTCTTCGCGATGGACTTCGCGGAGGTAGGCGCCCGTTTCGATGCGTCCGCCGGAGAACTTGACGAACGCGGGATCGAGGCCGGTGAGTTCGGTGACCTTGGCGATCATCTTCTGCGTGGCGGCTTCGTCGGCGTGGCCCTTGATCAGAGTAGTCGCGTATTCACCCTGGGTGTAGGCGATGACGTCGGCCATGGCTTCAGGCGTCAGCTTCTTCTCGCGTTCGAAATGGGCAGCGGTGATGGAGGGCAGCGTCATCATCCATGGAAGAGGCGAGAGGTCGCCGTCATTCTCGATGGTGGGGTTGAGATAGGGCGAAACGAGGACGACGCCGTTCATGGCGACGCCGAGCTGCGATTGCAGATAGTGGGTGATGCGGGGTCCGCGGAAGCCACCGTAGCTCTCGCCGACGAGATATTTGCGCGAACTGAGGCGGTCGTTTTTCACGAGCCAGTCGTAGACGATGCGGGAGAGATATTCGATGTCGGGCTGGGTGCTGTAGAAGAGCTTTTTGGCGTCGGCTTCGGGGACCAGCGAACGGCTGAAGCCCGTTCCGACGGGATCGATGAAGACGAGGTCGGTGAAGTCGAGCCACGTGCCGGCATTGTCGATGAGATTGGTGGGATCAGAGGGGCTGTCGCCTTCGTTGCCGGCGTCAAGATGCTTGGGGCCGATAGCGCCGAAGTTGAGATACACCGAGGACGCGCCGGGGCCACCGTTGAAGGCGAAGGTGACGGGTCGATTTGCGCCTTCCACGGTGTAGGCGGTGACAACCACGTTGCCGGCGATTTTGCCGTCGCCGTCGCGGACCGGGAGCGCACCGACGTTGACGGTATAGTGCAGCGGCTTGCCATCGAGCTGGATGGATTGCTGGGCGTGCGCCTCGGGGGGCAGAGGGGGCAGGCCGGCTTTGTCGTCGGCCGGTTTGGGAGCGGGCTTGTCTTTGTCTTTATCGGTTGCGGCTGGCGCCTTGTCGGCCTGCGCTACAGCGGGCACAGGTGCGGTCCCAAGGCACAAAAGCGCGAACGCCAGAAGAGCGAGGCGCCCGGGGAAGTCTTTAAGGTGTGCAAAGCTCATTCGATAAACATACATGGCCGGTGGCGGGCGCTGGCAACCGAGACGCGGGATGATTTACCCTCGAAGCTGCATGAGACTCAGAACTAACTTGTTGATTTCAACCTTTGCGATCGCAGTCGCGACGATTGCTTCGCATGCGCAAGACGCTCCAAAACCGGTGGAACCGGCGCTGCCGGATGCGCCGCAGGCCACTGCGGCGGCGATGATTCGGCCCAATGGGCCAACCATCGTAATGGATACGTCGATGGGACGGATTACGTGCCAGTTCTTTCAGAAGGAGGCGCCGAAGACGGTCGCCAACTTTATCGCGCTCGCCCAGGGCACCAAGGACTGGACCGATCCGCAGACCAGCAAAAGGATGCACAACAAGCCGTTGTATGACGGGACCACGTTTCATCGTGTGATTCCGGAGTTCATGATCCAGGGCGGCGACCCGGCGGGAACGGGTGCGGGCGATCCTGGATTCACGTTTGAAGATGAGTTCAATCCGGATTTGAATTTCGATGTGCCGGGGCGGCTGGCGATGGCGAACTCTGGTCCGAATACCAATGGCAGCCAGTTCTTCATCACCGAGATACCGACGGAGCATCTGAACCAGAAGCACACGATTTTTGGGCAATGCGACGAAGTGAGTGTCAACCTGGTGAAAGCGATTGCGCGCGTGCAGCGTGACGAGAACGACAAGCCGGCAACGCCGGTAGTGTTGAAGAAAGTAACGATTGTTCCGGAGGGTCAGGCAGTTCCGCCGGGTTCGGGCGCCGAGAGGGAGCAGAACTCCTCGATCCAAGTCGCAGGCATGAAGGCCCCTCAAGAAGGTGAATCACTGTTTCAACAGAGCGAGCCCCCTTCGAATGCCGTCAGCATTTCGGCGGGCGTAGCGCAGGGTCTCCTCGTTTCGCATGCAGCGCCTGTCTATCCACCTGAAGCCAAGCAAGCCGGCATTTCCGGGACCGTAGTACTGGCCGCCTTAATCGGACCGGATGGAGCGGTGACGTCTCTTAAACTCGTTAGCGGGCCTGCGCGCTTGCAGGCAGCCGCCATCAATGCCGTCAAATCTTGGCGCTATCGGCCTTACCTGCTCAATGGTCAGCAAGTCGCGGTGAGGACACAGGTCAACGTGGTCTTCTCACTCGATTCGCAACAATAGTAAGCACTCGGCGGCAGGCGCAGATAAAACTTCTATCACCCATAACGCCGCCGGCCCGCCCACTCAGCTAATTCGGTCAAAAGGAGTATTTATGGCACAGGCACTAGGAACTTATGCAACTTTCAACACGAGCGAAGGCAAGATTGTTGTTCGTCTCTTTGAGTCGGACGCGCCGATTACGGTGAGGAATTTCATCGAACTGGCCGAAGGCTCGAAGGAGTGGGTCCATCCCACGACGCACGCCAAATCGACGAGCAAGCTTTTTGATGGAACGATCTTTCACCGCGTGATTCCGGACTTCATGATCCAGGGCGGCGATCCAGCGGGAACAGGGATGGGCGGTCCGGGATATCGCTTTGAAGACGAGACGAGGGGCTCGAAGCACAGGTTTGACAACAAGGGCAAGCTGGCGATGGCGAACTCAGGGCCGAATACGAATGGCTGCCAGTTCTTCATCACCGTGGCGCCAACAGATTGGCTCACGGGAAAACACACGATCTTCGGAGAAGTCGTCGAAGGTCAGGAGATCGCGGACAAGATTTCGAAGGTGCCGCGAGGTGGGCAGGATAAACCTAAGACGCCCGTGGTGCTGGAGTCGGTGACGATCGAGCGGGTGGCGTAAACGAAGTTTTCAGTTGTCAGTTTTCAGTGATCAGTTTGGCTCCGCAGATCTCCAGGATCGCGGGGCCAAATTTCTCCACCTTCGCCGAGCCGATTCCATCGATCTCAAGAAGCTGGCGCGGATTGCTCGGGCGAGCGAAAGCGACAGCTTTGAGCGTGCGGTCGTGGAGGATGCAGTAGGACGGGACGCGCAGGCGTTTGGCTTCGCCGGTGCGCCATTCTTTCAGCCTCGCGGCTAGAGCTTCTCCTTCGGCTGGCAACGTGATAGGAACAGATGGCTGGCGGGCAGAGCGCGGCGATTGCGCGGAGATGCCATTCGTGCTGACGGCGTTTGCGCTTCCTTTTTGATTTGAAAGTTTGCGAGTGCGCTTCCGATTGTCGGCACCGGCGAATTCTTCGGCGATGCCGTCGCTTAGCAGCAAGTCGACCTGCGCAGCGGAGCGCGTGGCGAGACCGGTTTCGGTAAGGCTCACTTTGCGGTAGCGGCGGACTTCGCCGTCTTTTTCATATTCGGCGTCTTCGATGGCGATGAGGCGGGCGCGTGACATGGCGCCGAGCACGGCATCGAAGTCGTCGCGCGTGAGGCGGCCGGAGGGATCGACTGACTTTTGCAGCGTTCCTGCCGCTTTGTAATCGACAGAGCGGAGTTCGTCGAGGATGGACTGGGCGAGTGAGCGTTCGGCATTGGTGGCACGGCGGAAGAGGCGAAGGATCGCTCCCGCGGGATCGCAGATGTCGCAGACGCCGCAGGATTGCGCGGCATCCTCTTCGTCGCCGAAGTGGCGAACGAGAGCGGCCATGCGGCAGTCGCTGGATGTTGTGAAACGTAGAACCTTTTCGAATTGCTCGGCACGGTGCTGGGCTTGGACGGAGTAGGTTTTCTTCCATCCGGGAGCGCCGAGGCTGACGTTGCCGGAGAAGTCGACACGGGCGCCGCCGTGGATTTCGAGTTTCTCGAGGGCCTTGTCGAATTCTTCCTCCGTCAGCTTCGAAGCTGTGCGGAGGTCATCGATGGAGCGCGCCTCTTCACTGAGCATGCGGAAGATCTGGTGGAGATGGTCGGTAGGTGGATAGTCGCGATTGAGGAAAAAGTCGTGGGTCCGCTGGTCGGCATAGGAGTGCATGAGGAAGGTGCGGCTCGGTGCTCCGTCGCGGCCAGCGCGGCCGATCTCCTGGTAGTAGCCTTCGAGGGTGCCGGGGAGTCCGGCGTGAATGATGGTGCGGATGTCGGCCTTGTCGATGCCCATGCCGAAGGCGATGGTGGCGACGACAATCTCAAGCTGGCCTGACTGGAAGGCGCTCTGGACGCGCTCGCGGGTTTCGGCATCGAGACCAGCGTGGTATGCGGCAGCGGGCATCAGCTGCGACAACTCCTCGGCGAGACTCTCAGACTGCTTGCGCGATGTGGCGTAGACAATGGCGGGACGGCGATCGCGGTGGGCAAGAAGCGAGCAGATGGCCCTGGCGCGTTGCGGCACGGAGAGTTCGACGACCTCGATGGCCAGGTTGTGGCGGCGAAATCCGTGGATGAAGCGCGCGGGATTTGTCATGCCGAGTTGCGCGGTGATGTCCGCCTGCACAGTTGGCGTCGCGGTTGCGGTGAGGGCGAGAACGGGCACGGAACTTGAACCACTACGCAACGCGGGCAGGTGCTGGCCGAGCATGCGGTAATCAGGGCGAAAATCGTGGCCCCACTGCGAAATGCAATGCGCCTCGTCGATAGCAATGAGCGTGGGCGGACGCTTGGCAAGCATTTCAGGAAAGCCGGGAACGCGCAGGCGCTCGGGCGCGATGAAGAGAAAATCGAGCGTGCCGGCAAGGTAGTCGACGCATGCCTGGCGGGAAATGGAGCGGTCAAGGCCGGAGTGGATGCGCGCTACGCGCAGGTTGAGTGCGGCAAGCTTGGCGACCTGGTCTTCCATGAGCGCGATAAGCGGCGAGATGACGAGCGCGGTTCCGCCGAGGGCAACGGCGGGAAGCTGGTAGCAGAGCGACTTCCCTGCCCCGGTGGGCATGACGAGGAGCAAATCGCGGCCCTCAATCGCAGCGCGGCAGACGGCTTCCTGGTTGGCGCGGAAGCGCGCAAAGCCGAAGACCGATTGCAGAAGCTGGACGAGGTTTTCCGGGTTGGAAGGAGTGGTCAAAACGAAAATCGGACCTGAGCGAAGGCGAACGTGTCTCCTTCAACTTTACAGAAGCCCTGAGCAGCGCGTCCCGACCGCTATCACAAGGTACAGTGACGAGTCTGGTACAACAAATTCGTGGTCCTGATTACCAGCGGAGGCGACGTGACGGAATCAAAGAATGGACTTGTATCAATTGGAGCCGTGCATTCGGTGGACGAGACCGTGGAGAAGCTCAAGGGGATTCTTATGGCAAAGGGGGTGACCGTTTTCGCTGTTGTGGATCACAGCGGAGAGGCGGCGAAGGCCGGCCTGCAGATGCCGAATACGAAGCTGCTGATCTTCGGAAGTCCCAAGGCGGGGACGCCTGTGATGCTGGCGGCGCCGAGTATCGCAATCGACCTGCCGCTGAAGATCCTTGTGGCGGAAGACGGAGCGGGCAAGGTTTGGGTGTCGTACAACAGCACGCAGTTTCTCGCGGAACGGCATGGCGTGCCTTCGGAGCTGATGAAGAACTTGGCGGTGATTGAAGCTCTGGCTGCGGCAGCCGCTGGTTGAGGCGAGCCCTCGCAAAATGCTCATGATACTGAGTCGTAAGATACTCTCAACAGATTACTTATATCGGAATCGTGAGAATGGACTGCCGGGGAGCGGAATGCCGCCGGAGCGATCGCAATCAACCTGTGTCCGATAAGCGACATAAGTGTGCAAAACGATACAGTTTTTTCACTACAATCGTGGAACAATCTACCTTACGTCAGGTGTATCTCGACCTCGTAAAGGCGTTTTTCGGTTGCCTTCGCAGTCGTCATCTGACCTGAAAGATCTCTCAAATGAATGGATTGGCTCTAGCTACATTCGATCTTGAAACCTTTCTTGAGACATCAGGAATCGGTCGAAAGACTGTCGAGCTTAAAGCTAAGCAATCTTTTTTCTCGCAGGGCGATGTCGCCGATTGTGTGTACTATCTCCGAACAGGTCGCGCGAAAGTCACGATTGTCTCAAACGAGGGAAAAGAAGCCACGATCACAATGTTAGCCCCTCACGACTTTGTGGGGGAGGAGTCGCTCGCCTCGGTGGGCGGAAGGCGTCTGACCACAGCGACAGCCGTCACGGCGTGCACCGCGCTTAGAATTGACCGCGATGAGATGATTCGCGCCATGCACGGCGAGCATGAGTTTTCAGATTTGTTTCTCAAGTTCCTGCTGATGCGGGGTATACGCACTCAAGCCGACCTGGTCGACCAACTGTTCAACTCCAGCGAAAAGCGACTCGCCAGGGTTCTGCTGCTGATGGCGGAGTTTGGCAAGGCCGGTGAACCGGAGTCTTTAATTCCAAAGATTTCGCAGGAAACCCTGGCGGAGATGATCGGCTCGACACGGTCCCGCGTCAGCTTCTTCATGAATCGCTTTCGCAAGCTCGGGTTCATCGAATACAACGGCCGCATTCAGGTCAATAAGTCGCTGCTGAACATAATTCTCCACGACAAGTTGCCCGGCGACAACGCGGTGAAGCCACGGATCCTTCGCTTCCCGTCGAAGTCGAAGCGGACCAGACACAACAAACCCTCAAAACAGGCCTGAATTTAGACTGCGCCGAATTTGCCGGTAGAAATGCTTGTTTTCATCTCCCTGGTAATTCGGTTGAGACGCCGTCTTTATTTTCGAACACACAACTGAATTTCACATTGGCTTGCAGTCAGGATCTCTACTCAACATGGTCGTGAAACCGTCCATGCGTTCCTCCCCTGTCGATCAACACGCCACGATGAACGAGCTTTCTGTTACTTCCCTCTTCGTGCGCGCGCGGTTAGTATTCGTGTGATTCGCATTATCCCAGGAAAGAGCGGTGAGTTTGGTGATGCGTCGTTTTGTTGATTGGTATTGGTTGATGGCTTCAGCGATTGCGCTGATGGCTGCGGGCGCTGCGGGCGCGCAAAATGCGGATTTTCTAAAGAGCTACAAGGGAACTCCGTTTCATGACAGCAAGTACAACGGCGGGGCGCAGAAGATTCCGGGGACCGTGATGTGCGCGTATTACGACATGGGCGGCGAGGGCGTGGCGTTTCACGATGCCGACGCGAAGAACAACGGGAGCGGCGCGCTGAATCCGGCGAATGGAACTTATCTGAACGAGTTTCGGATGAACGAAGGCGTGGATACTTCGTATACGAAATTCGGTCTCGATCCGAAGATCGACGACAACCCATATGACAAGGTGACGCCGCCGGCAGGACTGCTCTACGTGGGCTGGACGGAGCCGGGCGAGTGGTTAAACGTGACGGTGGAAGTGGCGGAGACAGGTGAGTACACGGCCGATCTGCTTTATACGTCGAATCGTGGCGGAACGATTTCGCTGGATGTGAATGGCGTGGCGGCGACGGGGCCGCTCATGATTGTTTCGACGTACGATGCGGCCGACGCGGTGGCGTGGCGGCAGTGGCATCACTGGAATGTCGCGAAGGACCTGGTGCGAATTCATTTGAACAAGGGCAGGAATGTGCTGACAGTGCATACGGTGGCACAGGGGCAGATGAACTACGCGACGCTGGAGTTTAAGAGAGTTCGCAGTTCTTAGTTCTGAGTTCTTAGTGAGTAGGTGAGTAGTGAGTCGTGGACGGGGGCGGTCTAGCTCGATGAATGGGTAGTTGATTTTCGGTCGGAGCAAGGGCAGCCGGTCAGCTTCCCGCTCACGCCGGAAGTAGCGAGTTAGCAAGTTAGCGGGCAGGGCTGTGGATGGGGTTCGTGCTATCCCACCCTTGAATCACAAGACGATTCAAGGATGGGGCACCCAACGTTGTGGTTACCAAAACAAGAGCAACCGCAGATCCTTCGACTCCGCTGCGCTCCGCTCAGGATGACGGCGGAGCGCGGGGTGTTGCGGAATAATGATCGCGGCGGAGTGATTGTTAGTCGCCGGCTACGGTTTCGGCTACGGGGTGGGTGGAGGGAGGGTTGGCTTCGATCTTCCCTTCCCTCAGCAGATCGAAACGGTCTGCGTTCATCACCTTGTTCCAGACAGCTACAAAGTCATGCACGAAGGCTTGCTTGGCGTCGCTGCTGGCGTAGACCTCGGCGATGGCGCGGAGTTGGGCGTTTGATCCGAAGACGAGATCGACGACGGTGGCGGTCCACTTGAGTTCACCGGTGTGGCGATCGCGGCCTTCGAGCACGTCTGGAGACTTTTCTGACTTCGCCCACTTCGTGCCCATGTCGAGCAGGTTGACGAAGAAGTCATTGGTCAGAGTCTCGGGGCGCTTGGTGAAGACACCATGTTGGGAATGCGCGACGTTGGCACCGAGAGCGCGCATGCCGCCGATGAGGACGGTCATCTCAGGTCCCGTGAGGCCGAGAAGCTGCGCCTTGTCGAGCAGCAATGCGGCGGCATGTTCCTCGACTCCCTTGCGGGCGTAGTTGCGGAAGCCATCAGCAATTGGCTCGAGCACGGCGAAGGACGCGGTATCGGTTTGCTGCTGCGAGGCGTCGGTGCGACCGGGTTCGAAGGGAACCTTGACGCTATAGCCAGCTTTCGTTGCCGCAGATTCGACAGCCGCACAGCCAGCGAGAACGATGAGATCGGCAAGTGAGATTTTCTTGCCGCCCTTCTGCGATGCGTTGAAGTCCTTCTGGATGGACTCGAGCTTCGAGAGCACCTTGGCCAGTTCGGCGGGCTGGTTGACTTCCCAGTTCTTCTGGGGCTCGAGACGGATGCGCGCGCCATTGGCGCCGCCGCGCTTGTCACTGCCGCGGAAGGTTGAGGCAGATGCCCATGCGGTGTTGACTAGCTGGGAGATCGACAAACCCGATGCAAGGACCTTGGACTTCAACGCAGCGATGTCCTTGTCGTCGATGAGTTCGTGGTCGACGGCGGGAACGGGATCCTGCCAGATCAGCTCTTCCTTTGGAACGAGCGGGCCGAGGTAGCGGGAGATCGGACCCATGTCGCGGTGGGTGAGCTTGAACCAGGCGCGGGCAAAGGCGTCGGCGAGCCTGGCAGGGTTCTTGAGGAAGTCGCGCGAGATTTTTTCGTAGATCGGATCAACGCGCAGGGCGATGTCCGAGGTGAGCATCATGGGCTGATGACGCTTCTTGGGATCGTACGCGTCGGGGACGGCGTCTTTGCCGGCGTCACCCTTCGGCTTCCACTGATGGGCGCCTGCAGGACTCTTGGTCAGTTCCCACTCGTAGCCGAACAGGGTTTCGAAATAGCTGTTGTCCCATTTGGTTGGCGTGGGGGTCCATGTGACTTCAATGCCGCTGGTGATGGTGTCGGCACCGATGCCGGTACCGAAGCTGTTCTTCCAGCCGAGTCCCATCTCCTCAAAGCTCGTGCCTTCGGGCTCCGCGCCGACGTGGCTGGCGGGAGCGGCGCCGTGGGTCTTGCCGAAGGTGTGGCCACCGGCGATGAGTGCAACCGTCTCTTCGTCGTTCATCGCCATGCGGGCGAAGGTTTCGCGGATGTCGCGCGCGGAGCCTGCGGGGTCGGGGTTGCCGTTCGGACCTTCCGGGTTCACGTAGATAAGACCCATCTGCACGGCGGCCAGGGGGTTTGCCAGTTCACGATCGCCGCTATAGCGCTGGTCGCCGAGCCACGTGGTCTCGGGGCCCCAATCGGTGTCGGTCTCGGGCTCCCAGATATCGGCGCGTCCTCCGCCGAAGCCGAAGGTCTTGAGGCCCATTGAATCCAGCGCCACGTTGCCGGCGAGGATCATGAGATCAGCCCAGGAAACTTTGCGGCCATACTTCTGCTTGATGGGCCAGAGCAGGCGGCGGGCCTTGTCGAGGTTGACGTTGTCAGGCCAACTGTTGAGAGGCGCGAATCGCTGCGCCCCGCGGCCTGCACCGCCGCGACCGTCGTGGATCCTGTAGGTGCCGGCGGAATGCCAGGCCATGCGAATGAAGAGCGGCCCGTAGTTGCCGAAGTCTGCAGGCCACCAATCCTGAGAATCGGTCATTAGGGCATGAAGATCTTTGGTCACGGCATCCAGGTCAAGTTTCTTGAACTCCTGGGCGTAGTCGAACTCCTTTTCCATCGGATTGGAGAGCGAGGAATTCTGATGCAGAATGCCAAGGTTCAATTGATTGGGCCACCAGTCCCGGTTGCCCTTTGCGCCTGCGGATGTGTGCTTGATTGCGCCGTTCGAGAACGGGCACTTTGCTTCGCTAGACATGATGTCTCCTGATGTTGCTTGCTAAAGGATTGCTGGTTCGGTAGGAGGTTTCCGGGAGAATCCCGGCATAAATACTTCGCATTCAAGGGTAAGATATCGCCGCGGGGATCGATATGACAAATCAATTGTTTCTTTGATGATGATTGGTGCAGTCTATGATGAAAAGGGCAGCGGAGTTAGGCGCGCTGCGCGGGGTTAGCTGGGTTAGCGGAACAAGGCACAGCGGCGGAGTTAGTAAATGAATTTGCAGGAATTGCGTTATTTGGTTGCGATTGCGGAGTATCGGCATTTTGGGCGGGCGGCGGAGGCTTGCAACGTAAGTCAACCGACCCTGAGCAGCCAGATCAAAAAGCTGGAAGACGAGTTGGGCGTGACGCTGCTGGAGCGGACGAACAAGCGCGTAGACATAACTCCGGTGGGGAGCCAGATTCTGGGACATGCGAAGAGAGCCCTGGCTGAAGCGGGACAGATGGAGGCAGTGGCGCGGGCAGCGCGCGATCCTCTGGTGGGACCGCTGAAGCTGGGTGTGATTCCGACGGTGGCGCCGTACCTGATGCCCCTGATTCTGAAGCCGCTGAAGCAGGGGTATCCAGGACTGACGATTGAGTTGTGGGAGGATCAGACGCGGGCGCTGGTGGATTCGCTGAGAAATCACAAACTGGATGCGGCGCTGCTGGCGACCGAGACGGATGCGCCAGAGATTACGGAGATCAAGTTGTATGAGGAACCGCTGCTGGCGGCGCTGCCCCGAAATCACAGGCTGGCCGGTGCAAAGCGGGTGGATGAAGAATCGCTGACGGATGAATTGCTGGTGCTTGCAGAGGGCCACTGCCTTGCGAACCAGGCGCTGGCGGCATGCGGGGCTAAACATGGCGGGCATGGGCTTGGTCATGCGCGAAGTGGCCTGCAGGGATCGATGCAGGCGGCGACGCTGGAGACTTTGGTGAATTTGGTGGCCGCGGGATATGGGGTGACACTGATTCCGGCGCTGGCCGCGGGGTCGCTTGGGCAGAGGGGAATTGTGCTGCTGCCGTTGGCGGGACGGACGCGGCGGACGATCCGGCTGGCGAGCCGGCCGGGGTTTCCGCGGGCGCAGGCGCTCCGGGCAATCGAGAAAGTGATCCGGAAGGCAGTAAATTTTTCGGCGAGTTTACGGTGATTTTCTGGTGCAATTGGGTCTGTGGAAAACTCGGGTGAAACTCAATAAAAGTAGGACAATTTCCGAGAAAAGCCTAAAATACTCGAAGAAGATGGATTCGGGACCCCCTTATCCACAAAAGAACCTCTCCCCATGATTGACCCTGACTTTTAGGCTCCTTAGAGTCTGTAATCGAAGAGGGACAATCGCCCCAGCGACGAAGACCTGTCGTCGGGGACCCGGTCTTTCCCTTCTGGCAGGTGTGCGGCAAGTGCCGCGAGTGCCGATGGCTGAGTTGTACTGTTCGTATCCCGCTGACCCGGAGTGAGCATGCTGAAACTGAAAAAAATCCACATCCTCGGATTCAAGAGCTTTTGCGACCGCACCGAACTCACCGTGCCGGGAACCGGCATTGCAGTGGTGGTGGGGCCGAACGGGTGCGGAAAGTCGAACATCCTGGATGGAGTGAGCTGGGTGCTGGGCGAACAGAGCGCCAAGAGCCTGCGCGGCGGCAGCATGGCGGACGTGATCTTTGCCGGGACGCGTGAACGGAAACCGCTGGGGATGGCCGAGGTGACCATCACGATGGTGGATCCGGAGGCGTACGAAGGGCCGATTCCGGTGGAGCCGGATGTGGTGGTGGAGCACGAAGGCCCGACGGACTGGGATGAAGACGCGTTGCGGCGGCAGAAGGCTGCGGAAGCGGAAGAGATTATCGCGTCGGAGCAACCGGGGCAGATTCTGGACGACGAAGAGGGTGCTACAGACAGCAGCATGCAGGCGCAGGGACCTGAAGCCGAGGGAGGAATTCAGGCGAGCACGGGCGGACCGCAGCCGGTGATGTTGAAGATTCGTCGCAGGAAGTTCAATCGCACGCCGCAGAAGGGCGAGGTAGTTATCACACGGCGGTTGTTCCGGACGGGAGAGAGCGAATATCTGTTGAACGGAAAGCTGTGCCGGCTTCGCGATATCCAGGACATCTTTATGGGTACGGGCCTGGGGCCGGAGAGCTACGCGATTATCGGGCAGGAACGGATCGGGCAGTTGTTGAGTTCGAAGCCGCACGACCGGCGGGCAATTATCGAAGAGGCTGCGGGGATTACGCGCTTCAAGACGAAGAAGCGGCTGGCGGAACTGCGCCTCGAAAGTGCGAAGCAGAACCTGGCGCGCGTGGACGACATTTTTGAAGAAGTGACGCGGCAGATGAACAGCCTGAAGCGGCAGGCTTCAAAGGCGGAGCGATTTGCGCAGGTGCGCGATGAGTTGCGCGGACGGCTTCGCGTGGTGCTGGCGAGCCGCATGGCGCTGATGGATGCCGAGCAGGCGCGGTTGGAGCAGGAGATTGCCGCATTCGCAGAGAAGATTGCGAGCGGCGCTATCGAGATTGGAACGATGGAGACCCGCCAGCACTCGCTGACGGAGCGCGGATATGAGCTGGATCGCGAAGGACAGGAAGCGCAGAATCGTGCCAACGCGTCGGCTGTGGAATTGGAGCGGGCGGCGGCGCGCGAACGCAGCAATGCAGAGCGTGTGACGGAACTCGAGGCAAGGCTGGCGGCGGCCGCCGGTGAGCTGGAGCAGACGCGGACGCAACTGGGCGGAATTGCCGAAGAGCGCGAGCAGCATCGGGCGTTTCTGGAGACGGCGGCGGGAGAGGCGCGGGCGTTTCACGAGAAGGTGGAGGACCGGCAGCACGCAGCGCGGACAGCGGCGGATGAAGTGTTCAATGCGGAGCGAAAGCTGGAAGGAGATCGCAGGCATGCGATGCACCTGCTGACGCTGGCAGGCAATGCGCGGAACAGTACGTCGCAAACTGAAGAGAGTCTTGCCGCGCTCGAACGCGAGGCCGAGCGGCTGAATGCGGAAATGAGTCAGGCGCGCAATGAGCAGGAGAGCCTGGGCGTGCAGAGCGGACAGGCGCGACTGCGGTTTGAGTCGGCTGCGGAAACGCTGAAGCGGCTTGAGAGCGAGATTGCGGAGCTGCGCGAGCAGCTGCAGATTCGGCGCGCGGATGAAGGCACGGTGCGGACGCGGGCAAACCAGTTGCGCAGCGAACAGGCGACGGCTGTTGGGCGGAAGGAATCATTGGAGTCGCTGATTCGCGATCACAGTTATTCGACCGAGACCGTCAGGCGGCTATTAAAGCCCGGAGCGCTGCAGAATGGGTCGACACCGGTGGGCACGCTGGCGGACTTTATCGAAGTAAGCGGCGAGCACGAAGGAGTGGTCGACGAATTTCTGCGGGATGAGCTGAATTATGTTGTCGTAAAAAGCTGGCATGCGGCCGAAGAGGGCGTACGCGTGCTGAAGTCGGGCGTCGACGGGCGTGCGACATTCTTGATTCACGATAGCGCGCAGGCAGGTCTGTTTAACGATGCGGAGGACACGATCACCGGGCCGGGCGTGACTCCGCTGAAAGACGCCGTGCGCGTGCTCAACGGATTTGGGCGGTCGCTCGAGACGATTCTGCCGAAGCTGCGCGACGGATATCTTGTGGAGACGGCGGCACTGGCGCAGAGCCTGGCGAACGAGCACACGCATGCTTACTTCCTCACGCCGGGGGGTGAGTGCTTCCACAATGCGACGGTGACAGGCGGCAAGCCGGCGAGTGCCGGTCCGCTGGTGCTGAAGCGCGAACTGCGCGAGACGGAGATGCGCCTTGGGCTGCTGGAGCGTGATCTTGGTCAGGCAGAGTTGGAAGCTGCGACCCTGACAAGGCAAATCGAGGAAATGACGGCATTGCTTGAGGCGCGCAGCGAAGAGCGGCGGCTGGCGGAACGTGATGCGGCAGACCAGGGCGCGGCGCTGAAGCAGATGGAGAACGAAGGGCAGCGCATCGAGCGGCGGCTGCAGGAATGGATGCTCCAGGCCGGGCGGAACAAGGAAGCGCGGGAATCAAAGCATACAGTGATCGAGCAGAAGCGCGAAGAGGCGGTGCGGCTGGAAGGCGAGCATGCGACGGCCGAGGCCACACTGGAGGAGCAGCAGAACCGCCTGACAACGATGCGACAGACGCGCGAGACGCTGCAACATGAAGCGGCGAAGCTGACGGCGGAGCTTGCGGGCTTGGAAGAGCGGCGGCGCGGCGCGGAGATGGCGTTTCAACGGATCGACCGGCTGCACAGCGATCTCGAACGGCGGGTGCTGGCAATTGAACAGCAACGCGCGGCGGCGGAAGCTGAGAGGGAACAGCGCATCCGGGAGAGTGCGGAGCTGGCGCAGCGCCAGCAGGAGCTGATCGCGCTGAGGGCCGAGGTGCTGACACTGGCAGAGACAATTGCAGCACAGGCGCATGAGATTCGGCAGCAGCTTGCGACGATGGAGACGGAACTGAAGACGGCGCGCGCGTCGCTGGACCAGTTGCGCGAAGATCGCAGCGGCAGATCGAACCAGGCGGCGAAGCTGCGTTCTGACTTGGAGCATCTAGAGGCGAGCTGCCTGGCGGAAGTGAATGCCGAGGCCGCCGCATTGCGCGCGGATGCTGAGATTGTGCGCATCGCCGATGAAATGCTGGCCGTTGAGGAAGAGACATGCCGGACGCTCCGGCAGAAGATCGAGCAGATGGGTCCGGTAAACATGATGGCGCTGGAGGAATACAAGGAGACGGCGGAGCGGCACAGCTTCCTTGAAGCGCAGCGCACGGACCTGATGGAGTCGATCGAGAACACGCAGGCGACGATCAAAGAGATCGACCAGATTTCGCGGACGAAGTTTGACGAGGCGTTTGCGCGTATCAATGAGAACTTCGGGCAGGTGTTCACGCGGCTGTTCCACGGCGGGCAGGCCTTCCTGCGACTGACGGATGTAGAGAACCAGGCGGAGAGCGGGCTGGAGATTGTGGCATCGCCTCCAGGGAAGAAACTGCAGAACGTGCTGCTGCTTTCGGGTGGAGAGAAAGCTCTGACGGCGCTGGCACTGCTGGTGGGCATCTTCCAATTCCAGCCGAGCCCCTTCTGCGTGCTCGACGAAGTGGACGCGGCGCTGGACGAAACAAACGTGGGCCGGTTGGCGGATCTGCTGCACTCACTGAGCAAGGAGACGCAGTTCCTGCTGGTGACGCACTCGAAGCGCATGATGCATGCCGCGGACATGATTTACGGCGTGACTATGCAGGAGCCGGGCGTGTCGAAGGTGGTGAGCGTCAAGCTGGGCGGGCAGGAGCAGCAGCGGGCTACGGCGTAGACGCTTCCCGGTATTCATTCGCGTTTTCGTTGCTTTCCCCGGTCTCAGAAGCGAGACCAGGGGCACCCAGCGCTTTTGTCAGTCTGGGCTTTCTCCTGTCTCAAAGGGGAGTGTTCTGGTATTCCACCCTTGCGACAAATACCTCACAAGGATGGGGCACCCAACCCTGTGCTTGATCGGACAAGTTACACTGTTCCCAAATCCTTGCAGGAGCGAGACAGTGAGCCCAACATCCTCCTTTGATCCGCGCGTCGATACGTATATTGCGAAGGCGAGACCCTTCGCGCTGCCGATTCTTTTTGAAATTCGCGAACTGGTGCACAAGGCTTGCCCCGGGGTTGTGGAGACGATGAAGTGGAGCCGGCCTTTTTTTGAATACAAAGGCGCCATTGTCGGCAACATGTCGGCCTTCAACGAGCACTGCAGTTGGGGTTTCTGGGGCGAAGAGATTTCCGCGGTGCTGCGTGACATGGATATTCTGAAGCCGGGCGCGATGGGGTCTCTTGGCCGCCTGACCAGTGTGAAAGATATTCCTCCCAGGAAAGAGATGCTCGGCGTGTTGAAGCAGGCAGCCGCGTTCATCGACAAGGGCGAGTACACAAGCCCGATTGCTGCGCGGCAAAGAGTGGTGAAAGCTCCGGCACCGCCAGTGAAGGCGCCTCCAGAGTTTGCAAAGGCGCTGAAGGCCAACAAGAAGGCTGCGGCGGCATTCGCGGCATTCAGTCCGAGCTGCAAGAAGGAATACGTGGAGTGGATTGCGGACGCCAAGCGGGCGGAGACGCGGGACAAGCGGATCGAGACGGCGATCGAGTGGATCGGCGAGGGCAAGCAGCGGAACTGGAAGTACCAGAACTGCTGAGGCGCCGCCCTGACGCGCACGCTTGGCTTCTTTTCCGGGGCTGAAGCCCAGATTGCAGCCGAAGTTCGCGGCACGACTGAAGTCGTGCCCTGACGCGAAGGTGGTTTTACATCGGCGACATCGGATTGAATCGCATGGCTTACGACGTCATTGTTCTTGGACTTGGCGCGATGGGGAGCGCGGCTGCGCAGCATCTTGCGGAGCGGGGCAAGCGCGTACTCGGGATCGAGCAGTTCACTTCGCCCCACGACAAGGGGTCGTCCCATGGCGGATCGCGGATGATACGCCAGGCGTATTTTGAGAGTCCCGACTACATTCCGCTGGTGCTGCGCGCTTACGAATTGTGGCGAAAGCTCGAACGAGATACGGACACACGCCTGCTACACATCACCGGCGGGATGAACATTGGTTCGGGAGATGGGGAGTTGGTCAGGCGCACGATTGCGGCGTCAACGCAGCACTCGATTCCCTTCACGGTGTTGGAAGGACGCGCGATCAACGTGCGGTTTCCGGAAGTGTTTCCGCTCACCGGAGATGTTGCGGTGCACGAGACGAATGCCGGATATCTGTTCCCGGAGGAATGCATCCGCGCGCAGCTGGCGCGGGCTTCGCGGGCCGGTGCAGAACTCAGATTTGAAGAGAGCGTCGTGGCGTGGTCGGCGGCGGGAGATCGTGTTGAGGTGCGGACCGACAAGGGCTCCTACAGCGCGGGTCACCTGGTGATTACGGCGGGACCGTGGGCGAACGAGGCTCTGGATGGGATTGTTCCGCTGCGCGTGACGCGGCAGGTGATGGCGTGGATTCAGCCAAGGACGGGTGTAAGGCCGTTTTTGCCGGATCGCTTTCCGGTGTTTCTTTGCGAGGATGCCCGCGGCGGGGCGCATGGATACGGCTTTCCGGCGATTGACGGGCCGGAGGGCGGGATGAAGGCGGCGATCCACGGGAGCGCCGATGTGTGCACGCCGGAGAGCGTCGACCGCGAAATTCATGAGCGGGACCTGCGAAGGATCGTGGATCAGTTGCGGATGCGCATACCGGCGCTGGATGGCAAGGTGGTGCGGGCGCAGACGTGCCTTTACACGATGTCACCGGATGAGCACTTTGTGATCGGGGCGCATCCGCGGTTTGCGTCGTGCTCGATTGCTTGCGGTTTTTCAGGGCATGGATTCAAATTTGCCTGCGTCGTTGGCGAGATACTCGCGGACTTGGCGATGAGCGGATCTACTTCGCATCCGATCGGGTTATTTTCGCCACTGCGGTTTGCGGGGTGACAGATCGTGCTTTCCCACCCAAGCGGAGCCTGGATGGGGCACCCTCGTTCGTGCCGACGTCTGAATTTTCAAGGCAGATTTTTCAACTTCGCTGCTCTTCGCTCAACATGACAATTCTTGGGGGATTTTCGGGGAAGCGAGCTAGATTCCCAGGTCTCAGAAGCGAGACCTGGGGCACCCAGTTTGGAAATTACCGATGTCGGTATGACCGACGCCGAAGTGCGGCGATTGAGTGTTCGCGCTATTGGTAGGCGCCGGCTTTTTTGAAGTCACCACCTTTGACGATGGTGAAGGTAGCGGGGTCGACGTGATGTTTGAAGGCGTCATTGACCTGCTGCGGAGTTAGTGCGGCGACGGCGGCTTCGAGTTTGGCGTCCCATTGCATGGTGCGGCCCAAGTGCTCTCGGCTGATGAGGAGAGCGGCGATGGAGCCTTCTTCAGAGCGCTGGACGGTGCGTCCATCGAGCCAGGTCTTCTTGGCTTTATCCACTTCGTCGGCGGTGAATCCGTCCTTGAGAGCGAGGGCTAACTCCTCGTTGAAGTCGGCTTCAACTTTGGGCATGTTCTGCGGGGCGGCGATGGCGAAGCCGGATAGAACTGCGGAATCGTCTTCGGTGGGGACCTGGAACTGTGCGCCGGCGCCGTAGCTGAGGCCGTCCTTGACGCGGATGCGGCGGAAGATGCGCGAGTTGGGAGAGCCGCCAAAAACCATGCCGGCGATGGTGAGCGCGGGATAGTCGGGATCGGTGTCTTTCATTTTGAGCGGCATGCCGGAGAGGAAGAGTCCGTTCTGTTTGTCGGGTGTTTCGATCTTGTGATTGACGGCCTCTACTTTGGTGTAGGGATCAGGGACGCGCTGGTAATGGCTGGGGCTCTTCCAGTCGCCGAAGAGCTCAGTGACGAGCTTGCGCATCTGTTCGGGATCGAATTGGCCACTGAGGACGATTTCGCCCTCGCCGGGGCCGTAAAACTTCTGGTAGAACGAACGCACATCGTCGAGCGTGACCTTCTTGTTGTCTTCGATTTGTTCGTCGAGGGTTGAGACGTAGTGGACCTGGCCGCGCGTGTACTGCCCGTTGAGGTGGCGAAAGAGGTCGATCTGAACGAGGTTATTGGGTTCGGTCTTGCCGGCCTCAGCACCTGCGATACGCTGCTGGCGAACCTGTTCGAATTCGCTTTCGGGGAAGGAGGGCTCGCGGAGGAGTTCGCGCACGAGGCGAAGGGAGTCGGCGAGGTTTGCGTCGAGGGTGCGGATGCTGGCGCTTGCCTGGTCGACCCCGCCGTTGACGCTGATCTGCGCTTTGAGGTGGTCGGTTTCGTCCTGGATCTGCTGACGGTTTTTGTTCTTTGTGCCGCGCATCAGGAGCGAGCCGGTGATTTCGGCTGCGGCGCCTTGGCCGTAGAGGGATTTTTCGTCTCCGAAGTGGAGGTTGATGCGAGCCACAACGGTGCCGCCGCGCGTCTTCTTGGGGAACATGACGAGTTTCATGCCGTTGGGCAACTTGGCGCGGATGACGCGGGCTTCAATGTTCTGCGGAGTGGGATCGAAGGTTTCGCCCTGTGCGATGGCGGCGCCGCCCTTGTAGTCCTTGAAGACGACGGCGGGGTCTGGGGTCGCGGGAATTTCCGCACGGTCGGGAGTGGTGGTTGGGATGAATTCGCCCTCGGTGCGATTGGACGATTTGAAGTAGGCTTTGGCGACACGTGTTACATCATCGGGAGTGACCTTGGAAACTTCATCGCGGTTTAGAAACAGTGTGCGCCAGTCGCCCTGGCCGATGGACCTGCCGAGAATGATAGAGACGGTTTGCGAACTCGTGAGGGCAAGCTCGATGTTCTTCAGGATGCGGCCCTTGGCACGATCGACTTCTTCTGCCGTGGGAGGATTGGCGGCAAAGCCTTCGACAACTTTGAGAAGGGTTTGCTGAGCGTCGTCGAGGGATTGGTCGGGCTTGAGTTGCGCGAATGCCTCAACGACTCCGGGGTCGTGCATGGCTTCGGTGCTCATGGAGGCGGAAACGGCTTTTTTGGAGTCGACGAGTTCCTTATAAAGACGGCCGGTTTGCGGCGCTCCAAGGATCTGCGAGGCCACCTGGAGGGCCGCTATATCGGGGTGAAGCGCAGCGGGAACGTGATAGACAACCACGACGGCCTGAATGTTGCCGACGCGGCGAAGGATCACGGAGCGCTCGCCCTCCTGGGTAGGCTCTGAGACATAGGGCTGCTTCAGTTCGCGATCTGGTTTGGGAAGAGCGCCGAGGGTTTCAGCCACCATGGCGAGAGCCTTGGATTCATCGAATTGCCCGGCGATGACGAGATCGGCATTGTCTGGCTGGTAATACTTTTTGTAGAAGACTGCGAGGTTTTCGGCGGGCACCCGTTCAACGTCGGTACGGTTGCCGATAACGGTTTTGCCGTAGTTGTGGAAGTTGAATGCGGAGGCGAGAACGCGTTCCTCAAGAACCTCGACCGGATTGTTTTCGCCGGCTTCCATTTCATTGCGCACGACGGTCATTTCGGTATCGAGATCTTTTTTGAGCATGGGAATGCGCGCCATGCGATCGGCTTCAAGACCGAGAGCCCAGTGAAGATTGTCTTCGCTGGCGTTGAAGGTCTCAAAGTACATGGTCTGATCGTAGTCCGTCGTGCCGTTGAACGAACCGCCTGCCCTGTCAGTTAGTTCCTTGAACAGTTCGTGGCCGGAGGTCGAGGTCTTGAAGGTCATGTGCTCGAGCAGATGGGCCATGCCGGTTTCGCCGTAGCCCTCGTTGCGCGAACCCACGTGATAGACGACGTTCACTGTGATTTTGGGCTTGGAGTTGTCTGCGAAAAGCAGGACGTGAAGTCCGTTGGGGAAGGCATATTCGGTGACGCCCTCGATGGATGTCACTTTCTGAACGCCGGCCGGCAGGGTCTGTGCGAGCGACGATGCGGTAAGAACGGCAACGGATGTGACGAGGAGGAGGAATCTCTTCAAGCCCATGTTTTCTGCCTCTCAGTGGATTTTCGAATTATAGCGAGTAAAGGCAAGGAATGAGATGTGCAGTCTTCGTACGATCGGAATGGAGAAGGGCTGGGAAGCAGAATGCCTGATCAACAAGCGTTGACCGATCGGCCACGATCTGCCTGTTTTAGGAGTTCTATGGGATAAAAGTTGGCGATGAGTCGCCGGATGTTGCTTAACGGGTAATTGCCGGTTAGACGGTGCACATCCAGAATCGAAAGTTATCGCCCAAACGTTTGATGTGTTGGATGATCCATCGCTTCTTTGAAGGCTGCCCCGTCGCCAATGGCTGCGACCCGCGGCGGTAGCAGTAATTGGATGGCGCGGGCTTCTTCGCACGTCTGCGCGGGCGAGGCGATATTTCCCAGTTGCAATTCGCTGCGCACCGGATCACAATCTTCGCACCAATCACGCCTTCCGGAATCTCCTACCGCAGCCGTGATTCCGGTGAGCCAAATGGACACGCGGCACGTTTTCAAAATCGCGGCTATTCAAGGGCGGATTGAATTCTGCGAGGCCGAGCGCCGTCGGATTTTGAAGATGGTGGCGAGTTGCCAAGTAGACCTCGCGTGGATTTCTGACCGTATGGATTGCATCCAAAAAGACCTGCGCCTACTCCACCGGGATCTGGAGGTGCAAGAAAAGCAGGCGGAAGAATGGAACTGATTGACTTAAACCCCTTTTGTTAGCGGCTTGACGAATTGGATCGTGGGCGATACGGAAATAACCCCCGTTTTGCGTTTCAGGGTTACTTCCGCATAGGCGGTGAATCACCCGAACGCCTCAAGGTTCCATCCCCGGTCCCCAAAGGCGAGGGACCGGAGGCACCCTCATTGTGGTTTGGATAAGATCACAGAAACCGGGGCCACCCGCCAACGGTCGGCCAAAGCATTTTGCAGCATGGTCTGCACCATCGGGTTTTGCCCCCTGAGTCCACGCTGGCTGATTCTTTGCCAATCGGGCAGGTCAGCTCCGCCTACCTTTCCGACAACGTCGTAATTGTCGTTCCACACCCAGCCCTGCGCTCCAACGATGCGATTCTTTGATACCGGAAGCATCGGAACATAGGCCATCACGATCGTCCATCCTAGTGGCAACCCGATTGCTTCGTATTGATCACCGCCCGGAACGATTTGCAGGCGACGCTGACCAGGGTCAGCGTTGCTTGCCCGGATGGAAACCACATCGAAGGCGAGATCGGAATGAACCGTCACATCTCCGTCTGCGGCGGATTTAGCCGCAGGCGTGTTGACCGCCTGAGAGACGCCTGAAGTCACTGCGACAGAAAGGGAGATTCCAATCAGGAAAATGGTTCGACCTGCCTTAAACAAAAATGGGCGGGGATTTAGCATCAGTAGCACTTCCGGTCGTGTAGTGGGCAATCCAGAAATGACATTTTGGTCAACATATTTCGCTGCCGACTGAATTGGTCTTACTTACAACGGCGGATTTTCTGCAAACTTTTTGTGGAACACTGCAAATTTAGAGGGGGGGTGGGGGGGTACCCACTTCCGCCTGATTGATCCGCAGGGCGAACATTCTTCGGCTACGATGATTGTGCCTTAAACTCGCGTAATTACCTGCAAGACTCCGCTGGGAATTTTGTGTTTGGAATGTTGAGGTTGGAGCGCACGGTGGCGATGGGGCACTTGACAGTAGCAGGGTGTGCAACATTTTCGGCAATCGCCGGGCTATTTTTGGCTCAGAAGTTATTGCACTAGCGGTCGGCAATTGCTCATTTTGGATGAACGGGCAACAGGCATGTCGACAGAGATGTTTTCAGAAATTGCGAAATTGCGGCGACCGATTTTTGTGTTGAAAAAAATCGCCTCCGAAGGAAATCTTCGCTTCGGAGGCGCTTGCTTTGGAATACTAAGAAAGTACACAAGATGAAGACGGGGGACCAGTAGCTGGCACTGGAGGTCGGTAGTACACAGCTACTGGCGATCCCAATAAAACGAAGCTAGCCGCGGCTTCCCCTTTCCACTGCCGCCTCGTGCCGCCCGGCTCAAAGGAGTCTATTTACTGGCTCCCGAACCTTGGTGACAAATGCAGTTTCGCTCAACTTCGTTTGGCGCTCCGTGACGGCTGTCACAGGGTATTGTGGAATTCCCGGCGCGAATCGTATCCGGCTATCGCGGCGGTAAATATTCAGTGGTTTGGGGGTTTGACAAAGCGAGGCGCGGGCAAGAAAATCGGAGATTCACGACGCCGAGGCAAGATCCTTCCATGACAACACTCTTGAAGACAGATTTAGGCACGATTCCGCTCATCGGCCGGGGCAAGGTGCGCGATTTGTATGCCGTAGGCGATGCGCTGCTGCTGGTGGCGACGGACCGCATCTCGGCATTCGATCATGTGCTGGGCACGGGAATTCCGGGCAAGGGCAAGATTTTGACGCAGATTTCGCTGTTCTGGTTCGACCTGGTGCGGGAGATCGTGCCGAATCATCTGATTGCCACGAAAGTTGCAGATTATCCAGTCGAGTTGCACGCCTATGCAGAGCAGCTTGAGGGCAGGTCGATGCTGGTGAAGCGCGCGCAGATGTTTCCTGTGGAGTGTGTAGCGCGGGGATACCTTGCGGGGTCGGGGTGGAAGGAGTACAAGGCCGCGGGGACGGTAAGCGGGATCAAACTGCCGGCGGGATTGCTGGACGGATCGCGATTGCCGGAGCCGCTGTTTACTCCTTCGACCAAGAGCCAGGACGGAACGCACGACGAGAACATTTCATTCGCAGCCGTAGAGAAGGCGGTAGGTGCGGATGTGGCGCATGAGCTGCGGCGGCTGACGCTGGCGATTTATGAGAAGGCAGGCAGGCACGCAGAGTCGCGGGGGTTGATCCTCGCGGATACGAAGTTTGAGTTTGGAATGACGCAGGACGGCATTGTGCTGGCGGACGAAGTTCTGACGCCGGATTCATCGCGATTCTGGGAGGCATCGTTGTGGAAGCCCGGCGGGGCGCAGCCGAGTTTCGACAAGCAATTTGTGCGCGATTACCTGGAAAGCATTCACTGGAACAAACAAGCTCCCGCGCCGAGTCTTCCCCAGGACGTGGTGGAGCGTACACTGCATAAATACCTTGAGGCATTTCGCCGGTTAACGGGGCGGGACCTGGACGCACAGGCATGAGCATGAACGGATTGACGATGGTCGATTGGATCATCGTGGTGGTGTTGGCGGTGGCGGTGCTGGCAGGCATTGCGCGAGGATTCTTTCGTTCGGCATTTTCGTTGGCTGGGTTGATCGCAGGACTGGCGCTGGCGTCGTGGAATTACTGGCGGCTGGCGGCAATGCTGAAGCCTCTGATCCATTCGGCAGAGGTGGCGAACGCAGTCGCGTTCCTGGTGATCGCGCTGCTAGTCATGGTGGTTGCGGCGATTCTTGGTTCGATCCTGGCCAAGGTTTTTGAGAAGGTGGGGCTGGGTTGCCTGGATCGTTTGGGCGGCGCGGTTTTCGGTTTTGTGGAAGGGATCGTATTGGTGTTGGTGTGCCTTCTTGTTACGGTTGCCTTCTTTCCAGAAACTGTGTGGTTGACGGAAGCAAGGCTGCCGCGTTATTTCTTCGGTGCACTCCATGTGAGCGTCCACGTTACACCTTCGCGACTGGGCGACCGTGTGCGCAAGGAATTGCAGACGCTGGAAGCGGAATCGCAGAAGCTAATCAACGACCAAAAGGGCAAATAATTTTTCGCGGGCTGAAGCCTGCCGGTTGTGGCAATCTAATAGAGCAAGAGGTTGACGTGAGACGAGACTTGGACAGCCTGGTAACACAGATGCATTCCACCGGAATTCGCTATGAGGATGCGGTGAAGGAGTTCAAGAGACAGTATCTGCGCGAAGTGCTGGCGGCCAACAAGGGAAACCAGTGCAAGGCTGCAGAGGAGCTGGGTATCCACCGCAACACGCTCAGCCGGACGATGGCAGAACTGGGCATCAGCCTGGCAGAGATTCGCGCCGGGCTCAAGCGTCCGCCACGCAGTGAACGTCCTATATTCGGAGCCGCACGCCAGGGTATACGCCAGGGCTAAGCCAGCTCCGCATCGGCATGCAGACAACTCAACAGAACAACGAAGCGCGAACTGCAATCAAGAGCGGGTTTGCCTGGGATGGGCAGGACGCGTACTTGTTCGATATCGACGGCACGCTTTTGCGGAGCCGCGACCGCGTACACATGGACAGCCTGCCCGCGACAGTGCGGGAGGTGATGGGACTCGAGGTCTCGCTCCAGGGTGTGTCACTGGCAGGAAACACCGATACGTCGATCCTGCGCGAGGCCTGCGCTTTGGCAGGCGTTCCAGCGGCCGTGCTGGAGCCGCAGATGGCGGCGATACTTAAGGGTATGTGCCAAAACGTGGCGGACAGACGAGATCAGTTGCAGCCGATTCTGATGCCGGGCGTGGAAGAGACGCTGAAGCATCTGGCGGACCGCGGCGCGACACTGGGCGTGGCCACGGGTAACCTGGAGATGATTGGCTGGATCAAGGTGGAGCGCGCGGGACTGCGCGAATGGTTTCGATTCGGCGGGTTCAGCGACCACTTCCCTGTCCGTTCTGAGTTGGTGGGGCACGCCGCAAAGAAGGCACGCGAGCTGGCGGGAGCAGAGGCGAGCATATGTGTGGTGGGCGACACACCGCGGGACATTGAAGCGGCACATGCCAATGGGCTGGCGGTAATCGCGGTCGCCACCGGGCACTTTTCGTTTGAGGAGTTGCTGGAGCACGGGCCTGAAGTATGCACGACGACGCTGGCTGATCTGTTGGCAGCGACGCGAGGCAAGGCATGAAGATCATGCGGGCGGATTTTGCGGCAATGATTGCGATGCTGTTGATGGCGGTGCCGGGATGGGCGCAGCAGACGCAGACGCCTGCGCCGTCGAATGCCGCGGGGAACGGCGCTCAAGCCGAGCAGGCGAAAGAGAAGGCCCCCAAAAAGAGAATTACGGGAAGCGATCGCAGGCGCGCAACGAAGCTGTATCTGCGGGCGACGAAGCTCTTCGAGAAGCAACAGTATGACGAGGCCGTACGCGATTACGAAGAGGCGGCGGAACTGGATCCGGGAAATCCGAATTATGGCGCGGCGACGGAGGTGGCGCGCAGTCATGAAGTCACGGACCTGATCCAGACGGCGGCCAAGGCGCGCATCCGCGGAGACAAGACGGCCGAGCAGGCGGCATTGCAGAAGGCGGCGGCACTGGAACCGCACAACATCGAGGTTGCGGCGCACCTGGATGAGATGGCCGCTGATGTGGCGGCAACGCAATCGAAGCCGGTGTACGAGCAGGGGGTGGATTCTCTGGGGCCGGCTCCAATGCTGGAGCCGGTGGCAGGCACGCACAGTTTCCATTTGAAGACGGATCGCCGCACGGTGATCCAGACGGTGTATCGGTCATTCGGAATTGAAACGTCAGTGGACCAGAGCGTGACGGGGCCGCCGTTGCGCTTCGATATGGACGCCGCGACGTTTACGCAGGCGATACAGGCTGTAAATATGGCGACCGATTCGTTCACGGTGCCGCTGGACGCGCATCGCGCGCTGGTAGCCAGAGACACCCGGGAGAATCGGCAGCAGTACATGCGCGAGGAGTTTGAGACGGTCTACCTGGGCGGGATGGCAACGGCGGAGATGACCGAGATCGGAACCCTGGCCAAGAATGTGTTCCAGTTGCAGCAAGTGGTGGTGCAGCAGAGTTCGGGAACGCTGACCATTCGTGCGACAACGGACAAGCTGAACGCGTTCAATGCGACGCTGCGCGCACTGCTGGATGGACGAAGCCAGGTGCTGCTGGATGTCCGGTTGATCCAATTGGCGCACACCAACCAACGCAACACGGGCGCGCAGCTGCCGCAGCAAATCACTGCATTCAATGTATTCGCGGAAGAGCAGTCGATTCTGAATCAGAACCAGGCGCTGGTGCAGCAGATCATTTCATCGGGGCTGGCTTCACCGGGCGACACGCTGGCGATTCTGGGAATTTTGCTGGCGTCAGGACAGGTTTCGAGTTCGCTGTTTCAGAACGGCATCGCGCTGTTTGGCGGGGGGCTGACGCTGTCGGGCCTTTCGCCGCCACCCGCGACACTCAATCTGAGTTTGAACTCTTCGGAGTCGCGGGAACTGGACGACATTCAAATGCACCTGGGCGACGGCGAAGAGGGCACGATCAGAAGCGGATCGCGATATCCGATCCAGACGTCGCAGTTTTCAAACCTGGGTTCGTCGGGAATCAACATTCCCGGGCTGACGACAGCGGGAACTTCGGGAAGCCTGAGTTCCCTGCTCTCGCAGCTGAATTCGGGGGCGCAGACGATTCCGCAGATTGAGTACCAGGACCTTGGACTAACGTTCAAGGCAACGCCGCGCGTGGTGCGCAACGGTGATGTGGCGCTGACGATGGATTTGAAGATTACGGCACTGGGAGGTTCGTCGCTGAACGGGGTGCCGATCCTGAACAATCGCAGCTATTCTGGCGTGGCGACACTGAAAGATGGGTCAGGCGTGGTGATCGTTAGCCAGGTGGACAAGGAAGAGAGCCATGCGCTCAGCGGGTTACCCGGGCTGACCGAGATTCCGGGGCTGAACACGGTGACGGACACCGATGTACAGAGGAATTATGCCAGCTTGCTGATCATCATTACGCCGCATGTGATTCGCGGGACACAGGCGCCGGGACACTCGCCGATGTTGCGGATCGAGCGGGGGCAGTCGACACCGTGACGGGGTTCCCATTCATGCACAAATGGCGCGCATGAATGGGAACATGGAACTCCTCGGTGGGCTTTCAAAGCACAACTACTGGGCGATGCCGTCCAGTTTGGATTGATACTCGATGATCTGCTTCAACGTTTCATAGGGCGCGTTGGCAGGAACTTCGCGACCGTTGATGACGAGTGTGGGCACGGTGGCGATGTCGAGATCCTTGCTGAGCTGGATGGAAGATTCGACGGCTGTCCTGGTTTCAGGCAACGCGGCGCAGGCCGATACTTTGGCTGGGTCGAGGCCTGCCTTGGTGGCGGCGCTATTCAGAGTAAGGGTGGCGCCATCGGCTGTCGCGAGGCCATCCTGCCCGTCGAATACCGCGGAAGCAAACTGGAAGAAGGTAGTGCTGCCGGCCAGCTTCGCGACACATGTTCCATATTCCGCTGCCGTCAACGATTGTGGATGAATCGAGACGAGCGGATCGTTCTGGAAGACAATGCGCGCCTTGGGAAAATCGGTAAGGAGCTTTTCCATGTTGGCCTGCGCAGCTTTGCAGTGGGGACACTGGAAGTCTGCGAACTCGACGAGTTCGAGATCCTTGGTCGCCGAACCGCGATACGGGCCGTTGGCGCGCTCCTGGAGCGTGGAACGGTTCTCGGCAAAGGGACGATCGCCGAAGGGGACGATCTTTTCGCCGACGATAATGTGCTTTTGGTCGGGCGTGGTGAAGAAGGCGAAGCGATAGGGTTGCTGCTTGCCGGTCTTATCGCCGATGAAGACGATGACCTTGCTGATACCCGCAAGTTGCGTCTTCTGGATTGCCTGGACCTGCCACATGGCGTTGGCATCGAAGCCGAGATTGGCCTGCATGAAGGCGTTGACGACTTCCTTGGTGGGCGAGGTGGCGTTAAAATCAGCCGGATCGGGCGGGGGAAACACGGGGGCCTTTGCTTCTGGCGCTGCGGGAGCGGGTGCGGGTGTGGCGGGAGTTTGTTCCTGCGCGATGGCGTGATGGATGGGAGAGAAGAGCATGGCCAGCGTGATAACAGCGGCCAGTCGAGCGGCATTACGAATCAAGCGAATATCTCCTTCAGCGGCGGGAAGACTCCCAACCTTTAGCTTATACCTGCACTTTGACGGCAATGGGAAAGCGTCGACCCATGCCGAATGACTTCGACGTGACCTTGAGAACGGGGGCGGCCTGCTGGCGTTTGTACTCCGAGCGCTCCACCAGGCGCACTATCTGTTGGACGAGTTCGAGGGGAAAACCATTCTTCTGCGCGATGCACTCAGGAGTCTCATAGCGCTCAACGTAGGCCTCGATAATCGGATCGAGGACATCGTAGGGCGGCAGCGAGTCGGTGTCCTTCTGTCCAGGGCGCAATTCGGCGGAGGGAGGTTTCTCGATGATCGGAAGCGGGATGACTTCGCGCTCGCGATTAAGCCAGCGGCAGATTGCGTAGACGCGCGTTTTGATGAGATCGCCGATGACGGCGAGGGCGCCGACCATGTCGCCGTAGAGCGTGCAGTAGCCAACGGCCATTTCGGATTTGTTGCCGGTGGTGAGCACGAGCGAGCCAAACTTGTTAGAGAGCGCCATGAGCAAGTTGCCGCGAATGCGTGCCTGCAGATTTTCTTCAGCAAGTCCGGACTGTGTGCCTTTGAAGAGCGGCTCGAGAGCCTGCGAGTACTGGTGGAACAGGTCGCTGATGCCGATGAGTTCGAAGCGAATGCCGAGGTTAGCGGCAAGGGCGCGGCTGTCGTCGATGGAGCCCTGCGAGGAGAAGGGGCTGGGCATGCCAATGCAGAGGACATTTTCCCTGCCGAGGGCCTCGGCGGCAATGGCGGCGACGAGTGCGGAGTCGATGCCTCCGCTGAGGGCGATGAGGGCTTTGCTGAAGCCGCATTTGCGCACATAGTCGCGGGTGCCGAGGACAAGAGCGCGCCAGGCGGCCTCGGTGTCATCTTCAAGCGGATCGCGAATCGGCTGCGCGTCGAAGGGATCGACGATCACGAGATCTTCTTCGAAGGATTTTGCCTGGGCAATGAGTTGGCCGTGGGCGTTGAGGGCGAGAGAGGAGCCATCGAAGACAAGGCTGTCGTTTCCGCCTACCTGGTTGCACATGATGACCGGGATACGGTCGCGGTGTGCGATGGCGGCGAGCATCTCGCGGCGGACCTTGCGCTTGGAATGCCAGAAGGGCGAAGAGGAGAGGTTGATGTGGATGGCTGGACTCTGACGCATCAACTCTTCGAGCGGATCGAAGGAATAGAGACGGCGCGGCCAGAAGTTCTTGTCGTTCCAGGCATCTTCGCAGATGGAGATGGCGAGGCGCACGTGGTCGAGTTCGACGACCCGCTGCTGGCCAGAGGGCAGGAAGTAGCGCTGTTCGTCAAAGACGTCGTAGAAGGGCAGCAGGCGCTTGTGCTGCTCGAGAAGGACCTGACCGCGGTCGAGAAGAACGGCAGCGTTGACCGCCGGCTTCCCGGCGTCAGGTGGGGCGGGCAAGGCGACGCCCGCGATGAGCGCGGTAGGCAGGTTGCGCGTGGCTTCGGCGAGTTCATCGACGGCCTGGCGGCAACGGGCTAGAAAGCTCGGTTTCTCAAGGAAGTCGGCCGGAGGGTATCCGCAGATGGCCAGTTCGGAGAAGACGGTGAGTCGGGCGCCCAAGTCGGCGGCGCGACGGGTAACCGTAAGAATCTTTTCAAGATTACCGGTGAAATCCCCGACCGTGGGGTTGATCTGGGCCAGTGCGATCTTCACATGTCCAGTTTAAAGCAGAGGGGGGAGAAAGAGGGACTAGGGAGTAGGGAGTAAGTGTAGGGATAGGGAGTTGCGGCTTGGCGGGTCAGCGGTGCTTCGCGCCGATAGCAAGTCAGCAGGTTGGCGGTGTGATCGAGTTCGCTGCTTTGCAGGCTTAGGAGCCGGTGCCGGAGAAGACTACGCCGATGGTGCGGACGATGATCTTGATGTCGAGCCAGAGACTCCAGTTTTCGATGTAGGTTACGTCGAGGGAGACGTAGCTGTCGAAAGAGGGATCCTGGCGGCCCTGCACCTGCCATAGGCCGGTAATGCCGGGTGTGACATCGAGGCGGCGAAGGTGATTGAGCTTGTACTCCATGACTTCGCTCGCGAGCGGCGGACGAGGGCCGACAACGCTCATGTCGCCACGGAGGACATTGATGAACTGCGGCAACTCATCGAGCGAGTACTTGCGGAGGAGGCGGCCCAGGCGGGTAATGCGGGGGTCGTTGGTGATTTTGAACAGGACGCCATCGCGCTCGTTCATGTGCATGAATTCGGCGCGGCGCTGATCGGCATCGCGCACCATGGTGCGGAACTTGTAGCAGCGGAAGACGCGGCCTTTCTTGCCGATGCGCTCGGAAGCATACAGAACCGGTCCCCTGGATTCAAACTTGATGACAAGGGCGACGAGCAGCAGAAACGGCGAAAGAGCCAGGAGCAGGAGTCCCGCGAAGAGGATGTCGAGGACGCGTTTGAGCACGAATCCGAGTTCGGGAACGTGGCCGCGATGCAGTGGGATGGTCGGGAACTGGCCAATGTATTCGACTGGGCTGTTCCAGGCGAGGCCCTGGTAAAGATCGGGAACGATGCGTAGATCGACGCCGTGCAGGCGGGATTTCTCGAGTACATCCAGAACTACCCCGCGCTCGGAGGGGCTGGTGAAAAAAATCTCATCGACGAACTGCTTACGGGCGTGCTGAAAGAGCGTGTCGAGGGTGCCGACAACATCGCCGCTCGAAGACATCATCTGCGACGAGGCACCCGGAAATTCGATAAACCCTTTGAACGTATAGCCGAGGTGACGAATGCTCTCAACGTGATGACGGAGGGCGTGCGCTTCGGCACCGGTGCCCACAATGAGGACGTTGCGGGTGTCCTGGCCGCGTTCGAATCTGCGATACATCAGGGTCCGGTAGATCAGGCGGCGCAGGCACAGACAAACCGTGACCAGAACCAGCGTCATGAGAACGACGCGCCTGGGAATATCTTCGGCCCGAACGAGATAGAGGGTCCCGGTGAGCAGCAGTCCGGAGGTGAAGCACACCTGCACTGTGAGGCGTTGTTCGTGCAGGAACGAACTCAAGCTTTTGGGTGAGTAAAGATGGAGCCGCCGACTGGAGATGACGAGGGTGACGGCAAAAGCGCAAAACAATGCCAACAATATCCACATGGAGCGGCCGTGAAAGAGCGTTCCGTTGTAAAACTCACGCGCTCCAACGACGGGGCTGGTGTGTCGTTCGTAAATTGTGGCAATGATGGCGGAAACAAGAACGGTGAGGACGTCAAGAAAGATCCAGAACTTGACTTTGCCTTGCGAGCTGCGTGACGAATCCCGCGCGGTGTCTGTCGACCAATCGGATTGGGCCGCTACAGACGCTGAGACTCTTTGCCAGAAATCGGATGTCGCCATATCCGTCCGCTAACCTCGGAAGCCCAAAGCTACTGTTGGAAAGTGGGGGTGGTGGTTTCTAGATTGCAGGAAACGATGGGAAGCCGAACACCTGCTGCTGGCACGATGAGTACTGACGATTGGAACACTCCAGTTTATGAAAGGTTGCTCAATATGCAGCTGAAACGTCGTTACCGTCATTACTTTGGTGACGTGAGGCGTGCGGCTTCCGCAAGGATGGAATCCTGTTGTTTCTTCTTCGCAGATGATTGCGAAGCGCAGAGATCTCTGGAGCACCCAAACCTCACACTGAGCGTACTGCTTCGGTTAGAAAATTGTGTCTTTCGCGGGTCATTCAATTGCAACTTCTACGGGGCGACAGCGTGACACAAAGGCAACGAGTGAGGTGCAAAGGACCTTCAACAAGGAATCGTCTTGCCAATTGCGGGGATCTTCCTGCCGGTTTGAACCACTTGCTCTGCTTAACCAGGGAAAATTGCCTGCATCTGAATTATGAAGAACTCTGGTTATAAAGTCATCAACTCTTAAACTGAAGGTAACACATAGGCATCGAGGGTGAGGAACTGCTGAATGTTGGGATCGGGAGAGGCAATGAAGTCCCGGAGGGGCCCAAAAAAGGCTGCCCGCCCCTCGTCCAGGAAGAGCACGGAATCGGCGAGCCGTTCGGCGAATCGCATATCGTGGGTGACGATAATGCTTGTAAATCCAAGCTGTTGCTTGAGTCTCTGGATGAGGCCGCCCAATCTGCGCGCGATGATGGGATCAACCATTGTTGTGGGCTCATCATAAAGAACAATCTCGGGCTGCGAGGCGAGCGCACGTGCGATGGCGACGGCGCGACGGCGTCCTGTGGACAAACTGGCAGGTAACGCATCAGGTACGTCCTCAGCCCCGACGAGACCCAAAAGACGGTCAACAACCTGCTGGACCTGGTCCTCTTCCTGCCCGCCCCGTTCGCGCAGGGGGAAGGCTACATTTTCACGAACGGTGAGCGAGTCGAAGAGCGCTCCATTCTGAAACACCATGGTGACGCGCTTACGCACCACCTGCATTTCCTCTTCGGTGTAGGCATTGATTTCCTGCCCTTCGACGCGGATGGAACCGACCTGTGGCTTGAGAAAGCCCATGAGGATGCGCAGTGAGACGGACTTGCCGACTCCGCTGCGGCCGAGAATGCAGAGGGTTTCGCCGCGATTGACGCTGAAGCTGACGTTGTCGAGGACCTTGCGTTCGCCGAACCACATGGAGACATGCTTGAAGGAGATCAGGGGCCAGGTTGTGGGCTCTTCGTCTTCGTCGGTTGGCGCGGGTTTGCCTCCAGCGATATCAACCAGCAAGTCCCGCGGTATTTCGGGGACGTCGGGGATCGGCACATCCGAAGATGGAACCCCGGTGGGTTCGGCGTTGGAGTCTGGAGAAGCCACGAGATCAGATTACTTGAACATGGCGCCCGGCGAGCAGAGCTTCTGCCTGAAGGAGATCCTGAGGAGTGTTGATATTGAGGAACCAGACTCCCGGGGGAAGTGCCTGAGGACTGGAGACCTGGCCGGCCTGAAGTAGCAACTCAACGGGCAGGACGGAGAAGGGTCTGGAGAGAATATCCGCCGCGGCACGAAAGGCGCGCAACGAGTTGCGGTCGTTGGAATTGAGACTCGATTGGAGCGAGGGGAGTGCGGCGGTGTCGATGATGGCCGGAAAGGTCTGAATGAATCCGGCAACGGAGACGACGGTGACGGCGGATTGGGCGACGGTGGCGTGATGGATCAGATAACCGATCAGGCTCGCGGGCAGGAGCGGCAGATCGACGGGAAGGAAGAGGGCGCGAGGAGCGGAAGAATTTGCGAGAGCGGAACAAATGCCGGAGAGGGGGCCGAGGCTGGACTGGTTCGGGTCGTCCGGCAGGGTCGGGGCAATCGAGGAAAGGTCGCTTTTGGCGCCGGCGATGCGGGGTTCGAGCCCAGCGGAACGGAGGAGGTTCGAGGCATGTTGAACGAGAGGGACACCGGCGAGGAGGGTGAGTGCCTTGTCGTGCCCCATGCGTCGAGATTGACCACCGGCGAGGATGAATCCATCCACGACCGCAGGGATGTGAAGGTGCGGCAGGCTCAACGGCCCGCCTCCTCCAGGAATCGGATCAGGGAGCGGATGCCGAGTTCGAAGTTCTTGAGATTGAACTTTTCGTTCGGAGCGTGGATGTTGTCGTCGGGAAGACCGAAGCCCATCATGACGCTGGGCAGGCCGAGGTGGCGGTCGAAGTCGCCAACGATGGGAATGGAGCCGCCGGAGCGGATGAAGACCGTGTCTTTGCCCCACACTTCACTGAGAGCCTGGGTCGCGGCCTGGATGTACTGGTTGTTTACGGGGATGAGGCAGGGGTCTCCCGAGTGGATGAGGCGGACGTCAATGTCGACACCGGTGGGAGCGATCTTCTCAACGTAGCTCTTGTACTGGGCGAACGCCTTAGTCGGGGTCATGCCGGGGACAAGGCGCATCGAGACCTTGGCAATAGCCTTGGCGGGGATAACGGTTTTGGCGCCAGCGCCTGTGAAGCCGCCGGGGATGCCGTGGACGTCGAGGGTGGGACGAGCCCAGGTGCGCTCGAGGACGCTGTAGCCGCTTTCGCCGACAAGCTGGCGTGAACCGACTTCGGCGATGCGGTAGTGCTCCTCGTCGAAAGGCAGGCTCCTCCATGCCGCGAGTTCTTCGGGGCTGGGCGGGATGATGTCGTCGTAAAAGCCGGGGATAAGGATGTGGCCGTTCTCGTCTTTGAGGCGGGCAATGATCTGCGCGATGGCAGTGAAAGGATTGGGAGCAGCACCGCCGTACATGCCGGAGTGGAGGTCGGTCTTGGCGCCGCGCACTTCGAGCTCGGTGTAGATCATGCCGCGCAGTCCAACACAAAGGGTGGGCAGGCCAGGAGCGAAGAGTTCTGTGTCGGAGACGAGGGCGAAGTCGGCTTTGAGGTTGGCAGGTTTTGAGGCAACGTAGTCCGCAATTCCCTCCCCTCCCACTTCCTCTTCGCCTTCGAAGAGGACGCGGACATTGAGGGGGAGAGATTTGTTGGAGGCGAGGAGCGCTTCGAGAGCCTTGACCTGCATCCAGACCTGGCCTTTGTCGTCGACGGCGCCGCGGGCGTAGAGGTTGCCGTTGCGCTCGGCGGGTTCAAACGGCGGCGAGAGCCACTCATCGATCGGATCGGTGGGCTGGACATCGTAGTGACCGTAGATGAGGACGGTGGGCTTCCCAGCAGCGTGCAGCCAGTCGCCATAGACGAGCGGATGACCCTGGGTTTCGATGATGCGGACATTTTCAATGCCGATGCGTTTGAGTTCGGAGACGAGGAACTCGGCGGCACGGCGGCAATCGGGTTTATGTTCCGGGAGCGTGGAGATTGAAGGAATGCGCAGGAGGTTCTTGAGTTCATTCAAAAAGCGCGGGTGGTTCTCAGTGGCAAATGCAACGGCGGGCGAAGACATAAAAAGTGCTCCCCTATAATCGATGTCGCAGTCAAAACAAAAGTATAGGCGCTGCAATCAGTCCCGTCCTCCGAAAGGGCTTTCTCTTGCCGAAAAACGAGCGTGTCCGCCTGCGGCGGCGCAGTTTGGCCGGCGTCATCATCGTTCTCGCAATGATTCTTTTCGTCGGAGGCACAGCATCTGCGCAGGAGAAGAAAGAAAGCTATTTTGCGAGGAAGAACACATTTGGGGTCTTCACTGCATACTCCAATGATTCAAGCCATATTCTTCTTGGCGAAGCGGAGAACCGCAGGCTGTTCCTTCTGGGTGCGAGCTACAGCCGGCGTCTCATTCTCAATCACGTTGTGAATTTGGAATACAACGGTGAAGTGATGCCGCTGGCTCTCGAGAGCGACCCCACCTCTCACTTTATTCTCCAGTGGAACCCGCCAGCGCCGCCGGTGCCGCCGATCAATGAGACCGTGGTCCCTTATACCGCTTGCCACACTTCATCGGGAACGGGTACAGCTACGTTCAATGGCACTCCGTATACCTACACATACTCGAACACCTGTGGGCGTCAATGGACTGCGGGGGAAGCAATGTCTCCCATGGGGCTGCAATTGAACTTCCTTCCGCGCAACAAGACGCAGATCTTTGTGATCGGCCACGGCGGATACATGTATTCCACGCGAGCAGTTCCTGTCGAAAGTGCGGGTTCGTTCAATTTCACATTTGACGCCGGCGTTGGCATCGAATTCTATCGATCGAAAACTCGGTCGATACGCGCGGAGTATCGCTACCATCACTTTTCAAACAAGGACACCGCGACCGTGAATCCCGGCGTGGATAACGGGATCTTCCAGGTCACCTATTCGTTCGGACGCTAGTAGCGCGGAACCTTCGGATCCACTTCATCAGACCATGCGTCAATTCCGCCGCGAAGGGACTGCACGTTTTCAAAGCCCTGATTGCGAAGCCATGCCGCGACATTGAGCGATCGCTGGCCATGATGGCAGAGGACCGTCAGATGCACTTCGGGATCGAGCTCCTGGTGGGCGCGGGCTGGAACGTCGCCCATGGGCATGAGGGTGCTGGGTTCGATGTGCGCCGTGGAGTACTCCCAGGGCTCGCGGACATCTATAAGGCGGGTCTTGTTTTCGCGGAGCAGCGCGGCGGTGTCGGCTGGCGAGATTTCGAATTCGAGCATGGGTTCAGTGTAGGACACGGGACATTCCCAGGAGCAACCGCAGCGTGGATGGCTCTGCGCGACACCCGGAAAGGATGAAAATCGCTGCTGGTTAGATTGTGCTTTCCCACCCAAGCGGAGCTTGGATGGGGCACCCTCGTTCGTGCCGATGTCTGAATTTTCACCGCAGTTGTTACGGCTTCGATCGCTGCGCGACCCGCGTTCAACATGACAGGAACCCGGAGCGGCATGTTTCGAAAAACGGTCACGGTCGGAGCTGGACGGTAATCTAAAGAGAGATGCCACCGATTTTGAATGCACAGACGATTACGAAGCAATTTGGGGCCAAGCCTCTTTTCAAGGACATTTCGTTCACGGTAGAGGATGGGGCGCGGATCGGGCTGATTGGACCGAACGGCGCGGGGAAATCAACGCTGCTGGCGATTCTCGCTGGGGCGGTTGAGCCGGATGTGGGTGAGTTGGCGGTGCGCAAGCGGGCGCGGGCAGCGTATGTTCCGCAGGATTCGCGATTTGCGGCGGGGCTGACGCTTCGGCAAGTGCTGGAGACGGCGCTGACGTCCGCGCACGTGAATGAAGGCGAGCGCGAGGGGCGGCTGCGGGAACTCTCAGGCCGGGCGGGATTCGAGGACCTGGCGGCGGAGGCAGCTTCGCTTTCGGGCGGGTGGCGCAAGCGCCTGGCAATTGTCGAGGCGCTGGTGAGTCATCCTGAAGTGCTGCTGCTGGATGAACCGACGAATCACCTGGATCTCGCTGGGATCGAGTGGCTGGAGGAGTTGCTCGCCGCGGCGAATTTTGCCGTGGTGACGGTGAGTCATGATCGCTATTTTCTTGAGGCGACGTCGAGCGAGATTATCGAACTGAACCGCGTGTACGCAGAGGGCCTGTTTCGGGTGAAGGGCAACTTCAGCCGTTTTCTGGAGGAGCGGGAGGCGTATCTGGAATCGCAGAGCAAGCAGCAGGAAAGCTTGCGCAACCGGGTGCGGACGGAGATTGAGTGGCTGCGGCGAGGGCCCAAGGCGCGGACGACAAAATCGAAGGCGCGCATTGATTCGGCGAACGAGATGATCGGGCAGCTTGCGGCGATGGATTCGCGGACCACGGTGAACTCCGCGGGGATTGATTTTGAGGCGACCCAGCGGAAGACGAAACGGCTGGTGGAATTCAATGACGTGGCTTGCGACATTGGCGAACGCAGGCTGTTCAGCGGACTCAAATTTGTTCTTACTGCCGGTTCGAAGGTGGGGCTGGTGGGGCCGAACGGGAGTGGGAAGACGACGTTCCTGCGACTGTTGCGCGGCGAACTGGAACCCGCGGAAGGGAGCATTCGCCGGGCGGATGCGCTGCGGCTGGTGTATTTCAGCCAGATGCGCGAACTGGATGCGAGTCTGACGTTGCGGCGGGCGCTGGCGCCGGAGGGAGACGGGCTCGTGTACCAGGGACGGGTTGTGCATGTGGCAAGCTGGGCGGCGCGGTTCCTGTTTACGGGCGAGCAACTGAATCAGCCGGTGCGGAATTTGAGCGGCGGCGAGCGAGCGCGCGTGCTGATTGCGAAGCTGATGCTGGAGCCGGCGGATGTGCTGCTGCTGGATGAGCCTACGAACGATCTGGATATTCCGACGCTGGAGATCCTGGAAGAAAACCTGTTGGAGTTTCCGGGAGCTCTGCTGCTTGTGACACATGACCGCTATCTCCTGAATCGGGTGGCTTCGACCGTGCTTGGGCTGGATGGCGATGGGCATATCGGGCGGTTTGCGGATTATGGGCAGTGGGAAGCGTGGATGGAAGAGCAAAAGACAGGGATCAGGGATCAGGGATCAGGGAGCAGGGAGCAGAGAGGCTCACCCGAGACCGAAATCCAAACGCCGGCGAAGAAGAAGCTTTCGTATCTGGAGGCACGGGAGTTTGCCGCGATTGAGCAGCGGGTGGAGGAGAGCGATGAGCGTCTGGCGGCGGCCCGGGGACGGGTGGAAGACCCGGCAATTGCCTCGGATGCGGCGGCGCTGCAGGCGGCCCTGGGGGAACTGGAGTTGGCCCAGGAGGAAAACGACGTCCTCTACGCCCGCTGGGCCGAATTGACCGATAAGGCGGTCTAAACTGGATACACTCGGGAGCGGGCCGAAGTCATGAAAGCTGGACTTCGACGCCGCATGGCGAAATATTTGCATCGAAAGACGATATGCACAACCCGGTAAAGGTATTGATTGTCGAGGACGAACCCCATGCCCTGATGGGACTGGCGGAGCTGATTTCCGGCTGGGGATACCAGACGGAGACGGCGCGCGACGGCATCGAGGGCTGGGAGAAGGCGCTGGTGTGGAGTCCGGCGATTGTTGTGACGGACTTGAAGATGCCGCGGATGGACGGGATCGGACTGCTGACCAAGCTTGCAGAGAGCGCGAACTCGAATATAGCGGTAGTACTGCTGACCGCGCAGGGGTCGATTCAGCTTGCGGTGGATGCGATGAAACTGGGTGCTTACGACTTTTTGCAGAAGCCCGTGGATGCGACGCGGCTGCGGACAATCCTTGCGAATGCGACCCGGCAGCGGGCGACGGAAATTGAGCTGGAAGTTACGCGCAGGCAATTGCGGAACACCGGCATCCTGGGGTCGATGGTGGGCAGTTCGAAGGCGATGCGGGAGATTTTCGCGCTGATTGAACAGATCGCCCCTTCGAATGTGTCGGTGCTGATCACAGGCGAAAGCGGAACCGGCAAAGAGATGGTGGCGCGGACGCTGCACGATTTAAGTCCACGCAAGGGACGTCCGTTCCTGGCGGTGAATTGCGCGGCGATTCCTGAAACGCTGATCGAGAGCGAGATCTTCGGCCACGAGAAGGGCGCATTTACAGGCGCGGCGGAGCGGCGAGCGGGATGCTTTGAACTGGCAACGGGTGGCACGCTGCTGCTGGACGAACTGGGCGATATGCCGATCGGTACGCAGGCCAAGTTATTGCGCGTCCTGGAAGAGCGGAAACTGCGCCGTTTAGGAGCGCGCACCGAACAGGATGTGGATGTGCGGGTGCTGGCAGCAACGAACCGCGATCCGCAGGATGCGGTGGCGGGGGGACATTTGCGCGCAGATCTGTTTTACCGGTTGAATGTGTTTCACATTCATATGCCGCCGCTGCGCGAACACATGGAAGATCTACAGGTAATGGCCGAGGCCATGGTGAACGAGATGAATCAGAAGCATACGCGGCACGTCTCGGGGCTCTCGGACCATATTCTTGATCGGATGCTGGGGTATGATTGGCCAGGCAATGGACGCGAACTGCGGAATACGATTGAGCGCGCGGTAATCCTATGCCCGGACGGGACTCCGCTGGATGTATCGCACCTACCGCGGACATTCGGCACCCCGCAACTGCCGGTGGCAGCGCGGGCAACCGATGCGAATGTTGTGTCAATTCGCGTGGGAACGACAGTGGACGAGGCGGAGCGTATGTTGATTTTGAGAACGCTCGAGTCAACGGGACAGAATAAGACCCGCGCTGCCGAGATTCTGGGCGTAAGCCTGAAGACGCTGCACAACAAGCTGAAGGAATACAACCACTCGCGGGAAGATCCGGCGGCATAAAGCGGCTTGCAGGCGAATGTGAGCTGGCTGCGAACAATTTTCGGCGCCATCCGATTCGAGCGTTGTGGTTCGGCTTCTGTGTTTGAAAGACATGCGACTGAAGACAAAACTCGTTCTGGCGATTACGGGGTTAGTTTTTCTGATCGCGTGCGTGCTGTCGATGGTGTACGTGAGTCACCTGGTCGATGCGGCCGTTCAGCAGTCGGACGATTCGAATCTCATGGTGGCCGATCTGGTGCGCTCCACCTTGCAGAATACGTTGTTGGAAGAGCTGAAAGACCAGACGATCGACCCCAACGATCAGGACAAGCTGCTGGAACTGGTTCAGGAAGCGATCAAAGGCAGCGCCTCCCTGAGTGCAACCCTCGACTCGACCAACATGTACTCCACGACTGAATATGACGTGAACATCGTGGATACGAAGTCGCGCATTTTGCTCAGCACCTTTCCTGACAATAATGGCAAGGTGTTTCAGTGGCGGCCCAAGTATAGCGACCTGCTTGCCGCCGATCCGATCACCAAAATGCGTGAAATCTATGGGCCGGCCAAGGTGTTTGACATCGTGGCGCCGCTGGATCGCAATAGTCAGCCTTTCCTGAGCGTGCATGTGGGTGTGCGGACGACGCTGCTGCAGGCGGTGTATGAGCCATCACTGAAAGAAGCGTTTGAACTGATGGCGTTTACGCTGGGAACAGCGCTGGTTGTGGCGTTTCTGTTGAGCAACCTGGCACTGCGGCCCATGGAAGAGATCAGCATGCAACTGGACTACTGGAATCCCACGCTGGGTGAGGGCCAGAGCGAGAAAGGCGAAGCGCCCCGGCTCGATACCGCGGAAAGAGTGTCGACAAAGATTGAGCGGATCGGGCAGCGCATGCGCAACGTGGAAGAGGTTTTCTCGGCATTGAAGGAAAATCTCGACCAGGTTCTCGGAAATCTTCAAGACGGCATCTTGTTGTTCACGGGGGATGGTCGGGCGGTGCTCGTGTCTGAAGCCGCGCAGCGCTTCCTTCATGTGGAGAGCGACAACATCCTTGGTTTGCAGGCTCGCGAAATCTTCGACAGTTCCACGGTGCTGGGACGAGCGCTTCGCGAGGCCTTCGACGCCGGAGTCACGCTGGTGCAGGAAGAAGTCCAGACAGAAACAGGGCGCCGGATACAGGCGTCAGTGGATTTCATCTACGATGACCACACGCGCATGGGATTGGGGGCGTTGGTCACGCTGCACGACCTTGAATCCGTGGAGCAGATCGAGTCGGAGTTGGAGCTTTCGCGCCGCATGTCGGCAATCGGCAGGCTGACAGCGGGCGTGGGGCATGAAGTCAAGAATCCTATCAACGCCATCGTGGTGCATCTAGAGCTGCTGAAGAACAAGCTGGGCGGAGATCATGCGCCGGCGACACGGCACCTGGAAGTGATCGACGCGGAGATCCACCGGTTGGATCGCGTGGTGCAGACGCTGGTGGATTTCTCGCGTCCCGTAGAGTTGCGGCTGCAGGAACAGGATCTGCGCAAGTTGATTGGCGATGTGCTGGCACTGGCGGACGAAGAGCTTTCGACGCGGAACGTGAAGCTGGAAGGACGGCTCCCGGCGCACCCGCTGATCGTGAATGTGGATGCGGATCTGCTGAAGCAGGCGGCGATCAACGTGATTCTGAATGGCGCGCAGGCGATGCCGAATGGCGGACTGCTGCGCGTGACGCTGGAAGACGACCGCAAGATGGCGGTGCTGAAGATTGCGGATCAAGGGATTGGAATTCCGCCGGAGATTCGGGAGAAGATTTTCGATCTTTATTTCACAACAAAGAGCGGCGGCAGCGGCATTGGGCTGGCAATGACGTACCGTATTTTGCAGTTGCACCATGGAAGCGTCGACGTACAATCGACAGTAGGCCGTGGCACGGAATTCTCACTGCGCATTCCACTCGCCGCCACGGAATGGGGACGCCGGCATCTGCAACCGGCCATTGTGGAAGAGACAAAGGGGTTGGAGACATGAAGCTGAGCGCCGGGAGCGCTGCATGGCTGTTGTTGCCGCTGCTGCTGACGGGGTGCTTTCACAAGACCCAGATCGCGCAGAACCAGCCGTTCGCGCCGCCAATCGAGGACACGCCTCCGCCCAAGCCCGAGCCTTCGCCCACCAATCTGCCTCCGCCCGAGGTTTCGATACCCGTGCAGCCGGAGCCGCAAGTCCCTGTTCCAGCGGAACCGGTAAAGAAGCCCGTGAAGCACAGAAGGCCCGCGAACACGAATCCGCAGGTAGCGTCGAACGAGGCGCCACCCGTTCCGGCGATCGGAACACTTTCCACCGGCGATGCGCCGAACGTGCGGCAGCAAACGGATGATTCGATCGCATCGACCGAGAAGACCTTGAACGGCATCACCCGCAAGCTGAACGACCAGGAAGCGAAGACCGCCGCCCAGATTCGCCAGCTTCTGAAAGAGGCGCGCGAGGCGCTCACAGCTCGAGATGCGGGTGGCGCCCTCAACCTCGCGAACAAGGCGAAAGCGCTCCTGGACGAACTGCATCCGTAAAAGGAACTTCCCTTCCCTTTTCTTCCATCAGGATTTGCGAATTGCGATCGGGCGTGCGCGATGCCGCGTTAACGCTCGCCCCAACTGAGCTTGCTGCGCAGGGCGTCGAAGAAGCCGCTTTCACTAAGGCGGATCAGGTTAACCGTGTAAGCGGAGCGCTGGCAGCGGACTTCGTCGCCAAGGTGAAGCTCGAACCCCGTTTGCCCATCGACGGTGAGAAGGCATTGCGTGGGGACGCCTTCGACGCGCACCGTAAGGCGCGCATCGCCGCGCACCACGATGGGGCGCAGCGTGAGCAGATGAGGACAGATGGGCGTGACGACGAGTGCATCAACGTCAGGAGTCAGGATGGGACCGTTGGCGGCCAGAGTGTAGGCCGTGGATCCGGTCGGCGTGGAGACGATGACGCCATCGGCGCGGAAGCGGGCCACTCTTTTGCCATCGAGTTCCACGGCGAAGTCGCCCATGCGTGCGATGTCGCCTTTGGAGACAACGACTTCATTCAGTGCTTCGAATGCCTTGACGGGCACGCCGTCGCGGAAGACTTCAGCGTGGAGCATGTTGCGCGCATCAAGGGTGTGGCAGTTGTCGCACCAGCTTTCGAGCGTGGTGTAGAGATCGGCGAGGCGCACTTCGGTCAGGAACCCGAGAAAGCCCAGGTTGACGCTGAGGATCGGCGTTCCGGTTGCGGCGAAGATGCGCGCCACGGAGAGCAAAGTGCCGTCGCCGCCAAGCACAATGACCAGTTTCGGCTTGTGGGAGGGCAGGTCTGCACGATCAACAGCGGGGGCAGCATCGGTATAGGTAGCGCCTTCGCAGTCAAGCAGAGGCTCGTAATCATGCTTGCGGAGCCAGCCGATCAGTTCGGGAAGCAACTGGGCGAGTTCCTGCCTTCGTGGCTTAGAGACGATCGCTACGCATGTCATGCGGTCTCAGTGTAAATGGCAGGGGTTAAGACGGGGACCAGGATTAGGACTAGGACTAGAGACTAGTGGCCTGTCCTTGAGTAAACGTTACTAGTTGGGTTGGCATCTAAGATGTCATGCCGATCAATGAGGTAGTGCTGAGCGAAGAGCAGCGTGTGGAGTTGAGCACCATTGCACAATCCCGTTCTC
>Ga0193726_1000442_pt1 | contig 44233 bp, 71 predicted proteins | sample H2c1metaG_FD_144928 | JGI IMG/M metagenome (GOLD analysis project Ga0193726, IMG submission 144928) | Soil microbial communities from a riparian zone of the East river system, Colorado, United States - H2c1 | ecosystem: Environmental > Terrestrial > Soil > Riparian zone | place: USA: East River... | reverse complement strand
GCGGCGACTTAGACCTGCGAAGCGTTACGTCCCTGCCTGATGGGTTCAACCCTACTGTGGGCGGCGACTTATACATCGGAAGCGTTACGTCCCTGCCTGATGGGTTCAACCCTACTGTGGGCGGCGACTTAGACCTGCGAAGCGTTACGTCCCTGCCTGATGGGTTCAACCCTACTGTGGGCGGCGACTTAGACATCGGAAGCGACTTAAAAGCTAAAGCAAAATGGACTAAACTTACAACGCCGATAATCAAAAACCCGATTGTATGGCCTGATAATAAATATATAAAAGCTGATGGTATCTTTACTGAAATAGTACGCAAAAAGGGTAATGTTTATCAGGTAAGAAAAATAAACCAACAAAAGGTTATTTACCTGGTAACCGATGGTAATAACAAATGGGCGCACGGCGATAATTTGAAAGAGGCGAGAGAAAATTTGATCTATAAAATATCTAATCGGGATACCACTAAATTTAAAGGATTGAAATTATCTCACTTATTTACTTTTTCAGAAGCTATCGAGGCTTATCGGTCAATTACTGGGGCTTGTGCTTTTGGAACGAAAGATTTTGTTAAATCAAATAACGTTGCTAAAAAAGGCTATACTGTTAAAGAGATAATAGAATTGACAAAAGGTAGATTTGGTAATAATGAATTTAAGGCATTTTTTGCATGAAAACCGTAACAACAACCCTATACCGATACAGCGAATTGTCGCCGAATTATCAGCAGGTGGCAGAGGTGGAATATTACGCCTCGTTTTTGAAAAGAGTGATGACGATTGAGGAGGTATGGTTTACTTCTTCGGGATTGGTGTATGCGGTATTTAATGCTTAGATTATGAAAAAACCTGAAACATATGAACAAATGATGCAACAAAAATACGAAATAAACGCATTTTTTGATAGTCGCCAAAATGTACATATTTCTATTATGCGGTCGGTCGATAAAGCCAATAATAAGTTAGAGTCCTTACTTAATGATTTTAGGCATTCCCTTAACGATCAGTTAATTGCTCTTAAATATGGAAAAGATTATAAAGCATCTTTTTTAGATGAGTTTTTAATTCAGGTAAATAAACTTTAAATAACTATGAAACCAAACCTAAAAATAATACCTCAAGATGAGCCTACAAAGCACGTTGGCTGGGCTATTGACGATAAGCCGAATGAATACCGGTATAAGATGCCTTACTTTGCCGATGCGTCAAAGCACCCAATAGAGATCACCCCGGTTAAGGCCAGGTTAAACGAATTGAAAAAAGGAAAGCGGGTTGTTGTTTCTGAAAAGAAGTGGTGGGAGGTTTGGAAGTGATAATAATTAAATAACTAAATAACTAAATATTATGAGCGATTTTACTTACCCATCGAAAAAAGTACGTGCAAGAAAAGATTATAGTTGCATGGCTTGCGAAACTATATCCTGTGCGTGGAATGAAGCCGATATATTGGCATTACCCATTGAAGAACAACAAGCATGGGAATTAGCAAAGGCAAACAGATTTCGTATTTTAAAAGGTGAAATATATGTTACCCAATGTGGTTTTTATGACGGTAGCGGATATGTTTTTAGGGGAATACCAGCGATTGTTGGCATTTGTCACAAATATGATTTATGGGAGGAATAACGTTGCGGCATTTAGGAATGAATAAATCAAATTAATTCACTATATTTATAACAAGTTAGATATGTGCGTATCATTTAATAACTTAAAGAAACTGGCCTGAACTGGAAGCGCACACTTTTGGGGATGGCCTTTATTATTTTATGGAAAAGACCCATTGGAAAAAGCTAAGTCACCCGTTATATATAGGTGCTTACGAATTAATGACAGGAGAAACGAACAAAGAACTGCCTGTAAAAATCGAAACCGTTAAGCGTGAAATGGTGCAGGGCCCGGACGGCAAAAAAGAAGAGTGTACAATAATGACAATCCCGCCGCATAAACCAATGATACTAAACGCTACAAACCAAAAAACGCTAACTAAAGCAATCGGAAGCCCATTTATTGAGGACTGGACAGGCAAAACAGTTACGCTTTATGTAGCAAAAGTTAGGGCGTTTGGCGAAACCTTAGATGCTCTGCGTATCAAAGACGTATTATATGCCCCCCCAGCGTTGCCTACGCTTGATATAAAGCATCCAAAATGGAATGATGCTAAACAATCCGTAAAAGACGGAAAAGCCACCATAGAGGCTATACGTAAGGCTTACGCCCTTTCGGCTGATAACGAAAAATTATTACTGGCATGAAACAGTTTAAAATAAGATGCAGTAGTATCGGTGATATAATGACCGAACCTAAAGAAAACAGCCCGTTAAAAAACTATATGGATAAGCTGCAATCTGTAAAAGACAATCAGGCTAAATATGATGCGTGTGCCAATAAGGAAACAAAACCGGCATTAACTTATTTGGAAAAGGTAACAAGATATACCGCAGAATTACCCGAATTGGAAGCGCACAAAAACGATATATTCCTATCGAAAACCTGCCTATCCGTTGTTGACCAGTGGATAAAAGAGCAACCCGAATTTTACGGACGGCAAAAAGAATTTACATCGAAATATACCGATAAGGGTATCGAGTGCGAGGATGATGCCATTAAGTTTGTGGCAGCACAATATAATTGGGGGTCTGTATCTAAAAATCAGGAGCGATTTATTGAGGATGAACACATGGAGGGTACACCTGATATAATCAGGGCGCAATCTGTTGAGGATATTAAATGCCCCTGGTGGTGCTTTACGTTTCCTATATTTGATAAGGATTTGCCGAATAAGGATTACGAATGGCAGGGCAACGGGTACATGGCAATCGCTAAAAAGAAACAATTTGGTTTGCATTATTGCTTAATGGATGCGCCCGAAAAGTTTATAGATATGCAATCCCGAAAAGAAGCGAACCGCCTCGGCATGGATGAAGTAGAATATGACCTATTTGAAGAAGTCAGGGCAAAAATGACCTATTCGCATTTACCCGCCAAACTTCGCTTAAAATCATACTACTTTGAGCAAAACATTGTTGCCGAATTGGCAATACGTGAAAAGGTAGAACTAATCAGAAAATATATTTTAACGCTTAATTTAAATCAATATTTATGAACCAACCAGGTAAAGTATTTCGCATAGGCGAAACAGAACAAGTTAGCGCATCTTTCAAAAAGCGTGAATTAATATTGGAAATACCAGGCATGTACCCGCAATATGTCAAGTTTGAGGCCGTACAGGATAAGGTGAGTATCTTTGACGGTTTACAAATCGGTCAAGATGTAGACGTACATTTTAACCTGAATGGTCGTGAAAGTAAGGGTAATTATTATAATACCTTGCAGGCTTGGAAAGTTTCATGACCACCAAACAGCGAGTACACGCCCTGATCGATGCCGGGATGGTATATATCGAGGCAAACCGCCACTTTACGAACGGCAAGATTAAGATTGATCACGACGTTGTGGTTTACGGCAAAGATGCCGAAATTGAAAAATTACTATTAAAATTGAAGAAATGAACACATTACTAAAAGATAAACCAGAATTTTCAGAAAGAATAGAAAATAACTATTTGGCAATACAAGATATAAAAGATATTGTCGGCGACGATATAAATATTGAAGAACTAATCGAAAAGATTAGCGAACACGTTAACCAAAACTATATTTTTAAGGGTGATTTACCTGTGAAACTACGAAATGCTATGAATGATCATTTTGAAATTACTAAGGTGACGGAGGCTGTTTTATCATGAAACTAACCCTCAACTCAAAACAACTACTCAATGCAATGGCAATCGCCTCAAAAGGCATTAACCCGAACGTTGTAATACCCATCCTCGAAAACTTTTTGTTCGATATATCGCCGGAAAGCCTGTCCATATCGGGCAGCAATCAAGAGGGATATATCTGCAAAACTATTGCCTGTACGGCGGACGGTTCGCTTAAAATCGCCATGCCAAAAGAGGTGTATGAGCAGGTGAAACTATTGCCTGAACAACCACTAATATTTGAGATAGATAATTTGCAGGTGACTATCAAATCGGCAGGTGGCGTATATAAATTGTCGGCTGAAGATGGCAATGACTTCCCCGGCATTAAGAATACCGCTAAAAGCGAATTGCAAATCGATGGCAAGTCTTTTCAGTCGGCACTATCTAAAACGGCTTTCTGTGTACTTAATAACTCTGTACCTACGCCGTTTGATGGGCTAGACATTTCGTTAACACCTGGGCAAATGACGTTAACGGCCTATGGTAATAACACCTTATCTACGCAATCGATAACTTACAATGGCGAAATAACAAAAGATATTCTACTTACCAAAAAAACGGTTGATATTTTACAAACTACTGAATTTGGCGAAAGTATCGAAGTGAAATTTGATAAAAATTCTGTTGACTTCATTATTGATGATACCCTATTTATCCGTTCTGTTTTACTTGACATGAAATTCCCAGACTTTAAGCAAAATGTTACTTTAGATCAGGATAAATGTTTAGTTATCGATGCCGATGTATTACGTCGCGCCTGTGAGGTTACGCGGGTAATGGCTAATAAATATTCGTTCCTGATTGGGTTGTTTTTATCGCAAAAAGGTAGTCTTGTAAAAGCTACTGATAAGGACTTTGGCCGTGATGCGAAAGAAGAAATTGACGGCGATTATTCTGGTGGCGACTTTGTGATTGGTGTTAATGGCAACTTCATGATAACGGCTTTGTCTAAACTTAGCGGGGTGGTATATCTGTACTTTTCGGAAAGCACCAAGCCTATATTTATCCGTGAGCAAGCCGATAACAGCGAGTTGACTAATTTAATTTTGGTTATGCCGGTTAATATTGAGATATGACATACAACGAATTTTTACTATCGAAAAAACGAACGGTATCTGATACGGGCTTTCATGTTAAAATAGCCGATTTAAACCCGTTGTTATTCCCGTTTCAGGCTTTTTGCGTTCAAACCGCCTTACGAAAGGGCCGATTTGCATTATTTCAAGACTGTGGCCTGGGCAAGAGTTTTCAGCAGCTCGAATGGGCGCATCGGGTTGTTAAACATACTGATTTAGATGTGTTGATTTTGGCGCCTTTGGCGGTTGTTGCGCAAACAATACAAGAGGGTATTAAGTTTGGCGTGACAGTAAGAGAGTTATCGGAATTAGCGGATGCTACAGACGAATGTGTTTATATTGCTAACTATGAGCAACTTCACAATATAGATTGTTCACTATTTGGGGGCATAGTACTCGATGAAAGCAGTATCATTAAAAACTTTGATGGCGCCACCCGAAAACTCATAATTGATAATTTCGCAGATACGCAATATAAATTAGCTTGTACAGCAACGCCCAGCCCAAACGACCCGATGGAATTGGGTAACCATGCCGAGTTTTTAAACGTTATGCCGTACAATGAAATGCTGGCTATGTATTTTGTACACGACGGCGGCGATACGGCAAAGTGGAGATTAAAAGGACATGCTAAAGAGCGATTTTATGAATGGGTATCGGAATGGGCTGTCATGCTTTCAAAGCCGGAAGATATAGGCTTTCACATGGACGGGTATAACTTACCCAAGTTAGAGTTAATTGAGCGAAAAATAAGAACCGAAGTAAAAGGCAATCGCTTATTTAATGATATGGCCGTATCTGCAACAAACTTCAATTCTGAATTACGGGCAACCAAATTAGCCCGCATTGAGCAAGTAATTGATATTGTTAATAATTCGCCTGAAACCTTTATAGTGTGGGTAAAGCATAATGATGAAGCGGATGAATTGCGAAAACTTATACCAGGTAGTATAAATGTGCAAGGGTCTGATAATCCCGAATATAAAAAAGAAAAATTACTCGGATTTGCTAACAATGAGTTTCGGGTTTTAATTACTAAAACAAAAGTGGCAGCGATGGGTATGAACTATCAGAATTGCCATAACCAAGTATTTGCATCGCCTGATTTTAGCTTTGAGGGCTTATACCAGGGCATACGTAGATCTTACCGCTTCGGGCAACTACATCCTGTTAATATCTATATTTTAGTCACCGATACTATGACTAACGTTATTCAATCAATTTATAAAAAACAGAAACAATTTGAGCATATGCAACAAAGCATGGCAAAAGCGATTATGAAAAATGTAAAATCTGAAACTAAAGAAAAAACCACCCGTGAAATTAAAACAGTTGAGGGTAAAAACTTTAAATTGTTTTTAGGGGATAGTGTAAAAACTATAAAAAACATACCGGATGATAGTATTGGTTTTTCAATATTTAGTCCGCCTTTTGCCGAATTATATACGTACAGCTCGGAATTAGAAGATATGGGAAACTCAAAAGATTATAACGAGTTTTTATATGCCTTTAAATTTATTGTGCAAGACCTGTACCGTATATTATGGTCGGGCCGTAACGTGGCTGTGCATTGCATGGACTTGCCTATTCAAAAAGGCAAAGAGGGTTATATTGGACTTCGTGACTTTAGCGGCATGATATTACAGGCATTTTTAGAAGCGGGTTTTATTTACCATAGCAGGGTTACACTTTGGAAAAATCCCGTAACCGAAATGACGCGTACAAAGGCGCTGGGCTTATTGCATAAGCAGATTAAAAAAGATGCTGCCATGAGCCGGGTGGGTATTCCTGATTATTTGATGGTATTCCGTAAGCCTGGTGAACATTTGCACCCTGTTGTACATCAGGATAAAGACCCGTTGATACCTGGTTATCTACCGGTTGATATGTGGCAAAAAATAGCGTCACCTGTATGGATGGATATTGATTATGGCAATACGCTTAACCTAAAAGGTGCAAGAGATGATAAAGATGAAAAGCACATTTGCCCTTTACAGCTTGATACAATTGAGCGCAGCTTGCATTTATGGACAAACAAAGGCGATACTGTTTACACTCCATTTGCAGGTATTGGCAGCGAGTTATTTAAGGCTTTAGAAATGGATCGAAAGGCAGTTGGTGGCGAACTGAAAACGTCTTATTTTGACGTGGCTGTAAAGAATTGCCAAAATGCTGAATTATCTAAGGGCCAACATTTATTATTTTCCTAACCCCTCTTTTAACATGACCCCGCAAATATTAGAACAGTTTGAGTGGAGCGAAAACGGATTAATCTTGCTTGACCGCATAAATCGTATGATTGCCGATAATGGTGGCTATATATTATACGCCAATGAGGTATATTTAGAAAATACGCTTAATTGCTATTCTGCCGAAGCTACTAAAATCAAGCTGAATATACGAAGATGCCGGGAGCGTATCAGGTTAAGACGGCACGGTTTTTAACACCTTTTTGCATTTGTTATGAAAAAATAATTGTTGTTTTTTGATAAAGTTTTGCTATATTAGCCCTACGGCTTTAAAGCCATGTTTAGTAATTAATTATCATAATTAATTGTATAATGCAAGATATAATTTGCCAGCGTTGCGGGAACGTAAACGACTACACCGTAAAAAAGTCAGGCCCCCACGACTCCGCATATTGCAACGGGTGCGATAACTACATTAAGCATCTTCCGCAAAACAACGAAATAAAAATCGTACCATTTGGCAAATACAAAGGCCGCGAAATTTCATCCATGTTGGATGGAGAAGAAATCAGGTATCTGCAATGGTTTGCCGATATGCCTGATTTGAGAGAGAACGTAAAGAAAGCTATTCACAAACATTTAGCTTCTTTATGAACGAAATCAACTTTATTGACCTTTTTAAACTCGGCTTAATGCCTATCCCCTTAATTTGGGATACTGATTTAAAATCCGCTTCAAGCCATTATATCGCTCATTCTGAAATAACAGCAGAAAACTATAATGCCGCAAATTTTGGTACAGTTATTAAAAATCTACATCAAGCCAACGGGATGGCTATTAAGTTATTCCCGCCTTTCGGTTGTATTGACTTTGACCTGAAAAACACAGAAGATAAGGCCGTTTTTGAGATATGGAAAAAAGCGGTTAACTCTTTGGATGGTGATATTTTCGATAAAATTTGCATTGAAACCACACGTAACGGTGGATACCATGTTTACATAAAATACCCAAAACTTTCAAGCAAGCTAAGTTTAGCACGTACCGAGGCTGGAGCAGAAGTAATTGCTATCTATACAGGTGGTACTTTATCCTATTGCGACCCTACACCTGGTTATGAAATGGTGCATAATGAGTTTATCGACCTGGCTGAATTAACAGCAGATCAATACGACATTATTACAAGTTGCTGTATTCATTTTGATAAATATAAGCCCGAACTAAACAGTCAGCAATCAACAATTATAAAATCCTATCCTTTAGAATACGAGAGTGTATGTTTGCAGTTTGACAGTAAGTGTACCGATGAAATTTTTACGCATTTATTAAGCTCCATAGGATTGGTTAATGCACCTGATTACAAACTCAAAAAAACCGATAAATTTCAGCCTGTTTTACGCGTTGGCTCAAAGGCCACCTATTCCGGCAAGGCTTATTATTCTACAAAAAACCTGCAATTATTCACATCGTCAATCGGCTGTTTTCCCTCATTTAGTGACCGGGTTGATAAAGATGATACCTCATGGAATTTAAGTCCGTCAAAAATACTTTTCTATAAAAATGATAAGGATTGGATATTAACTATTGATGAGATAAATCTAATATGCGATAGCGCCGGAATATCCATTATTGCGCAGCAGCCAGTAACTAATCAACCTTTGATAACAGAGGATCGGTTAAAATTTCCTTATGATATTTTCCCTGACGAATTACTGAATTATATACGTTGCCAGTTTATTCAGCACGAGTATTTAGCTGGCTTCGCTTTGGGTGCTATCTCTACACTTATTGGTAATTCATGCCGTCTTAAGGCTAATACAGGGTACTTTGTCAAGCCAATACTATACATGACAGTGATAGCGCCTCCAGGGGCATCTAAAACACCTGCTATGAAGTGCATCTTCAAGCCTTTAGAGTTAATAGATGATAAATGGTACAAAGATTATCAATTAGATAAGCAGGATTACTTTAAAAAATTAGCTATATATAAAAATCAGAAAAAAGGCGATAATATAGAAGAACCCGTCAAGCCTATAATGAACCAACTTTTAATAAAGGACAGCACTATTGAAATGGTTGTTAAAATACTTTCTTATAACAAACGTGGTTGTGCCTTATATGCTGATGAGTTTTCGGGCTTCATGAAGCGCATGAACCGATACGGTGACGGCGACGAATTACAGAAATGGCTTGAATTATGGAGCGGCTCTCCTGTTTTAATTCAGCGTATAAGCAGGGATGAGGATAAGGTGGAAGATCCCTTTTGTACAATTATCGGCGGCATTCAGCCCGGTGTTTTAGATGTGTTAAGTAACGGTGAAAATGAGCATAACGGATTTTTCCATAGGTTTTTATTCTTATACCCCGAACCAGAATTAAAAGCTGACTGGACGCAAAGAGAGCCAAACAGCCCATTGCAAAAAGGTTATTATGATTTGATTGATAAGATTACAGCATATAGGGACACCGATAGGACTTATAAATTAACAGAGGATGCTAATATTTTATATGCCACATGGTTTAATAATAAAAACAGGAAGTATAATATTTCTACGTCCGATCAGGTAAAAGGTGTAATAGCTAAGTACCAGGATTATTGTTTGCGATTTGCCTTAATAATAGAGATAATGAATAATCCCGATGATTTCAGGAACGCTGTTAGTGTACAAAGTATGGAGCGGGCTATAAGGTTGACAGAGTATTTTTTAGGCAATATGCAAAAGGCCATGAAAATATTAACCCCTGTAACCCCTGTTGATAAATTGCGTGGTATTACGGAAACTTTTTATAAAGGATTGCCGCCTGAATTTTCGGCCATGAAAGCTATCGAAATAGGCACTTCTTTAAAAATGAAGGAAACAAATATCCGCTCTTTGCTTTTAAGGTGGTGCGAAAAAAAGAACCAAATTTTAGAGCGAAAAGGGCAACATATTAGCGCAATTTATAGCAAACTATACTGATAATCAATATGTTAACTACTAAAAATCGAGTTATGCAGTTATGCAAAAGTTATGCAACGGTTTGCATAACGAAAAACCGCCCCTACGCTATCAAAAACGCGGTTTTTTGGCGAGTTATGCAGTTATGCAAAAGTTTTCGCCTCTTTTTAAATTGTTATGCAAGTTATGCAAAACAACAGGATAATGTTTTTTACTATATTATATTATATATATTTTTATACGCAAAAAGTTGCATAAGTGCATAAGAGGGGCTTAACTTGCTGATAATCATAATAGTTACACTTATGCAAGGGCTGCATAAGACTTGCATAAGTGCATAAGACAAATAATAACATGAAAAAACTACTATACTACTTCGGCAAATGGTTAACAGTTAGGTACTGTATCCATGAGGATAAAAAGTTGATATACCCAGATTATCAGGATCGTTGTTATGTATATCAATGCGATAATTGTAGTAAGGGTATTTATGAGGGGATGGATCATGATCGCCAACCCACCCATAGACTGTTTAATTCGCATGTTCAACCATTACCATGCCCATGCAAAACAGTGTCTTGACCTTGATAAAGGCGGTATATCGGAAGCTGGGATACCGTATGAAGGATTATCATTGGAACACTGTTATTTCCTGTATGATTACAATATGCAGATGGCAGGTATTTATGAACAGGCAATATTAGCGCAATTATGAAACAACCCCCTAAAGTCACCCGCAACCTACAAGGGGATGTAACGGATATAAAGCAGGCGAAAGGTAAGTATAAGGCTAAGCCGGTTGATAACTCATGGCTTGAAAACTATTGGCTTGAACGCGATTGTGTGATATTCAGGACTACTAAGGATGAAGAAAGTAAACAACAGATATTAAGCAGATATGGAAAGTAAAATACCAAAATATAAAATTGGCGACTTTGTTGAGGTAAATGAACACGGTGATATTTGGTTCGGGATGATTATAGATTATAATATTGAAAGAAACGCATATTGTATTATGGATAGTAATAAGTCATCCGCATGGAGATATGAACATTGTTTAAGTAAAGTACTTACTATAAAGGGAGGATTATAATGGAAAGTAAAATAATAGAATTGATTAAATACAAAATTAAAATTCATAAGGCACTTGAACCGCTGTTAGATGATGGCGACTTGGGTAAAAAAATATGCAAGGTTATGATTTTTGAATTAGAAAACCTATTAGATGATATTAGGCAGTTAGACGAGTTTAAAAAAATATTATAATGCTTCAATCAAAGAAAGAACGTATCCAAGAGGATCAGGCCAATATGTTTGCTGTATCATTATTATTACCCACAGAACTATTTGAAAAAGAATGGATAAAACTCAGGCGACCTCCAAAAAGTAAAAAAATAGATACGGAGGATGAATGCATTAAACAAATAGCTAAGATATTTGAAGTGCCGGAATATGCTGTAGTTTTAAAATTAACTTATTTATCGATGTATGGAGAATAACGACCCAATCAACCTACTATTCCGCAACCCCCGAAAATACCAGGGCGTGATGACGGAGCAGGAAGCGAAGGCGAAGGATAGGGTTTACAAGGAAAGCGGCGAACAAGGAACAGTCGCCGGACACCTCAAGAAATACTATCCGCACATCGTATTTCACACATCAACAACAGAAAGCGCCAAAAGCTACGGCGCCCAAAACAGGCTCAAGAAGCAGAACAGCGAACCGGGCTATCCTGATACAACTATATTTTTGCCGAACGGCATAGTCTTATTGATCGAGCAGAAGCCACTCGGAACCGCCTTAACCCTCAAAGATGGCGAAACTTTAGCATCCGATCATTTACAACACCAGTATAAATGCCACTGTCGCCTATTTTCGTTAGGCCACAGGGCTTATTTTGCAGTAGGTGTACAAGAAGCTATCCACATAATCGATAGTGCCGTAGCGGGCATATATGAGCCTCAACAGGTTTTTACGTTAAGGGCTGATAAAACCCAAAAGGTGGCTGATGATTTTTTTGATAAATTGCATTTGTAAATAAAAGTTTGTAGGTTTGACTATAAATAGGCAATTTTAGGTTATGGCATTTAAACCGGGCGAAGGCGGCAGGCCAGAGGGTGCAACAAACAAAACTACCAAGTTAGTTAAAGAGGTATTTGCTGATGTATTTGCAGAATTACAGGAGCATCCAACAGCTAAGTTAAAGGTATGGGCTATTGCCGAGCCAACAGAGTTCTATAAATTAGCCAGTAAGCTAATACCCACCCAAATCAACGCTGATATACAAGGTGAACTTAACAACAAACTCGAAATTGAAATTATCAAGCCATTAGATGACGATTAGAAAACAAAAAGGAAACTACCAAGATAAAGGCGGAGCGAAATGACCATAACGTTAATCCATCCAAGCCGGGGCCGTCCCAAGCAAGCATACGAAACAATGCAGAATTGGCTGTCAAAAGCAGATACCAACCCCGAATATATACTAAGTATAGATAAATCAGATAATAGCACGTATATAGGCGGTGTAAGACACGATAACCGTTCGGCAATAGATGCTATCAATAACGCAGCGAAGTTAGCACAGGGTGGATTATTTATAGTCTGTAGCGATGATTTCGATTGTCCTAACCATTGGGATACGTTATTGCTTGCTGAATTGGAAGGTAAACAAGACTTTTTGGTAAAAACATATGACGGCATACAACCAACCTTAATTACGTTACCGATAATGGACAGGGTGTATTATGAAAGGTTTGGTTATGTTTATCATCCTGATTATTTACATATGCACGCTGATGAAGAATTAACAATTGTCGGACATATGTTAGGGCGAGTGATTAAATCGGATTTAATATTCCCTCATAATCATTACTCAACTAAGCGTACCCGAAAAGACGCTATAAACATAAAGAATGATGCAACCTTTCCACAGGGCGAGCGCACACTTGCACGCAGATTAATTAATAACTTTGGAATTGAAAATCCTTTAATAAAATATACTGATATAAAATGGCGATAAAACTATCCATCCTTATAGCCACCATGCCAACCAGGCGCTTGCAATTAGCGGGGTTAATTCAGCTGTTAGGCAGGCAGTACACAGGTAACGAAGTTGAGATTATCACCGACCCGTCAATGGAATATAACATCGGGGTAAAACGAAATAAGCTACTCCAACGTGCAGCCGGTGATTATATCGTATTTATAGATGATGACGACTTAGTATCTCCTAAATACATATCAAGCATCTTAAACGCAATGGGCGCAGATTGTATAGGTATATCAGGAACAATTACCACCAATGGGCGCAATGAACGGCAATGGCATATATCTAAAGATTATGGTAAGTGGTATGAGCGAAACTCAATCTATTACAGAACTCCTAATCATATAAGCCCTGTACGTAGGGAATTAGCTTTGCAAGCAAGGTTCCCTGAAATAGCGTTCGGTGAAGATTACGGGTATAGCATGGCATTATTGCCGTGGTTGAAGACTGAAAATATCATTAAAGGCAATTTATATCATTACAGATGGATGAAAAAGTAATACAACTATCCATACTCATACCCTCAATCCCGAGCAGGTTCGATAAGGCAATTAAGCTATACAACCATTGCTTAAAGATGGTAGGTAAAAAGCGGGTGGAGATACTTATGTTAACCGATAATAAGGTTTGCACCATAGGGGAAAAGCATAATCAACTAAAGGCTGCGGCGCGCGGCAAATACTTCATGTTTATACATGACGATGATTGGCTAATTAACATTAAAGAAATTTACGAAGCTACATTTAACGATGTAGATGTAATTGATTTTAAGGCTAAATGTAGGAATGAGAACGGATCAACATATATCGTTACGCAGCGATTGGGTAACGAAGTGGAACATAATACATTTAATGGTAAGTACCTCGACTGCAACCGGCCCCCGTTCCCGAATTGTGCCTGGCATAACAAGTTCAAGAAGTTTCAATTCCCGGCAATCAATTACGGCGAAGATTGGGTATTCATTGAACAATGCCTAACCGAAGCTACAACAGAACATTTTATAGATAAGGTATTATTCAAATATAATTTCAATGCGCAAACAACGGAAGCCTCAACTAAAAGCAACCCCTATTGGCAAAACCCCAATGAGGGCGGTAATTAATTTAAGCACGGAGAAATACCGCAAGGGGCAACAACGGCTGTTTAATAGCCTTAAAGGGTCGTATGATTGCATCCTCTACACTTCGGAGTTGCAAGTTAATGCACCGTTACATAGTGAGAATAACTACGGCTTTAAGCCAGCTACGTTTGTTGATGCCATGCGCATAGGTTATAAGCATTTGCTGTGGCTTGATGCCTCAATGTTGGTTATTAAAGACTTACAGCCTATATTTGATATTATTGAGCAGGACGGTTATTTCTTTCAGGATAGCGGGTGGATGAATGATAGGTGGACTAACGATAAGGCAAAGGAGTATTTTGGCACAAACGAAGGCAGGATGCTATCAAGCGGGGTATTAGGGTTGAATTTAGAAACAGAGATTGGGCGCAAGTTCTTATCCGATTGGTTACAGGCTATGCAGGACGGTGTGTTTAACGGATCATGGGATAATTTTAGACACGATCAGACCTGTGCAAGTCTTATAGCATATAAAATGGGATTAAAACTTCAAGATGGCAATACATTTATGGTATATGGCAAGATGGATGAGCCGACTATTTCAGAAAAAACATTGTTGTTAGCCGATGGTATATGTTAAAAACTTACTCACAAAATAAAGAAGACTTGTTTATTCTTAATTACTTCGGTAAGCTTAGGGGAAATTTACTGGAAATTGGCAGTAACAACGGCGTCGATTTAAGCAACTCTAAACTACTAATCGAACATGGGTTTTCAGCCACATTGGTAGAGCCGGGCACAACATTTGACCAGTTAGAGAAGTTATACAAAGATAACCCAAAAATTACATTGCATAACCACGCTATCGGCAAGCAGCCCGGCACAATGACCTTTTATGAAAGCAACGCCCATATAAAAGGGGGAAGCGACAGGGGTTTAGTGTCAACGCTTGATTATAACGAAACCTTAAAATGGCGAAAATCAGGGGTTCAGTTTACAGAAAGAATAGTTGATGTTAAGCCTTATGATCTTACAGATAAGTTTGATTTCATATCCATTGATGCAGAGTCAAAAGATTGGGAGATATTACAACAAATTGACCTTACGTATACTAAATGCCTTTGCATCGAATGGAATAGTGACACGGATTTGTACAGGCTATTTACCGATTACTGCAAGGGCTTTAAAGTTGCTGTTAAGAATGCGGAGAATCTAATCTTTACCCGTTAGGCCGTTCCTGCTTCCCATTACCTCGCCTATCACTACAAACTACAACAATGGGCTCAAATCGCATAGGCAATTTTTCACTAATCGCCTTTATCCAATAATAATCACCTTGCCCTGTTGGTGGTATGTTGGCTAAATGTTTATGTGAGTGGTGCAATATCAAACAGGGCATACCGATTTTACCCGGTAATATTTCAGATGTTTCAGGACGGATAACATTGCCCCGGCGAAGTTGTACTATCAGCCCGTAATCCTCTGATAGTGGCAGGTTGGCAAGTGTTTTTGGATTAGATAAATAATCATCGTCATCCAAGAACAAAAAATAGCCGTCCGTTACCAACTCTTTCAGCTTATTACAATAATCATCATAGAAGTAATTACCAGGGACACGCAGCACCTTTACCTTTTCCACCGTATCGGGAATATATCGTAACGCATTATGATTGTCATAACTAACAATTATTCGTATATCTTTGTGCGTTTGGTTTAATACCGATTGTAAGGCACGTTTGAAGCCGGAGGGACGGTAGGATGTTCGGATAAGTATATTAATTAACATGCAAGCTACTATTGTGTTTCAGCGTATATGGGAAGGCATTAAGGCCCGTGATAACGAAGGTAATAAAAAATATCGTTACATACTTTTGGAAGGTAGCAGCCGATCAAGCAAAACACAATCTTTATTGCAGGTATTTTACTGCTATGCCAACGAAACCGAAAATTCACGTTTATCTGTTTGGCGAGATACCGCAAAAGATTGCAGAGATACTGTTATGCACGATATGCATAAAGTATACCCATCGCTAACAAGGTGGCAACAAGTAAGGTTTAATATTTCAAAATCAGTATTCTACTTCCCTACTAAAACCAATATTGAGATATGCGGAACGGATGATATTGATAAAGTACACGGTTACCAGGGTGATGTTATTTGGTTAAATGAACCGTATAAAATAAGCCGGGCAACATTTGATCAGTTGGATATGCGTACAACAGACATTGTATTTATAGATTGGAACCCAAAGCAAGCCCACTGGATTGATGATTTAAAGAAAGACCCCCGCACATTGGTAATTCACTCTACATTTAAGGACAACCCGTTTTGCCCACCCGAACAGCGCATTAAAATACTTTCTTATCAACCGGTTTCTGATTGTAGTATAGCAGAGCAGATAAATGAGCACGAAGCTAAAAAATACGATATTTTACTTAATGAGTTAAATTTTACAGAAAAGCAATTAAAGGAATTGTCGAGGTGTAAGGAGAATGAGCGCATAGGCACCGCTTCGCAATTTAACTGGCATGTCTACGGCAGGGGCTTGAAAGCAGAACGTCCTAACAGGATATTCCATTGGCAACAAATATCGTTGGATGAGTATAACGCCATTGGTACAACCGTACATTCCGCATCCGATTGGGGGGCTGTTGACCCGTGGGCTATACTTGATGCTAAATATTATGATGGTTGCCTGTATTTACATGAGCGACATTATGACAGTGAGAACATTTTAAAGCCAAAACTTAGCCTAAAAGAGCTTGAAATGATTAACTCAATGGAAGAGGGTATTGTTTCGTGGGTATTTAACCGATTGGGGATAAATAAGGATAGGGTTATAGTTTGTGACCCTAACAGGCCTACTAAAATACGTGCGTTACGTGCTGCTGGTTATGACTACTCAATAGCCGCTCAAAAGCCCCCAGGTTCAGTAATTGACGGCATATCCGGGCTAAACAATATGAAAGTATGCTATACTTCATGTAGCGAAAACCTGAAATATGAACAGGAAAATTATAGCAGACAGGTTGACCGTTACGGCATAGTGCTGGAAGAGCCGGAAGATGTTGACAATCACCTGATGGATTGTGCCAGGTATATTTATGCTTTTCTGAAAAGTCAAGGAATTATTAAAACAATATAAAATTATTATATATTTACGCAAATTATAAATTAATGTGGGATTGGTTTAACAATGTCAGGCAAAGGTTTACACGTACTTGGGATGGTTTCATGCCATTTAACCTATGGTCGGCGACACCAATATTTAACAATTACGGCGATGACCTTAAAAAACTTCAAGCCGTTTTTTCTAACCCCGCCTTATTAAAAGTATTTGCCCTGCAATGTGATTTATTCAGTTTAGGTAAGATTTATGTTTACAAAGATGGCAAGGATATAGGAGCCGACCCTGCATTGGATAGGCTGAAAAACCCCAATCCTATGCAATCTCAAAATCAATGGCTTTGGGATTATATGTTTTGGCTGATGTTAAATACCGCATATCTCTATGTTGATAGCGACTTAGCCGATAAGGAAAATAATAAGCTATACTTCCTCGAAACGAATAAAATGGAGTTTCCGTTATGGGTGCAAAGGAATGCAGATAAGATGATATTCTCTAAATCATTGGAGAAAGAGTTTAACGATCAAAAAATAATTTACCGTTATCAGGATGGCTCAACAATTGAGATACCGCTATCTAAAATCATAACCTTTACCGATCTGACCAACGGCAACGGAAATTGGTTCAAGTCAAACAGCCGTATTGATGCTTTGTATAAGGTTGTTAGCAATACCGAAGCGGCGTTAGACAGCGAGAATATTAATTTACGCTATTCAGGTAAATTTTTAGTGGCTGGCACATCAGACCCCAACGATGTAACTAAACTGCCATTGGCCGAAGACGAGAAAAAAGATATAGAGAAAAAAGTAAACGGGCGCGAGCAAGTTACCGCAGTTAAGTCAATGATTGAAATTAAACGATTTGTTGAGAATATGGCCCAACTGCAACTCAATGAAAAATATTTATCTGCTTACTTTCTGATAGGCAATATGTACAATATTCCAAAGGACGTATTAGAGGCTTTTGTGTCAGGTTCGGCAACATACGAGAACCAGGAGAAGGCAAGGGGTGCGCAGGTTTCCTATACCTTACAGCCGAAAGGCGATGATTTGATGAACCGATTAAGTGACCGTTGGGGATATACGGCCGAGGGTAAAAAACTGGTAATGAAGTGGGATCACCTGCCATTTATGCAGGTATTTGCCCGCGATACAGCCGAAATTGAAAAATTAAAATCTATATCATTTGCAAATCTGATAAATCAAGGCGTACCTTTAGACGAAGTTAATGAATATTTAGATACTAATTTTAGTAAGGGAGAACGTAATTATGTCGCATCAACAGCGGTCATCAAGCCAGCAAAAGGACAAGAGCAACAATCAGCTACAACAAATTAAGGAAGCTAAAGAAAAAGCTGTAAAACAACAACAAATTATAAAGAAATGAATTTAGAAATTCCAAATAAAACAGGTAAAAAGCTTTTCGATTGGCTTGTTGATAACAAGAAAACACTTATATCTCAAAAGAAATTCGAGATAAAGAAAGCGGATGCTATTTGTTCTTATGTGGAATTTTTAAACGATAAGGGCGATGCTAAAAAAGCAGCAGATCAAAACATATCATCTGATGCTACTAAGTTAAAGGCAAGGCTGATTATTAACACAACTAAGCTATTCGATAGCCATTCAGACGTTCATATTGATGGGTTATGGGGCAAATCATTAGCCGAAACGCCATTATTATACCTATTGCAAGAGCATAACATGACTTTCAAAGGTATAATATCAGATGATATCCAAGCCTCAGTAAAAACAATGAGTTGGAAGTCTTTAGGGGCAGCTTACGAGGGTAGCACACAGGCTTTAGTTTTCGATGTTGTTATAGATAAAAACCGTAACGAATATATGTTCGGGCAATATCTAAAAAAATATGTTAAAAATCATTCCGTGGGGATGCGATATGTTAAGATATACATGTGCATTAACGATGAAGGATATAGTTCTGAATACGATAATTGGAACAAATATTATCCCTTAATAGCCAACAAGGACGATGTTGACGCACAAGGGTACTTTTTCGCTGTTACCGAGGCTAAGGTAGTTGAGGGCAGCGCAGTACCAAAGGGGAGTAACTTTGTTACCCCTACACAATCAATTGAAGAAGAAAAACAGGAGCCGGTTAATTCCACTCACCATACCACGCAGCCGTTGAAAGACACTCGTATCATGGATGCTTTGAATAAATTAAAAAACCAAATTTAAAAAACATGAAAAAGAAATTTTTAGATAACAAAAGCGCCCCGCATTTTATGCGTATGGCTTTATGGGCTGGCGAAGATGGCGGGGGAGGTGGAGGAACCGAAACCCCTGAACTGAAAGCCATAAAAGAAATCGGCGACCAGGTGGAGAAATTCAATACAATGCTCGGCGAAAAGGCGGACGAAGCCGAAATTACCCAAATAAAGGCCGATTTATTGGCTTTAAAAGAAGGTATTGATACTTTAACCGGGAAACAAGTAACCGACCTATTGGATAAGATCAACAAGCAAAACGAAAGTTTGCACAAGCAGATTTTAGAATTGCAGGAAGATGCCGATCAAGCGAAGGAGCAAACTGGTAAAAAACTGAAAAAAGGGCAATTAGTTACTACTAAATTAGTAGAAGATTTTATTGCCGCCACCTTCAAAGACGGTGTAAAAACAAAAGAAGATGCCCGTATCGAGATAAAAGCAGCCGAAAACTTCGGTTATCCTCAATTCTTTGAGGGTGCGCCTGATACCGACATGACCGCCTTTACAGGCAGGTTTATTGATCCTGAACTATATAAAATACGCCACAAACGTAACCTTATACTGGATTGGTTCGATATTCAGCAAATCAATGTGCCTACGTTACTGTATCTTCAAAAAGAAGAAATTGGCGATAGCGCAAGCGTTTCAGGCAACCCCGGTGGTGCAGACTGGATAGTTTCAGGAGCATTAAAACCAAAACGTTCATTCCGTGTATCAACAGGTAAGGTAGAGGCTAAAAAGGTAGCTATCTTCGGAACTGTTGAGGATGAATTGTTGAAAGACGTTTCGTCTTTGGAGAATTGGATACGTGAAGATTTTATGCAGCAAATGCGTGAGGCAATTAACGACGGCTTGTTAAACAACAATCCTGGCGTTAACCCCGATGCGCCATTGGGCTTAAAACAAAATGCTATCCAGTACCAAACAACCCCTGCTTTCGCTGATAGCGTGGAAAACCCGAATTACATCGACGATCTGATAGCTATTTTTGCCTTATTCGCTAATAACCGCGAAGAAGCAGCTTTAGCTTTCGTTTCCGCTGATGTGTATTACCGTATTCAGAACCTAAAGGATTTGAATGAGCGTTACCAAAACAACCCGTTGGTTTACACCAATAACTTAGGCGAACTATACATCGCCGGGGTGCATGTTGTTTGGGTAGATCAGGATGATGTGCCTTCAACCAACGTGTTGGTAATAGGCAAGGACTTAGGCTTTAAAATTAAGGCTTATGGCAACCTGGTATTCGAGCGTGGGTTAAACGGCGAAGATTTCCGTTATGACCGTACATCATTCCGGGGGTATCAACGGTTCCTGTCATACATTCCTTCAAATCGTGAGAACTCTGTTCTTTATGATACATGGGCGAATGTGGAAGCAGGGATAGCAGCACCAGTATCTTAATCAATATAATTATATGAGCAATCGTTTAGACAACACCCGTGTAGTAAACTTCAAGGAAGATTACTTTATTAAAGGCAGACCAACGCCACTTTACAGCAAAGGACAAGAATATGCAATCCATCACAAATTGGTTGAAAAACTAAAGAGTGCCGGGGCGAAATTCGAGTCGAAAAACTTTGACGAAAAAGGTGCTGTTGCTAAATTAAAAAAGCAGTTCGAGGAAGCTAACGCTAAAGACAAGTAATGTCAATTATCGACTACACCTATTTCAGGGGGGATATTGTTATCGCCCAGCTTAGCCAACAGGCAGTTATGGAGGATTTGGAGATACTTATTAATAAGTATGAACCGAAATACTTAAAGCTCCTGTTGAGCTTAGGTTTCTACAATGCTTTTATAGCAGGAATAGACCCGGTTTCAGGCGCAGAGGATCGTTGGATTGATTTATTGGAAGGAGTTGCGTATACAAATAAAGGCAAAGATTACGAATGGATGGGTTTTACAAACGACCTTAAAGAAAGCGTGATTGCCAATTATGTATATTATAGCTACGTCACCAAAGAAGTTCAACAAACAGCCGGTATAGGACAGGTTAAGCCGTTAGCAGAAAATGCAGCGAATGTAAACCCTACCCAAAAGTTAACAAGGGTATGGAACGAAATGGTAGAGTGGCAACATTCATTAATTCATTATTTAGATACCCATAAGGCTTTATATCCTGAATGGGTGCCATATCCGAGTATGAATTATGAACGGTATGATTTATGGTTTTACAACTATTATCGTACAATGTGCCATGAATTGCCTGTTATATTCAGGAAGATTAATTCTTTAGGAATATGAAACCGCCGTTTGTTGTAGTTGATGTGTTCGGTGGTATTGTTAGCAAGGTATCCGAAATATTGTTACCCACGCTTAGGGAATTTGACGATAAAATAGAGGCCGTAAATTATTTATACGGCCACCCTATTGAAATTATCGAAACTTTAGGCCAAAGGGATAAATCTTCAACCTTTCAGTTTAAGAAATATCCGTTAGTAGCATTGTTTCAGGACTTCCCGGAGCGGCATGGTAATGTAATAGGGCTTGACAGTACTGTTACGCTGAATATCATTATTGCAAGAGCCACGCTGGCAACCTATAAAGCCGATGAGCGTTATACGAATAACTTTAAACCTGTATTATATCCGATATACCAGGAGTTATTACAACAGATAAGTTTAAGTAAAACGTTCTTAAATTATGGCGCTAATTCGTTAGGCCATACTAAATATGACAGGCTATATTGGGGGCGTGACGGGCTTTACAAGAATGATCGAAATGTTTTTAATGACTTTTTAGATTGTATTGAAATTAAGGGTTTACAATTAAAACTTAACTTAAAAAATTGTTAAAATGAGCATATTAAACTATAAAAATTGCGAGGTAAGCGGCGCAAATACGGGCTATGGGGATTGCTTCATAGACCTGAAAAACATAGTCGGGGGGGTTTTAGTCCCTGTTGGGCGTGTTTATACCGCTTTGGAGTTGGCTACACCAGCTACTCTATTAGAGGCTATCAAAGCTGATATACTTGCGGCGGCATCGCTTCGGGCATATCCCATGGGTACTTATGAGGCCTTAACAGATAGTTCAGATGCGCCAACTAAGGCAACATTGGGCTATGGAAGGGTAGCCATTACGAGGGAGGGGTTTTATAACCTATCGTTTCAATTTATTGATGGCGGACTTTGCCTAAGTAATGCCTTGCGCAAGTTCAATACACAAAACAAAGCCGTAATCCTTTGGGACGCAAACGGTGTAATGGCAGGATATAAAGTTGACGATACCTTAAAAGGTATTCCCCTTACTTTATTTTATCAAAACCCGTTAAAGCTATCAGACGGTTCAAACCCGACTGCCTACGTTACCGATATTTCATTTTTAAAACCATACCTTAATGAATTGATAGGTTTTGTGCAAATGAATATTGGGGATTTGGTAGCCCTGCGTGGACTGCAAAACATTGTTTTGTATGAAACAACAGGCAGTAACTTGCCTATCCTTAAAATCAAAGCTAAAACAGGCTGTAACGGCTTTGATCTTTATGATACCTATTCTGCGGAGTTAGCGGATGATGCGTTATGGACTGCGGTAAATGATAATGGTGAAGTTATTGCTATAACCTCGGTTGTGGTTGACGCTACATTGAAAGCGTGGACGGTAACGGTTGATAGCGGTGATCCTAACTACCCTACTTCGGGCGGTGTGTTGATCGGGTTGGCTTCAGCGTTGGATTTGTTCAATGCCGGTATTGAGGGCTTCGAGGGTATTCCTGTATTGACGTTGTAATGGGGTTTAATAAACAGTGGGCTAATAAACATAGCAAGGCTGTATTTATTAAGCAACATAAGCACCATGCAGACAAATTTGACCTGGCGAAAGTTTGGGAAGATTTGCAGGAGAAGAAGGTAAAGGCGAAAGTTAAGCAATAGGAAGCCGATATGCCCTCATCAGAAGAAGAAGAAAACAATTAAACTAACCCGGTGATGAGCCGGGTTTTTAGGTTATGGGAACAATATCACAACTATTAAAAGCCGTACAATCGGTATCCCTCGAAACGGAGGTACCTAAAATCATTGAAGCAACTTCAGGTGAGATAATTGCGCTTAATCAGGGGCAACTATATGAAAAATCTATTGATAGTAACGGGTTGAGATTAGCGTTGTATTCAAGCCCTATATATGCCTTGCAAAAGGAAAAACAAAACCCATTGCCTGGTTTTCTACACCCCGATTTAAAACTAACAGGCTCACTGTACGGCGCAATGTATGTAGAAGTAACGCCCAACGCATTTACGGTTGGCAGCAAGGATTTTAAAGAGCCTGAAATAGAAGCTAAATACGGCAAATATATTTGGGGATTAACAAAAGAAAACAAAATCGTATATTCGGAAATTGTATATGCTAAAATTCGCCAATATATTACGGAAAAAACAGGTCTTACTTTTAGCTAAGTATAAGTCATGTTCTGATTTGCCTATGTATTACTTCATTAAGGCGGTTTGTACGGGCGATATATCCCGCATTGAGAATTGGGAAGAAATATATTCAGAGTATGCGGTGCTCTCAAAAGATACCCATCAATTACATTTATTAGCTGTTTTAAAGGATATATCGGTATTAACCAACAAAATTATACTTATTGAGGCTATTGTACAGCAATTAGCTATACGATATAATGAAGAGTTAGCTACTATATTAGCCTCAAACGGCTTTCCGATTAAGCAATCCGAACATTACGAACGTGATCTACGCATGATAATTACCAGGGCAAAGGCTATGCTAATCCGTAAAAATGATAGGTTAAAAGAATTGGAAGCCATACAAAGCAAAAAAGGTGGTGCCGTTAAAGAAAGTGATTACGATGCGGTAATGGTGGAATTATCAAAGTTTATGGGCTATCGTTTAGATACCCATATCGTTACCGTTTCTGAATATTGTGCTATTATGAACAAATATAAAGCAAGCTTGAAAAATGTCAAATAGCGGAGCGATAACCGAAGTAGTAGACCCGATTAGTAATAAGCAGGTCGCCGATTTAGAGAAAGCGTTAGTTTCTTTAGAGGCGCAGTTTGTGGCGACGGCAAAACAGGCTGATGCTTTGGTTAAAGCTACTGGCGGCGCTGTTTCATTTAGTCAATTTACTAAGGCTGCGAAGGAGAGCGATGCGGCAACCAAACAAATTATTGATAATTCTGAAAAGATAAAAGCCTCTGAAATAAGGTTACAAGCAAAGCGGGATGAGATTGCTGCAAAACAAGAGACTATTGCCGCTAAAAGGCGCAGGGTTGTAACAGAAAATACGGCGGCTGAAATAGCGGCGGCACAAAAGGCAATCGCTACCCAAAATGCTATGACCACCGCCGTTAATGAAAATGATATTGCGCAAGGCAGGGCGGCGGCAAGGGCGGCGGCGTATAAAACGCAAACGCAACAGGTAGGGGCTGCAAAAGCTATAACAACTGCTGAAATATCAGCAGAAACAGCGGCTATTGAAACTAATACGGCAGTGCAAGCAAGCGGATTGGATAAGATAGGAGGACAGCTAACTAAAGGATTGGGCTATTTGCGGACGTTAGCTTATATATTGCCGGGGATAGGTATTGCGGGTATTTTTACGTTGGCTTTTGGGGTGATAGGTAAAGCGGCAGATGCGTTGGGAATATTCAACGATAAGCTTTCTCTTTCAGAAAAAAACCTATCTAATTTTAATGCTGTTACTGCCAACACCTCTAAGCAATATGGTGAGCAATCAACCAATTTACGTATCCTCTATTCAGCCACACAGGATGTAACCAATTCAGAGCAAAACAGATTATTAGCAGCTAAGGAATTGCAAAAAGAATTTCCATCCTTATTTGGCAATATAACAACAGAAACCATATTAAACGGTGGTGCTGCTAATGCTTATAATTTAGCCACTACTGCCATACTTGAGAACGCAAAAGCAAAAGCCGCCGCTACTAAAATAAGCGAATTGGCTGCTAAACAGTTAGATATTGAGTTTCAAAAACAAAAAATAGAAAATGCACGGCAATCTGAACTATCAAGGGTTAAAGGGGTTGCAAATCAACTTATTTTAGGCGGCGGCGGTACTACAGGTACGTCCGGCACATCTATAGGGTTGTCCGAAGCAGAACAACGCAAGGTGATCAATAAAAGGGCTGATTTATCTACAGCATTACAAGATGCCAATAAAAAAGACCTGCAAGATCAGATTGATTTTTTAATAAAATTTGCTGGAGGGAATAATAAAATAGCCGCAGCACTGTCTGCCAAAGACAATACAAAGACCCCCGATAACGTAAAATCAGACCTAAATGATCGCCTTAAAACCGAAAAAGAACTCGAAGATAAGGTATTGCAGAACGATGAAAGTTTTATACAAGCCCGGTTAGATGCTATTACAAAATATTATACTAATTCAAAAGCCATTATACAGGCCGGAATAAAATCACACATTTTTAGTAATGTAGAAGGAAAAAATCTATTACTTTCTTTGGATAACGATGTTGCAAAAGACCGCCAAAAAATAGCAAAGGATGGCTTAAAAGAATTAGCTGATTTGGAAAAAGAATACAATACCCAAATCGATAAGGCAAGAAGGGATGATGCTAAAAATCAAAAAGATATTCAGGAAAATAGCAAGGATACGGCTAAACAATATGCTCAACAGCGTTTACAAGCTAATCAAGACGATGCCAACGATGCCCTTCAAGCATTATCAGAGCAATATGCAAAAGGGTTAATATCTACTAAAGAATACCAAAAACAGAAAAAAGATATTGAAACACAGGCCAATTTAGAAAGTATAAAAATCCAAATTGAGGGCATTGAGTTTTTACTCGAAGTTGAAAAAAAGACAGGCGCAGATACCGCCGAAGATGAACGCAAATTAGCTGATCTAAAACGCCGTTACTCTAAAGAGGCTACCGATGCTCAAATAGCCGACAATGAACGGTTAAAGGCCGATGAAAAAGAATTAGCAGATAAGCGAAAAGAGTTAGCGGACGATGTAGGTGCTTTTTTTGTAGCAGTTATTAATGCGGGATATACAAATCAGATTAACCGTATACAGGATGAAAAAGATGCTTTAACTGTTAAGACAAAAAACGAGATTGATGCGGTTGATCGTTCTGCTTTATCGCAGGAAGATAAGGCAAATAAAATAGCGGTTATTAATGCTAAGGCATCCGCCCAACAAGATGCGCTCGATATGCAACGGAGGCAAGTACAGGAAAAGCAAGCTAAATTCGATAAGGCTGTATCTATTGCTAAAATTGTTGAAAATACATTAATTGCCGCCTCTGCTGCTGGCTGGATAACGCCTTTAGCGATATTGATTGAGGCTATTGGTGCAGTACAGGTAGCGACATTATTAGCTACTCCAATACCCAAATTTGAACACGGCGGCACCATGAAAAAAACAGGATTAGCCGCCTTCGGACACGGTACAGAATTACGTATTGACCCGGACGGTACACAATCATTTACACCGAGCACAGAAACTATCGGCATGGTAAAAGCCGGTACTAAATTTATATCAAATAAGGATTTGGTGAACATGATAGCCCGGCCCGAAAAGATAAATTTCGCAGGTGGGCAAGTTGATGATAAGTTGTTGGATGAGATGAGGAAAGTAAACAGCCACCTGGCAAAAGCGAAGCCTGTACACGGCACAATCCTAACCAGCAAGGGGGTAAAAGGGTACGTGACCAATACCGAAAAATGGAATAATTATGTTAGGCGCAATATAAATTAAATGACACAACCCAACCAATTTAGATATACACTTGCAGTGCGGGGGTTGTTTAACTATGTTATTCCCGAAGCACCTAAGGGATGGGAAGGCTCATTGATCACTTTTGACCGTTCTGAAAGTTATTACGGTATGATACGCACGTTTACCATACCTATGGATTTCGTGTTGGATGGCGCAAAGATATTACGTACAGAATTTTATCAATATGGGTTAGCGGGTAGGGTTGAGTTTATTATTGAGGAACTGAATAACTCGGATTGGACATATTCAGAAATATATCGGGGCGATATAGATTTTTCAACTGTTGTTGATGCGAGTTCTTTAGAGGGATATACATTTACGGTAAATGTTATGGAAGGCGGCATATCAGCGGCTATAAAGGCATACGAAAATCAGGTGTATGAAATACCTGTTAATGTACCCGAAGCGATTGATATTCAGTTAACGCCCATATCATTAACAGAAACCGCCGATTTAATATTTTTACTGAATATCGACCATCGTTCGGATGCTTTTTTCGCATTACAGGTAGTTAATAATCAGCAAAATTCGGTAACGCCGTCTGTACAGGATAGCGGTTTTGTGGCTGATAGTGCCGCTTCATTTGATAACTTAAATGATAATTTCTTCTACAAAGCAACGGTTGATACCGATATCAGGTTACAGGGTAATTTAAAGGGTAATGTTTCTACGTTGCCAGGGGGCGCAAAGCACTTTCAGGTTAATGTATATAAGAGCGATAATATATTGGTTGCTACGCTATATGATGTTACTACAAATTTTGGAATATTTGATTTTTCATGGGATTTTACAACTTCAATACTTAAAGACGAACGGTTGTTTTTTTACTTCAAAAACGTTACCGATAATAATACTAACGTTGGCTTTCAGGTTACCGATGGCACATTATCATTAGCCTATCAAACAATTACCCCCGCATCAATGTGCAAGGGATTGCGCCCGAAATATGTATTTGATAAGCTGATCGAGTTAATGAACGATGCTGTTTACCCTACCTTATCCTATCATTTAGATACCACATGGCCGCAATTGACAATTACTTGCGGGGATGCTATCAGGCAAATTACGGATGCGAAAATTAAGATCAGCTTTAAGGATTTCTTTCAATCAATCAACAGCGTAACGAACGCCGGGTTTGGCATACAGAACGATACGGCTGTTTTAGAAGCTAAGGGTTATTGGCAATGTACAGGATGCTAAATTATCTATGTATGAAGCCTATATTTACAATGCCGTTAAAATTGGCTATCCCGACCAAACGTATGATGTGGTTAACGGAAAGGATGAGCCGAATAGTGAGCAAAATTACTCGTTGCCAATAATCAGGATAGCAAAAGAATTGAATTTAATGTCGGTTATTCGTGCCGATAGTTACGGCATTGAGTTTATCCGCATACAGGGCAACACGCCCGAAACAACCAAAAGTGATAATGACCCGTTCTTTGTTATGATACGCGATACACCAGAAAGCGGACATACTTATTATCAGCCGATACAGGGTGAGGCGTTTACAAGCATTACGGGGCTGGCAGGGGGCAGCAGTGTTTACAACCTATTACTTACCCCAAAACGTAATTTAGTGCGACACGGTGACTATTTACACGGTATATTGGATAAATATGATGGCTATTTAATAAAATTCACATCCGCGTTGAAAAATACGGCGGTTTCAACCGTTGGATTAGATGGCATACGTTATACGGAAAATTCAAACTGGAATGTATCGGCTTTGGCTGATAAGTTATTTTTGCCTTATTTGGTTGATATAACTACTAAATTACCCCGTGATGCCTATGCTTTGATACGAAGTTTACCGAGTGCTTACATATCTTATACGCTTGACGGCAATTCGTACAGGGGCTTTATTATAAGTGCTGGGGTTGATGTAGCTAAAAATACGCCGAGGGAATTTAAATTATTGCTAACTAAGGATAATAATTTGTTAAACCTGATTAGGTGATAATTGTATATATTTGATAAGAAATGGCAACAAAAATATTTGAAGTTCCTTTAATAAATCCCATCCGATTGGTTGAATTAACCGATTTAGATCCCCGTTATCAAACAATTCCGTTTGACTTATTTTCGGATGATAAATGTTATTTTCAGAAATTCCAAACAAACGATACCACTAAAATACAGTTTTTAGCTGATTATGAGAGCCGTTTTTATGTGCGTGACTTGCATACCAACGCTTTAATTGATACGATTATACCAACTGATACTGGCAAAAACTTTCCCGACTTTACGTTCAAATGTTATGAGGTTGAGTTAGATTTTTCAAACTATGGTGAAGGAGATTATTATTGCGAATTAGATTATAGTGATGATACGAGCGCATACCATGTTTACCAAAGTGAACCTATTAATGTTGCAGATGATCAGCCCGGAACTATATTATTAGAGTGCACCAATTCAGAAAACAATTTTGGTATTGTTTTCGAGGATGATTTTATAATTGTGATGCGGGTTGAGGGTGGCATACACCTGTATACACCGAGCCGTGACGATGTTATTTATAACGACCAATTAAAGAATACAACCAAACTTAACGCTGTTTCATACCGTAAATTTACGCTGTTTATAGGCAATGCGGAAGGTATACCTAACTGGATAGGCGATAAGGTAAATATGCTGTTTGATTGCGACCAAATAAAGATTGACGGCGAATATTATCAAAATACAGAGGGTAGCGAATGGGAAGTGGTAAGGGCAGAACCGGACGGTACGCCATTTATCGGGCAACGTATTGTAATTATGCCGGTTTTAAATGTATTTTTACAAAAGCTAATAACAGGAGATATACCCGAAGGATTTACAGTAGTGGAAAAAGCAAAAAACTATTTCGATCAGGCAGCAGACTTTGCGGTGGTTGATGTATTCAGAAAATACTCATTGTTAAAGAACTTAACAATTTTTGGCAATGACTTCGCTTTTACGCTGAATATTGGAACAACACCGTTAGGTACTGAAATTGGCACGTTTTATATTCCGGTTGGTAAACATAATTATAATATAGGGTTTCCGTTTGATGCTGCAACAATAGTATACCTATCAGGAATTACAGGAGAGGGTACGGTAACAGATTTTTGCTTTGATTATTTGCAATATGATGAAGACCCTGCTAGCGGCATACCAGGCGCAACGCCGCCAACATTCCCGCCAGGTTTTGTTGGTATGTATGAAGAAGTTACCGGGCGGCCATTAGTAACTGATTGGAACGTTGGCACAGGATTAGGGCAAGCAGGAAGCCCATATGAGGGTTGTGTTATATGTGATGGAAGGAATGATAGCGCAGATAGGGGCGGTACAGTTGCCATAGGATATATTGACGGCGACCCGATATATGGGTTAGCTGAATTGAATAATATTATAGGTGCTGATAGCATACGCCAAACTAAGGCGCAAATGACGCCACATGGTCATGCTGTAAGGTCAACAAATTCGCCCGGTTCAGGAAGTGGCAATGCTGACCCTGTACGGGGTAGCCTCCCTGGAACTGTACCTGTTCCACAAGGGCAAGCAAACAACGGTATTGTTGACGATAAAACTATTCAGATAACAGGAGGCAACGCGGATAGTACAGGATTGGGTGCGCCTATGTCAATTATACAGCGGTCTATGGTTACACTATTCTTTAAACGGATTTCAGCGTAATGGAAGGGCAGGACGGCAAATTTGATAAGTTACAGGTTAATGAGATTGATAGTCCGTTAACCATCCCGGTAATTGTAACGCCCATACTGCGCTATGATGCACCAAAACTATTTACCGATCCGCAGGATATACCAGATAAACAGTATGTAGATGCAGGTATAATAAGCAACGACCCAATACTAATACATGCAGGCGACCCATGGCCCGCTAACTTAGTACGCGGTGTTGACTTTGTTACTAATTCGCTATACCCTTTAGTTTTACAAGTTGTGGCTGGGGCAACATCTACACAAGATACCAACGAGGGGGCAAGTCAGTTATGCAGATATAACTTCACCGATAATACTAAAACAGTATTAGCAAGTATCGATGTGCTGACCACCACATCAGACGGCACTACGGTTGATGTTGATACTTGGGTGAGGGTTATTTAGGAATAGTCTCTAACTCTAAAACATTATTATTAATATTTTCTTCAATATTTGCTATTGGCTCCTGCAATTCACGAAAACATTTCATAGGGAATGGGAAATCAATAAGAACTGCATATTGCATAGTTATATTTTGGGCAGTGACCTCATCGACCCTTATAAAAGAGTATTTTACTTGATATATATTTTCAGGTAAGCTTTGTATATAATCACCCGTATTATAAATATCCCTAACAGTATAAATTGTTTTAAGATTAATAAAATCTGGGAACGATTTATTGTCTATGCACTCCACTAAAGACCCTGCTTTCATAAATATTACGTTTAAAATCTTTAAAAACCTGATGTATATTAGTATACATTTCAATACACGCTATAAGTTTGCTTTTTGGAACTACATCTAATCCAAAAAGGCTATTGCCGTAGTATTGTATTTCATTTTCATCATAGCTATTAACTTTATACCTAAAGGTAACATAAGCCATATATCCATCTGCAAATGGTTGTATATTAAATTTAGCAACCACACTGCCAAATAAATTAACATCACTTTTATAATTTTCGTTATGATGTAGCCTTTTGGTTATTTTCATCTCAATTAGCGCAAATATCCTTAGTAAACAAAACAAACAATTCACCGTCATAATAGCCGTAGAAGAAGCCGTCGATGATTGGGTTGCTCTTTGCTGCTAGGGCGTTGATTAGGTATTCGGGCGTGTAGGTTGCTTCCATAACGTTCCTAATCATTTTCTTCCTGACAAATCCGTAGATATTCAGCATACTCACCATCGGTCATGCACTCAATTGTAATGATAATTTCAGGTGTGCCAAATTCTTCAAATTCCAAATAATCCGCATCGTGGAAAGCAGAGTCAACCGCCTCTAATTGGTTTTTTATATCGTGAAATTCACAAATACAATAATCATAATCTAAGTTGTAATTCTTAAATTCAATTTTAGCGTAATTCTTTCTTTCTTCCATTTTGTTTTAATTTTATAGTTTTACCAACCCTAACCACCTCCCGGCAGTCCACGCAATAAACCTCAACCGTTGTTTCGGTGCCGATTTGGATGGTGTTTTTATGCTCACAAAGTTTTGAGGTCGTTTTTGCCATAGGATTAATTATTATTAGCTTTTGGTATCATACTATACCTACCGTAAATAAACGTCAACACGCCCCTTATTTTGCACTACTATTGTAATTTTATCGGTAGTCATTTTTGCCGCTTTTTTACGGATAAATTCGCCCCTGTTTTTGCCTACATATTTATCCAAAGCATAGATACCAACGCTATGGCGCTTATGCCCGATAATGTTAATTGTAAAACGGTAGTGGCGGTCTTTCATGGTTACTTGTTAAGTTCGGCTATAAGTGCATCTGCTTGCTGTAATCCGATTTTAGCATTATCGTCTACCCAATTAGGTTGATGATTTCCTGGACTTTGTATAAACGCTGCTGTAAACATTACTGCAAAGTATTCTCTTTTGGTTAAACCATTGCTGTAGTCCTGCTCTGCATGGTCAAGCACAATAGGATGTGCGCTGTCATTAGGTTCTGTTTTCATTTCAACATCCCATTCTTAACCAAATAGCCCATTAAGGCTATAAATAGTACGCAAAAAGCGATTAACTGTTTTTGATTTGTTGTTAGTGTTTTCATGTTGTTACAATTTATTTTTACTGCCAAAGGCTCAATTAAGAGCCAGTGACAGATCGATATAGAACATTCAGAAACTATACAATTTCTTTATAATTCAAATTATGGAACATTTCAGCCATAAGAATATATTGATAATATTCTGCCAATTGTAATTCATTGTATGAATTTTCTTTGCCGACTGAAATATATAATTCTTTCCATTCTTCGATTGTTTTTGAATGACAACCAATTGATATTAATCCTTTTCCGCAATAGGTAACAGAATGATTTGATCCTTTCAAATAAAAACCAATTAGTAATTCGGTGCCGTCTAACACTTTTGATAAAATCCCCAGGCATATGTCGTTGCCGATGTTAGTGTCGTCGCCGATGTTAGCGCCGTCGCCGATGTTAGCGCCGTTGCCGATGTTAGCGCCGTTGCCGATGTTAGCGCCGTCGCCGATGTTAGTGTCGTTGCCGATGTTAGCGCCGTCGCCGATGTTAGTGTCGTTGCCGATGTTAGCGCCGTAGCCGATTTTAGCGCGGTTGCCGATGTTAGTGTCGTCGCCGATGTTAGTGTCGTTGCCGATGTTAGCGCGGTCGCCGTTGTTAGCGCCGTAGCCGATTTTAGCGCGGTTGCCGATGTTTCCTCTTAATCCTTTTTTGATTTCAAATTCGGTAAGCTTGTCTGTAATTTCTTCTAAATTATCATATTCAAATAGGTGATAATTGTAGTTTTTGTCTCTTAAGTAAATTTGTTTCTTTTCCATGTTTCTGAATGTTTTTTTACCACCTCAACTCCATGCCTTGTGAGCGATGGAGTGGGGGACCTTGAAAAACGTATCAAGGTAAAACAAGGTGTCTTACATTACTTCCAGTATAACTATTTTTGCTAATTGATATAGCTTTTTAATGGTTTCTAATTCATTATCAAATACAGAATTTAATCCTTCTCGTTGGGTTATAAATTGCAACACAAGAGCATCGCCAGTTAAATAAGCTATCCAATCCTTGTCCTGCTTTTCAAGCCACGCCTTAAAGTTGTTTTTAAATTCATTTCCTGTAATAGTGAATTCGTTGGCCACTTTGTTTTCACGCCAAAATGTAAATACTACATCTTCTAATTGTTCTGTGTTCATTTTTGATAAGTTTTAACACCAATCAACCCTATTGATGATGTAAAGGTAAGCATATATATTGGTATATGCAAATTTATTTTAATAATTCTTTGATTTTTTTTATCTCATCATCTAAAAAGCGCATCCTACACTCATTTTTCAGCTTATTATGGAACTTAGCCCTTGCACTTTCTTTTTTCATTTCAGGCCATAAATTGCGTGCAAGCCAGCCTTTGTTTATGTTTTCGGGTATCTCTATTTGCATATAAGCAAACATAGGCAATCGTATTGATATTTCAAATACCTTTATACCTAAACAAAACAACTATGCGCAGATTAATATTTCTCATACTGTTATTGCCTTTTTTCGCTTCGGCGCAAGCCCCGACAAGCGATAGTACCAAATTAACAGTACCCCCCGTTATATCATCGTTCACCCCAAATTCGTGGTATCAGCGTGGCGGCAATGCCAGCAATGCGCAGATCGGTTTCCTGAATACCATTACAGGGGATTGGGTGCAATTACTTACAGGCTATCAATTCAATCACTATACAGGCACGAGTACGCAGGCGCAGATAAATACAAAGATTAACTTAGATAGTTTAGGTTATGTATCTGTAAATATAGCCAGCACGGGTAAGATAAAAACATTTATCCCTACAGCGAACACCGATGCAGCGCGTGGAATAGCATTACAAAACGCATTTACATTTTCAAGTACCGGGGATGCGATAACAATTGGTGCGGGTTCTTATTTTGTAACAACAGCTTTATCGGTTAAGGATGGGCAGTCTATAGTTTTAAACGGTACGATATACCATACCAACAATGCGATAAACGTATTTTATCTAAATAACGTTCACAATGCTACAATAAAGGGGAACGGTACTATAACAGGCTCGGGTGTGCCAAATGGCACTACGCAATCAGAAATAGGAATTAATATAGAGGGGAATTCTGATAATATTAAAATTGAAGGCTTGACTATAAACAATTTCAGGGGGCGTGCTATATACGCAAACAATATATGGAGCGATAGTACGCAATATTTTTCGGGAAGCATAATAACTAATTGTGCTCTTAAATACAATAGAATAGGCGTTGATTTTGTTGCTGAATATTGGAAAATTAGCGGCAGTACTATAAGATATAATACCATTGGTATTAATGACCCCGCTGGCAATTTGAACATTACAGGAAGCAGTATATCAGAAAATGACTATGGTATATATATGGACGGCAGCCTTTTGGGTAACGAGGGGCATGGCGCAGTAACTGGTAATCAAATAACGCATAATAGAATATCGGCCATCTACGTAAAAAATGTGACCATAGGGGAGCAAATTACAGGTAATATTATAGCTGGAGTTTATCCATACGCTACAACAGATACTACCATTTATATTAAATCATCAAGAGGTGTTAATTTTACAGGGGGGTCAATGCTTGCACCTATGAACATTTATGTTGATGGCACATTCACAGGTTATAATTATATCAGGGATATATTTTTTTATGGTGCAGCCCCAACATTGCATGGCACTTCTACACAAAAACAACATTTGCTTTTTCAGCAGAATAACTCAATGGATAGCTTGTCAACCTACTTAGATAGTGGGGTGTATAATTCGCAAAGATTGAATATGTACCAATTAGATAGATCCACTGTCTATAATAGTGGCGTAGACAACTTCTTTATGCGGAAAACAGCAGATGGGGTAATGAGAATAGTTACACCAGTAACTGCAAAGGCTGCTATTGGATTGGGTAGCGATATTAATGATATTTCAGTTCCGGGTGCAATTACATCTACAGCAGGTAATAACATTGGTATATTTTTCAGTGGTTCTGCTACTACTGGATTTCAGGATATTAGATTAAAAAATACGTCAGGTGACATGGTAATTGGCATAGAAGGAAGCTCTGCCACTATTAATGCAGGGGCTAAGGGTTATGCTACGTCGTTAACAACAGCAACCAAAACGGAATTATCATTAGGAACTAATCAGCATCAGGCATTACATATTGATACTAACCAAAATACTATAATTTCAAATAGTTTAATCTTGTCGCCACTTACGACAGCGGGGGTATTAATTAATAATACATCGGGTACTGTATCAAGTACACCTACGTTAGCGGATAGTTATATATCTTCTGCCTCAACTTGGTTCGCTAAACAATCGGCCATCACTTTCGGGACTGGTGTACAGTCTGCATTAGGAAATAACATTGGTTCTGCGGGGTCGCCTATTTTATATAATGGTGCGAGTGGTACTCCCTCTAGTATGACTGGCACGAATATAACAGGCACGGCTATTGGGCTGACCGTGGGAAGTGCAGCTACATTAACAACCTCTAGAAATATACAAGGCGTAGCTTTTAATGGCTCTGTCGACATTAATCCTATAAATGGTACAGGGTTTGTAAAATCATCTGGACCTACCTTAAGTTATGATAATTCTACTTATTATAAATCAGCAGATAACCCTTCTTTTGGAACAATAGACGCAAGTGGATTGATAACATCCACAATGGGTAATAATACCAATATATTTTATAACGGTTCAGCAACAACCGGATATCAATTTATGAGGCTTAAAAATACTGGTGGCGATATGCTGTTGGGTATAGAGGGTAGTTCGGCTTCAATTAATGCAGGTGCTGCTCCTTATGCAACTTCCTTATCAACCGCCAATAATACCCACCTTTCTTTGGGCACCAACCAAGCACAGGCTATTGATATCGATGGTAGCCAAAATGTGGCTATACCTAAATTAACAACTACAACCCAAAGCGCAGGGGATAATAGTACAAAGGCGGCGAATACAGCCTTTGTAGCTGCAGCTGTTAGCGCTGGTCTTGGTCTTTTCACACCGCGCATAGTAGGAAGGGGCGAAATAACAAATGCAACAAATGCACAATCATCGGTAGCAACCTATACAGTAGGGGCGGGAGACGAGTCTTTTGATATATCTGCAAATGTCGTTGTAACAACATCAACTGTTCATAATTTTAGTATCACATGTGCGTATACAGATCAGAGCAATACAGCCCGTGTGGTAACACTAAATACATCGCAATTAACAGGGGCCTTTATTACAGCAATCACTAACGTTACTGGCGCAAGCGCATACGAGGGTGTACCAATACACATACGGGCAAAGGCGGGTACGGCCGTAACAATTGCTACAACCGGGACGTTTACAACCGTTACTTACAGCATTGAGGGGCTTATAGAAAGGGTTTATTAACCCCATTTCATCCCGAAAATAACGCTGTTTGCATAGAAAATGATAGGAATAAATAATTAGCATAATTTTTGCAGCAAATAAACAATAAATATGGGACACGACGAATTGGTAACAAAAGTAGATAATAATACACAGCATATTACTGATGTAAGGAATGCCTTTGAAAAGCTAAAGGGTAATGTACTTTTTATATTAGCCGTTTGCAGTGCTTTGTTTACTCTTGGTGGTATTCTTTGGTATTTAGCCATGTTTGTTTTTAACACAAAAACCGGAACGACCAATAACCATAATGATATAGTTACCCAAACAGCCGAATTTCACAAAGAAATTATTGAACTTAGGAGCCATATTGATGCAAAACTTAAAGATCAGAGCGATACTATAAATAGTATAAAACATAATCAGGCAGTTAATCAGGCTTCATACATTAAGAATTTCAATACCATTAATTATCATTTGGTTCAACACGATTTTGCATTAAAGGTCATAAATCAAAAATGCGATTATTATATAAAAGGATGGGTTACAGAGCATAAAAATACCCCGACCAGTAATCCTACCTTTCAACATTAATGATGATTAAACGCCTCGTTTGGATAGCAATTCCAGTACTTGCAATTATATTTTGGTATTTTGTATATTTGTTGATATGGAAGATAATGAACTGAACAGGTGCAAACACGCTTTTGATAACGTTGTTGACGAACTAACATTTTATAAGATAAGGCAAAAACAAATACTTGAAATAGCCGAAACACAAGGATATACCGATATAATAGAACTGATTAAATATTATACTTACGATGAAAATAATAAGGCTTCAGACGACGACAACCTTTGATGACGGTCGCGTTGAAATAACCTGTTTTGATATTAAAGGTAATTATTATAGCATGGCGAGTAGTAAAGCGGTGAATTGATATGGAATTATTTGTATTTTGTGCTGTGATATTGCTACTTTTAGGGTGGCTTTATAGTAATTATGAATATAAGAAATGATACGTGGAATAGATTTATCTCATTTTAATGACGGTGTAAACATAGCTACATTGCCAAAAGATATTGCTTTTGTATCACTTAAAGCAACGCAGGGGACAACGATGCACGATGCTCTATTCCAAAAGTTTTACCATGATCTAAAAACATTTCGTCCAGAAATAGTAAGAATACCCTATCATTTTATCGACTGGGCAGTAGATGGTGTTACACAGGCTAAAAACATATTATCGAGGGGTATTGATTTTACTGGCACGGGATGCGGCCCAATAATGATAGATTTAGAGGGTGATGGCGATAAGGGGGTTTATGTATCTAAAAACAAAGTAGCCTGCATCCAACGTGTTAACGATTGCATTGCTTATATGAGAGCCAACTGCGGGAGGCATGAGATTATTATTTATAGTTATAATAATTTTATTAAAAATAATTTAGGCGGTCATATATGGCCTGATTGTATTTATTGGGTTGCAAGTTATCAAACCAATCCACCACCGGTTAATTCTGCGTGGCCTTATAAATTTTGGCAGTATAGCCAATTCGGGCAAATAAATGGTAGTGTTTCCGGGGGTAACCAAGACTTAGATAGGTTTTTTGGGACGCAACAAGAATTAAATAAATTAGCTAATATTGTATAATCATGGCAAACGAAACACCAAACGACCCTATAGTAACTCAAAAAAACGTAGTTACCAACGAAGCCGATACCAAAATAGTAGTTGGTATCGGTGCATTAACCCTACCCACACCCGACAGGATAAAGGCTATATTTAAAATGATCGCGTTTTTTATAGGCATTGTAGCCCTGGGCGCAACGAGTTTTCGGGAAATACCAGAAGCGGTGCAAAAACATATCCTGGAGTATACCGTATTTATTGGACTGATCCTGCAAAAAGCAGAGGATTTTTTCGGCATTAAGATTACAAATTGAAATAACAAAGGCGGCTCTCTTTCGGGAGGCCGCCTAATAAAAAAGCCCCGATAATCAATCGGGGCTAACCTAAACCAAATTCACTTTAGACGGATAAGTGAAAACCGTTTGTTATAGCCATTCCTTTAGTAACCACTCTATTACCACCACAAAGCAACCGCCTAAAATGGCTCCGACTATCAGGGCGGCGATCATTACTTTATGCCCTTTATAAAGTGCTGAAAGGCGAACTCAACCACACCCAATCCGAGTGTTACCCAATTTAATGAGCCAGTTGCCAACCATGATGCCCCTGCTTTAGCAACCGTTTCCCATAGGCCATTCCATCCTTCATCTGTTATGCCTGTTTGTATATGGTCTGCTAATCTATTTAAACCAACCTGGATACTGAAAACGTTAATGCCTGGTATGCTATTAAGGACATGAAGGATAACCTGTTCTGCAACATCCGTACTTACACTCAGCTTTTCGGCAACTTCGCTTACAATCGCTGTTTCGCCTTTAGAATAGCCTTCTTTTATAATCTGACTAACGTTTACACCGCTAATGATTGCATCCTGTTGCTCTTTTGGCAAATCGTTAAATGCGGTTTGGGTGGTTTTAAATAAGTGTTCAAAAAAATGGCCTATTGAGGCGATTAGGTTTTTTAGTGACATAATGTTAATTTTTAAAGTGTAAAGTTAATTAATTATTGATATAATGCATGTATGCGAATTACTTTCGCTTTCTGATAGGCTTGCCATGTTTGCCAGTATATCATGGGTGGGTGGGATTTGATATAGGCTTCCAACTCATTTTTCATTATGCCAACATCGTTAAGCATATCCCAATATTTGAACCGTGCGTTTTTGCTATACGTTCCATATTTAGGGTTATATACTATATATGGGGGCGTTTTCATTTCTTCTCCTCCTTTTTCTCCAATTCCATTGTTGCCATTTGGCGGTGCATTTCACGGCCTGTTTTTATACGGTCAGCCTTTGTCATTACAGGCGTTTTCTTTGGCTTTATCCTGTTTAGGAAGTCTTTTAATGTTTGCATATAAAATAAGTTATAAGTAAAATTATAGTTGCTAAACCTATTGCGGCTAAAAAGGAGATAATATCGAGTTTCATGGTTACTTAATTGATGGTGGTAATGGAAGTGGCATCCAATGTGTAATATGACCCCTATACGAGGTCTGCCATGAATAACCAATTGGTGTTGCTATAATTTCATTAACACACATATCTATTTTTATAACATCATTTTTATTATCGTAGACTAATACCCTTATGTATTTTTCGGGTAGGGCATCGCTTGTTTTTGTCCATTCCATTTTTTCCTTAATTTAATCAATCCTCATACGGCCCTCTAACTATCCACATGCCGATCAGGCATAGTATTACTGTGATGGGGTTCATTTCTTAATGGTTTTAGAATCCTTTAAGGTATCGGCAGTCCATTTACTTTCTCCATCTTTATAAAATTGAAGCCACGATCTTGCGGGGATGTTGGTTAGGCTGTCTGCTACCGCCCCAAATCCTTTTAAGAAACGGGTTATTTTGTCGCCGGTTAATGTTTGGCTGGCTGAAATAGCCTGGGGGCCGCCTTGTTGCACTACATACATGTAGTTGTTTAGGTCAAGTGCGCTTACGGTAACTTGTAGGGTTACTTTCTTTGTTAAATCGGGCTGATAAACTTTTTTGCTTTGCGCCATCCCGGCGAATGATAAGCCTATTAAGGCTGTGAGTAGTGTTGCTTTTTTCATGTGTTATTGTTTTAATTGTTTTTGATAATGATATACTGCATATTGCCCGGCAATGGAAACCAGGATATCCATCTCTATTTCCTTTGCTTCGTATGCCGCCTTTAACCTTTCGCAAAGTTCGTCAAAGGTAAGGTCTTTTAGTTCGTCGAAGGGTTGCATGTTGATTTTATTTTGGTTAAAAGGTCGGTTAAGGCGTGAACTTTTTCGACTGTTATTACAGTATGTCCATTGCCTTCAATATTCTTTATTTCATCATTGATCAACCCACAGATCCTATTCTGCTCTTTTTGGGTAGAGATAGGGTATTGGTCGGTTGCGCCGGCGATGTAAGCACTGGCTGCAGTTAGTGGATAGGCGTATTTTTTTGCATGTGCTTCCGCCCTTACTTCTATTGTTAACTCTTTATTTTACATTGTCTTATTTACTTCGTCAAATCCTCCACCTCATCCACACCAAACTCCTTGCACCATTGCGTTATATAATAGTTTATCATCCACCGGCTACCAACTTCTGTTAATATCGGCTCCCACCATGTCCATATCCAAAGTTTTTTAAGTTTTAGTACATCGGCGCGGTGTTGTCTTTTGTGGTTTTTGATGATTATCTTGTATTTTTTCATTTATACTTATTATTTATAAACACAATTATATTAGCTATTATCAATATGATTATTACGGCCGTCATTTCTTCAATCCGTTATCCCCATCCCCAATATGTCGGGGGTGAGGTCAGGTAATTCATATCCACACCGCCACGCATCAAAACTTAAGCTACCCGGCTCAAATTCGTTTTCATACTTTGACTTTCCAGTTAATCTTGCCATGTATCCCCTATCAATACATTTCTGTAATGCAATATCGATTTCTTTATAATCTTGATTATTCATATCTAACCTGCTTTCAATCTTTCATTCCCCTCCACCGCTCCCCGCATCTCTTCCAAAATGTCAATGCCTGGATTTTCAAGGCAATACGCGTAGAAGTCGGCGAGGGTGATCATGCTATGCGTGTTATTATGGTTGTTCCGTCTTCATAAGAGGTAAAAGAACATAAGATATTATGTTTCTTCTTATATGTCCTATAAGAGGTAAGTATATTATTTCGTGGCCTATCGCTTACAAAAAACTCACCAATATTATGCAGGTGTTTAAATTTATAAATCACCCTTCCGTGTAACTTTTCTTTTATATCTGCCATTTTTATTAAAAATTATATGCAAATATATATAAAGTATTTTAAAAAACAAATACAATGGTAAAATAAAAATAAAAAGCGTATATTTGTAATATGGCATTACGAAAAGATTTTTCATATAAAATAGGTGAGATAAAAAACAATCACGAAGTAATTTCAATTGAAAGAAAACCAATAAAGAATGGAAGATATTTTCATGATTGTGCATTTTTAGTGTGTCGGTGTAATGGCTGTGGTACAACTAAAACCATAACCATAGGTAGTTTTAATGTAAGCCCACACAAGTGTAAAATTTGTAATCCTAAATCAAAACCGATAAAAACAAAAAAGATACCTACACATTCTATATTTTCCATTAAAAAATCATACCGGGCTGAATTTTTGTGTTTTAGAAATATGATATTGAGGTGTTATAATGAAAAGCACCGATATTACAAAAATTACGGAGGGCGCGGAATAACCGTATATTCAGGCTGGATAAATAGCTTCGAGTTATTTTTATCTCATATAGGGAAACGGCCCGCTAAAAAATACTCTATAGACAGGATTAATAACGATGGTAATTATGAACCAGGCAATGTTAGATGGGTGACCCAAAGAGAGCAGGCAAATAATAGGCGCAGCAATATTATTATAACCATACAGGGTGAAACTCACACATTAACCCAATGGGGGCGTTTATTAAATCTCCCTGTTTTTTTTATAAAAAATAGACTTAAAAAGGGTCTTACCTATGAAGAAATATTTCAATTAACATTTATAAAAAGGGGGCCATATAAAAAAATAATCAAAAAATAATCAAATATATTTGCATATATAAAAACTTAAATTTAAATTTGTCCTGTTATTATACATTAATTGAAAGGATTATGAAAACCTCAACAAAAAAATTCCAATACAAGGGCGACGATAAACGCATGGCACAAAGTCCGGTTAGGAAACATCCGGGATTGAAGGCACTTGCCGAAAGCCTTAAACGTGGAAAGGAGTCGGTGAAATGAAAACTTACAGAAAAAAGATAAAAGTTTCCCTATCTAAAATGAACGGCAATGATACCATGTATTGGTACACTAAATATTGCAGATTTACCAATTGCATTAACCTGCTTCGTTATTAACCGCTTAACCCAAACACCATGACCCGCCTCGACCGCTTCAAACGCCTCATAGAATTTCGCCAACAGGCGTTGTTTCAGATGGAATTTTACCTGTCCTTAGAGGATATGGAAATGGCACGTAGATATTACAGGTTGATGAACTGGATTGAGGATAGGATGGGGAAAGATTGAAAATATGAAAAGTAGAATATATTACATCACGTACCTTAATAAGGATGGCTTTACAACAACAAAACCAATTATAGCAACCTCTGAAAAGAATGCCATGAAAATGTTTAATAAGACCGGTTCGGCTATTAATAAATTCATTAAAATAAGTTTGGATATTATATGAAAGTAGTTTTAACCGATACCCAAAAGAAACAACTTGAAAAGCTATGGTTTATCTATGGCAACGGACACAAAAAGCACACATTAGGCAACCATCGGTTTATACAGCGATTGTTAGAATGTAACGACGATGCCCGAAAGCTATTTGTAAATGGCAATTCGGTTTTAAACAAACTAACAAGCGAATGTCAGTTAGAGGTTGATAAAATATTAGACAATTTAAAAATTGGCGATAAGGTTTCAATTACTACCGACGCTATCGATCAGGGCAGTCAAATACCAATGAATGGATGGCGGGGTAAAATAGTTGCTATCGAGCAAAATTCATATATGGTGCATGGACTGGGCTTTAGATTGCCATTTACCCGAAACGAATTAACAAAACTTTAATCTTACTACTAATACTATAAAAATGAACAAAGAACAATTTAAACAAAAATACAACCTTACAGAAGATCAATTTTTAGGTAAGGAAGAAATTAAAGGCGACTTATACATCGGAAGCGTTACGTCCCTGCCTGATGGGTTCAACCCTACTGTGGGCGGCTACTTATACATCGGAAGCGTTACGTCCCTGCCTGATGGGTTCAACCCTACTGTGGGCGGCGACTTAGACCTGCGAAGCGTTACGTCCCTGCCTGATGGGATCAACAC
>Ga0193726_1000441_pt1 | contig 44566 bp, 40 predicted proteins | sample H2c1metaG_FD_144928 | JGI IMG/M metagenome (GOLD analysis project Ga0193726, IMG submission 144928) | Soil microbial communities from a riparian zone of the East river system, Colorado, United States - H2c1 | ecosystem: Environmental > Terrestrial > Soil > Riparian zone | place: USA: East River... | reverse complement strand
ATGTAGGTGATCTTGCTCTCGGTGCTGGCCGTCGACATGAATCCGGGGTCATAAGTGAATACCCCTAGATCTCTGGTGAGATGTGAGATATCGAGCACGTCGGGCCCGAGGGTGCCGGACATGATATTCAGTTCAGCGGCTCTATGGGTGGCGGGATTCTTGAGTTCGTATTTCGCTGCGGCGCTGACTGACATGGGGCCTCCAGGAGTCGGAATGAACGTATGGCCTTAGGCTAGTGGGTCGGCATCTGACTTAGAAGCCTCTATCTTTCGATGGCAGACATCGTCAGAGCCGATAGTTGCCATCGAGAAATAGAGGCTACGAAGATTGACTACCCGGGGCTATTCTTGAAGCATGCAAGACCCATCCGCGGCGAGCCCAACTCTGAGTGACCTGAGCCTCGTGCGGTTCGCCCAGTCCGGGGACGCCCACGCCTTCGACCGGTTGGTGCTCAAGTACCGGTCCCGGATAGTGGAGCTTGCAATGCGCTTTACGCGCAATCCCGACGATGCAGAAGATGCCACCCAGGAAACGTTCATCAAGGCGTATCGGGCACTTCGACATTTTCGCGGCGACAGCGCGTTTTATACGTGGCTCTACCGCATCGCCAGCAACTGCGCCCGGAACATATTGAAGGCACGCCGCCGCGATTTACTCAGCAACGCCATCGACTTCTCCGATTACCACAGTTCTGGCCGCCATCCAACGCACCTGCGGGAATTGGCAACGCCTGAGGAACTGGCGCTCACGACTGACATTCGTGCGATGGTGAATTCGGCTCTCGGGGGTCTATCCGAAGAACATCGGATCGTCATCACATTGCGCGAAATCGATGGGCTGAGTTATCAGCAGATCGCCGCAGCGACGTCCATTCCGGTCGGCACCGTACGCTCGCGCGTCTTCAGGGCGCGCGACCTCATCGATAATAAATTGCGCCGCGTCCATGATGGCGGACTGGGTCGCCGAACTGCGAAACGGCTGCCTTACACGGGATCCGGGAGACAATCGGGATCCGGGAGACAATCGGCTGCGCCAAGCGATCGCGCATGCGCAATCGAATGAGCGCTGCCAAGCCCGTCCGGGCTTGGCTTTGATCCTGCGGCCATCTCACCCGGTCTGCGCGACCTGTCGGCTGTCGTGGGCTTGCGAGGACGATCCCTTTAAATGCAACTCGCGCATGAGCCGCTCCTTTCTGCGCTCAGCGGCTCTGAGTTCACGCAGAAGCAGGTACTCGCTTCTGAAGCAAGCGGCTGCCAATCCGATACCGCATAGGATTAGTCCGAACAAGACGTCGTCGAAGTTCATGGTTGTGCACGACCCAAGGCGATCTCAATTGCACTCAAGAATATTACGGGTGTACGAACCGGCGGTAGCCTGTTTCTCTCGATAGGATGTATCGATCCGGCAGATTGAACTAAACGCCAATCTCGGAAACACCAATCGCAGTCGCCGTGGAGGATATCGACGTGTGGCCGAAGAGGCCTCGGCTCTTGATGGCGGCGGCAATCGTCTGGGGAACCATGTTTTCCCATAAGAGATCATGGTCTCTGATTTTCTTCAGCGCATCCCGCGAGAATATCCCGAGGATGTTCGGATCGAACCCGACGATGCTGTCGATGAAGCGATTTTCCAGCAGATGGGCATAGAGACTTGCGAGGTGGTCTGCGACCCTCACGTTCTTCGCAGTAATCAGGATATTGGGCGTGGCCGATTTTGCCGAGGCACCCGTTCTGTTGGACTCTACGATATATCTATCGTATGCCTCGCTGCTCATGGGATAGACGTAGAGTTTTACCGCGTTTCTGAAAAGACGCCCAAATGACTCCAGGATGCCGCCCTCGAGGTTCTCGTAGTACTTCTCGTTGAATATTTCCAGCAGATTATTGATACCAATGGCGACCCCGATCATTTCCTTGGTGTAGCGCCGGAAATATGAGGTGAGCCGGTAGTACTCCGAGTAGTTCGAGATCAGAACTGTAAAACCGATGTCGGCCAGCAGGTCGACTCTCGACAAGAAATCGCGGGCATCGAGCGCGCCTTCGGAGAGCAAATTGTTCATGGTGATTTCCATCAGCACCACCACCTCCTTGCCCTTCACCGGCGACTCCTGCACGAATTGCGCCGTGGCACAGGCGATCATGTCGACATTGACGTGGGTAACCGGCCGGAAACTACCCCTTTCAACGAGAATCGCCTTTTTATGCAAGACCTCTGACGGCTGGAGGACTTCTCCCTGCGGCCCAAACATGACCGCGTTGGTGAGTTTGCATTCCACAAGGTGCAGCGACATGAGACGGTTGTCGACGCTCTCGAAGCAGTGCCCCGAAAAGCGCAGCATGTCAACCTCTATTCTGTCGGTACCGAGGTTGTCCCGCAGCGACTCAATTAATTGCCTTGGATCTCCGCGAAGATAGAGAGCCCCGTAAATCAGATTGACCCCAACGATGCCGAGTGCCTGCTGCTGCAGGACGGTGTCTTTGTCCCACATGCGGACATGCAGGACAATTTCGCTCGGCTCGCCCAAGGGCGTAGCCTGAAATCGGATGCCCAGCCAACCGTGCGCCTCGTTGGTACCCTGGTGGTTGCTGGTGGCAACGGTATCTGCGAAGACGAAGAAATTCGTTCGGACGCCGCGAGTTCCCGATAGACGTTCGACCAGAAGCCCATACTCGTGGTCCAGCATCAGGTTCAAACGCTCGCGCGACACGTAACGTGGGGATTTCCCGTAGATCGCGTCGCTGAATACCATGTCGTAGGCGGAGATGGACTTGGCGATCGTCCCCGATGCGCCGCCCGCGTGAAAGAACTCGCGCGCCACCTCCTGGCCCGCTCCGATCTCCGCGAATGTTCCGTAGATGGGCGCGTCGAAATTAATTAGACGCGCCTTCTGTGTTGCTGTAAGAAGTTCCTTCGCATTCACGTCGGTCAAAATGGCTCCTTGAACAGTGAATGGGACCGGTGAATGGTCAGACGCGAAATTCGGCACGCTTCTCTTCGGCCATTGCCCTGTCCACCGCTTCGATTTCATTTTGGACCCGCACAAGGTCATCACCGTCGAGATCACTGGCAGCAGCAGCCTGAATGCCTTCGACAAGGGCGCGGCGGCGACGGATGAGCTTGTCACGGACAACTGATAGCTTTTGGCTTTCGGTCATTGATATCTCCTGATGTAGCTTCTTGAGCAAAGGTTAGTCCGGGCCAGATAGGTTCGGAAGCCGATATTTCTCGATGGCTTCCATCGTCGGGACCGGTCTCTATCGAAGGAATCGATAGCATCCATCGAAATATATGGGCTTCCGCGTTAGGTCTCGACCGCTTAAGTTACGCTGGAGCATTGAAAGCTGCGCAGGAGCATCGAAGGCTGGAGAATCGAAGGCTGGAGTCTTGATCCAACTTTGGAAGCGCGCCTCCGATACCTGAACCGACTCGTGAGCCAGGAAACAATGAACGTAGTCTATTCGACCACTGTGTCTGCCGTTGGAGGCCGCGACGGTACGATCCGCAGCGATGATGGGACACTCGATTTGAAGGTCGCGCTGCCGCACAGCCTGGGCGGGGCGGGGGGCGCTACGAACCCGGAGCAGCTGTTTGCGGGCGGTTACGCGGCATGTTTCGCCAATGCCGTCATGCAGGCGACTCGCTACAACACTCATGAATTGGTCGATCAGGATGTCGAAGTCATCGCCGAAGTTGACCTGGCCGCGAATTTCGACGGCAGCTTCGAACTGTCACTGTCGCTCATCGTCATGATCGCGGGTGTCAGTCAAAAGACAGCGGAGCAAATCGTCAACTCCGCGCACGCGATCTGCCCCTATTCCAACGCGGTTCGCGGAAATATCAACGTTTCAACATCCGTTATCACGCGGTGACAGGTCACCGACTCACCTTGCCGATGCGCCGCGTCAGCAGTTCTTCGAGCACTGGTACCCAAGCGTCCAACTTGCTAGCCTATGGACTTCTCTTGGCCTTATCGGTGGGGTAGATATATGCTCGACGGTGTATCCCTGGATCAACTGCGCACTTTCATAGCGGCCGCGGATGAGCGCAGTTTCTCGGCGGCCGGCCGCCGCCTGCGTCGTGCCCAGTCCGTGGTGAGTCAGACCCTGGCCAATCTTGAAGGCCAACTCGGCGTGAAACTGTTCGATCGCAGCGGACATCTTCCCGTGCTGACCGATCAAGGCCGCGCGCTTCTCGCCAATGCACGCGCGGTGGCATGCGACATAGACCTCCTCAAGGCGCGGGCGAAAAGTTTGGCCGGCGGTCTTGAACCCGAACTGAGCGTAGCGGTCGACGTTATGTTTCCGGACGCAGCCTTCACCGCTGCGGTCGCCGCATTCCAGAAGGAATTCCCTGCGACGCAGCTCAGGTTCGACATCGAGTCGAGTGCCGTGATCGAGCCCGTGCTCGAGGGACGCTGCGCCATCGGCGTTGTGGGTTCGTGGGCGGTAGCACCACCGCAACTCACTCACGAAACGCTGCTGACAGTCAGGGTGCCCATGGTCGTTTCGCCACGGCACCCGCTTGCAACTCATCGGGGGCGGATTCCAACAACAGTCCTCGCCGAACACATCCAGATCTCACACATTGACCCCAGCGATATTTCGCTGCTCTACGGAGCAACCCGCTGGAAGTACCCGAAAATGTGGCGCCTGTCCCACCTTGGCGCCAAGCTGGCCTTCCTACGGGCGGGCTTCGGGTTCGGCGGCATGCCGCTGCATTCAATCGAGGCGGACCTGGCAAGCGGCGCGCTCGTGATGATCACGCCCGAGGATGCGCCCACCGGGGGCCACACGCTGGAAATGTGGGCCGTTTACAGGAACGACAGTCCTCCAGGGCCCGCGGGGCGTTGGTTCATCGACCGCCTCAAGCAAGAACAGTTGCCGCCGCTGAATCGAGAGCCATCTAGAGCTCAGCCGTCTTCCGTCACCGCCAAGGCTGCGCGTCGCCGGCCAAGCCGTTTGCTGGCAGCGAAACGCAAGCGAAGCCGTTGACGGCAACTCACTTGTCGATCCCGCGATACGGTTTCCTCAACGAGTGGCGAAAAAACCGTTGAACGGATTATCCGCAGGGCACGGCATTGTTTCCGTCCGCGCCATGCCCAGTGACGTGTCTTTATCGTCGTCTGCGGGCGGGAACGCCGTCCACAATCGTCCCGATTCGGCGCATTGGTACGCATAGTGGAACAGCGGGCCCCTGATCCTGGCGCTAAAATCAAAAGTATCCGGGAGAGGATAAGCGGCGGGTAACGACGAATACTGCAGGTCAGCACCCTCCAGTTGAGCGGTTGCGCCTGTCAGTTCCAGGGTCGTCAATAACAAGTGGTTCAACCCCGCGCGAATGCTTCTCGAGAGAATTGCACGAGCGGTCAAGCGAGTTGTCCGTGCTGTTTCGCCCAATGAACCATCGACGATGACGAAAACCGCGGCGCGACCGGTGTCCGGAGCTCCCCGCGTTCTTTGCAAGAGAGCAGGGGGCACGAAGAAGGGCACGGTGGCGGCCCCATCAACGTGCGCTTGATCATAGTTCACACCATCTTCCTCGACCCGAATGATGATGGGCGGGAACATGCCGGGCACGCTCGCCGACGCCAGCAACACGTCGCGAAAAAGTGTTCTCGCGGAGGAACCGCCGTTTTCCGCGATGGCACCCAGGTCCCAAACCACAGCCTCGCCGCTCGCGACATCCGTCGTGGCTACCAACAGCAGGCGGCCCTTGGCGGCTTCGTGCGCGATCGCCCGGATCATTTCATCGCTGACGTATGCGTCAATCAATTGCCGCAAAGGCCGACCGCTGTAGACGCTCGAACCGAAAAGCACACTCAGCCCCCTGGATTGCAGCAAGTTGTCCCCCGCGACGCCGGTAAAGGCATCGAGGAGTTGTGCATCCCACGTGGGCCCGAGGAATGCAAAAGGAGCGACCAGAGCGCCCGCGCTGACGCCCGTCACGACGTCGAATGTCGGTCGCGTACCGGTGCGGGTGAGACCGGCGACGGCGCCGGCCCCGAACGCGCCACCTGTGCCGCCTCCGGAGAGTGCAAGAATTGTGAGCGGTTTTCCCGCGCGCACCGCACGCAGTTGCCCGGCGGCAGTCACCGAGGACAGCTCCGAGAATTGATGATCAGAACCCAACGTACGAAAGGTCATGGGCAGTTCCGAAGGCAGCCGTCCATCGACCGTTGATTTTGATTCGTCGCGCACGAGGCCTGCGCATCCTTCAAGCACCGGCAAGCCAGAAAGGCAAAGCAGCAGCACGGCGAGTGACTTGATGCGCACGACACTAGTCCCGGTACCTTGGCTCTGGCTTGAGCGTGTGATGCCGCTTGCAAGGTAAAGTTGTCATCAAGGGCGCCTCAATGGACTGCTACGGACTGTTGCCTATAGCGTAGGAGCGAGGCATCTAACTTACTAGCCTGTATCTCTCGATACGATGTATCGAATTCGAAGATAGGCAGCACTTCGCACGAATGATTCCGCGACACCTCAATCCGATCGGCGGCGCAACCCACCAGGCGTAGGGATCTTTATCGTCCCACACGATAGATCTCATCGAAAGATATAGGCTACCCGCCTGACCCACGCGGCACTAACATGCAGGGTATGCGAAAGGTGCAACTACCTATGGACAGCCGAGGATGAATCTTCTGCTCGTAGCTGCACTGACTCTCGGTCTCGGAACGATAGCGCTTTTAGGGCTCTTGGCGATCGGCATCGGATTGTTTCACGAGAGCATCGTTGATGCTCCGTCCATGCCTGACGCGACTGCCCCGCGAGAACAGGCGTACGAATCGCCGTCCGCGTATTCCGCGGCGATACCGACGGATTGACGATTAGCCGGCGGGAAGCCGGTTGCCGATCAGCCTGTCATCGACGCGTCGCCTCAAATTCGGATCGTTAATTGGCGAGAGACCTATGTTCAACTCTTTGCGAAACGTCTGCGGTTTTTGCATTGACGTCGGCCGTCAATCCGCGCGACATCAGGTGCTGCAGGCATGAGCGATGACAATTCCGCTGCTGTCAGCGGCAGCGAGCCTGTGCGCGCGGCTGTGGCCCGCAAGACGCGGATGCAGCGCGCGCGTTGGCCGTTGATGGCCCTGGCGGGTGTGGCGGTGCTCGGCGCCGGCGCCTACTTCTATTTCACAGGCGGCCGTTACCAAAGCACCGATGACGCATACGCGCAGGCAGCCACGGTGTCGATCAGCGCCAATGTGGGCGGGCAGGTGAGCGAGGTCGAGGTGCGCGACAATGAGCTTGTCCACCGCGGTGCGACGCTATTCAAATTGGACGACGCGCCGTTCCGCATCGCCGTCAGCGACGCCGCAGCGCGCCTGGCTGATGCGCGGCTGCAAATCGAGTCGCTCAAGTCAACCTATCGGCAGCGGCAAGTCGAGCTGCGCGCGGCGCGAGATACTCAGTCCTACGCGCAGCAGCAATACGATCGGCAGGCCCGGCTCATCACATCCGGCATCTCGTCGCAGGCGCAGTTCGATCAGGCGGCGCATGGGCTCGATGCGGCGCGGCAACAGGTTGCCAATGTCCAGCAACAAATCGGGGTGGCACTCGCCAATTTAGGAGGCGATCCCAATATTGCCCCGGAACGGCATCCTCTGGTCGCGCAGGCGCAGGCCGCGCTCGATCGTGCGCAGCTCAACTTATCGTATACGGTGATCAGCGCCCCGACGGATGGCGTCGTGGCCAAGGTGGAGCAGCTGCAGGTTGGCGACACGATTGCGGCATCTACACCGGTATTCTCCCTGGTGTCGACGCGCGACGTCTGGATCGAGGCCAACTTCAAGGAGGTTCAACTCGCCCGTATGCGTCCAGGTCAGCTGGCGACCGTAAGGATCGATCGGTATCCAGGCAGGCAATTTTCGGCGAAGGTCACCAGCGTGAGCCCAAGCACCGGTTCGCAATTTTCTCTGCTGCCTCCGGAGAACGCGACCGGCAATTGGGTAAAGGTCGTCCAACGCGTACCCGTTCGTCTCCAGCTGACGCGCGACGATGCCGGTTTTCTATTGCAGGCGGGACTGAGCGCCGATGTGACCGTCGACACCCGCGCTCGTGACACTGCACTGGCCGATGCGATCGAACCCACCTCCGCAGGCGCGGTGTCGCGTTGAGCGGGACGGCTGTGCAAGCTGCCGAGATCGACGGACCGCGACGCACGCTCATCACGGTCTCGGTCATGCTGGCGTCGATCATGTCCTCGCTCGACACCACGATCGCCAACGTCGCATTGCCTCGAATCCAAGGTTCGGTCTCTGCCACGCAAGATCAGATGGCCTGGGTGCTGACCTCGTACATCGTCGCCGCGGCGATCATGACCCCGTTGAGCGGCTGGCTTAGCGGCCAATTCGGCCGCAATCGGGTGTTCCTCTATTCGGTCGCGGGGTTCACCGTGACGTCCATGCTCTGCGGTGTCGCGCAATCCCTGCCGCAGATTGTATTGGCGCGGCTGTTGCAAGGCCTGTGCGGAGCGGCGCTGGTGCCGCTGTCGCAGGCGGTGCTGCTCGATATCAATCCGCCCGCGCGGCATGCGCGCGCGATGGCCGTTTGGGTCATGGGCGTGACCTTGGGCCCCATCATCGGTCCTGCCCTCGGCGGCTGGTTGACCGAGAACTACAATTGGCGCTGGGTGTTTTATATCAACGTGCCGTTCGGGATTCTGGCATTCCTCGGTATCTTGAGCTTTCTTCCGGAGGCGCCGATCCGCAAGTCGCGTTTCGATTTCTTCGGGTTTGCCGCGTTGAGTCTGGCAATAGCTTTCTTTCAAATTATGCTCGATCGCGGTCAATTGAAGGATTGGTTCAGTTCGACGGAAATCTGGATCGAAGCCACCGTCGCGGCAGTCGCCTTTTATTTGTTCGTCATTCACATGCTGACGACGACTGAGCGGCGCTTCGTGAGTCCTGCGCTCTTCAAGGACCGAAACTTCCTCACCGGCAATGTATTCATTTTCATCGTCGGGATGGTTCTATTCGCCACGCTGGCGCTGCTGCCGCCATTATTGCAGGATTTGCTCAACTACCCCGTCGTGACCACGGGCCTGGTGACGGCGCCGCGCGGGGCCGGTACCCTGGCAGCGATGTTCATCGTCGGACGGCTCATGGGCAAGATGGACATCCGCCTGATCATCGCCACCGGGTTTGGGTTGACCGCAGTATCGTCGTGGCAGATGACCGGGTTCGATCTGCAAATGGATTCCGCCAAGGTCGTGTGGTCCGGTGTCTTGCAGGGACTGGGTACCGGTTTTGTGTATGTACCGCTCGCGGCCGCCACTTTCGCGACGCTGACGCCGGCACTTCGAAACGAAGGCACGTCGATCTTCAGTCTCACCCGTAATATTGGCAGCAGCATCGGTATTTCAGTGGTGAACACGTTGTTGACGCGCAATACGCAAATCATGCACGCGACGCTCGGCGAGCATGTGAGCCGCTACAGTTCGGTTATGCGCGCGAAGATGCCGGGCGGCGGAACGCCGAGTTTGCATACCATGGCGGGACTCAACGCCGCCGTGACGGAGCAGGCGGCCATGATCGCCTACAACAACGATTTTAAATTGATGATGGTGTTGAGTCTGGCGGCGATGCCGCTGGTCTTCCTGCTTCGCAAGGCCAGAGGCCGCGTCGAGCCGGTCCACGTGGAGTGACCAGCATGCAGGGCATCGCCGTGAAATTAGCGTGTTTCCGCCGGCCTCGTACACCGATGGCCCCGGCGATCGTGCTGGCGTGCGCCGTAAGTTTAGCCGGGTGCGCCGTGGGCCCCGACTTCGCGCGACCAACGGCTCCGCCCGCAGCACGATATACGCGCGATACCCTGAGCGCCGAAAACGGCTCCGCGAGCGATAACGTGCAACACATCGCCCTCGGCGGCGAGATCGAGGGAAATTGGTGGACTTTGTTCCATTCCGAGGCCATCGATCAGATCGTTGCACAGGCGTTGGATCACAACCGTACTTTGGCAGCATCGATGGCTACGCTCGCCCAGGCCCAAGAATTGGCGTTGGCGCGAGCGGGCTCGCAGTACCCGCAAGTGGACCTCGCCGGCGGGGCCGGCCGTCAGCAGTATGGGAAGGAGTTTCTCGGTCCAATTGGGATACCACCCTTTACGTACTTCGCCATCGGGCCCACAGTGAGCTACATGCTCGACTATACCGGAGGGGTCAAGCGCGGCGTGGAGCAGCAATATGCACTGGCCGAAGTGGAGCAGCATCAGCGCGATGCGGCGTACCTGACCGTCACCGGCCAGGCAGTCATGCAGACGCTCGAGATCGCCTCGGTACGCGCGCAGATCGACACCGTCGAAACCATCCTCGTGCAGGATCGCGACAATCTGCGGCTCGTGCAGAACGCGTTCGACAATGGATCAGTGGCTCGCGTAGATGTCGTGAGCGCGCAGAGTCAGATGGCCAACGACATGACGTTGCTGCCGCCCTTGCGACAGGATCTTGCCAGGGCGCGTCACGCGCTGTCGGTGGTACTCGGGCGCGCTCCGGCCGGTGAGTTGCCCAACGATGTAGATCTTGCGCAAATAACGCTGCCCTTACAGGTGCCGGTGAGTTTGCCCTCGGAACTTGCGCATCGCCGCCCCGACATTCTGGCCGCGGAGGCGCGGCTGCACGCGGCGACCAGCGCCGTGGGCGTCGCGCAATCCAACCTGTATCCGAAGATCCAGCTTACGGCATCCGTGGGACAGCAATCACTAAAGGGGGACCAGCTGTTCGACAGTGCGAACAATGCGTGGAGCATCATGGCGGGTTTGGCGGCGCCGATTTTCGATGGTGGGACGCTGCGCGCCGAGAAACGCGCGGCGGTGGACGCGATGCGGGCAAGCGCGGCGAGCTACGAACAGACGGTTCTGGAGGCATTCGCGCAAGTGGCCGACTTGCTCGAAGGATTGGAGCACGACGCCGAACAGCTGGACGCTCAAGATCATGCGCAACAAGCTGCGCAGAGCAGTCTCGATCTCGCGCGTATCAGCTACAGGGAAGGCAATGCGGGGGTCCTGCAGGTATTGGACGCGGAGCGCTCGTACCAGCAGGCACGGCATGGATATGTCAGGGCAATGGCGCAGCGCTACCTCGATACCGTGCAGCTGTTCTTGGCGCTGGGGGGCACGAGTCCGAGTACGTCGCTCGCAGCCTCCTCGCAACCGGCGCCACAGAGTTCCCAACCGGCGCCGCAGAGTCGCGATACGGCGCAACTACGAAGCGAGCCACCAGATGTTTTTTGAATTTACTCGCGGAAACCCTGTTCGCATGATCAATGAGCCCCGCCTTGCTTTTGACCTTGATGAGCGATTCGAGAACGCCCTGCGCAACACCGCGGTGGCATGGCGGCAGGCGATAGACCGCCGCCTTCGTCGTTCGGGAGTGAGTCGCGTGAGTTGGATGACGATCGCCGCCGCGACGCAAGCTCGCTCACCCCTGTCTCAGTCGGATCTGGCCGACACGCTCGCGGTTTCGCGTGCATCCATGGTGCATACGATCGATCGCCTGGTGAATGACGGACTTGTGAAGCGGGAATCATCGGCTTCCGACAGAAGATTACGGCGTATCGTGGTCACCGATGCCGGCGTTCATCTCTACTGCCTCATAAAGGACGAAGTGGCGGCCATTCGACGGCAAATGTTGGCAATTCTTGGACCGGAGAACCTGGTTCATCTGACGGAATTGCTCGAGAAACTGGAAGAACCACTGCGATCATCTGCAGAGCACTCGAACGGCAACCACCTACGCCTTGCGCTTACCGAATAGCGCGCAAGGACTTGGCGTTTCTGTCCACGGCGGCCTGCGAACGGCCTCGCGCATAACCGCCGAAATCCGGCTCCGGCGCCTTCTGATCACCTTTCAGCCAATCAATTTTGGCGCGCACATAGCTGATCATCACTTCCAGCTCGGTCGCTTTAGTCTCCAGGCTGACAAGCTGCGCGCTCATGATCTCCACCTTGCGTTTGCTGGTGAGGTGACCCTTACGGCGCTCTTCATTGAACGCCGCGATTTCCTTGAGCGACATACCCAGAGATTGCCCGATCCGGATGACCTCTGCCGCTTGAATGTCCTTTTCCGTGAAAACACTATACGGGTGGCGGCCGCCCTTGCCGTTCGTCTGCGGGCACAGAAGGCCAAGACGCGCATAGAAGCGCACCGCATCGCGGGAGAGTCCCGTTACCCGTGCAAATTCTGAGATCAGCATCGGCGCCCCTTGACTGTGGAGTGTGGTCCACAGTTACAACTATGCCTCGGCTTCAAAAGCAAAGGCAATAGCGACCGCAAGATAGGAGGCATCGTGGACTACGCAACGCTCGGCAATACAGGTCTTCTGGTTTCGAGACTCTGCTTCGGAACCATGACATTCGGGGACGGCAGAGGGCTCTTCAAGGCCATCAGCGGGGTTGGCCAGGCCGGGGCCGACGAATTGGTGAAGACCGCGATTGACGGTGGCATCAATTTCTTTGACACCGCGGACAATTACACGGAGGGTGAGAGCGAAAAGATTCTCGGGCAGTCCCTGAAGAACCTGAACATCGCGCGGCAGCATGTGGTGATTGCGACGAAGGTCTATAGCCGCGTCGGCCCGGGGCGGAATGACGTTGGGGCATCTCGCGGCCACATCATGGACGGTGTGGAGGCCAGTCTCCGGCGTCTGCAGACCGACCATATCGACCTGTACCAGATCCATGGCAACGATTCCGTGACTCCGCTCGGGGAGACGATGCGCGCTCTCGACACCCTGGTGCAGCAGGGCAAGGTCCGCTACATCGGCTGCTCCAACTGGCAGGCCTGGAAGATCGCCAAAGCTCTCGGCCTCTCCGAGTTCAAGGGCCTGGCTCGGTTCGACACGCTTCAGGCTTTTTACTCGATCGCCGGCCGCGACCTCGAACGGGAAATCATTCCCCTGCTGGAATCCGAAAGGATCGGGCTGCTCGCGTGGAGTCCGCTTGCCGGCGGCTTGCTTTCCGGTAAGTTCAGCCGGACGAACCAGAAGCCCGCGGATTCGCGCCGCACTGAGTACGACTTTCCCATCGTGGACAAGGAACGGACCTGGAGAATCCTCGAGGTGATGGCTCCGATGGCGAAAGCACACGGATGTAGTCCTGCACGCCTTGCGCTCGCGTGGCTCTTGGCAAAGCCGGTCGTTACCTCGGTCATCATTGGCGCGAAACGCCTCGACCAGCTTCAGGATAATCTTGCAGCGGTCGAACTCACGCTCACGCAAGACGAGCTTGGGCAGTTGCATGAGGTCAGCGCTCTTGTCCCCGAGTATCCAGGGTGGGTGCTTCCGTTCCAGGGAGCCGACCGTCTGGGGCCGGCTGATCGCTGGGCGGCGCTTTTGAGGCAGGCGAGCAAACCGCCTTGATCCTGCAAAGCCCCCACGCTGCGCCAGCGTTGGTTCATCTGACTACATTGGAGCGTGACCGTGATCGACAAACTATCCATCAGGCCAAAAATGACTGCCCTTCTTCTAATGGATTTTCAGCGAATGGTGGTCGATTCCTATGCCGTTGATAAGGAGGCGCTCTTGGGCCGAGTCAAGCGCCTCGCCGTGGCGGCGCGCACTTCCGGCGCAACGGTGATTCATGTGGTTGTCGGCTTTCAGTTGGGCTATCCGGAGATAAGCGCGCAGAACTCGGTGTTCAGCGGTCTTAAAGGTGCCGGGCTCCTTGCGGCCGGCGACCCCGCGGCCGAGATCTACCCTGAACTCACTCCTCAACCTGGCGATGTCGTAGTCAGGAAGCAACGGGTGAGCGCTTTCACGGGAACCAATCTCGATATGATCCTGCGGTCCAATAACATCGATACGTTATTGCTCACGGGGATTCTCACGCAAGGCGTCGTGCTCTCGACCTTGCGTCACGCAGCGGACATGGACTACCGCGCCGTTGTCGTCGCCGATGGCTGCTCGGACAAGGATCTTGAAGTGCAGCGCGTTTTGATGGAAAAGATTTTTCCCGCTCAGGCGAGGGTTGCAACGGTCGAGGAATGTATCGGCGCGATGCCCTGATCGGCCGTTGCCGCGGTCACTGCGCAGTAGGCGTCCTGTGGGCCGGTCCAGGGAAAGTGCTCCGGGTGCGACAAGTGCGCCATTAATTCCACGCCGTCCACGAGACGGGGGCCGGGGCGCGCAAAATATGCGTTGGCATCCACGGCGTAGACTCGTCGATTCCTGACCGCCGGCAGCTCATTCCAACCCGGTCTCGACTGCAACAAGGCAGCCTGACGCAGCGCGTCGGGTGTTTTGAATCCACACGGCGACACCAGAATGACTTCCGGCTGATGCTGCAGAACATCTTCCCAGGGAATCCTTACAGAATCGGTTCCGCTCCTCGAGTTGCGGTCCTCGGCTCCGGCCCAGTCCAACATCTGCGGAATCCAATGTCCGCCGCAGTACAGTGGATCGACCCATTCCAAAAAAGCCACTCTGACTTTACGCAGCCCTTGGGTAGCCGTTGAGATTCGCTTGATTCGCGCGCTTGCTGCGGCGGACCACTCGACAGCCTTGTCTTCAGTGCCGGTTTCCTTGCCGAGCGCCCGCAGAGCGTCCAACATTTCTTCAAAGTTACGTGGCGTCTGCCAAATGATCTTCGGCGCATCGCTCATGGAGTTGATGACCTGAGAGACTTCGTTGCCGGCGGGACCGCACACCTGACACAGATTCTGCGTCACGAGGAGGTTCGGAGACGCCGCGCGAAGTTTGACTTCGTCGACGATGTAGAGGCTTTTCCCTTGGGAGAGCTGCGTGCTGACTGCAACATCGATCTGTGCCATGGTCATGCTGGACAGATTCAGTGCGCAATCCACGATGACGGGTTTGTGCTTCACCTCTTCCGGGAAATCGCATTCGTGACTGCGACCGACGAGTTCTTCTCCCAGTCCCAGAAGATAGATCATCTCGGTGGCGGCCGGCAGGAAGGACACAATTCTCAATTGGCCTCCGTCGAGACGATGTCGCAGTAATTGAAGCGCGAGGCGCGCATCGTCGTCTCGCCCGCCTTGCAATCGATCGGCTTCTTAAAGATGGGCCCGGCGTATACGAAGGAGTGGTACTCGCCGTGCTCTCCGCAAGGATCTGCACTCCGGGGAAGGTCCTGAAGAAGGCTGGCGTCGATTTCTCTTCCGGCGAAGGACGCATCGATTGCCTGAGTATCGACGCAGGCCAGCTTGGCTTTGAAGCCCAAGCCGATAAAGGTGCGCACGAGTTCGTCCGTGTCGCGCAACCAGATCGGATATACCCCCGTCATTCCGGCCTGCGCGAGTCGCTCATCCCGATATTGCCTGATGTCTTCGAGAAACAGATCGCCATAGGCGATCCTGGTCAGGCCGCGAGCCTTGAAGTGGGAGAAGGCGTCGTTCATGCGGTTCTCGTAGATCTCGTTGGGGCATTCCTTCGGGATCATCACCTTGTGAAGCGGAATCGCCAGGGACTCGGCCTGCCGTTCGAGCAGCTCGCACCGAACGCCGTGCATGCTGATCCGGTCATACTCCTCAGTCACTGTCGTCAACAGCGCGGCGATCTCGTACTTCTGAGAAGCGAGCAGGTGGTAGGCCACCATGGCGCTGTCCTTCCCCCCGCTCCAGGACAGGATCACTGGTTGTCTGCTGATGGTCATACAGTTCACATATGTCGACGTCTGCCGAGAGCCGACACGGTATTGCGTTTACCCACGGTGAGTCAATGTGGGGGCGCTGCGGATCAGCTGCGAAGACCAGTTGACCGTCAGCGCGATTTGCGTCAACGTATGCGGACACGACAAGTTCCCCTGTATGGGGATTTAAGGGAACTCGGGTTAAACGCCCGGGCTGCCCCCGCAACTGTAAGCGGTGTGCCCTCATCGAAGACCACTGGGTGGAAAGAGCCTGGGAAGGTGATGGTGGGACTCCAAGCCGCGAGCCAGGAAACCTACTTATCGTGGTCGCCCATCGACCAGCCGGGGTGTGCTGAGCGAGAGGAAAAAACCCTAGTGGCGACGGAGTGGGCTGCGTGTACGCAGGCCTGTACTGCTGCGCCCGAAATGCGGGCAAAGCACGCAGCCTGAACTCGACGCGGTCCTTGTCGTTGTCACTGGGGAGCCGCTTTGAACACTCAATTGATCGCAACTTGCGTTGCTGCATTCATCCCATTCTGCGCAGGCATCGCGGCGCCGGGCGAAGAGGCCGACTTGCAGGCGATTGTGGTCACCGCAACGCGCATACCAACGCCCGCACGTCAAATCGCGAGTAGCGTGACGATCGTCACGGCCGAGGAGATCGCGGCGCGGCAGATTCGTACGTTGCCCGATTTGCTAAAAGAAGTTCCCGGATTGAATGTCGTTCAATCGGGAGGTCCGGGCGGTCAAACTTCGGTGTTCATGCGTGGCACGAATTCGAACCACACCAAAGTTCTGATTGACGGTATCGACGTCGGCGATCCGAGCAGCTCGAACGCTTCCTTTGATTTTGGCCAACTATTGACCCAAGACCTTCAAAAGGTGGAAGTCTTGCGCGGCCCGCAAAGCGGACTATACGGCTCCGATGCGATCGGCGGCGTCATTAACGTCATCACGAAAAGCGGTTCTGGTCCGCCACAAGTGAGCGCAAGTCTCGAAGGCGGTTCATTTGACACCTTCAATCAGACGGGACAGTTAAGCGGGTCACTCGAGCAGTTTCACTATGCCGCTACGATTGACCACTTTCACTCGGGGGCGACGCCTGTGACGCCGCTTGATTACCTGCCGCCCGGGCAGCAACGCATCGACGACGAGTATGACAATCTAACCGCCTCGACCAAGCTCGGCTTCGATGTCACCGAGCATTTTGACCTGGGGTTGGTCGCGCGTTACACCGACTCGCATCTGCATTTCACGGGCGACAACTTCGCGAATTTTCCCTCGACGCCGGATACATCGCAAAGCGAATCGACCACCCGTCAGTACTACACCCGCGCGACCGCCCATCTCGTGAGCTTCGACGGCGCTCTGGAGCAGACGCTTGGTGCGGCGTACGGCAATACCAAATCCCGCGACTTCAGCCCCGACGGGCCGCCGACCGATAATTTCGGTGCGCGAGTCAAATTTGATTGGCAAGGGATCGTAGCCTTCACCGGCGACGAAAAATTGGTGCTGGGCGCGGAACATCAGCGTGATCTAATCACGGTGCCGATTTCCGCCAGCACCACGATCAACTCCGGCTATGCCGAATTGCAGTCGAGTTTCTCCGAGCGCCTCTACGATACATTGGCGCTGCGCTATGACGACAACGACCGATTTGGCAGCAAGGTGACCTATCGCGTTGCGCCGGCTTATCTCATCCAAGAAACCGGCACAAAACTCAAGGGCAGCGTCGGCACGGGGTTTAAGGCGCCGACGCTGTCTGAGATGTTTCAGAGCTTTCCGGACTTCGGATTTTTCGCCAATCCCAATCTTCGGCCTGAGAGCAGTCTGGGGTGGGATCTCGGAGTCGAGCAGTCTCTCGGCGATGCGCTGCTCTTCGGCGTCACCTATTTTCACAACAACATCAAGAATTTGATCGATACAAACGCCACGACTTATCTGAATATAGGCCGCGCAGTGACAGACGGCGTCGAAAGCTTCGTGGCCTACCGACCGATGCAGGGGCTGACTTTCAGATTGGACTATACGTACACCCAGGCAACCGACGAGATCACTCAGCTGGAGTTGCTGCGACGGCCGAAAAACAAAGAGAGCCTGAACACGAGTTGGCAGGCGACAGACAGGCTTTCGCTGAACGCCACCGTGTTATCGGTCAGTTCCTGGGTGGACGTCAACAGAGACGGCTCGATCCAGCGGTTAAATGCTCCCGGCTACACCACGGTGGATCTGGCGGGAATCTACGATCTCAATAGTCACTGGGCGCTTACCGGGCGCATAACCAATCTGCTCAATCGGCACTACCAAATTCCAGACGCCTTCGATCAGCCGACGCTGGGCGCATTTGCCGGCGTCAAGGCGAAGTTCTGAACACAAGTCAATGAAGCGAGGAATTGAACAATGACACTTCAGCAGCCAGATACGCAATTGACAATGACACTTCAGCAGCCAGATACGCAATTGGCGAAGCGCTTCGTGTGGGGCGCAATCTTGACCGTTGTCACCGTAGCCAGCAGCCTGGCGGTGGCTTGCGGCACGCCGTTCGCGGCACTCGCGGCGCTCGCTGCTCTGTTCTTGCCACGACGCGACGCCCTCGTTCTAATCGCGGTCAACTGGCTCGCCAATCAAGCCATCGGTTTTGGGTTGCTCCACTACCCGCTAAATTGGGACTGTTATCGAGGAGGCATCGATCTGGGTATCGCCGCAGGGCTGTCCACGATTGCCGCCATGTTTGCGCATCGGGCACTGGGAAGGATGGCGACTGCGCTGAGAGCCATAGGCTCGTTTGCGGTCGCCTTTGTCACCTATGAGGCAGCTCTTTTTGTGATCGGCCCCGTGGGCAGCAGTGCGGATTTCGCGGCGCCCGTGGTCCTGTACATCTTCTATGTAAATGCCATTGCATTTGTGGGATTGCTGCTGCTCAAGTCGGCGGCGGCCGCATTGGGATTTTTGTTTCCCTTCGCTCAAGTCCAGGCGTCTCCAAGATTTCTGGATGGCAAACGCTAGTGCGCGTCGGTCCTATTGAACGTGCGCGCTAGGCTCACGACGCCGTCCGGCCCGTGACCTAGATTTCTACGCAGCACCGAACTGCGACTTCGGCACCAAGCCGAGCCGGTTCGCGGGCTATGCCACGTCGTAGAATCACGGAGGTTGTATGAATATGTTCCAGCGTCTTGCCCTAAGCAGCGCCACAGCTCTTTCTTTGGTATCTGTTTCGTTTGGGCAGCACTATACCCAAACGAATCTTCAAGCTAACGTGCCGGGAGTTGCCGAGGCCGCCGATCCGCAGTTGGTTAATTCCTGGGGTCTGGCGCGCACTTCCGGGAGCGCTTGGTGGGTTTCCGACAACGCCACCGGAGTCGCTACCCTATACAACGGCCCAGGAACGAAACAATCCTTGGTCGTTACCATTCCGCCCGCAAATCCGAATGCGCAGAGCAAGCCGACCGGTACCCCCACGGGCGTCATCGCCAATGGCAGCACAACCGAATTCTTGCTCGCGCCGGGTCAACCAGCCGATTTCATCTTTGCCACGCTTGATGGGACGATCGCCGCGTGGAACCCGAATGTCGCATTGGCGAATGGTGCAACGCCTCCCTCCACGCATGCCGTGACTGTGATCAAAACCACCGACGGCTCGGTCTTCACGGGCCTTACCAGTGCCTCGATCGATGCTAAGCGCTACCTCTATATCGCGAATTCCAGCAAAGGCCGCGTGGATGTTTACGACAGCGCGTTTCATCCTGTAGACCTCGACCAAAATAGCAACTACTGGCGGAGCGACGCCAGCTTCGGCAATGAGCAGCACTCAGACCGTGGGCGGCCGTTCGAAGACCCTCAACTGCCGGGCGATTACGTGCCCTTCAACGTAGCGACCATCGGCAATGACATTGTCGTGACCTATGTGCTGGATCCGCCCGGCCAACAACTTCCAACCGCCGGTCCTGGTCTCGGCTATGTGGATATTTTCAGCGCCACTGGCCGGCTCCTACAGCGTCTCGAACACGGGTCCTGGTTGAATGTGCCGTGGGGATTGGCTCTGGCACCGCTCGACTTTGGGCGTTTCAGTCATGACCTGCTGGTCGGACAATTTGGCAATGCCGGAAGCACACGCTCCGCCGGCTTCATCGCTGCTTACGATTTGGCGACCGGCAAGTTCGACGGGCTGCTGCAGGATGTGAACGGCAAGCCGCTCGTCATCCAAGGTATCTGGTCGGTTGGATCCGGAAACGTCAGCCCCAGCAATCTTGATCCCGACGATGCGCCTCTGGCGCAAGTCTACTTCACCGCGGGTCCAAACGAGGAAACGGCCGGTCTGTTCGGCTATCTGACCGCAGTTCCGAAGGAAGCGACCCAGGGAAGCGATCAGTAAGCTACGACATCACAAGCCCAGGGTGGGGTGCATTGGACCGTCAGGTTTGTTGCATTCCGCCCTGTTGTTCAAGTGCCCGGCGAATTGGGAGCAAAGATGGACTCGAATATCGAACTAATCAGCGGGCGAGAATTGGCATTCGAGGAGTGGCGAAACGTACTGCGTTCAGCTTGCGGCCAGTACAACCCGGAAGGCGTTGAACCCAAGGCCTTCGCCGGCTCCGTGAAACATCGGAATATATGCGGATTCGATGCGGTTGATCTCAGTTGCAGCAACACCGATCGTATCGAACGAACACAGCGCGACGCCCGCGCTGATGGCATGGAACACTTTTACGCCCTGATTCCGCTTGTAGGCCGCTCCACGATGATTCAGAACGATCACATCGCCGAACTTGGCGCCGGTGACATTTCACTCATCGATTCGACTCGCCCCGTCAAATACGTTTGCAACAACACACCGGGCCGATGGCTGTCCCTGCATCTTCCCAGGCAGTCGCTGATTTCCCATCTCGGATTCGAGCCGCATGCCGGCTCGTTCAGGCGCCGCGGAACTGTTGCCGGTCGCTTGTTCAACCAGCTCGCGACGGATGCCGTCAATGACAGCAGTGGGTCATACCCGCCGGAACCCTATATGCAGCAGGCACTCTACGATCTCCTGGGTGCGCTATTCGCGGGCGCCGATTCGGCACCTTTCTGCTCTCATACAGACAAGCTTTTCACACGTGTGTGCCGCATCATCAAGAGCCGCTTCACCGATCCAGACCTTGGTCCGTTCGAAGTGGCGGCAGAAGCCGGAATCTCGCTGCGCTATCTGCAAAAACTGTTCACGAGTCGCGGCGCGACCTGCCGTCGCTTCATACAATCGCTGCGCCTCGACCACGCCGCGCAGCTTGTGCATCGCCGGACTTCGTTGAAGTCGACTCAGCCGCTCAGCGAGATCGCCTACACCTGCGGCTTTCGCGACTACACGCATTTTGCCCGGGCGTTTCGCCGTCGGTTCGGCAATCCGCCGGGCACCGCGACGGATGGCCTCGTTGCCCGCGCTCTTCCTCCCGCGCCTTCAGGCTGCCCCTCTTCTCCGCCGACCTCGCTAACAACCCGCCGAACCGCCCGCAGAATCTGACTCGATAGCTTGGGGTCCGACTTGGCGACCGCACGCGAGGCGGCGACCCCACCGATCATCGCTGCAATCATCGCCAGTGCACGCTGACGACTATCCGCTTTGACAGGCGAGGCGCCGAGCCCGCGTTCGAGTAGAGCAGCGAATTTCTCGAACCCCTCCGTGTAGCGCTCGCAGACCACCTTGTCCTGTCGCCCGATCTCACTGGCGGAAGCCGACATTGGGCAGCTCGTCGCCAGGTTGTCGCGGTGGGCGGGAGACAGATAGTGGTCAAGGAAATCGGTCAGGGCGGCGGGGCGACCATCCCGCTCTGCCGTCATCAGTTCGAAGCCTGGTTGAAGGGCGGACGCAAACGCTTCCGCGGCCAGCGCCTCCTTGGAGGCAAATTGGGCGTAGAGCGCCCCATGCGTCAGGCCGGCTTTCTTGCTGATCTCCGCGACGCCCACACCATCGATGCCGCGCTCGCGGAACAGATGCCCGGCCGCTCGGACCAGCGCCGCACGATTTTCGGCGGCTTTTTCTTTAGTGACTTTCAATTGACTCTCTCGCCCAAAAAAATTTGACAATAAAGATTGTGATCGCCATTATAGCGCAACCCAATAGTTGTGACTGCAATTATTGTCCCTCACGCTTCGGCCGGCCACAGGAGTAGAAACTTGTTGAAACAGAATTCGCAGCTCTTCGCCGCCGCGCTGCTGGCGGCGCTGGCCGGCTCAGTCGTCGCGCCGAACCACGCTTTCGCCTCTGCTGCCCAGCACCGCGATCAGGTGCCGGGTTTCTACCGCATGAAGGTCGGTGATCTCGAAGTGACGGCACTGCTCGACGGCGGCACCGCGTTCGATGTGCATTGGCTGACTGCGAAGAAGGCGACGATGGGTCGCGTCGAAAAGGCTCTGCAGGAGGATCCTCACCTGCTGGACACAGGCGACACGGGTTTCTTGGTCAACACCGGCAAGCAACTGATCCTCGTCGATGCCGGCGCCGGCACGTGGTTCGGCGGGGGAGCTCTCGGCCGCTTGCCGGACAGCCTGCGTAGCGCAGGCTACGCGCCGGAGCAGGTCGACCGCGTTTTGCTTACCCACCTGCACTCCGATCACATCGGCGGCCTCACCACTCAGGATGGAACGCGCGTCTTTCCCAACGCCGATGTCTTCGTCTCGAAGGCTGAAAGCGACTTTTGGCTGTCGCCGGAAACCGCCGCTAAAGCGCCGAAAGACGCGCAACCGTTCTTCGTGAGTGCCCAAGCCATCGCGGCGCCGTACATCAAGGCCGGCAAGTGGCACACGTTTCGCGACTCCGAGGCGATCGGGGACGGGGTGCAGCCCGTTTCGCTGCATGGTCACACGCCGGGACACACCGGCTACGAATTCTCCTCAAACGGACAAAAAATCCTGTTTTGGGGCGATACCATCCATCAGCAGCTGGTGCAGCTGAGTCATCCCGACATTACGGTGGTCTTTGACATCGATCACGCGGCGGCCGCAGCGACGCGGAATCGGTTGCTGCCGACGCTCGCGCACGAGGGGGTCATGATCGCCGGGCCGCACATGCCATATCCCGGTATGGGCCGCCTGCGCAAGGAGGCGAACGGCTACGTCTGGGCGCCGGTGACGTTCACCGATCAATGGGCTGAAAGATAGAGGGCTGTAAAGAGGCACCTCATCATGCACACGCTTCTCAAATCATCGCTTTTGTACGGCTTTGCGGTCATGCCGTTCACGCCGGTGTCTCTTGCCAAGGGCCAGCAGATATTCGAAATTAAGGTGGTTACTCCCGCCGGCGATCAGTTTTGGACCAACTCGGTCATCATTGAAGGCACCCATGAAGTGATGTTGGTTGACGCGCAGTTGACCAAGACCAATGCCGAGAAGGTATTGCAAGAAATCAAAGCGACTCAAAAGCCGCTATCGATCATCTACATCACTCATGAACATGCCGACCATTTCCTTGGTCTGGAGGTCTTCAAGGAGGCGTATCCGGCGGCGAGAGTTCTTGCGAATTCCAACGTCGTGGATCGAATCAACAGAGTCTATCAAGAAAAAATCGACAAATGGAAAGCCATCTTAGGCTCGGATGCAGCGTCCCATACGGTCGTCATCAGCAGGTACGACGACAACTTTATCGGATTCGACAATTCAAAAATCGAGATCCTCAAAAACGTCCAGGGCGATACCGATGCAAACACCATGCTTTGGCTTCCGGGGCAGAAAGCGCTTATCGCTGGGGACGTTCTTTTCAACGATCTGCACGTCTACACCGCGGAGACGGACATGATAGCGAGAAGACGCTGGTTGGACACGTTGAGGAAAATCAGAGGGCTGAAGCCTGCCGTGGTTATTCCTGGACATAGCAAAGTGGGTGCACCAATCGACGCAACCACGGCGGTAGCCTTTACCGAAAAGTATCTGTTGACCTTTGAGGAAGAACTGGCGCAAGCCGAAGAACCTGACGACCTCTTAAGGGCGATGAAAGAAAAATTCCCGTCGGCTGACTTACTCCTGGCCATCGAAAGGGGCGCGATGGCCAATGTGAAGCACCGGCGATAGGCCGCAGACATCAGCCAATCAAGGAGCATTCCATGCAGGACATATTGACTCAATATTTACGCGAGGAAGCCATGCAAGAGATTATCACTGGAAACGGGCGCGAGACGAAGGGCTCAGGGCGGACTTTGGCGGCGGTTGAGCGGATAGAGGGCTATCTGGAGTCGAGCCCCATAGTGCTTTTCATGAAGGGATCTCCGGATTTTCCGCAATGCGGGTTCTCCGCTCGGGTGGTGAATGCGCTTCGCGGGTGTCGCGCAACCTTCACGCATGTCGATGTCCTGGAGGATGCGGAGCTTCGCCAGACACTGAAAGCATATTCGAATTGGCCGACGATCCCACAGTTGTACGTCGAGGGAGAGCTGGTGGGCGGCTGCGACATCGTGCTGGACATGCATGCAAGCGGCGATCTGTCACGGACGGTGAAGCAGGCGCGCGCAGTCCTCACGGAATAGCATGTTGCCCGGCAGTTTGCGAGAGCGCATCGAAATTGCGGCGATGCTGGAGCCTGCGGAGGACTTCGTGCGCGTACAGCTCAACGACGCGCGACACGTTTCGATCAGGCCGATCCTGCCATCGGATTTGGGGGCATTGAGGACATTCTTCGCAGCGCTGTCGCGCGAGACACGCAGGCTGCGATTTCACAGCGCGATCGGCGAGCTCTCGGAGTACCTCCTGCGGGAGTTCACCATGGTCAATCACCGTGCTCATGTTGCGTTCGTCGCGGAAATCCATGGCGCGGCCGATCAACCCACAACGCTTGTTGCGGAAGCTCGCTACATTCGCGGCGCCGACCCGGACTCCGCCGAGTTCGCGCTCGTAGTTGCCGACAATTGGCGCCGTATCGGCCTCGGAACGATGCTTACGCGAATCATGGCGCAGCGCGCGCAACTCGCGGGCGTGCGTCGGTTATGCGGCGATGTACTCGAGGACAATAAGGCAATGCGGGGTTTTGCGCGTTCGCTCGGTGCGCGATTGTCGCGGGCAATCGGCTGCGTTCGACTCTCGCTGGAGGTGTGAAGCCGGCAACACGTCCAGGTCGTCAGGCTCAGTCGACATGGTCAGCCGTGGCCGCGCATCGCCGTTCGCGCTCGAGGTATAAGAGGATCGACCAACCCTGCGGCAACTTCGCGCGAGCATTTCTCAAGATCGCCGATCACGCGGCGTCGATCGGTGCGGCGTCTCACCAGAGCGGTGGCCACGGGCGGAAGGTCTATGTCGACGTATCTGACTCCCGGGTTCGAAAAGTATCGTTCCGCGCGTCCTGGAAAGATCACCACGGCCTCGCCGGACTCGACGACGGCAAGACATTCGCGGACGGTTGTGACCACGGGGCCTCGCGCGATCGGAAGACCCGACGGCGTATGGTCAGGAAAATGGACCGCCGCCCACGGCCCAATTTGATGATCGTCGGGCAAAGTCGGGACAGTCTCGTGCGCCAGTTCCTCCGGGTCGACCAAGGTTTCGTTCGCCAGCCTGTGATCGACGGGCACGCATAGTTTCCGCTTGTCCTCAAAGAGGATTGCGCTTTGCACCAGACCATCGCGGGAAATGGGGAGCCGGCAGAATCCCGCATCGACTTTGCCCGACGCCACAGCCTCGAACTGTTCCACCGGCGTAAGCTCGACCCAATCCACGTCGAGATTGAACTTGCTTTTGAGTTGCCGCACAAACGGCAATGTCAATTCGTAGAGGCCGCCGCCGACAAACCCGATCCTCAATCGGTTCGACATGCCGAGAGCAGTTTTTCTGCAGTCATCCAATGTGGCGCGAAGCACCAGAGCTGCGGGCTCGACACCGAGGCGCAGCTTCGCCCCAAGGTCTGTTAGCTGAACTCGTCTGCTGGTTCGGATGAACAGCCTGCCGCCTACCTCATGCTCCAAGGAGCGAATGGCTTCGGAGACGGATGACTGCGCAAGGTGAAGTTTCTCAGCCGCGTTGCCGAAATGTAACTCGGTGGCGACCGCCAGAAAGCAATCGATTTGACGCATGTCCACGGTGCGTTCCCTCAACTCATCGATCGGATTGCCCGATTGAAATGAAGCCTACGCCCGGCGCCTGGCGGGCGCAATTTAGATAGCCATCGGATCTAAGCAAATCATCAATTGCTATAAGCAGTTGAAGCCGGCCAGTCAGTGCATTCCTCGCATCACGCGGCACTGGTCAGCACGGGACCATCAATCGGATATTCCGAATGATTGTATGTGATCCGGCGCTTGATCGGGACAACCGTGAGACGCACGATCAGCGGCGTAGGAACAAAGGCCACACGCGAAATACAAGTCACTCACGGAGCAGCAGTCATGGGCAAGTTGCAGGGCAAAGTGGCCGTCATCACCGGCGGCACGACGGGGATCGGATTCGCCGCGGCAGATCTATTCGTGAAGGAAGGTGCACATGTCTTCATCACGGGCCGACGTCAGAAGGAGCTCGACGCAGCAGTGAGGGCGATCGGTAATCACGTCACCGGGGTTCAAGGAGACGTCGCCAAGCTATCCGACCTCGATCGTCTCTACGAGACCGTCAAGGCCTCGGGCCGGCGAATCGACATTGTTTTCGCCAATGCCGGCTTGGGTGAGTTCCTTCCTCTGGGAAAGATCACCGAGGAGCATTTCGACAAGCTCTTCGGCATCAATGTAAAGGGAACTCTTTTCACGGTGCAGAAAGCGCTTCCGCTATTGAATGATGGCGCCTCCATCATTCTTACGGGTTCCGTCGGGAGCGTCAAAGGCACTGCTGGCTTCTGGGTCTACGGAGCGACCAAGGCCGCAATCCGCAATTTCGTGCGAGCCTGGACGGTGGAGTTGAAGGACCGCCGAATCCGCTCAAACGTTCTTAGCCCCGGGCCGACCGATACTCCGCTGGCGGCCGGAGCACCGCCGGACGCCATAGCGCGGATCGTGTCCACCATTCCCATGGGACGCATGGGAACATCGGACGAAATCGCCAAGGCCGCGCTGTTTCTCGCCTCGGATGACTCCAGTTTTGTTACCGGCATCGAACTCTTCGTCGATGGCGGCAGAGCTCAGATCTAGTTCCCCGAGGGCGCCATGTGGATTGTAAAAATAGCGCTGCAGCGATCCTATACCTTCATTGTGCTGGCAATCGTCATCGTGTTGCTCGGCGGTTACGCCATCGCCAAAACCGCGACGGACATATTCCCCAACATCAAGATTCCTGTGGCGGCCGTCATATGGCGCTACACGGGTCTGCTGCCCGAAGAGATGGCCAACCGCATCGTGCTGTTCTCGGAGCGCATAGCGCAAACGACCGTCAACGACGTTGAACACACGGAGTCCCAGTCCGTTAATGGTACGGCGGTGGTGAAATACTTCTTCCAACCCGACGTCGATCCGGATCTGTCCTTCTCGCAGATCACCGCGGTCTCCCAGACCGAGTTATTTTACGCGCCCCCTGGTACCCCACCGCCGTTCGTGCTGGCCTACAATGCATCCAGCGTTCCGATCCTACAGCTCGCCTTGTCGAGCGACAGTCTCCCGGAAGCCAAGCTCTACGATCTCGGCAACACGATTCTTCGCACCCAACTCGCGACAATCGCAGGTGCATCGATCCCGTTTCCCTACGGCGGTAAGCAGCGCCAGGTGCAGGTGGACCTCGATCCACGGCAATTGCGCGCAAATGGCCTGTCCGGGAACGACGTCGTCAAGTCCATCGGCGAGCAAAACCTGATACTGCCAGCGGGCACGCAAAAAATTGACTCGTTCGAGTATTTCATCAAAGTCAACGCAAGTCCGGCGCAAATTGATGACCTGAACAATTTGCCCGTTCGCGCGCAGGACGGGACCGTCACTTACGTTCGCGACGTCGCGCACGTTCGGGACGGCTATGCACCGCAAACCAACATGGTAAGGGTCGACGGCCGGCGTTCCGTGTTGATGAATGTGCTGAAGACCGGAAACGCATCGACCATAGACATCATCGACGGCATCAAACAGAAGTTGCCGCAGATTCGAGCCTCGTTGCCGCCGGAGCTCAAGATCGCCGCGACCAGCGATCAGTCGGTGTTCGTGCGCTCAGCCATCGATGGAGTGATCAGAGAAGCGGCGATTGCTGCGGCGTTGACCGGATTGCTCATCTTGCTGTTCTTGGGCAGCTGGCGAAGCACCTTGATCATCACGATCTCGATTCCGCTGTCAATTCTCGCATCAATCGCGTGTTTATCCGCCATCGGTCAAACGATCAATATCATGACGTTGGGAGGCCTGGCTCTTGCCGTCGGCATTCTGGTGGACGATGCGACGGTGACGATCGAGAACATCAATTACCATCTCGAGAGCGGCAAGGATGTGGAAACGGCAATACTCGATGGCGCGCAGCAAATCGCGCTGCCGGCTCTCGTCTCCACGCTGTGCATCTGCATCGTGTTCATTCCGATGTTTTTGCTTGCGGGCATCGCGAAGTTCCTGTTCATACCGCTGGCCGAAGCCGTGGTGTTTGCCATGCTCGCGTCGTATCTGCTGTCGCGCACCTTGGTGCCCACGCTCGCCAAGTTCTGGCTCAAGGCTCACGACAAGGGATCAGGCGAGCCCGCAGCCGGCATTCTCACACGCTGGCAGCGCGCCTTTGAACGCCACTTCGACAGGGCCCGCGATCGCTACAAGAAGCTGCTTGAAACCGCATTGAAGGCCGGCCCGCGCTTCGCCGCCGGTTTTTTGGCGTGCATGGCGGCGACCGCTCTTCTTGCGTTCCCGCTGGGTCCCCTCCCAGGACTCGGGCAGGACTTCTTTCCCAGCGTCGATGGCGGGCAGATCAAGCTTCACATGCGCACCCAATCAGGCACACGGATCGAGGAGACCGCCGCCCTGTGTGATGCCGTGGAGGCGACAATCAGACAGATGATTCCGGCATCCGAGATCGTCAACGTCGTTGACAATATCGGGCTTCCTTACAGTGGCATCAATCTTGCGTACAGCACGTCCGCGCCAATAGGTCCTGCGGACGCCGATATCTACGTGAACCTGACGCCGCACCACAAACCGACGGCAGGTTACGTGCAGGCACTGCGAACCAAACTGGCGGCCACCTACCCATCGTCGACCTTTGCATTCTTGCCGGCGGACATGATTGGTCAAATACTGAATTTCGGGCTGCCTTCCCCGATTGATGTACAAGTCGTCGGGTTCAACACGCAGGCCAATCGCGAGGTCGCGAATCAACTGCTGCAGAAGTTGCGCAGCGTGCCGGGCGCCGTTGATTTGCATATACACCAGGGCGACTATCCGCAGTTCAATGTCGACGTCGATCGAAGCAAGGCGAAGCTGCTGGGTGTTACGGAGGAAGCGGTCGCGAGCAACCTGCTGGTGTCCTTGTCAGGGAGCTTTCAAACCTCTCCTTCCTTTTGGGTCGATCCCAAGGGCGGTACGCAGTACCAAGTTATTGCGCAGACTCCTCAATATCGACTACAGAGTCTCAACGATCTCGGCAACACGCCGCTGAACGGCGCCCGCAATTCCTCGCAGATACTATCCAATCTCATCAGCATCCACCGCAGCGCCGCTCCGGCAGTGGTGAGTCACTACAACGCGACCCCCTCGATCGATATATACGGTTCGGTGCAGGGGGCGGACTTGGGGTTCGTGTCCGCCCAGATCGAAAAGGCGGTCGCGCAGGCCAAAAAAGACCTGCCTCGCGGTTCCAACATCGTCATACGCGGCCAGGTGCAAACGATGAAGGCGTCCTTCAGCGGCCTGCTCATCGGGCTCGTGGGGGCTATCGTGCTCGTGTATCTGCTAATCGTGGTCAATTTTCAGTCGTGGCTCGACCCATTCATCATCATAACGGCACTTCCCGCGGCGCTGGCCGGCATCGTGTGGATGCTGTTTCTCACAGCTACCACCGTCAGTGTACCTGCGCTGATGGGGGCGATCATGTGTATGGGGGTCGCCACCGCGAACAGCGTCCTCGTCATCAGTTTTGCACGCGAGCGCATGGATGCCGGCGAGACTGCGTTTGAAGCGGCCCTGCAGGCTGGATATACGCGCCTGCGCCCGGTGGTGATGACGGCGACGGCGATGATCATCGGCATGATTCCGATGGCGTTGGGTCTTGGTGAAGGCGGCGAGCAGAACGCGCCCCTCGGGCGCGCCGTCATCGGGGGGCTGATATTCGCGACCGTGGCAACGCTGATCTTCGTGCCGACGGTCTTCTCGATCATCCACGGCCGCAGATCGATGCACCCGGCACATCCAGTGGAGCTCTCTCATGGCTGAATCCTTACCACATATCCCGAACCAGCAGGGTCCGCGCAAGATGAATCCTCGACTATGGGGTTTGCTGATTCTCGCCCTCATACTCGTGACGTGGGGCGAGATCCATCGAGTGATGGCGCGCAGTACTCTGCGTCAGACGACCGCCGACGAGGCGGCCCAGATCGTTATGACGGTCGCGCCAAACCGCTCCGCCGCGGGCGAAGAATTGGTACTGCCGGGTACCGTGCACGCTTACAGCGAGGCCCCCATCCATGCGCGGACCAACGGGTATATCAAGTCTTGGTCCGTGGACATCGGCAGCGCAGTAAAAAAAGGGCAATTGCTCGCCGAGATCGACACTCCGGAAATCGATCAGCAACTCGCCCAGGCGATCGCGGATCTTGCCACCGCGCGTGCCAACGAGGCTCTGGCGAACAGGACCAACACGCGCTGGAAGGCGCTTCTCGTCACCGAATCGGTGTCGAAACAAGATGCGGATGAAAAAGACGGCGACGCGGATGCCAAACGAGCAATCGCAGAGTCGGCGGCGGCCAACGTATCGCGGCTGCGCCAGTTGGAATCATTCAAGCGCGTCATCGCGCCTTTTGATGGCGTCATCACCGCGCGCAACACCGACATCGGCGCCCTGATCAATGCAGGTGAAAGTGCGGGCTCAGAATTATTTCGCCTTGCGGATACCCGCAAGCTGCGCATCTATGTTCAGGTACCGGAACCCTATGCGGCGGCCGCGAAGCCCGGGCTGCAAGCGGAACTGAAGTTCAGCGAGCAGGCCGGCAAAGGATATGAGGCCACTGCGGTGCGCACCGCAAACGCATTGGACCCGATCTTGCGCACCTTGCAAGTCGAGCTGGAACTCGACAATGCCCAGCGTGAAGTCTTTCCTGGCGCGTATGCCGAAGTCCATTTCAAAATCGCCGGAAACCTTCCGTCTTTGCGACTCCCGGCCAACACCGTTTTGTTTCGCGCTCCCGGGCCGCAGGTTGCCACAGTCGACAGCCAGCATAGGATTCGACTGAAGAGCATTGCCCAGGGCCGCGACTTTGGCGGCACCATCGAAGTGCTGTCGGGTCTCAATCCCGACGATGCCGTCGTAATCAATCCGCCCGACTCCATCGTCGATGGCGCGACTGTGCGCGTGTCCTCTTCGCCGTCAGTGCAGGCGCCGAAGCCTGCGGGCAAATCAACGTAAAGGCTCCGATATGCAAGTGGCGTTGCGAGCGGCGACTGTTACGTTCTTGGGGATCCTCGGCGGGTGTTCCCTTGCGCCGGCCTATACAACCCCCAGCAGCCCGGCGCCCCCAGACTCCTACGCGGAGGCCGGCGATTGGCGCCAGGCAGAGCCTGTGGAAGATCGACCGCGCGGCGCATGGTGGACGATGTTTCAAGATCCCGTGCTCGATGCTCTCGAAGTCAAGGTCGGCGACGCCAATCAGAATATCAAGGCCGCCTTTGCGCGCATGCAGGAGGCGCGAGCGGCAACGCGCGTCGCACGGGCGGACCTTGTACCGACTTTAACTGTGGGAACCTCCGCGACCCGCGAGCGTGTCTCTCAGAACTCTGCGGCCTATGTGCCCGGCCGCAATCCGACGTACAACAATTTCGATATCGAGGCGGACCTGTCCTATGAGTTGGATCTGTGGGGACGGGTACGTAATACGGTGAACACGGCGAAAGCGAATCAGCAGGCGAGCGCTGCCGACCTTGCCGCGTTGGACCTTGAGCAGCATGCAGAACTGGCGAGCGACTACTATACCCTGCGGGGCGAGGATGCAGAACTCGTGCTGCTTCAAAATACAGTCGAAGATTATTCGCGCTCGCTCGCGCTCACCGAGAATCTCTACCGCGGCGGCGCTGCTGCAGTGGCTGATGTGTATCAGGCCCGAGCGCAGCTCGAAGGCGCCCGCACACAGGCAGCGGATGTAGCGTTGCAGCGTGCCCAGACCGAGCACGCGATCGCCGTGCTGGTCGGCGAGAACCCCTCACGATTTCACCTCGCCTCGAATCCTCTGCCTCAAGACAGCGCACCGCCCCTGATCGAAGTCGGATTACCGTCGACCTTGCTCGAGCGCCGCCCCGATGTGGCGGCAGCCGAGCGACGGGTCGCCGCCGCCAATGCACAAATCGGGGTTGCGCGAGCGGCGTATTTTCCCGTGTTCAGCCTCGCCGCCGCCACAGGCTTCGGCAGCACACAGACCTCAAATCTGTTGAATGCGCCGAGCCGGGTCTGGTCGGCAGGTCCGGCAGGACTGCTCACCGTCTTCGATGCCGGGCGGCATCGCGCGCAATCGGCGCAGGCGCATGCGCAGTTCGATGAACAGGTCGCCGATTACCGTACAACCGTGCTCATTGCCTACCAAGAAGTCGAGGACAGCCTGGCTGCTTTGCATCGGCTGGAAGAGGAGAGCCTCAGCGAGGAGGCCGCCGTGACCGCCAGCGGCCAAGCTCTGCAGCAAGCTCGCTACCGGTACAAGGCGGGATTGGTGACGTATCTCGAAGTGGCGACTGCCGAGACCATTGCACTGCAGGCTCAACTATCCCGCGTCAACATCCTGAACCGATACATGAGTGCCAGTGTGTTGTTGGTCAAAGCGCTCGGCGGTGGATGGCGCATCGACACGTTTGGCCAGAGCGACGCCGGCCGCCTATATAACCTCAATATAATCAACGGTTTTTAGCCAATACGGACGTACATATATTTCGCTTGCCAAATCGTAGATGTACGTGCATATTATCAACTCACGGCGGGCGTCCCGCCTGCTCGATCAAGGACAAGGACCATGAAAAACAAAGTTGCTCTCATTACCGGCGCGCTCACCGGGATCGGCCGAGCGGCCGCATTTGCCTTCGCCAGGAAGGGCGCCAAAGTAGTCGTATCCGGTCGCCGCGACGAGGCGGGCGAGGCGCTCGCCGATGAATTGCGCTCACTCGGATCGGAGGCTGAATATATCCGGGCGGATGTTCGCAAGGAAGACGATGTCCGCGAGCTTGTCGCGAAGACGGTCGCGCGCTTCGGTCGCCTCGACATCGCCGTGAACAATGCGGCGACCGAAGGCGAGGTCGGCCCGATCACGGAGCAGACCGCCAAGAGCTTTGCGGCCACCTTCGATACCAACGTGCTTGGCATCGTGCTGAGCATGAAGCATGAGGTGCTGGCCATGCAGCGTCAGGGCGGCGGCAGCATCGTCAACATCTCCTCGACCTATGGCCATCAAGGCGCGGCTTTTGCGTCCATATACGTTGGCGCGAAGCATGCCGTAGAGGGCCTTACCAAGTCGGTGGCACTCGAAGTTGCGAAGTCCGGTATCCGGGTGAATGCGGTCGGCCCAGGACCTACGGACACGGGCATGCTTACCCGCTTTACCGGTACGCCGGAAAACAAGGCGCGTCTGGTGGAGGGCGTACCCCTCGCTCGTCTCGGTTTGTCCGAGGAAGTGGCTGACGGAATTGTCTACATCGCCTCCGACGAGGCCTCATTCGTCACCGGTCACGTCCTCAACGTCGACGGCGGTCACACCGTGAACTGATCTGGTTTCGCGGCGCGGGGGGAACTCCGCGCCGCCCGATTCATCTTGGAGATTGAGCGCTCACCATTTTTTAGAGGCAACTGTGTCCAAACTCTTCTCACCCATCTCGATTGGCGGCTTGGAACTGACACACCGTGTGGTCATGGCGCCGCTTACCCGGTCACGCGCCGACCTACCCGACGACGTGCCGAACGACCTCATGGTCGACTACTACACGCAGCGTGCGTCCAAGGGCGGCTTGATCATCGGAGAGGCGACCACCATCTCCCCCGGCGCACGCGGCTGGCTAGGTGCGCCAGGACTGTATTCCGACAAGCAAGTCGCGGGCTGGAAGAAAGTCACGGCAGCGGTTCACGCAAAGAAAGGCTATATGTTTGCGCAGTTGTGGCACACCGGCCGCTCATCACATGTATCGGTCACGGGTGGACCCGAGCCCGTGTCAGCATCGGTCAACCCGGATTACTGGAATGACCCCGACAAGTTGACTTCAACACCAGGTGGCTGGGTTCAGCCCTCGCCGCATCGTGCGCTCAAGATATCTGAGATCGCAGGCATCGTGGATGACTATCGCAAGGCGGCGGCACGGGCGAAGCAAGCAGGATTCGACGGCGTAGAACTGCACGCAGCCAACGGTTACCTGATCGATCAGTTCCTTCAGAACGGCAGCAACAAGCGCACCGATGGGTATGGCGGAACGATTGAAAATCGCGCCCGATTGCTCTTCGAGGTTGTCGATGCCATGACCTCGGTCTGGGGTGTGAATCGTGTAGCGGTGCGCATAGGGCCGGACGGAAAATGGAACGGCATGTCCGACAGCGACCCGAAGGCGCTTTTCACGTATGTAGTCAAGCACCTAAACCGTTTCGGGCTTGCCTATCTTCACATTATTGAGCCTCGCGTGAAGGGGAACGTGGTTGTCGCAGAAGGCCAAGGGCCTATCGCGGCGGAATATTTGCGCACTGTTTTTACCGGGAAGATCGTTGCAGCAGGGGGCTTCGAGCCCGACACCGCCGCTGCAGTAGTGACGAGAGGCGACGCCGACTTGGTGGCGTTCGGCCGTTACTTTGTATCCAACCCCGATCTGCCGATTCGCATCAAGCAGCGACTGCCGCTGAGTGATTACGACCGCAGCACCTTTTATACCCTTGATGCTCGTGGGTATATCGACTACCCGGCGCACACAGCAGGCGCTTGACGGAAACTATGTACGGACGTAGTATCCGCGCATGACCAGAATATCGAATAAAGACAGAATACTGGCTGACGGACTCAAGGTCGTGCTCGAGCGCGGCTATGTCGGTGCCAGCGTGCGGGACATTGTTGAGGCGGCCGGTGTGCCGCAGGGGTCCTTCAGCAATCATTTTGTCTCGAAAGAGGCGTTTTCGCTCGAGATTCTGGATCGCTATTTTGCCAATAGCCGCCTCATGATCAACGAGACATTGCGCAATGACGCGCTTTCCCCCCTGAAACGCTTACGGGCGTATGTCGATGCGAGCATCAACGCGATTAAAAAGCATGAGGTCAAAAATGGCTGTTTGGTGGGCAATTTCGCTGCCGAAGCCTCTGATCACAGTGAGATCATCCGCAAACGGGTGTCGGAAATCTATGCGGAATTACGCGAGGCCACGGCTTATTGCTTAAAGGCCGCCGTGAAAGCCGGCGAGCTTCCCAAGAATCTCAAGATCAACGATGTAGCCGACTTCATAGTCACGGGGCTGCAAGGCGCCTGGCTGGTTTCCAAGGTTGAGCGCGATCTGTCTTACGCAGAAAACTTCAAGAGGACGTTGTTCTCGACAGTCCTGGCCTGAAGCAACACTCGGCTTGCGTGTCAAAGAAGCGTAGCGTCAGCTAGCTGATCTCATCGACACGGTCCGGGTAGAAGGCGACGTATTCCTTGATCTGCGCCATCGCCGCAAACGGGCTCTCATACGTCCACACCGCATTTAGGGAGCGATCCCCGCCGGGCGCAATGCTGTAGTAGGAAGCCTCACCCTTGTAGGGGCAATAAGATGTGTGTTTGCTGCGCGTGAGCGCGGCCATGTCGACGTCCCGACGCGGAATATACTGCACCGCCGGATAGGAGGCCTCGCGAAGCGTCAACGCATCGCGGCTGTCGGCGATGACTTTTCCGCCGACGGTGACCACAACGCGAGATGGGTTCGTCTCGATCGAAATGGGGTGATCGGGCCCCGGAATCTTCACCGGTTTGTCAGCCATGAGTTGCATCCTTCTGTTGGAAATCCGGCCAATAGTGGTAGAATACGGTCGTACATAGTTGATGTCAAATGTGTGACGGCGGCTCGAAGCTCTGATCGCCGCACGCGGAGCAGCGAACATGATTCTTCACATATTGGTAACGGCATTGCTTTTCGGTATTGCGATATTTTTATGCGTATTGAGCGCCATTCGCGCGCTGCATGTGTTCAGCGCCTGGCAGCCTCCCGATATGCCCGGCGACTCTGCTGCAAATGTCCCGACAGGTGATCGCCGCAAGCAATCCCGCCAGGTCTGCAGTGACATGCATCGTTAGGAGCAAAAATTGTGACCATTCGAGTCGTTCGAGATCAGCGCGCGCCGATGCGGCATGAGATCCATATCGGCCGCAATAGCCTCGCCAGCGACCTCAGCGTCGAGGAAGGCGGCGACGGTTCCGCACCCAATCCCCATGACCTCTATGACGCGGCGCTGGGCGCGTGCACGGCGCTGACGGTGCTTTGGTATGCGAAACGCAGGAAGATTCCGGTCGAAGGCATCGATGTTTCCGTGGAGCGGGACGCAAGTCAGGAGCGCGCAGGCATCTATCGCCTGAGTGCGGCGTTGAAGTTGACCGGTAACTTGACCGCCGCGCAGCGGGAGGAGCTTCTCGGCGCGGCGCGCAAGTGCCCAATTCACAAGCTTATGACCGAGGTCACGACTGAGATTTCCACCACGCTGGCGTCGTGATCGCCTCAACCGGGCGCGCGGCTCCAGAGCGCACGGTATACAAAGGACGAATCCTGCGTTTAACTAGGCGCCATGCCCTTCGTGACGTCAGAAAACCAAAAGAGCGATTACGACGTCATTGTGGTCGGCTCCGGAGCCGCCGGCGGCCAGTCTGCCTATACGCTGTGCATGGACGGCGCGAAGGTCCTCATGCTCGAGGCCGGGCGCAATTACTCGCCGGAAACCGAGACACCGATGTTCCGCACGCCGGATTTGGCGCCGCTGGGAGCGGTCGGCACCCCGGACAAACCATTTGGGTTTTTCGACGCGACGGTGGACGGGGGCTGGAACGTGCCCGGTGAACCGTATGTACGCGCGAGCGAGGAGGATGCAGGGCGCTTCGAGTGGTGGCGCGCACGCATGCTGGGTGGCCGCACCAATCACTGGGGGCGCATTTCGCTGCGCAACGGCCCCTATGACTTCAAGCCGCACAGCCGCGATGGCCTTGGGTTTGATTGGCCCATCGCGTATGAGGATGTGGCGCCGTATTACGACAAGGTTGAACTGCTGATCGGCGTCTACGGCAGCAATGAGGGTTTGGAGAACACGCCGAATTCCTCGCCCGGCTGCCTGCTGCCGCCGCCGAAGCGGCTGGTCAGCGATTATTTGGTCCAGCAGCGGGCGAAGCGCTTAGGCATACCGGTGATACCTGGCCACCGCGCGGTGCTGACCCAACCGCTCGATTTCAAACACTCGCCGGCGCGCCTGCATCCGGGCAACGCCAAGGCGCAAAAGATCCTCGCCGAGGATATGCGCAAGCGATCGACCTGTCTGTGGGCGACTCCGTGCGGAACCGGTTGTTCCGTGCGCGCAAACTATCAGTCAACCACCGTGCATCTGCCGCCCGCCTTGAAGAGCGGTAATCTCGACATCACCACCGACGCGATGGTGTACGAGGTCACGCTGGCGCGCGACGGCCGAGCGAATGGCGTGAGTTTCATCGACCGGACCACGGGCAAGCAGCACCACGTTGCCGCCCGCGTGGTGATCCTGGCGGCCGGTGCCTGCGAGTCGGTTCGAATTCTGCTCAACACCAAAAACGCGCAATTCCCCAACGGACTGGCGAATTCCAGCGGCAGGGTGGGGCGATACCTGATGGATACGGTGGGCAGCAGCGTGAGTGGACAAATTCCGCTGCTCGAGAACCTGCCGCCGCTCAATGAGGATGCCGCAGACGGTCATCAGCTGTACGTTCCGTGGTGGCTCTATCAGGACCAACACGCCGGCAAGCTCAAGTTCGCGCGCGGCTATCACATCGAATTCGGCGGCGGCAAGCGCATGCCGGGGCATGGTACGGCGTCCGGCCTCGAACGCTTTACCGGCGGCAGCTACGGGGCGAAGTTCAAGCAGGACGTTCGCCGCTACTACGGATCATTTGTCTGGTTCGACGGACGCGGCGAGATGGTTCCCAATGAGCACTCCTATTGCGAGATTGACCCGACGGTGAAGGATAAGTGGGGCATTCCGGTGCTTCGCTTCCATTGGCAATGGTCGGAGCACGAGCTGGGCCAGGCTGCACATATGCAAAAAACCTTTGGCGACATCATCGAGGCCATGGGCGGTAAAACGCGCCGCCCGGTGCAAAGCGACGGCGCCAAGGCCATCGCTGCGGGCGGATCCATCATTCACGAGGTCGGCGGCACCATCATGGGATCCGATTCCAAAACATCGGTCACCAACCAGTGGTGCCAGACTTGGGACGTCGATAACTTGTTCGTGACGGACGGCGCCGTGTTCGCGTCGAACGCGGATAAAAATCCCACGCTCACCATCATGGCGTTGGCATGGCGCGCGGCAGACCATATCCTCGAGCGCATGCGGCGCAGGGAGTTGTGATGGATCGACGCACGACAATCAAGTGGGTGCTCGCCGCCGGTGCCGCCTGGCCGCTGCTCGACAAAGGCGACGCGCGGGCCGACTCCGCGACCACCGACGCCGCGCCGACCGACGACGCGCCGACCACGAAAGGTTACGGGACGGACCCCAGTCTTGTTGCTGATTACAAACCGGGCGAAATCTGGCCGCTGACATTGACCGCGGCGCAGCGGCGGCTGGCGGGCACCCTGGCGGATATTCTGATCCCGGCCGACGAGCACTCGCCGAGCGCCACGGCCGTCGGCGTGGTCGAGTTCATTGATGAGTGGGTCAGTGCGCCGTATTCCAAGCATCAACGCGACCGCACCCTGGTCCTCGACGGATTCGCCTGGTTGGACGCCGAGGCCGCGCGCCGCTCCGGCAAGGGATTCGTTGAACTCACCGCGCCAGAGCAACGCGGCATTTGCGACGACATCTGCGACGCCGCGCGCGCGACGCCCGCACGAGGCGATGCGGCGCGCTTCTTCGCGTTCTATCGCGACCTGACGTCCGGCGCTTTCTACTCGACTCCTGCCGGCCGGAAGGACTTGCAATTCATCGGCAATGTGCGGCTCGCGCGCTTCGACGGGCCGCCTCCTGAACTGCTCAAGGCGCTGGGCCTGAGCTAGGCGAGACCATGGCGGAAGAGGGTCGTTTACCCATGTCGGCTGTGCTGGCTGAATCCATGCGCCGCATCAGCGGCCTGCTGCAATCCGGCCAATACAGCGCAGCGCACTCGCAATTAGAATCCCTGGTGACTGCAAATCCAGAATATGTGGAAGGCCTGCGGCTGTTTGCGGGCACCAAACAAGCCTTGGGCGACCTCGCCCAAGCTGAGTCGCTGCTACGGCGGGCGCTCGAAATAGACCCCAAATGGACTCCCACACTGACCACGCTTGCGGAGTTATTGCTGGTTGCGGGTCGCAGCGCCGAGGCCGTGTCGTTGTTGCAGCGTGCAATCCAAGGCTTCCCTCGCTACCCTCGGGCCGCACTTCTGTTGGTTCGCCACTATCTGGAGGCGGGCCAGCCGGCATTGGCGCTCGAGATTGCGACACCCTGGTGCAATAGCGGCAACGTCGATGACGATTTGTCGGCGCTGCACGTCGCGGCCTACGCCGCTCTGGGTCGCCAAAACGAAGCGGTGGCGCACTATCGGCGTCTCGCGGCGCTCGCTCCGGATAACCCGGTCGCAACCCATACCCTCGCGGTCGCGCTGATTGCGGCCAACCAAACGGAGGAGGGGGAGCGCGCCGTGTCTCAGACGCTGCGCCTCAGCCGACCGACGGCGGCGCTGCACTACACCCACGCTCGCAGCCTGATCGCTTTGGAACGATTCGACGAAGCCGAGTTGGCCTTGCGCGAATGCGTCAAATTGGAGCCGCACCGCGCCGATGCGCACGACAGCCTGGCGCAACTCGTGTGGATGCGCACCGGCAACATCGGCGAGGCGACGCAAGTTTTGGATCAGGCGCTCGAAAGATACGAGCATGACGATGCACTGTGGGCCACAAAAGCATCCCTGCTGCAGGGAGCGGGCGATGCGCGCGGTGCTTATGCCTGTCTCGCGAAACGCGCCGCGCGACTGCAACCCCCGCCGGCGTTGCTCGTCCGCGCGGGACTGGCTGCGCTGGAGTTTGATCCCGGTACTGCCCTGACGCTGGCGCAACAGGCCATGCGAGTGCAGCCCAACAACCCGACGGCCCGCAAACTTCTTTGCGCCGCGTACCTGGGTGTGGGAGATGCAGTCGCAGCGATGGGCGAGTGCGCCACCCTGCTGAAGACGACTCCGGACGATCAATACCTCATTGCCATGCAAACCACCGCGCTGCGGCTCCTGAACGATCCGCGCTACGAGGTGCTGTGCGACTACGACAAAATGGTGCTGTCGCAAGTGCTCGAGACGCCTGCGGGGTGGTCAGATCTTCGCAGCTTCCTCACGGAAGTCGCCTCGCGCTTGGGCACGCTGCACAATCCGCACGGCCATCGACTCCTGTACCAATCTCTGCGCCAGGGCACCGAGACCACGCAAGACCTTTCGCGCAGTCAGGATCCGCTTATTCAGGCGCTATTCCAGGCCTTTGCCGCCCCGATCGCACGCTACCGTGAGCACATCGGCCAAGGAGAAGATCCCCTGCGGCGCCGCAATCGGGGCGTTTCACGCTTCAACGGCAGTTGGTCGGTACGTCTGCACCGCGCCGGCTATCACACCAGCCACGTGCATCCGCGCGGATGGATATCTTCGGCTTGCTACATTCAGCTGCCCGATAGCATGAAAGCGGGGCATTCGGCCGAAGGGATTCTGAGCTTTGGCGCGCCGGGGATGGTCACGACGCCTTCGCTGGACGCCGAATTATCGGTACGTCCCGAACTAGGTCAGCTGGTGCTTTTCCCGTCGTACTTCTGGCACGGAACGCTGCCGTTTCACAGCGAGCAGCCGCGACTCACAGTGGCATTCGACGTCGTCCCGGACGCCGGTAGGCGCGCGGGCTAAATTAAATAGGCTTTATCAGCCGGCTTCCCGGCAAACCGCTTTTGGAGGGCGGTTTGCCGGGAACGATCAGGCCAATGCGTTAGAACTTGTACTTGAGTTGAATGCTGCCTTCGCGGCCTACGATTGAACGTCCGAAACCAACGCTGTTTTGCACGGCGTTGCCTCCGAATCGGGCATTACCCTCGGTTAGACCAATTTGGTTGGTGAGGTTTGTGCCCATCAGGCGCAGCTGCCAATTTTCGCCGAGTGTGGCAATGATGCCCGCGGCCAGGTCGTAATAGCTGCCCAACGGATTCAAGCCCGTCCCGTCCTGGTAGTGTTGACCGACGTGCTCGTAAGTCATGAATTCGGTCAAAGTACCCGTCCAAGAACCCAAATTGAAATTCTGGATGTCTTGAGGTGTCACGCTGACCCGCATTTTTGGTGTACGAGCGAGCGGTTGGCCATTGATCGAGCCGCAGATCACCTGGTTCTGGATGTTGGTGTAAATGAAGCAACCCTGGAAGTCCTTATACTTTTCGTCTACATAGTTGGCATTCACCGAGATGCTGAAATCCTTCAGCGGCTGTATATCGCTGCCCGCCAAGGGATTCACGCTGCCGATCAGCCGCACGCCTTTGGCTTGCGAACCATAGATTTCCTGCGGACCAATCGGCTGGTTCTGAATATTCACGGGCGTATACGGGATTCCCGAGAACTCCTTGTAGTAGATCGATGCGTCGACATACGTATAACGATTTTGAATCTTGAAACCGCCTTCGTAGTTCTGCATCCGTTGAAGGGGCGGGTTCGTCGTGGCGCGAGCATTCGCAGCTCCGCTTAGAGGCCCGATCGTGTTGGCACGGACATCGTCGAAGTTGGCGAAGTGCACGCCATTGTTCGCGCGCAAGTAGGCGCTCATATGGTCGGTGAACTCGTAATTGGCACCCACTGAAAACGTCGGTATGGTGCTGACTTTGCCGGCGGTCGTGTAGGTACCGTTGGGCAAGTCGACTGCGTTATCCCACAGGTCGAACTGTGAGCCCAGCTGCACCGGCGATGCATTGGTGGTCTGCTGCGTCATGTTCATATGTTCGAGACGAGCCGAGGCATCGAATATCCAACTGCCCAGTTTCCACGAGTCCGAAAGATAGAAGGCAATGTTGCTGGCTTTGCCCTGCTCGAGGATGTAGTAACCGCCGTTGGAGTTCACGATGCCTTGAGCACTGGTCACGTTGTAGATATTTCCGCCCGCGACGCCCTGCAATATGATCGGACTGGCGTTCGGCACGTTATTCATCAGCACATTGGAGCTGATCGACCAGTTGTCGTTGTCCGTGTAGTAGGCTCCATAGAGTCCAGCGGTCAATGTATTACCGTTGCCGAAGTCCAGTGACAAGCGGAATTCATCGGTCACATTCATGATTTTCTTGCGCACGAACCATACTTGTTCGGTAAGCACACTGGTATCCATTGGGACTGCGGCACCGTTCGCATAGTTGGCCGTGACAGCGGATGCGGGCAACGCGCCTGGCAGAGTCAATGTGCCGATGAAGCTCGACAATGTCTGCGGGTTGCCGTTGTTGACCAGCGCCGAGGTGTTGACACGTCCACCATCAAACAGGAAGTTATTACTGATGGACCAACCGTTGCCGAAATTCAAATGCAGTTCTGAACCCAAGTACTGCAGTGCGGCGCCGCGGCCATTGCTGATATCGTCATTTTCAAAACCGCCCTGTGGGCTCGGTATCAGGAAATTTTGCAGTTGCTTGCTGTTGTACGTGTTGTTGAGCTGGTTAAAGCCGGGGTATGGCTTCGGGTCCCCGTTGACAACGATGTATGGAAAATCGGCGACCCACTGATTTTTGTCCTGCAGGACTCGATACCAAAACATGATCGAGCCATTGTCCAGATCGTGCTTCAATGTGCCGGTCAGTTGCCCGCCGATGTCGGACGGATACTGCGGATCACGTACACCATCGGAATTGCGGTAAAAGCCACCGACGCTTCCGTACCATCCGTCGATGATCTTGCCGCTAATGAATGCATCGACACGTTCCGATCCCTCAGATCCGTACGTGAGGCCAACCGACCCTTCGGTTTTGTCCGAGCCGGTCCGCAAAATAAAATTCGCCGTCGCACCCGGCTGCCCTGGGCCGAAAATTGCACTGGTTCCACCCTGGACGATTTCAACACGCTCGATGGTGTCGTCCAAGCGGAGCAGAGAGCTGTTATCCATAAAAGACAAGAATGGAGCACCGTAGAGAGGCGAACCCTGGATCATGGTCGTAAAATACGGGGAATCGCCGCCGCCGTTGGGGAAGCCGGCCACGTCAATATTGACGCCGGTTTGTCCGCCGGATGCTTCCGGCCATATGCCAGGCGAATTTTTATAAATTTCGGCCACACTCTGGGGGTTCGCGTTTTGAATTGCTTCGAGATTCATCGATACGATGTTGAAGCTTGCGTCCAGCTTCCTGACACCTTGGGCGGAAGCAGTGACGACGATTTCGTCGAGCGAGTTGGCAGGGGTTGCGGCGGCTGTCTGTTCGTCGGCTGCGTAGGCGCCGCCGGCACAGTAAAGGATTCCGGCCACCGCGGCGGCAACGGAATTAAGCACCGCGCCCCGGCCCATCGGCCGCAGCGTCGCCTCGCGTGTTTGCGCCAAGCGCACGCGGCGCGCTCTATCGGTTTTCTGTCTCATGAAACAATCTCCCTTGATACGTTAATAAGTCGCAACCAGCATCCAAAAATCTGAACACAGGCCGTCAAATGATTGATGTTGTAAAAATGCAAAGCGTCTCAGCGTATGACAGAACCCCCGGAGTAGATTATTTCAGCCCGTAAATGTGTCACGGATACTTTGAGATGTTGAAACTTTGGCGTCGATTTAGATGCCAAGACGTCGGAAAGCGAGGTAACTGCCGGCCGCAGGCTCATGGCAGCACGGCATCCAATCAAAGTTAACCAGCCAGTTGCGCAGCGACCAGCTTGAAAGCTCTGTAAATACTGCAATTACTACTCCCCTGTCCTCTGTACCTCTGCAGTTATTACAACCACAGACGCTAAGGCCATCGAGCAAACCTCGACCCACGGAGTTGGCTGCTGGAGCAGTCTTCTTTCGCCGGTGGGTTGGCTTCAGAACCACGTTCGCCGAAGACCACGCCTTGCTTCAATGTAATTGTTATTCTGTTCAATGGCAACCTTTGATGCGAATTCGCCACAGTTTTGGACGACGAGCTTCCGGGCCTCAAGGGGCGGGGATGGCCAGATAGACCGTACTCCACAGTTGGGCGGCATTGGATTCATCGGCATCCCCGGCGCTGGCGCCGAAGGGTGCCACGCCGTAGCGGCCATCGGCAAAATTCCAGGACCAGAGTTCGGAGTTGCGCATGCTGTGCGCCGCGCGGATGGCGTTCCAGAGTCGCGTCTCGGCCGTACGCAGCCGCGCCCGAGAAGAGGGCGCCAGATCAGGCATCCCCAGTTGTCGGCGCAATCCCGCGGCGAGAACCGCTTGCTGCCAGGACCAGATCACCGTGCCGTGATAGGCGCTGCGGGTAAGCCGTGCCTGAATGTCAGGCGTTGCGTACACTGGGTTGGCGACCACCACGCCCACCGGGGTCAGCAGCCCCGCGGGGAACGGCCGCATCAACGCCGTCACGTCTCGATCCAGCGTTGCTGGATTGGGGTTGCCAAACAACATGGCGAAGCCTTCGTCCGAGTGCAGGATGGGAATGGCCTTGGCGTCGGCGGTCAGGGACAGCGCGTGAAAGACGACCGATGCGTCGTCCACGGAACGCAGCGCGGCGTTGTCTGGTACCTTGAGGGCCGCGGCATAATTACGAATATCCTTTTGTGCAGCCGCGTTCGAAACACTCACATCGAACA
>Ga0193726_1000440_pt1 | contig 44639 bp, 42 predicted proteins | sample H2c1metaG_FD_144928 | JGI IMG/M metagenome (GOLD analysis project Ga0193726, IMG submission 144928) | Soil microbial communities from a riparian zone of the East river system, Colorado, United States - H2c1 | ecosystem: Environmental > Terrestrial > Soil > Riparian zone | place: USA: East River... | reverse complement strand
AGAGCTCGCGGCGTGACGGGCACCGACGGTGTGACGGGCACCGATGGTGTCACCGGGACTGATCTTGTAAGGGCTCGCGGCGTTACAGGGACGGACGGTGTCACGGGAACTGATCTTGTCAGGGCTCGCGGTGTCACGGGAACGGACGGTGTCACGGGAACTGATCTTGTGAGCGCACGCGGTGTAACTGGCACCGACGGTGTGACGGGCACCGATGGTGTCACCGGCACTGACCTTGCGAGGGCTCGCGGTGTCACTGGGACTGATTCTGCGAAGGCTCGGGCTATCGTGGCATCTTCCGGCCGTTGGGTGGTGCAGCAATAACTCGCCTGAGGATCTTGGCAACATCGTTGAAGATGCTTGGGGCCCGTTACGCTAGTGGTGATGTCGCCATAGATGGTTTCTCGTATTTAAACGTATCGATTGCCGATGGTAGATCGTTCTCAGACGTTGGTCTGCTGGCGGTGCGGCGTATCTCTTGCCGCACTCAGCCTCCCGCTGCGTCGCCTCGACGTTTGCAAGGCCTGTAACGCTGAGCTGCACGTATGCAAGATGTGCGTCGAGTACGACACGTCATACGCCAAGCACTGCAAGGAACCGATCGCCGAAGAAGTACGCAAGAAGGACGAGGCGAACTTTTGCGATTACTTCAAGCCCAAGGCTGGTGCTTATATCGCAAAGAACGAAGCAGAGATCTCCAAGGCGAAATCGGCATTGGACGATTTATTTAGAAAGTGACTTCTTTTTTGCCTGCTTGGGCTTTTTGGCGGTCTCCGCGATCCGCCACAGATACAGCGCCGCGACTGACCGATGCGGTTGCCATTTCTCCGAGTATTTCAAGATCTGCTTCGGTGAAGGCAGCGCTCGCTTGCGATACAGCACCTGAAATCCCTTGCGCACGCCGTAGTCGGTTACCGGCATCACGTCGGGCCGACTCAGCGCAAACATCATCAGCATGTCCACGGTCCACATTCCCACGCCGCGAGCTTCCAGCAATTGAGTGTAAATGTCGGCGTCCGACATCTGCGCGATCAGAGACGTACTCGGAATTCTTCCCGCATTCACCCTGGCGCAAATGTCTTTCATCGCTAATGCCTTGCTACGCGACAAACCCGCGCTGCGCAATTCTGCTTCGGTCATATCCGCCAAGCGTTTCGGACATGGGACTCCATCCGCAAACAGGCCCACGACTCTGGCCCAAATGGCCCGCGCCGCGGCTCCGGCAAGCTGTTGGTGGGCAATGCTTTCCAGCAGAGCAACATAGGGCTCACGAACCGGAGGCGTAGGTAATTCAAGCATGCCAATGCGATCGATCCACTCTACAAATCGTGGATCTGACTTGCGAAGGTGGCAGATAGCCGGCGTCGTCATACGGGGATTTTAATGCCAAACCTTATCGGGTCGCCGCAGCAATCGATGCTTGCGCGCAACGCAATTGTTAACAACTTTAAACCTCGGCTGGCCTAAATTAGGGGATTCCCGCATATTTATCCTCCGGGTATACGCTCACATTAGGCTGAGCGTATAAGGTGATTGGACTGATATATTAGAGTGTGGCCGGAGTTCCAAAGGATGGCGACGTCTCCGGATTTTCTACGTCTCGCGTCTAATGCGGCGCGGACGTTGGCCGGCACGGCCCTGGACAGCCTGCGAGATGCAGTGCTCGTGGTCGATGCCCGTCAAAAGCATTTACCCGTGGTGCTCGCGAATGCGGCGGCGCGCCAATGCCTATTCGAGCCCGATCCTGCGGCTCTCCTCGAAGCGCCGCTCGCTCGTTATATAGATGCGGATTCCGCGATCCAGATCGTCCCCATTCTTGCGTCTTTTTCTGATGTTAAAACGAACTTGAAGCGCGTCATGGCGTGGCATTTCGCTGGGGGCGAGCAGTCTGCGCTGACAGAACTGAAACCGCTGGTGTCCGCGCCCGGGCAGCGCCTGGTGATGCTGACATTCACGCCGCCGACGCCGCAACCGGATCTCGAGACGGCCATCGATCAGCTGCCGTATGACGTGCTCATCCTCGACACGGATCTTAAGGTCACGTACGCCAACGCGGGGGCGGTACGCTCAGCCGGCCACATCCCCGGCGGCGCAGTGGGCTGCTCTGCCCTGATGCTGACGCCCACGCTGCTGCTCAAGCCTGAAGTGTTTGTGCGCGCCCTCCAAGGCCATTCCTACCATGATGAATCGCTCGCGTTGGAAGAGCCAGGCCGACCCGCGCGTCGCTTCGAGATCGATGTACAGCCGCTGAAAGGTGGGCATGAAATCGTCGGTTTGGCGATCCTGTCTCTTGAGGTCACTGAACGGCGTACGAATAATCGCGCGCAAGGTACTGGAGAACGGCGCCTGCTGGCGCTCACGGAGCATGCACAGGACATCATTACGATCGCGGCCGTGGATGGCCGCGTGAAATATGTCAGCGCCGGACTGCAGAATTCGCTCGGCTATACCTCCGAGGAACGCGAGTCGCATTTTGTGTTCGAACTCGCGCATCCGGATGATCGTGAGGATTTGCTCGCCAAGTACCGGCAATTGGTTGCCGGCGAGATCAAAGCATTCTCGCGCGAGTTTCGGACTCGTCACAAGGACGGTTCCTACCGCTGGTTGGAGTCACGCTGCGTTGCGGCGCTCGCCAATCCGCTGATCGACGGTGTCGTAATCAATTCGCGCGATATCACCGAGCGCAAACAGGCGGAATTTCGCCTTGCACAACGCGAGGAAGTATTTCGCCTCGCCGCCGATGCGGTCGACGGCATCATTTTTGAGTGGGACCTTGTCAAGGGAGTCGTGCATCGCTCTCGGGGCGTCCAGGAAGTGTTGGGGATTATTCCGGAGGAGATGGAATCTTCCGCGGATGCCTGGTTGGAACGGATCCATCCCCGCGATTTTAATGCCGCTAAAAGAGCCATGAGCGCGGCGCTCCTCAATGGCCGCGGCTGGGCCACGACATATCGAATTCGCGATGCAAAAGGCCGCTATAAATCCATCTTGGATCGGTCGTTGATCCAGCGCAACGGCGCAGGCGATCCGGTCCGGGTCATCGGCTGCTGCGTGGATGTCTCGGAAATCAAGCGATTGACCGACATTCTCGAGGAAACCCAGCGCATTGCCAAAATCGGGGGCTGGGAGTACAGCTACGCGACTCAGGAACTCACTTGGACCGACGAGATGTATCGCATCTTCGGCGTCAGGCGCGGGGAATTCGAGTTGACGTGGGAATCCATGCTCGCGCTGTGCGTGCCTGAATCTAGAGAACAGTTTCGCGAAGCGTGCCAAAAGGCCGAGGCGGGCGCCGGGCACATCGATCTCGAACTTGAAATCAACACGCCCAAGAATCAACGCATCTGGGTCAGAGTGATCGGACACCTGGAGATGTTGGGTGGTCGTCCGTTTCGCGCCTATGGCTCCGTACAAAACATTCAAGCCATAAAGCTCGCACAAATTGCGCTCGAGAACAGCACCGGATGGCTGAAGCTCTCGATGACGATGGCGAACATGCATGCCTGGCGCTGGGACCGGGCGCAAAACTCGTTCGAATTCGCAAATCTGGAAAACCCGCAAATTCACCTTCCCACCGTCTTCCCGGATATGCAGACGATGCTGGCGCGGGTACATCCAAAGGATCAAAGCGCCGTCAAACGCGCGATCGACAGCGCCTTCGCGGGCGAAGTTGAGGTCCGACAAGAATTTGAACTGCTCGGCAACGATGGCCGCTATCGCTCCTACGCCACGACGGCCAGGCCGCTCTTTGACGGCGCCGCTCCTCGTGGCCTGGTGGGCGTCGTCCAGGATGTCACAGCGCGGCGGGATTCGGAACGGCGCTTGCGACGTTCGGAAGGCTTGTTGCGGGTGACGACGAGCAATACCGCGGACACGCTGTTTCTGCTCGATACCGCCTTTCGGGTCCGCTTCGTCAATAATTCCGTCGGCGGATTGACGCCTGAACAAATTATAGGCCGTGAGATCAATACCCTGCTCCCGCAAGCGGCCCGCGCCGCTGTACTGCAAAAGCTCGGACAAATATTGGAATCCGGGGAAACCACCACTTTCGAATTTGAATCCTTCGAGAGTGGGCTCGCGCAGTATTTTGAAAATCGCGCGGTGCTGGTGCGCGACGACGGCATCGCCAGCGGCATTTCCATTTCGATGCGTGACATCACCGAACGCAAGCGCCTGGAGCAGGAGATTCTCGATGTGTCCGGCCGGGAGCGCCAGAGTATCGGCCGTGATTTGCACGATGGCCTGGGTCAAGAACTCACGGGCGTCGCACTCATGTTGCGAGGTTTGTCGAGTCGCATTCAACAGCGCTGCCCGGATGTGGTGGAGCACGTGAACGAAATCGTCGGGCACTTAAACCAATCCATCGAGACCGCGCGCTCCTTGGCGCGCGGACTTTTGCCGGTGCGAACCGAGACCGGTGGCTTGTGCGCGGCGCTGCGTGCGCTCGCCGCACGCAGCCGCGATCTCTACGGGCTGGAAGTGACGTTTCAATCAGAGGTATGTCCCGAGTTTGTCTTCACCGAAACCGACGCGAGTCACCTCTATCGCATCACGCAGGAGGCACTGACCAATGCTTCGCGGCATGGGCACGCGAGCTTGGTGGACATATCGCTGATCGCCAAGGAAGACGGCTTTGCGCTGCGCATCACCGACAATGGCGTCGGATTCGTGCGCGCCGCACCCTCCGCTCCTGGGATGGGCCTAAAAATCATGAAATACCGCGCCGACATGATTGGCGCCAAGTTTGAGATCGCAGCAAACAAGCCGCGCGGCGCGGTGGTTGCCGTAATTGGGTAGCGAGCTGTGAAGCTTAAGATACAATGTGACCACGCCATTTCAGGAGTACGCAAACATGGCCGCCAGCAGTACATGGGTTCGATCGTCAATGTCTCCCACGGGCGCTAACACCGGTAAGCGCCGGGTCAGACGCGTATTGATCGTCGACGATCACCCGATAGTGCGCCAAGGATTGCGGCGCATCATGGAGAACGAAGAGGACCTGCTCGTGTGCGGCGAAGCGGAAACGGCGCGCGATGCGCGCACCGCGATCAAAGAGCTCAACCCCGACGTGATGATCGCCGATATCAGTTTGAAGCAAAGCGACGGCATTGAGCTGGTGCGTGATGTGCGCGCGCACCATCCGCAATTGCCGATATTGGTGCTGTCCATGCACGATGAAACCATCTATGCCGAACGCATGTTGTCCGCCGGCGCCAATGGCTACATCATGAAGCAGGCTGCCAGTGAGCAGTTTCTTGTCTCGTTGCGCCGGGTCCTGGACGGAGGCATTTATGTCTCCGAAGCGGTCGGCAACAACATGATTCAGAAGTTCGCGGCCGGCGGGTCGTATATCTCCGCGAATCCGATTGATCGCTTGAGCAATCGGGAACTCCAGATCCTGCATATGATTGGCAAGGGCATGAGCACGCGCGAGACCGCAGAGTCCTTGAACTTGAGCATCAAGACGGTCGAATCGCATCGTCAGCGCATCAAGCGCAAGCTCAATCTCAATACCGGCACGCAGCTGGTGCAGTACGCGGTGAACTGGTTTACCGGCCGCGAGGGCAGCGGTAGCACGCCGGCATCGAAAGAGAGTCCGAGCGCCTAAGGAGTTTTAACAGCGGCGGACCGCGTCGCCGTTACATCGCGCACGCATCCGGCAAAATGCGTGGGGTGAGCGGCGTCGTTGCGTTGTGCTGAACCACGCATGTGCCACCACTCGAGCTGACCCTTTGCGAGCTGCACCGGAAATTCGGCCTCCAACGGAGTTTGCGCTTCGAGATGCGAACGCAGCTTGAGCAACAGCGCATCCCAAGTTTCGGATGACATGAGGGGGCGCAAGTCGCTAAAGGCGGGGCGCCGCGAGGTTTCGCTCCATTGCAGGCGCGCGCAGAACCAGTCGCTGAACCACGCGGAGCCATCCGCAAGGTCCAATTCCCAAAATCCATCGCCGCTGGCCTGCATGGCGCGCGCGCCGGGCACGGGTGACTTACGGCTATAGGGACGCGAATCGCACATTCCCTACTATCGGTCGGCTATGCTGCGCCCTGAAGCGCGAACCGGCGTCAAAGTCGCGAAATTGGCCTGTTTTCCTCTCTCAATGAGCGCCAGTGCCGAGATTTGCAACAAGGTTGTCACACATGATTAAGTCATGAAGACTTGCGCCGATATTGTAAAAAGTACGAGAAGCTCAAGGCATGCGGGGTTCAAGAACAGTGTCTGAGACGGAATCTGTGACGCCGATCACAGTCGAGACATCGCCTGCGATCTTGTTGGCCGAGGATGATCCGGTCACGCGCATGCTCATGACTCGCTTTCTCAAGAACGCGGGTTACGAGGTCGACGCCGTGGCGAACGGCTCCGAGGCGCTCGACAGGATGACCCGGCGCTACTACCCCATGCTGGTCACCGATTGGGAAATGCCGGAAATGGACGGCATCGCCTTGTGCAAGGCGGTGCGCAACATGCAGCTCGACGGCTACGTCTACGCACTGCTCCTGACCGCGCGCGATGCCAAGGAACACATCATTACCGGGCTCGAAGCCGGCGCCGACGACTACCTGATCAAACCCGTGCACGAAGCCGAGCTCATCGCGCGCCTGAATGCCGGACGCCGAATTCTGACGCTCGAACACTCCTTGCGCGTGGCCAATCAACGCAACCGCATCCTCTCGATCACCGACGCCCTGACCGGTGCCTTCAATCGACGCTACCTGATGGAGCAGTTGCCGCGCGAGTTCGAGCGGTGCCGCCGCTACGCCTTTCCCTTGTCGGTGCTCATGTGCGATCTCGATCACTTCAAGCAGGTCAACGACCAGCGCGGGCACGCGGCGGGCGACGATGTGTTGCAGCAATTTGCCAGCCGCGCGCAGAAATTCATTCGCTCCAACAGCGATTGGATTGCGCGCTATGGCGGCGAGGAATTTCTGATCGTGCTGCCGGAAACCGCGCACGAGGGCGCAGTTCTCGTCGCCGAGAAGATCCGCCAACTCGTCGCCTCATCTCCGTTTGCGACCCGCGCCGGTGACACCGCCGTGACGGCCAGCTTCGGAATCGCCTCGACCGGCCCCAGCGGGCCGGATCTTGCGCTCAAGGTGGAAACGTTGATTCGCGCGGCCGACGAAAGCTTGTACAAGAGCAAACTGGCGGGACGGAATTGTTCGAGCGGCCAAGAGCTCAACATGCCCCTGCCGCTTGTAGCGCTCGGCTAGCTAAGGATCAGCCGACCTGGCGTAATTCGGCGTTGACGGCCGCGAGCTTTTCCGAAAGTTCGGTCACCAAGCCGCCGATCGCCGGCAGGGCGTTTTCGCGCACCGCATTCTCGAGGCTGGAGGCCGCCTGACTCAGTTCCCGCGCATGAATGTTGGCGCTCGCGCCTTTTAGCGAGTGCGCCCGTTTGCGCACGGTATCGAAGTCGCTGGCTTTGAGTGCCGCGATAATCTCCGCCAAACATTGATCGCCGCTGCTGACGAAGGTCTCCGCGAGTTCGCGTTCGAATTGCGCATCGCCACCCGTGAGTGCCTTGAGGGCGCCGCGATCGATCGCGGGTGCGGTTGCCGGCGCCTTTAAGAAGCGGCTCAAGGCCTCGATCACTTGAGCAGGCTCGATTGGCTTCCCGAGATGCGCATCCATGCCTGCGGCGAGACATTTTTCTCGATCTTCGCTCATGACATTCGCGGTGAGCGCAATGATCGGCAGCCGCTTGGCGCCGCTGCTTAGTTCCAGCTCGCGAATTCGCCGCGTCGCGGTGAAGCCGTCCATCACGGGCATCTGACAGTCCATCAACACTGCATCAAAGTTCGCCTCGGCAATGCGCTCCAAGGCTTCGGCGCCGTTGTTCGCAATGGTCACCTCCGCGGCCAGATTCTGCAGAATTCGCTGCGCCACGCGCTGATTGACCGGATTGTCTTCGACAAGAAGAATTTTATTGCCTCGAAACCTTGGCAGAGCCTGCTGCGAGGTTTTGATGCTCGGCGCGTGCGGCGTCTTGCCGGTCAAGACCTGATCCACCAAGTTTGCAAGGAGCACGGCGCGAATGGGCTTTAAGCCGATGGCGTCGGGATGGTATTCGCGTTCCGCCGTGTCATGTTCTGCGCCAAAAAGAGACATTAAAATGAAGGGCAGGTGAGCATGACGCGCGTCGGTGCGCAGCACCTTCAAAAGATCTAGGCCGCCGCGCATCGGCATCAGTTCATCAGCCAACACCAAATCGAAGGATTCCCGCGCCAATCGTTCCAAGGCCTCATCCACGCCGCCGACCGCGATGGTGGCGTATTGATAGAGGCCCAGCTTCGAGACCAGGCTGTCGCGCGCGGCAGGGATATCGTCCACGATCAGGATCTTTCGACCCAAGCCGAGCGCCTGACGCGTCGGCTGTTCCTGCACGACGTCGACTTCGATACGCACCCAAAAGGTCGAGCCCTTGCCCACTTCGCTGCGCACCCCGACTTCGCCGCCCATGAGCTCCGCCAATCGCTTCACGATCGATAATCCCAAACCCGTGCCGCCGTAGTGGCGCGTGGTCGAGGAGTCAACCTGTGAGAATGACTTGAACAACCGGTCGATGCGATCTGCCGGAATGCCAATGCCCGTATCGGTCACTTCGATTGTCAAGGATGCCCGCTCGTTCGCCGCGGCGCGATTGGCAACCCGAATGCTAATGTGACCTTCATGCGTGAATTTGACCGCATTGCCCAACAGATTCAGCACGACTTGGCGCAAGCGCACCGGATCGGCACGCACCAGCACGGGCACTTCCGTTTCGAGGGTAACGATGAGTTCGATGCCTTTGGCGGCGGTTTGCAGGGCCGTCGCCGCGACCGTCTCGTAAATCATGTGGACGAGATCGAACTCGACATTTTCAAGCTCGAGGCGGTCGGCTTCGATTTTCGACAGGTCCAGCACGCCGTTAATTAAGGAGAGCAAGGCCTTGGCGCTGCCGCGGATGATGTCCAGGTATTCGCGCTGCGTACTATCGAGGGAAGTTTCCGCCAGGATTTGCGACATGCCGAGAACGCCGTTCATGGGCGTGCGGATTTCGTGGCTCAAGTTCGCCAGAAAGCTGCTCTTCGCCCGATTGGCGGCTTCCGCGGTGAGTTTGGCGTCGAGCGAAGCCTGTTCGGCGAGTTTGCGGTCGGTGACAAGTTGCATCGCGCCGGCCAAACGCAAGGGTGTCCCATCTGCGGCGCGTTCGGCTTGGCCGCGCGCCCGCATCCATTCGTAATGCCCGGCCTTGTGCCGCACACGAAATTCTAAGTCGTAAACGGCGCGGTGCTCGAGGTGATTGTCGAGCGCCAGCGCCACGCGTTCCCGGTCTTCGGGGTGAATCAAGGTCGCGAATTGCTCATGCGAGGAACCCAGTTCCTCGACGCTGTAGCCCAACAGTTCGCCGAAGCGCAGCCCGTACCAGGAGACGTTGGTCAACAGATCGATTTCCCACAGGCCGTCCTGTGTGCCGCGCAGAGCCCGTTCCAAACGGATTTCCACCGAGCCCAACGCCGCCTTGGTGCGCTTCAAGTCGCTGATGTCAATCAGAGCGCCGGTAATGCGCTCGACTTCTCCCGAAGGTGCGCGCACGACCTTGGCCTTCTCGCCGAGCCAGCGTTCCACGCCGCTGTCGAGCAGCACGCGGTATTCGCAGCGATAGTAAGGGGTCGCGGGCGTGGTCTCCAATGGCGCACTGCGCACGCGTGCGAAGTCATCCGGATGTACGCGCGACAAGGTCCGATTCAGATCCTCGAGCGAGATGGCGGGCGGGATACCCAACAGCTCGCGGAAGTTGTCAGAGCAGATCCGGGTGTTGCGGCGAAAATCGAAATCGAAGGTGGCGACGCCGGCCGCGGTCTGCGCGATGTTCAGCGATTCGGTAGCACAGTGAAGTTTGTCTTCCAACTCCTTGCGTTCGGTGATGTCGGTGATGGTGCCGATGGCGCGTGAATTGTAGCTCTCGCCTCCGAGCAGTACCTGGCCGCGGCCGGCGAGCCAGCGAACCTCGCCGCTTGCTGTCAGCGTGCGGTATTCAGTTTCATAGCCGCTGCCGGTGGCGACCGCATCGCTCAAGGCCTGCACGACACCCTCGAGATCCTCCGGATGGATGGAGGCAAGCCACTCCTCACGCCGCAAGGACATGTCGCGACATTCCAGGCCGATGAGTTCGAAAAACAAGGAAGTGCCCTTGATGATTCCCGTCACCAGATTCAGTTCGAACACGCCAAAACCGCCCGCGGATTGCGCGAATTCCAAAAACTCGGCCGAGCGGCGCGCCGGCGAGTCCGCCTCCCTCGCGGCGAGGTGCGAGCCCTCGGGCACGACTTCGCTTGCCGGAATCGAAGGCTCCTGCTTGTCGGTGCGGCGTCGCAATTTGTTGAGTAGTTTGTTTTGAGTCGACCAGCTTCGCATGCGGTTTCCGTACCCAGGTGGGCGCTTCACCCGTCATCTTACGGGTATCGGCGGGTAGGGTCAGCGCTTGAGCTATGATCAACCTCTCAATCCCGAGTGAAAGGCATGCGAAACCTGAAGTTATGGGGCGTTTTGGCGGGGGGAATCGTTGCGCTGCTCGGCGCAGTGCTCCTCGGTGTGTGGCTGCTCGTGAATCCCAACACCTACAAGGCCAAGATCGCCGCGGCCGTTCAACAGTCCACCGGCCGAGAACTGAAGCTTCAAGGCGACATCAAGCTCTCGGTGATCCCCTGGGTGGCGCTGGAGTTAGGTCCGGCGAGTCTGGGCAATCCCGCAGGCTTCGGCGATGAACCCTTCCTGTCTTTCACCCATGCAAGCGTGCGCGTAAGGCTGCTGCCGCTGCTGCGGCAACGCCTTGAGGTCGCCCGCGTAGAGGTTGAGGGACTGGATTTGCGCCTGCGCAAGAATGCGGCAGGCCGAGGCAATTGGCAGGGCGCTGAAACTGGGCAGCCGCTGGCAAAATCAGACGAGGAACACGCTGGTGCAGCATTGGGTTTGGAGTCGTTCGCGAATATCCGGATCGAAAACGGACGTCTGGCCTATGAAGGCATCACCGTCGAGAAGGTCAATCTGGAAACGGGGTCGCTTGCCGCGGATCGCCACATCCCGGTCAACCTGACATTCGAGGCCAATCGCGCCCCCGCGGCCGAGCAGCTGTCGCTGAATGCCAAGTTCGACTTGAGCCAAGATGCAGCGCAGAAGCCGCTGCGATTCAGCGCCGTCCATTTGAGCGGCACGCTCAACCGTGCGGGCGATGGCCGGCCGGCACATTGGGACCTATCGGCGCCAGAAGTTAACGTCAATGTGACCGAGCAGACCTTCGCTGCGCAGGCATTCGACCTAAGTTATTCGGGCGCGCACCTTACGGGCAGCGCGCGGGCGACAAAAATCATCGACGATTTGAGCGTCACCGGCTCGCTGACCTTGGCGCCCTTAGTCCTGCGGGAGATCGAACCCAGGCTGGGATTCTCTCTACCTAAGACGCGTGACCCGAAGGCGCTGTCGCAGCTTTCCGCGACCACCGATTTCGCCTACGACTCGAACGCGCTGGCGCTAACGCACTTGCAGCTGCATTTGGACGACACGCAAATTCAAGGAAATCTAAAATTACTCGCCGGCGACACCCAGGCCCTGCAATTCAATCTGGCCGTCGATCAAATCAATCTGGATCGCTATCGGCCGCCCGAAGTCGCGCCGCAATCTGCCTCGCCCGGCCCAGCGGCCCAACCCCGGAATTTCAACGCGATGGGCACGCTCACCATCAAGGCCGCGCAGTTTGCTCGCCTGGATCTGTCCGACGTCCGTGTCACCGTCGCTGACAAGGACAAGGTGATGCATCTTTCTCCCATCGAGGCAGAAGTTGACGGAGGCCGCTCATCCGGCGACATCACTTTGGACAGCCGGGGTGCATCGCCCACGATGAGTGTCGATGAGCAACTGACGGGGATCGACATGGCGCGATTGTTGGCGAACACCGCGGGGAAAGGGCGCCTGTCCGGAAAAGCCACACTCAATTTGAAAGCCACCGCGCGGGGTGCCGGGGTCGATGCCATGCTCAAGACGCTAACCGGACATCTGGATGTAAATCTTGCGGATGGTGCGCTGGAGGGCATTGATGTGGGGTATGAACTCAGTCTTGCCCAAGCCTTGATCGATAAATCAACCGCGCCCGCACGTGCCAGCACGGGCCGTACGCCGTTTCAGGCGTTCAAGCTGTCCTCGCAAATCACCAACGGCGTCGCAGAAACGCACGATCTGACCATCGCTTCGCAGGCGATCAAAGTGGCGGGGCAGGGGAGCGCGAATCTGGCGACCAAGGGCATTGATTTTAAGCTGCTGGCCAGCGTCGTGACTGAACCGACCAGGAATACCGATATCCCGCTTAAAGTCACCGGCACATATGCGAATCCCACTGTCAGGCCGGATATCGAGGGACTCGCGAAGGATCAACTGAAACAAAAACTTCAGGACGTACTGAAAAAGAATGGCTTGCAGGGACTGTTCACAAAATGAGTTTCGGAAGTGAATCGTTCGCGCAGCGGCTGCTTCAGTGGTTCACCGTTCATGGTCGGCACGCGCTGCCGTGGCAAATCAATCCAACGCCGTATCGCGTGTGGGTCTCCGAGGTGATGCTGCAGCAGACGCAGGTGGCGACAGTGATCCCGTACTACGCGCGTTTCATGGCACGATTTCCGGATATCGCCACGCTGGCAGCCGCGCCACTCGATGAGGTGCTGCACCTGTGGACGGGTCTGGGTTATTACGCCCGTGCGCGCAATCTGCAGGCTTGCGCGAAAGTGTTGGCCGCCCAACACGGCGGGATTTTCCCAATTCAATTGGAAGAAATCATGACGCTGCCCGGCATCGGCCGTTCTACGGCGGGCGCCATTCTGGCGCTGTCGCGCGGAATACGTCATTCCATTCTCGACGGCAACGCCAAGCGCGTGTTGGCGCGCGTATTTGGGGTTGCGGGAGACCCCAACTCCAAGAGTGTTCTTGAGGCTTTGTGGAAACAGGCTGATGCCTGCACACCCGATCACGATGTCGCTGCATACACCCAGGGCATCATGGATCTTGGCGCCACGTTGTGCACTCGCGCCCGACCGGCCTGCACAGTCTGTCCGATGAATTCGGGTTGCGTCGCCGCGCTTGAAGGGCGCCAGATGGAATTGCCGGCCCGAAAAATGAAGCGACATCGCCCAGCGCGCGAGGCGACGTTGTTGATCGCACAAAGCGGCAGCAACGGTTCCACCGCGGTGTTGATGGAACGGCGGCCCATGTCGGGTCTCTGGGGCGGCCTCTGGTCCCCGCCGCAATTTGAGAGCGAGGCTGACGCATTGGCGTGGTGCGCCCGAGAATTCGGGGACGTAAACCAATCGCAGGCGCTAGCGCCAATCGACCACGCATTTACGCACTTTGATTTGCGGTTGAAGCCACTATTGGTGCGAGGCAGGCAGACGCTCCAGGTTCTCGACGGTGACGATCGTCTTTGGTATCAACTCCATGCGCCGCCTCGGGTCGGCTTGCCTCGGCCCATACTGCAATTGCTTGAACGTCTGCGCACGACGGGAACCGGCATAGGTTAAGATTCGTTTCATGGCACGCAAGATTCAATGTTCGTTTTTAAAGCGCGAGGCGGAAGGGCTCGACTATCTGCCGTACCCCGGTGAGCTTGGAAAAAGAATCTATAACAACATTTCCAAGGAAGCTTGGGCGCAATGGGTTGCGCATCAAACGATGCTGATCAACGAGAACCGACTGACGCCGATAGAACCGAAGGCGCGCGCCTTCTTGGTTGCAGAAATGGAGAAATTTCTGTTTGGGAGCGGCTCGGAAAAGCCGAAGGACTTCGTGCCGAAGTAGCGGAAATTAGTTCGCTATGCGTCCAGCCGCGTTCAATATTCCGACGCGTACGAAAGTGGTTCTGCGGAATCTTTGACGGTCTCAATTGGCCGTCACGTTGTGTCCTGACGGCAGCGGCGCGTGGTTACGGTTTGGGCCAAGTGCGCATATAATATGGGCACCTGCCTCTGGAGTCCTATGAATACCGCCGGCCTCGATCGAGCCTTGGCATTTGAATCCGGCGGGGAATCCCTCCCCGCGCTCACCGCCAAGGGTTCCCAGAAAAACAGCGCGTCGGAAATTATTATAGGGTTGATCTTTTAGAACGGCATAATCACATTTTGCAGAAAGCTCGGGAATTAAAATGGGAATAAATCCAATCGCGGAATCGCCATTGCGTCAACCCGCCTATACCGGAATCCTGCCGTATCAAGCAATTCGGGAAATGGTTTTCTCGGGGGAAATAAAAGTCTCCGAGATATTTAAAACAATCGAAGATGATCAGATACAGCCGGCGAGCATCGACCTTAGACTAGGAGAGTTTGCGTATCCGGTAGACACCAGCTTTCTGCCAGGTCGTGGGGTACGCGTTCTGGATAAAATGAGGGAGCTGGATGCTGATTTCGAGAAGTTTCGAATCAGCCTTAGAAATGGAGCCGTTCTCGAAAAGGGCCGTGTCTATGTTGTACCGCTGCTGGAAACGATCAAGCTGAAAAGCGAAGTAGGGGCGTTCGCTAACCCCAAGAGTTCGACGGGGAGGCTTGATATCCTGACTCGGTTAATTGCCGACCAGGCGGTTACATTTGATCAAGTAGAGGACGGGTATGAGGGGCAGCTTTACATCGAAATTGCCCCGCGAAGCTTCAGCGTCGTCGTCAGAACCGGGACGCGACTGAATCAGCTGCGATTTCGGCGAACGCGAGGACTCGCTCCTAAACCGATCACTTCCGCTGACTGGAAGCAGCTTTTAGACGAGGGACGTGTCGTTGCTAGCGGCGACATCGCAGAGAAGTCGAAGCTCGTCGACAAGCCTGGTGTTTTACCCTTCACCATCGATCTTATGGGAGATGGGCAGAACTCGCTCATCGGATGGCGGGCAAAGAAAAATACCAAGCGCATCGATCTAGACAGGCGAGACTATGATCCGCTGGATTTCTGGGAACCGATGCGCTTCCACAAGGAGGCATCGCTAATATTAGTGCCAGATGAGTTCTACATTTTGATGACAAAGGAAGCGATCGCCGTGCCTCCCTACTATGCTGCCGAAATGCTTCCCTACGACACGCGAGCTGGCGAATTTCGAGTTCATTACGCAGGGTTTTTTGACCCTGGTTTTGGAACATCTGCCAATGGCAAGGCAGGCAGCAGTCGCGGGGTTCTCGAAGTGCGATCTCATGAGGTGCCATTTCTCCTTGAACACGGACAAACAGTGGGATGGCTTCATTACGAGCGCATGGCGGATGCGCCATCGATACTCTATGGCCAGGATCTGAAATCTAGCTATCAAGGCCAAAACCTAAAATTGGCCAAACAGTTCAGAACTTAGAGCGGGCGGTTCTGGCAACTGCGGACGGACCGTATTCTCGAACTCGCACCCGACCTCGTGTTCCTCGACGTGCAAATGCCCGGCATGGACGGCTTCGAGGTACTGCGCACGCTACCCACGCAAAATTTGCCTGCCGTGATTTTTGTTACCGCCCATGACCAATATGCGCTGCGGGCCTTCAGCATTCATGCGCTGGATTATCTGCTGAAGCCGATAGAGGATTCACATTTTGCCTAGGTCTTGAGGTAAAGCCACGCTGACTCGTCGAGAAGCCATTTTGATCTCGGGAAACGAGGCAATTCATTGATTCGATGATCCAGCGATCACCCGCCGCGCGCCCCACCGACGCTTACTCCGAGTGGCTCAAACTGCTGCAAACTCAAGAAACTGCATGATACCCATTCCTTCGGGTTGTGTGCCTTAGGCCTCCGCCAGAAATTTGGCGAGGGGTCCCCAATAGTGCGAATGCCACCCGTGGGCGAGTACAGCGCCCTCGTCGTTCGGAAAGCCGCGATGCTCGAAGGTGAGTTTCGTTTTGTCGCCTTCTGCAGTTAGATAAAAGGTAGCGATCGAAAAGTCTCCTGGTTTCCAGCTTGCCGCGCGCCAGGCTTGCACCAACCGCACGTTAGGCAGCATTTCGAGATGCCGTCCGGTGACGTAGCCGCCGAACAGAGTGAAGGGACCACCGACATCGGTGCCAATCGCTGTGGGTTTTGCCCCTGTTGCATTGAGGAGGACCGCGCCGTCGCTCAAACGGGTAATCATGTCGAAGTCCTTGGTGCTGGTCAGCGCTTGATAAACCCGCTGCGGACTGGCGTCGAGCGTGACTTCTTGCCGAATCGCCGCGGCAGTATGCGAGAGACCATCGACAACCGCGGAGCTTTTGTCTTTGGGTGTTTCCGCTGAAATGGCGAGTCCGACCGGCAATGCCGCCAGCGTTAGAACCAGCGAGCGGCGGGAGATAGGAGTTGACTGCATCGTGAAGATCCCCAAGATTTGTTTGTTGATCGAGCGAGCCGGCACCGAACTTGATTGTGTTATTAAACACTATTGTTTAATATACTTTTATGCGGGAAAACGTCTGATGTCAAGCGCGAGCCGAAACAATTCTGTGGACAATCGACTGGATGCCGTATTCCATGCGCTCGGAGATCGTACCCGACGCGCCTTGCTCGCCCGGTTGGCGAAACGGCCGGCGATGATCACGGAACTCGCGCATCCGTTTGCCATGTCGTTGCCCGCTGTCTCGCGGCACATTCGTGTTCTCGAGGACGCGGGCCTGGTCACTCGAGCGGTCGACGGACGCATGCATCGCTGTTCGCTAAATCCGAAGCCCTTCAAAGCGATCGACGGCTGGCTCATCCACTACAGACAATACTGGGAAGAAAACCTGGCGGCACTCGCGCAATACGTCGAATCCGGTCAAGACTCGTGACGGCCGCCCTCATTGTTCGCAAGTCGATTCGAGCGAGCCCCGAGCGTATCTTCGACGCCTGGACCCAACCGGAGCATTTGAAGCTGTGGTGGGGCCCTAAGTCCGTCGAATGCATAGATGCCGAGGTGGATCTTCGCGTGGGCGGCCGCTACCGCATCGCAAACCAGTTTCCCGACGGCAAGGTCTTGTGGATTAGCGGGGAATTCGAAACCATCGAGCGCCCTCACAGGCTGGTGTATACCTGGCGCGTCGGCCCCGAAGCGGCGCCGGAGCGCGTCACCGTCACCTTCGAGGCGCGTGGCGAACAAACAGAGGTCATTGTGATGCACGAACGCATACCCACGCAGGCGATGAGTGACATGCACGAGCAGGGATGGGTGGGCTGCCTAGACGGCCTAGTCGACTACTTAGAGGGAGCGCGAGGATGAGTATCACTCGATCGTTCCCGTTGATGATGACCGCCGCGCTGGCACTGGCCGCCCCTTCCACGGTGGATGCATCCCTAGTCTGATTAACGATCGCTCTTGCCATCAATTCCTTCTCCGTCTGCGGAGGTGGTATCTCTCCTGAAAATCGTCTGACGTGCGCCGCGAGCTCCGACTGCCGCTCCCGCATCACCGACCGCCAACCAAGCACGTTGAACCTCCCTGCGGGTGGCAACCAACCTCGCCTTGCCTGGCTCGATCTGCAGTTTTTCTTTTGCCAACTCCTGCGCAACGACCTCGGCTCGCCCCTCTTCTCATCGCGCACAGATGCGAACCTGCGCTAATGTGTGGGGTGTGCGAATTTTTGAGGCGGCTGGTCCCAGACGGGATGAACCACGCATAGGCATCTCCCATCTAGCGCCAGCCAACGATCGCTCGACCTCGAAGTGTCTAGGCCAGCGTCACGGGTCACCCGGCCCACTTTTCATAGCAACAGTAAGGGCGGCGGCAACGCCTTCATGCTTGTGAGAGATTGATTTCATTGTGGGGGCGGATGGCTCCCTGTCAGGGCTTCACAAACCGATAGGCGAAGCGATCGGTCTCGCCCTTGATCGAAGGATCGAATACCTTGCTGGAGTGCGGATCATCCTTGTTTGCCAGAGCCGTGCTTTCCGCGTCTAGCACGAAGCCTGCCTTTTCCACCTCCGCGCGAACGGCCGCAGGCTCGATCCGATGCAGCGAGGCGGAATGACTCGTGCCGGTGCCAGTGGCGGCGGCGTGGTCTACGATGACGTAGGACCCACCGGGCTTCAGCCGCTCGTAGACGGCTCGATTGAAGTCGGCCGCAGTCGCGCCCTTGGCCTGCATCAGAGTGGTGTGGAGATCGTGGTAGAACAGGTGCAGCCACAGGACATCCGCTGGTTGCGTGGCCTCCGGCATCGCCACGAGGTCCGCTGAGACGGCTTCGACGTTCTCTCGGCCCGGCTCCTTCGCGAGCGTCCGCATGCGGCCGACCGGATCGTTCTTGAAGTGGGCGACTTCCGCCGGCACGAAGCTGTAGACCCGTCCTTCGGGTCCCACGATGTCGGAAAAGAGACGGGTCCAGTCGCCGTCGCCTGGGTAAACGTCGATGACGGTGGAGCCTGAATCGATTCGTGCGAACCGGATCAACTCGGATAGCTTGGATTGGTCGTACATTGGGATCTCCGTTACGGTTGGGGGTTCTACGCGCGCGGCGCGCGAGGGGTGATCTCAGAGGCTCGCGCCAGGGCTTGCGTGTCGATGTACTCCCGGATCTTCGTCACCTTGCCGTTTCGAACGGTGATGGCGAAGACCCAATGGTCCTCGAACGTCTTATTCGTGGCTTTGATTTTTCCCGTAGCGAAGCCGATGACTAAAACCCGGTCTCCCTGCGCCACGAATTCAGGGGGCCCTGGGAATGAAGTTTCCACCTTTTCCGAAGCCTTTTGAAGCACATCCGCCAATCCCGCATGCCCGCGGTGCGTGCCTGCCAGCGGCCAGTCCTCGCCCGGAATGATCCACTCGATATCTTCGGCAGACAACGCCAGCACAGCTTGCCTATCGCTGCGGCCGATTGCTGCGAAGAAATCTTTCACATTCTGGACATTCTCTTCGGTGCTCATCGAGTTTCCTCCACTGCTGTTCCGTCGGACTGCGTCGGACCCAATCAGGCAACTTCAGATCATTGAGTTCGCGGTCACGATTGATCAGTCGAACTTGACCAGGTCCTTAAAAAGCAGTTGACCCCAGCTATTTCCGCGCGCTTGCACAAGCAGTCCGCCTTCCGAAAGGCCGCCAAGTTTGATGGGCGAAAAACCGAGATTTTCCGCAAGCGCACCAATCTCATCTGCGGCAGCGTCATCGTCACTCGCCAGGAACACGACTCTCCTGCCACCATGCACGGCCGGATCTTGCTCAAGGACGGCAGCGACCAAGTGGTTGAAGCCCTTGACCAGTCTTGCGCCATTGAAGGCCTGCGCTACGAGCTTGGCAGAAGAAGGCGGTCCTCCCAGTTCCGCAGGGGGCGCGCCGTAGGCATTGGTCACATCGATGATGGTCTTTCCCTTCCAGATCGGCAGCGCCCTCGCGACATCCCGGTACGACTCAAAACGGACCGCCAAAAAAATGATGTCCGCCTTGACCGCTTCCGCCAGGGTTTTGGGATTGATCGTGGGTCCGATCGCGGCCGCAGCGGATGCATAGCTTTGCGGGTCGCGCGTGGTTGCAACGGATACTTCGATGCCCTTGCGGGCAAAGGCCTTGGCAAGAGCGTGGCCGATCTTGCCGAAGCCGATAATTGCGTAGCTCATGATGACTATCCGATCTTGAGTTCAGATTAAAGTTGAGAAGTGAGATTCCATGACTGGCGGGGCGGGAAAGCCCGTCACGGAACCGCGACGGGGTCAGACCTGCGCCATGCCTCCATCGACGGGAAGATCTATACCGGTGATGTAAGAACTTTCATCGGAGGCGAGGAACGCGACTGCTGCGGCGATTTCCTCGGGCATGCCTCTGCGGCCCATTGGGATCTGCGTGGTGAACTGTGCGACTGCTTGCTCGGCCTGTTCAGCGGTAAGGCCCGTCGTCGTCGCTAAGGCCGGAGTGTCGATTGCTCCGGGGCTCATACAATTCACGCGGATCTTGCGGTCTTTCAATTCCAAAGCCCAGCCGCGCGCGAAGTTGCGAACAGCCGCCTTACTCGCGGCGTAAGCAGTAAATCCTGGAAGCCCGAGCACGTTTGAGACCGAAGAGTTCAGGATAATCGAACCGCCGTCTTTGAAGAGGGGAAGGGCCTTCTGCACCGTAAAGAACATTCCCTTCACGTTCACGTCGAAGGTCTGGTCAAAATGGGCCTCAGTAGCTACCGCGAGCGGAGCGATTGTTCCCGCGCCCGCGTTCGCGAAGAGAATGTCGATGTGACCATGTTTCTCTTTCACGACGGCATAGAGCCGGTCCAGATCTTCCAAGCGCGACACGTCGCTCACGACCGTCGTAACGTTTGTCTTGATCGAGGCTGCGGCCTCGTTCAGCTCTTTCTCTCGTCGCCCTGTGATCACGACGTGGGCGCCTTCGTCCACGAAGCGCTTGGCTGTGGCCAAGCCAATTCCGCTGCTTCCGCCGGTGATGACTGCGACCTTACCTTCCAGTTTTTTCATGATCTTTTATCCTTCGTTCTGTGTTGTGTCTTCGTTTAAAAGTTTGAGAAGCACGGGACCGTACCGCGGTCAGAGTTGCGCTAGGCCGCCATCGACGGCGACCTCGCTGGCGGTCATGAAGCTGCTGTCCGACGACGCGAGAAAGGCAGCTGCCGCCGCGATCTCCGCCGGATCGGCCATGCGCTGGAGCGGAGTCATCGCGGCGTAGACCTTCTGGCCCTCCACGCCTAGCGCTGCCTTCGCGAGTTCGGTCGCAGTCGCCCCGGGCGACAGCACGTTGACCCGGATTCCGGTGCCCTTCAGGTCCTCCGCCCAGGTTCGCGCGAGGTTGCGCACTGCCGCCTTGCTCGAGCTGTAGGCGCTCATTCCCGGGGCGCCCGTGGTGCCGGCGCTCGATCCGGTCAGGATAATCGAACCGCCCTTGCCCATCAGCGGCAGCGCCTTCTGGACCGTGAAGATCGTACCTTTCACATTGGTGTCGAAGGTTTCGTCAATGTGCTCGGCGGTGATCTTGCCGAGCGCAAGCTGGCTTCCCGCCCCGGCATTGGCGAAGACGATGTCGAGGGTTCCGCGCTCAGCCTTCACCGCCGCGTAGAGTCGGTCGAGGTCGGCCAGATCGGAGACTGAGCCCTTCACCGCGCGGGCATTGGGCCCTAGGTAGGCCACAGCGGCGTCGAGCGCCTCCTGCCGGCGACCGAAGATGAAGACGAAGGCGCCCTCCTCGATGAAGCGCTTTGCTGCGGCGCAGCCGATGCCGGTAGCGCCGCCGGTGATCACGGCGGTCTTTCCATTCAGTCTGTTCATGTCATGCATCCTTCGCTGGAGTGTTCAATACCACCCGATCTGGGGCCTTGACTCATGAAGACAATTGACGATAAATGCATAAGTAACATCTACTCTTTAGATGGCCATGCTCGATAACGTCACGATCAATCAACTTCGGGCCTTCGTTGCCGTGTGTGACCAAGGAAGCTTTTCCGGGGCTGCACGGGAGCTGAGGCGCGCGCAGTCGGCGATCAGTCACGCGATCAAGGCACTCGAGAATGCCTTCGATGTGCAGCTGTTCGAACGCAACACGCGCAAAGCGACACTGACGCCCGCGGGCCGCAGCCTCCTACCGGATGCTCGCGCGGTGATCTCACGCACCGAGGAAATGAAGACGCGCGCGGTTTCCATTGCGAAAGCCGGGGTCCCACAAGTCTCGATTGCCGTGGATACCTATTTTCATCGCGCGCACCTGATTGAATGCCTGCGCGGCCTGCAGGCGGACTTTCCAACGGTTGCAATCAATCTGCGTATGACGACCATGCAGGGCGGCGAGCGTCTGGTTCTCGAGGGAACGTGCGCATTGGCGGTGACGATCGCGGACGTGCCGGAGCTGAGCCCGGGTACTATAGAGAGGCAGCATTTATGTGACGCGCAAATGGTGACCGTCTGTGCGCCATCGCATCCGCTGGCCGCAATCGGGGGGCCGATCCCGCGAGAGGAATTTGGCCGGCACATCCAGCTCGTCGTAACCGACAATCAGCCCGATGCGGAAAAGACCCAACAGGGGGTCGCCGGCGAACGCCAGTGGCGGGTGAATGACCTCGGCGCGAAGCACGATCTGCTTAAGGGAAGCTTGTGCTGGGGGCACATGCCGCGTCATATGGTTGCGGAAGACCTCGCGAATGCAACACTCGTCGAACTTCAACGCCGCGCATGGCACATGCGCTCCCTCACCTTCATGATCTCGCAGCGGCGCGGGTACTCGTTTTCCGAATGCGAGACACGGCTGGTCGAGTTCCTTGGCAATTCTCCGCGCTTCCCAAAGGCTGCAGCGCGTCGTATGAAGACAAAGGAAGTTTTGCCAATTAAGACTTCCGGCTTTACCGATGCACGATAATCAATACCTATCTGCGTCGGTACTTCTGGTGGCAGCTGGCAGTCGATCCCCACTGCCGCCAACCGAACCGCCCCCAGATGCTGTTGCGGATATGAAAGGAGCCGTTGATATTGCGCTTCGATCACGAGTGCGGCCAGTTTGTGCCAGGCATTCGGGACATCGGCCTTATATGGCCTAAACGTCGATTTGTTCCTCCGCGTGCGTCTTGCAACCGGCTACTTTGCGGCTGGGCGTGACGGTGAAACAAGTGACTTTAACCAACCCCGACGAGGTAACGCGTTGGACCATTCGAGTTCAAGCGCAACTTCTGCCCGATAACCGCCAATTATCATTGCGAGCGAAATCATCAGGGACTCGGAAACAGACTACTGCAACCTCGCTCCAGCGTTGACGAACTCCACGGCACGGTAAAGCGGCGCGAGCGACTCGGAGGAATGCTCGGCTTTTATCATCGTCAAGCCGCTTGAGCCGGCCTCGGCTGCGCAGCTTCATTTCTGGACATTACGCGCTCACGCTGCCGACACCGGATGAGTTTACGGCCTCGAACAAGGCCCACGTCGGCTGATGCGCTCTTTAACAATCTCGGATATTCTCAGCCCGGAGGCAAGACGCGGATTTACCGACGGGCTCAAATCATCGCTGTGCTCGAGACGCGCTTCGACGGATGTTCGGTAGCCTCCAAGACGAGATCAAAATTGCGCGCCGGGGCACAACCTGTCGGAAAAACCCGAGCCAGCTCTCCAACGGCTCCGCCAGTGACCCACTCTGGTTGGGTATAATCCGGGGAAATCAGCCGGTCCTAATACAGGAAATCCTGCAGTATGAAAACAATCGGCACTAAACTTGCACTGCAAGTCGCACTCGTCTTGATCTTGCTCGGCTCTGCTATGCTTTTGCGGGCAGAGCAAGAAGATTCCTTTTCCGAGTCGGCTATCACGGTCTGTAACAAGGGCACTGTACCGGTGGAGGTAGTGGTTGCCATCAAAAAGAGCGACTTTCCTTTCCGCGCCCCCGGGACATACTACTGGAGGATTGAGGGCACGACGGTGGTTCCCCAGGATTGCACGACCGTCCGAGATGACGAGGATCCTGCTTATGTTGCGTTTGGTTTTACCGATTCCAAGGGCGAATGGGGATCGGGCAAGATCGCCCAGGTGCCCGATCTCGGTTCGGTCCAGAGGAGCATGTTCGGTAAGGAAGAGAAAGTCTTGACGGGCGCCGCGAAACCTATGTGCGTGCGGAAAGACGCGACCTTGTACGCCAGCGACGATGAATTGTCGCTCGATTGCGCGGGTGTGAAAGTAAAAAGCGAGGACGCCAAGCACGGGCATGGAGCATTCTTTCCTCTTACTTCCGCATTGTACTTTTACCCCGACTCCCATAACTGCGGAAAACCTAGTGTAGGGGAGCTGAACTTCTGCCCGGCTTCGGTGTATGACTTGAACATTTCGCCCAGCGGCACTGATCGAGAACTGCACGCAACGCCGGGGACGGAGAGCGACGCGGCCGCCGCGAGGGATAGACGTGACACTCAAAGTCGTCCGGCCGGCGCCGTCCCGGCTTCGTTCGGCCAAGGCACCCGTAACACGATGTTTCGTGGAAGGAAGGTCGTCACCCGGAATGATGGTGGCGACCGCCGATGGTTTTACGAGGATGGATCGCCGGTCGAGCAGGCGTATCAGCTGACTGGCACGGTGGCGAGCCCCCTCTTTGACTATCGACCCAAGGCTGGGGCGACGCTTAGTCAGGTTGAGATAGCAAGGTTGGTACCGATAGTGACCGCACTGAGCCAGGAAGTGGCCAAGGGCCCGCGGGGCGGACGGCTGACCGAGCAGGGCCAATATTTGGACTTCCTCCAACACGACCTTCCGTCAATGACGTGCATCGTCCGCGAATACGCCAACGACGTCGGCACTGTACATTTCTGCGCCAATCTCCTGACACTGGATTTGGCCCGCGCTGAGGTCAAAGAAACGCTTGTCGCCATTCCCTGCCGTGCCGACGCGACGTGCGTCATATCAGCGGGAGCTCCCAGGGCCATGGATCCAACCGGGGTGGTGACGTTGTGGAATCAGCGCCTTTCTGTCTCCCTTGCCACGACTCTCAGCATCTGGACCACGGGTCGTGAAAGAGGACAGGCCATCGTCGCGTTGCTGACCGAGTACGCAAACTGGCAGGCCAAGCTCGGGGAACCGACACCAGTGACCTCGGTTCCATAGATCCGAGCGCCGTCGGGGCCGCAAGCGCGCCGTTGCCGAAATCGCTTAAAGGCCTTGCCATCGGCGGCCGCTTATTCTTTGTAGTTGATCTGATGGGCCGGCTTCGTGGCGAGGAATTCGTCCCAATCAGCAAATGATACCCAAAGGCGCTCCGCCCCCTGGGACACACTGGCGCCTGGCTTCATCCATTTGAAAAGTTCGATTAATAGCATCAAATGGCCCGTCAGCACCGTTGCTGTTCGCATCTCCCGACGAAGGGGTCAGCGCGATGATGGCTGCCGCGATGACCGCGCCTGCCACGAGACCGGCGACTATTTTGGAGTCCATGCCAAGACCAGACCTGTTCGCATTCCCGACTGCGACCGCCCCGGCATTCGGCATAGTGGGAATCGCGGAGAACATGGGGTAGAGCGCGGGATCGCGCGCTGCGACAGCTTTGGCCTTGTATTGCGCCACCTGCGCTTGAAGCATTGCAATATTTCCGCCCTGGCACGATTGGGCCCTGGTGTGCCAACTTTGAGCCTGGGCCGGATCTGCGGGAACGCCCTGCCCACTCGCATACAAATCCCCGATTGCCATCATGGCGACACAGTTGCCGCCATCAGCAGCCTTCCGATAAGAGGCCATCGCCCTTGGGTACCAAGTGACTTGATCGCCGCCCAGCTTTCCCGTGTTGTATTCAAAGCCCAGGATCAGCCATCCGCGCGGGTCGCCCGCCTCGGCGGCTATCGTCGCCCAATACGTCGCCCGCTGGCCGCTCACCGGCGTTTTTTGCGAAGCGTACGCATCGGACAGCAACGGCATCGCCGGCACATAGTTGGCATCGGCTGCCTTTTGCAGCAGTTGGAATGCCTGCGGCGCGTCAGCAGGCACGCCCAGGCCGTTGCGATAAAGGATCGCAAGTGCATAGGCTGCCCGAGCATCACCATGAACCGATGCCTGGTAATACCAGTAGGCCGCGCCGGCGTAGTCGTGCTGCGCGTTTCCGTCCGGGGCAAGGGTGCCGGATTGATAAAGCTCCGCGAGCGCGCGTTGGGCTTTCACGTCTCCCGCATCGGCTTTCAGGGTGAGGGCGCCTTTCAGCTGGTCGAGCGCGCTTGGTTTGGCGGCGAGCTTGCTCAGCACTGGCTTGATCAGCCCGGCTGGCTGGGGTCCGTAGGCGAAGCCACTCTTGCCCAGCCTCGCGAGCGCTTTGACGGCCAGTGCCTTCTCCGCCTCCAGGCCGATGTCGCTCGGGCCTATCATCAAGCGTGTGGTGCCACCGAGGAACACAAAGAGCGTCACGTAATTCGGCGCACCGGTCCAAAAGGCCGCGTCGCCCAGGCCGGGCAGGTCCGTCGGATGGTCATAGGTGCGCGTATCGACCTGTTTGTGAACTTCCTCCACGGCGTGGGCGTCGGGTGTCGCCGCGTAGCGCACTTCGAAGTTGAACGCGACTATCTTTGCCGGCTTCGGCGCACGGTTCGATTCGTAGTTGGTAAAGTTGCAACTCTGGTCAGGCGTACCGGTGATGAAATCCGCATTGTCGAGCAAAGAACGAAAGGGTGCGCCGGCCCTTGGCGGCGGGAGCGCCACCCCCAGAACCGCTTCCGCGTCGGCTTTCGTGAGCAGTTCACAGGCTGTTTTATGTTGCGCATACGCGGGCAAGCTCGAGAGCATACACAGACCAAGCACGAGAACCGAATATGTCGCAAGCGGTCGCATGGTGCGCAGGATCATAAATTCCAGCCCTCTCAATAAAAACCGTCGGTTCATGCTGCCTTGATTTGCCCTGCAGACACTGCGCAGTCGGCAGCTACCCGGGCCGCGGCTTGATGACTAGGACTTTGTGAGCTTCTTCAACAACGCCATCACGAGTCCGGCGGAGAAACCAAATGCGCACGCCAGTCCAACGGCGGAAGTCACTCCATGCGAGGCTGCATAAATCACGGCGATAAAACCGACGATCATGCCCACGATGGTGATGGCGGACTTCGGAGACGACCTGCTGCGTTGGCGGTGCTCTGCGGGAGCGCTGGTTTCGGGGCTCGCGATTTGAGGCGAGTACGATGGAGGCACCCGCGGCTCAGGACTCGGCTTGGGCTTATACGGGGCGTCTCGCTTCGCCTGCCATTGGTCGTGAAATTTTTGCCACTCGGCCGCCCGAGTTCCGTATATATGAGGATTGTCTTTGGGTTTCATGATTGCTTCGGTTGGCGGCGGAGGCCATCTGTTGTTGGTTCTCGAAACAGCACATGCAGCATCTACATGAGAAGCTTAGGGCTGTCAATCAATGGTCAAGCCACGCGCCGAGATCAGATCAGCTGCTGCGATCGTTGAATACGAGTTCGCTGAGGACTTTCTGCCCGAAGGCGGGCGCGCGCTCTGCGGGGCCATGAATCTGCGTCTCGCAACCGCAAATCGTGATCAAGCTGATCAAGCAGGCAGCGAACGTCGCCAAAGGCACGGATTGACGAGATCAGCCAAGCTGAATCGGGCTCCTTCAACGTGCTTGAGGGGCGCGCTGGAAGCCAATCATCCTGTTTTATCTATTTCGGGATGGCACGCTCAGGCTCAGTGTGCGGTTAGCTCGCTTCGCGCAATCGCTTCCAACGATCAGCGGGCCCCAGGCGGTCGGCTCCTTGGAACAGCAGCACCCACCCCGGATACTCGGGTGGAAGAGTACTGACCTCATCCAACTGCCGGAGCTCGTCTTGTGTGAGTGTGAGTTCGATCGCCGCGAGATTGTCCCGAAGCTGCTCGAGACGTTTCGCACCAATGATGACCGAGGTTACCACCGGCTTTGCCAAGAGCCACGCGAGTGAAAGCCGTGCAGCACTACATCCGTGTGCCTTCGCGATCGGAGCCATGACATCGAGGATCTTCCAGGTCCGCTCTTTGTCCACCAGAGGAAAGTCGTACTCAGTGCGACGCGAATCCACGGGCTTCTGGTTCGACCGGCTGAATTTGCCGGAAAGCAGGCCGCCGGCAAGCGGACTCCACACGAGCAGGCCTACCTTTTCGGACTCTAACAGGGGAACGATGTCGCGCTCGATATCGCGGCCGGCGATCGAGTAGTACGCTTGCAGGGTGTCGAATTTGGCGAGGTCCCCCAACTTGGAAATGCCGAGGGCTAGGGCGATCTTCCATGCCTGCCAGTTCGAGCAGCCGATGTAGCGGACCTTTCCCTGCTGCACCAACGTGCCGAGAGCGCGCAGAGTCTCCTCCAGTGGGGTCACGGCATCGTTGCCATGGATCTGGTACAGGTCAATATGGTCAGTCTGCAGACGGCGGAGACTTCCCTCCACAGCGTCCATAATGTGGCCGCGAGAAGCCCCAACGTCATTTCGCCCTGGGCCGACTCGGCTATAGACTTTCGTCGCGATCACGACCTGCTGCCGCGCGACATTTAGATTCCTCAGTGATTTTCCGAGTATCCTTTCGCTCGCACCCTCCGTGTAATTGTCCGCCGTATCAAAGAAATTGATGCCAGCGTCAATCGCCGTCTTGACCAGTTCATCGGCCCCGGTCTGGTCAACAGCACTGATGCCCTTGAAGAGCCCCCTACCGTCCCCGAATGTCATGGTTCCGAAGCAAAGCTTTGAAACCAGAAGCCCTGTATTGCCGAGTGTTGAGTATTCCAAGATGCCTCCTCAATTGCAGCCGATATTGGCTTTGGATTCAAATGCGAGGCATAGTTGTAACTGTGGACCTTACTCCACAGTCAAGGGGTACTTATGTTGATCTCTGAATTTGCTCGGGAAACAGGACTCCCCCGGGACACGGTGCGCTTCTATGCGCGCCTTGGCCTGCTACAACCCAAGACGAACGGCAAGGGCGGTCGCCATCCTTACGGTGTTTTCACGGATAAGGACATTCAAGCGGCAGAGGTGATCCGGATCGCGCAATCTCTCGGTATGTCGCTTAAGGAAATCGCGGCCTTCACTGAGGAGCGCCGTAAGGGCCGCCTCACGTGCGAACGCAGGGTTGAAATCATGAGCGCGCAACTTGTTAGCCTAGAGGCCAAAGCGACGGAGTTGAAAGCGATGATCAGCTATGTGCGCGCCAAAATTCGCTGGCTGAAAGGGGATCAGCAGGCGCCGGAGCCGGATTTCAAGAACTATCCGAGATTGAATTCGCGGTGTAGATGACAACGACGAACCGCTTCCGGCACTTCTGTGAGTTTGCAGTTCGACGGACCTCTTCTGAACTACTGCTATCGGCTTGTGAAAACGACTAGCGTGCCGCGACTCCGCATCTTATTGATAACCGCCAAGCCTTATCATTCAAAGAGGTTTGGAAGGGCAGCAGTTTGCGGCGAGCGACACATCCTGGAACTGGGAGAATTTCGCGGATCTTAGCGCCTGTCGGGCAGCGAATCGGGACCTAAGCGTGGGGATTTGGAGGGTCATACGTCTATTGCCCCAAAACTCCTAGATCTGGTTATATCGATTCGGATATAATATGCAGGTGGAAAAACCTGCTTCGAAACCGGCAACTTTCGTAGGTTCTTCTTTGGATGATTTGCGAGACTTTCCAGGGAGCGCCCGACGCGCGACTGGCTTTCAGTTGGACAAGGTGCAGAACGGTGAGGATGCCGATGATTGGAAGCCGATGCCCGCGGTTGGCAATGGCGTGCATGAAATCCGCGTACGAGATGAGTCTGGCGCGTTTCGGCTGATGTACGTGGCGAAATTCCCTGAAGCGGTCTATGTGCTGCATGTATTTCAGAAGAAAACCCGGAAGACGGCACGCGGAGACCTGGAGCTAGCCAAGGATCGATACCAAGAAGTACTGATGAGGAGAAAGTCACTATGAAGACCTTCGCAAGTGTCTGGGATGCGATTGAGGACTCTCAGAGCGAGGCCGCCAGCATGAAGGCGCGGGCCCAACTAATGCGGGCGCTGCAGAAGACGGTCCGAGGCTGGGACCTGTCGCAAAAGGCCTCTGCGGATCGGTTGGGCCTTACGCAGCCGCGCCTCAATGATCTATTGCGCGGCAAGATCGACAAATTCAGCTTAGATGCGTTATTCGATCTCACAGGACGTGTGGGGCTCAAGGTGTCCATCGCGCTCCGCAAAGCGGTGTAAAGGCAGACGGACCCCACGCTGCAATTGAGGTTCCATGCGCGCCATGTTCTCATCTCGATAACGGCCGCTAAGCGACGCCTTATCGATAGGCCCGAACGGCAACCGTGAATTATCATGCGTGTGCGCCATCAAGCGCACAATTGGGACTGGCAACGACCGCGCTGGCGGTGGGAGTGAGTGATCGTCAGCTCTGCGGTGGCGAATTTGAACTTCTGATGGTTTCAGATTGTTATGAGGGTGTACACCGCGCGGCCCTGGCGCCGCCCCACGGAGGTCGAATCGCAATGAATCGAAACCGTAGAGCTCAAATTAGTGCAGGTCATTTGCCAACGCGAAGCATCTCCATCAAAGCGCGCAGCGCTGCGGAGCTACGCAGGCGCCCAGGATAATAGAGATAGAAGCCCGGAAACGAGGGCGACCAGTCCTTCAATACTTGAATCAGGCGGCCCGCCAGGAGATGGTCGGCAGTGGCGATTTCTGTGCCGTAAGCAAGACCGACACCGTCCAGCGCGGCGGAAAACAAAAGAGTAGGCGTATCGACAATCAGCGGACCCTTCACTTGCACAGAAAGCGGCTTTCCACGTTTTTCAAACTCCCAGCGATAGAGAGTTCCGCCGGCAGCGCGATAGCCGATACACAAGTGATCGTTAAGATCGTACGGAGTCTTCGGGGCGGGATAGCGTTTGAAATAGTCGGGCGAACCGACTATGGCGGTCTTGAAATCAGCCGACACACGCACGGCCCGCATGTCCTGCGCAATGCTTTCCCCGAGCCTCACGCCCGCATCGAAACCCGCGCGCACGATGTCGATGAAGGCATCGCTCGCAGCGATCTCGAGCGTTATATCCGGATACTCAAGAGCAAAGCGTCGTAAGACAGGCGCGAGGACCATTGCTGCAGCCATATGCGGTACGTTGAGCCGCACCGTTCCGTGGGGTCGATTTTTGAATGCGTTCACGCCCTCAACCGCTGCCTTGAGACCAGCGAGGGAGGGAGTCAGTTGATCGATTAATCCCTGCCCTGCCGGAGTCGGTGACACCGCGCGCGTAGTTCGGTTAAGCAGTCGGACACCGAGCCGTTCCTCGAGTGCCCGCAGGGAATGACTCAGCGTGGAAGGGGTTAGGTTCAGGCGAGCCGCAGCGCGGCGGAAGCTTCTCTCTTCCGCCACGGTAACGAACGCTGTCAGTTCCGCAAATTCGTTTGCTCGCATGATTGATGAACCATACCCACCACTCACTGCTGCATAGCATGGCTTATCAGCAACAATGAATACAAGTACCGTTGCGCTTCAATTCAGTTTTTCTTTAAACATTGAGGTTAATTATGGTCAACATATCTTCGCCCTCACGTCTCAAGGATCGCGTGGTTCTAGTCACCGGGGGTGGTAGCGGTATCGGTCGGGCGGCCGCGCTCGCTTATGCGCGCAACGGATGCAAAGTCGTCGTTGCTGGTCGGCGCAAAGCAGAACTCGAGGCAACTGTACGTCTCATCGTGCGCGAGGATGCTGATGCTTTTGCAGTATCGACCGACGTCTCAGTCGCGGAGTCAGTACGTGGGCTAGTCGCGGCGACGATCGATCGGTACGGTCAGCTCGACATTGCATTCAACAATGCGGGTTCGGAAGGCAAGTTCGCTCCAATTACGGAGCTGACCGAGGCGGACTTCGACTCTGTCGTCGGCGTAAACCTAAAGGGGGTCTGGCTCTCGGTAAAATATGAGATTGAGGCAATGCTCTCGCGCGGCCAAGGCGGTGTGATTGTCAACACATCTTCATTTCTCGCCGAAGGGGCAACTGTCGGCTCATCGGTATACTCAGCCAGTAAAGGTGCGCTCATTGCCATGATTCGAGCTGTCGCGCTGGAGTATGGCCCGCGAAATATTCGCATCAACAACATCCTGCCGGGCGCGATCAACACGCCGATGTTCGAAAGACTGGGTGGCCCAACCGCACTCGCCACTCTCGCAGCTTTTACACCGCTTCGGCGCGTGGGAAGTCCTGACGAAGTCGGGGAGGTTGCCGTCTGGCTGTCGACAGACGAGGCGCGCTTCGTCACTGGCCAAAGCATCTTGGTCGACGGCGGCTTCACGATTCCGGGTATGCGTTAAATGATGCATGCAGTATCGTTTGCTCGCCGCGCACAGCAACCATCCGCTTTGCAGACACGATCTTAATGTCAAGCGGGCCGGCCGCGCCTAGTTCGAAGGCCGCCATGAATACGAAGATCACCAGATAGTTTTTCTTGGCTCATTGTCGAGCATTTCGCGCAATCTTGGCGTGGCGAAATCCAGGAAGGCGCGGAGCTTCAACGGCACCTGCCGCTGACTCGGATAAACCAGACTCAGCGGACGCAACGGTGGCTCAAATTCCTCCAGTACTATACGCAGCTGCCCGTTCGCCACGTATCCAGCTGCGTGGTAGGACATCAAATGAGCGATGCCAACGTGTGCCAATGCCGCGTCAATCGTGGCCTCCACCGTTGTGACCATCAAGCGGTGCGAGATCGCGACGGCGTAGTCCGCCCCCTCCTTCCTGAAATTCCAGTCGCGGGAATGGGTCGCCTCGGACGCAATGCAGTCATGATCGACAAGATCTTCCGGCACCCTGGGCGTGCCGCGTGCCTCAAGGTATTGCGGTGACGCGCAGAGCACGCGGCGGACCAAGCCGACACGGGTTGCGATGAGGCTGCTGTCGGGCAAGGAGCCAAGACGCACTGCCAGGTCGACGTTCTCCTCGAGAAGGTTCACAGCCCGGTCGGTTTGCGACAACTGCATCTTGATGTCCGGATAGGCCGCCAGGAAGTTCACCAAGATCGGGAGGATGTGAGTTCGGCTAAGGGACACCGGCGCGCTGATCACAAGCTCGCCTTGGGGGGCACGATATTCGCCCGAGGCGTTGCGCTCGGCTTCGGCGATCTCTTCGAGAATGCGGCGGCAGGAGGCGACGTAGTCGCGGCCGGCATCGGTGAGCACCAGCTTGCGGCTGCCGCGGATCAGTAACTGGTTCTTAAGGTGGTCCTCCAGCTCCGAAACCCGGCGGCTCACCGTGGCAAGCGGAATATGCAGGCGCCGCCCCGCCGCCGACAGGCTACCGGCTTCAACCGCTTCGAGCAGGATCGTCATCGCTTCCAGGCGGTCCACAGCCTTTCACCCAGTGGGAGGATAGCTCCCAAGATTACTGGCTAGTCCACTCGGCTGGAAGGGCCTAACTTACCGAATGCACCGGCCGCCGGGCGGCAGCGACGGGCGGTTCATGCCACGTATCCCGGCAGTCATCAGCGAGGTGAGCCCCCGGACGTCCCAGCCGACGCCGGAGGACCTCGGGAAACTGGCCCGTGTGTCGAATCTCCTACGCGCTGTAGGCTACAGCCCGGCCGCGCTCGAAGGCCAGGCACTGGTCTAAGCAGTGCGCCCTAGGCGCTGGGCAAGTAGGGTCCGTGCGCTGACAGAAAGGTGAGCATCATGAGCGTCAATGAAAAAAATCTAGAAATCAGCTTCGAAGAAGACACGCCTATCATCGCAGCGGCCGGGGAAAAGTATGTGATCCCTACGCCAGCGTTTTCTCGCCGTATTTTACTCGTGGGTGGGACTGCTCTTGGTGCAAGCCTGCTGCTGGGTCGAATGGCTGAAGCAGAAAGTTTTGCGGCGGGCCAGGCTGGCGCTCCTTTAGGGAAGACTAAAACCTCAACCGCCCGCACTTTCAGCTCCCAACGTCACACAACACGCTACCGAAGGCCTGGACCTGCGGATGGCCCCCTGATGATTTTCCTCCACGGCTGGCCCCAGATCGGTCTGATGTGGCGAGCGCAAGTCGAGGCCTTCGCATCCGAAGGCTGGCACTGCGTTGCACCAGACATGCGCGGCTACGGTGGCTCATCGGCTCCAACCGCCGCCGAGGCGTACGCTCTGAAGGAGATCGTAGAGGACATGGTCGAACTTCACGACCATCTAGGCGGCCACCCAGCAATTTGGGTTGGTCACGATTGGGGAAGCCCGGTGGCCAGTGCGCTGGCTGCACATCATGCAAAACGCAGTCGCGGGATCGTGTTGATTTCCGTCCCTTACTTCCCGAATGGATTCGGCTTGCCGAGTGTTCTTCCTTTGGTTGATCGTCAGTTGTACCCTGCCGACCGATATCCGGACGGTCAATGGGATTACTACCGCTTCTACCTGACTCACTTTGACCAGACGGTCAGCGACATGGAAGCGGACATCCCGGCGACTCTGGCATCGATCTATCGGCCTGGGAACCCTGCGTCCGCCGGCAAGGTCTCCCCGTCCGCCCTCATCACGGCCAATGGAGGGCGTTACGGTTCGGCGCATCGCGCACCGCCAACAGCGCCTGACCCGACACTCTGGCCATCTGCCGACTTCGATGCGCTCGTCGACTCGTTCCGCGCCACAGGGTTCCGCCCGGGCAATGCCTGGTACCTAAACGACACCGGCAATAGCGTCTACGCCCATTCGGCACCCGGCGGCGGCCGTCTGCGCCAGCCGGTGCTGTTCGTCAACGGTGACTGGGATGCCATCACCGACATCAACCGCAGCCGCGTCGGGGAGCCCATGCGATCCGCATGCGGGGATCTGACCGTGACAAACCTGCCGTCCGGGCACTGGTTGCCGCTTGAGCGCAAGAGCGAACTGGTCCAAACCATCCGCTCATGGGTTTCAACGAAACGACTATAGTCAGGTAATCGCTGAAGCAATGATTATGAAGGCGGCAATGCTCGCCTTTTTTCAGACGTTTGGTAAGGAAATGAAATGGCCACACCTATTGCTCAACCCATCCTCAAAGATACCAGCCCGTTCGCTTCTTGGAGGGTCGATCACGCAGCGATTCGCGTGCCCGATTTTGATACTGCTATCGCATGGTACACAGAAAAGCTGGACTTTCGGCTGAGGAAACACGTGTCATTCGCCGGTCTCACATTCGCTTTCCTATCCCCTGCCGGGGACGATAGTTTCATCTTCGAGCTCCTAGCGGGCCCAGGCGCAGACAGTCGCCCCGCGTATACGGATCTTCATTCCAGCTACAACACGGCGGGATGGCATCACGTGTGTTTTCGTGTGGAGAGTGTCGATGCGGCGATCGAACAGCTGAAACACCGGGCCGTGACTGTCGTCTCTGAGCCGCACGACGTCGTCGCGATGGGTCTTCGTGTGGCCTTCTTTGTGGATCCATGGGGTAACCTTTTTGAGTTTACCCAACCGCTCGGCAATCGCAGCTGAGGGCCTTTCAGTGACCAGGATGTACGTGGATTGTCAGTGTGAAATCAAGGGCGCGCCGTGAGCATCGATACGAGAACACTTGAGATCGATTTAGAAAGCGGTGTTTCAGCGAAAGAAGATAAGTCTGTAATTGCCGGGCACCCCTTTTCTCGCCGCATTTTACTCGTGGGTGCAACAGCCCTTGGCGCAGGTCTATCGCTGGGCCAATTGGCGAGGGCAGAATACACTGGAGGCACTGTGAGTTTCCCTATCAAAGAATATGACATTGCTACGAATGGCATTTCCTTGCACGTCACGGAGCAAGGAGACGGGCCGGTCGTGCTCTTCTGCCACGGGTTTCCCGACACAGCCTATACATGGCGTCGACAGATGAAAGAGATCGCGGCCGCCGGCTATCGAGCAATCGCGCCTGACATGCGTGGCTATGGCCATAGCTCTGCGCCCGCAGATGCGAATTTGTACTCGCCGCTGTATACGGCCGGTGATCTGGTTGGTCTGCTCGATGCACTGAAGATCCCCAGCGCTGTCCTCGTGGGCCATGACTGGGGTGCAACTCATGCGTGGAATGCGGCGCTGATGCGTCCTGATCGATTCAAAGCCGTATTCTGCCTGAGTGTGCCTTACGTTCCGCGCGGAGATGTCAGCGTCTTCGAAAAAATGCGGAAATCGGGTCATCAAAACGATTTTTACATGTTCGAACAGATCCGACCGGACGCCGATCAGATTTGGGCCAATGCGGCAGTAACCATTCCAGGGATTCTGTATTGGGCGTCAGGATCTGCTCCTGCCGACAAACGGTGGAGTCCTATGGATCCCGCACGCAGCCTTCATCGTCCAGCTCCCGGTCCGTTGCCCTCATGGGCGGAATCGGATTACGTCAATCACAACATTGCTGAATTCCAGCGTACCGGGTTTCACGGTGGCCTGAACTACTACCGCGCCGCTGAACCGTATTTCAATCTGTCTGCCGCTTACAAAGGTGCAAAGATCACTCAGCCTTCCTATTTCATTTGGGGAAAGGTGGATGGACTAAAAGAACTCTATCCGCTGACCATAGACCAAATGCATGCTGGTCTCCCGGGCCTGGTGGGAGGGCTCGAACTCGACAATGTTGGCCACTGGGTGCAACACGAAGCCCCTGATGTAGTTAATGAGCAGCTGGTGAAGTTCCTGCGTATTGTGAAACCGGCCTGACCTCCAATGCGCTGCTGCACCGCGTTCACAATCGTCCCGCTCGAAGTTGAATCCATATGTGATTCCTATCTTTATAATAAATTTTATCGTGCACGTGCGCCGTGGCGCGCTAGCCCCGAGTCCATGCTCGAAGTACGTTATCTTTTCAAATATTGATGAACTATTTCAATGAGCTCTTCGGCCGCCTCCGCTTGAGGGCCATTTCGGCCAAGCTTGGGGTCAACCACGTGCTCGCGGATATGGCCCTCAATCATTTCGCCAATAAAGCCATCTAGTGCGCCGCGGCAAGCTGTGGCTTGCTGCAAGACTCGCGCGCATTCATCGCCGGATTCCACCGACCGATGAATCGCCTCGATCTGGCCGCGCAAGCGCTTGAGGCGGTTTAGAAGCTTTTCCTTGTCCTTCGCAACGTGACCCATGCTTAACTCGCCTTGAGACCTATACCCCAGTAGAGTATCGTAGATGAAAGCCTATGACTACAGGCCTTTCTCCGCCATCGACGAGTCGCGTTTTGCTATGAATCAATCCCTAGATACCCAACTTGGCATGAGTCACGACCACATATTCCTAGGCAGTGGCCATGCGAAGAACGAGCGTAAAACCTGGGGGGTAATCGGACTGTGCGCGATCATGATGTTGGTGGAAATCATCGGCGGCAGCATTTTCGGATCCTTGGCTCTGGTTGCGGATGGTCTGCACATGTCGACGCATGCGAGCGCGATGCTGATTGCAGCGCTCGCCTACATGTATGCGCGCAAGCATGCGAACGATCGGCGTTTTGTATTCGGCACCGGAAAGCTGGGTGATCTCGCTGGCTTTACGAGTGCGATTATTCTCGCGATGATTGCGCTGCTCATCGCTTACGAAGCCTTTGTGCGCTTCCTCGCGCCAGTTCCCATCCGCTTCAGCGAAGCGATTCCGATCGCCGTGGTTGGACTGGTGGTCAACCTCCTCAGTGCGTGGCTCTTGAGTGGCGCTGACCACGGGCACAGTCACGGGCACGCGCATGGTGACTCAGGCGAAGGGGCCCACGATCATGCAGACGAAGAACGACGCATCGATACACCGAACGGTGCTTTAACGCTATCAATCTCTGAAGACGACGTGCCGCCGGTGTTTAGAATTCGGACCGATGCCGCGACCTCGCCGCTCATGGAGTCGGTCACGCTTACCACCGAACGAGCCGACGGAACGCGGCAGTTGTTTTCATTCAAGCAACAATCGGGGTACTTAGAGTCAATCCAACAGGTCCCGGAACCGCACGCCTTCGAGGTGATGATCGCACTTCCCCGAGGTCAATTTACGACACAGTTCTCCGAACACCACGACGATGAGGTCGATTCGCGCGATCACAATATGCGCGCGGCGTACATTCACGTCGTTGCAGATGCCGCAGTGTCGGTGCTGGCCATCGTCGGCTTAACTCTCGCTAGGATCTTTGGCTGGCTTTGGATGGATCCCTTGGCGGGATTTATCGGCGCTTTGGTCATCGCTAACTGGTCCTATGGTCTCATTCGCGACACCGGTGCGATATTGGTCGACTTAAGCCCCGGCGAAACCCTCGCCAACAAAGTGCGCGCGACGGTTGAAGCGGCAGGCGACACCCTGGTGGATTTGCATATTTGGCGCTTGGGCCCCGGGCATTTTGGTGCAGTCATTTCAATCGTAAGCCAAGTCGCGCAGCGTGGCCCCGCTTTCTACCATGCGTTGCTGAGGCGATTCAAAGGCCTCTCGCACATCACAGTTGAGATTCATTCCCCGCTGGCGGGATAGTAAAGGGGCCGTAATCGGGGTTCGCTGCGTATTGGGAATACAACAGAGTTCCCAGTTTGCGCGGACGGTGCTAGCATCTCGATGACCCAACCAAAAGGCTGACCTTGTTCAACCGGTCCCATCGTCAGGAATTTCGCATCGCAGCCCTTGTTGCGTTGGCGTTGTTCTTTGCCCAGATGGGCGCAATCGCGCATGCCTATACGCATCAACCGTCGGCGGCTAATACTTCCGCCTCTCAAAAAATCGCAAACACTCACGAGTTTTGCAGTGATTGCTTAAATTTTGCACCATTGCTGGCAGCCGCGGGAACGCCCACGGTGCTGCCGTTTTCTCTTCAGTTCACGCAGAGCGCGCCCCCGGCTGCGCCACCTGCCTCGTTTCTCGCCCATCGCACCTACCTCGCTTTTCGATCCCGAGCACCGCCCGTCACACGCTGATTCTCTTTGAGATTCATTTGAGCCGCTAATTGTTGCGGCCTTGCGTGTTCGACCAGGAGTGCTTGAGTCATGTTTTATTCCGATCGTTTTGCGGCGCGCTACGCGCCCGCGATGGTTTCCATGTTGTATTTGTCGGGCATCCTCGCCCAAGCGCATGCGGCGCCCGGTCCTGACGCCGCGGAGAGCGACGCGAATGCGAGTAGCAGCGGGGACTCGACCGCGAAGCTGGACGAGATCGTCGTGATCGCACAGCACCTTAACGAGGCTCGTAACGGTATTCAGACGCAGACAGGCGCCTCGATCTATACGATTAATGAGGCCGCTATTACCGCACAGCCTGGTGGCGACAACCAATTGCTTAATCAAGTGATCATGCAGGCGCCCGATGTGGCCCAGGATTCCTTCGGGCAATTCCACGTTCGCGGCGAGCACAATGGACTGCAATATCGTTTGAACGGCATCATTTTGCCGGAAGGCATCAGCGTGTTCGGGCAGTCGCTGGATCCTCGCCTGATTTCTTCTCTGACGCTCATTACTGGGGCGCTGCCGGCCGAGTACGGTCTGCGCACCGCGGGCATTATTGATCTTAAGACCAAAAGCGGAGTTATCGATCCGGGTGGTTCAGTTTCGCTCTACGGCGGGAGCCACGGGACGTTCGAGCCGAGCTTCAATTATGGCGGCAGCGACGGCCGGCTCAACTACTTCGTCTCCGGGGACTTTCTGCGCAATGATCTCGGGATCGAGTCACCGGACGGCCGGTCAAGCCCCGACCATGATCAGACCACGCAATATCATGGATTTGCCTACTTAGAATACATTCTCGATGACAGCAACCGGTTGAGCGCCGTTCTGTCGAGTTCGGTGGGGAAATTTGAGATCCCCAATCGTGGTAATCAAGTGCCGGGCATTACGAACGCCGATGGTTCGCCCCTCACCGTCAATGGTCAGACGACGTTCCCGAGCGACGCTCTCAACGAAAATCAACGCGAAGTGAATCACTTCGCCATCCTGAGTTGGCAGCACTCACAGGGGGCATTGGACGTTCAGACTTCCGTCACGGCACGCTACTCCAGCCTAAATTTCGTTCCGGACCCGCTGGGCGACGTTCTTTTCGATGGCATCGCGCAAAATGCCTACAAACAAAACGTGGCCTATGCACTGCAGTCCGACGCAGCCTACAAGTTGGATGATGCCCATACCTTGCGCGCCGGTGTGTTCTTGCAGAGCGATCATTCCAAGAGCCTGACCACCTCGGCGGTCATTGCATTGGATGATGCCGGGAATCAGATCAGCGACAACCCGGAGAACATCGTTGACAACGGCGCGAAAACTGAATGGATCGAGAGCCTATATCTACAGGATGAATGGAAGCTCATTCCTACGCTGACCGTAAACTATGGGCTGCGATTCGACAAGTTCACCGCGTTCACCTCAGGCCACCAGGTGAGTCCGCGTGTCAATGTCGTATGGCAGGCACTTGACAACACCACGGTGCACGCTGGGTACTCCCGCTACCTATCGCCGCCACCCTTCGAACTGGTCGGCAATGAAACCGTCTCGAAATTCGTGAATACCACGGCCGCGCCGCTGTCACCGCAGGCCGACTCTCCGCTGCCGGAACAGGCCAATTACTATGATGTCGGCGTCCAGCAGAAGATCACCAATCTATTTACCGTCGGATTGGACAGCTACTACAAGCAGTCGCATAACTTGATCGATGAAGGACAATTCGGCGCGCCGATCATTCTCACGCCATTTAACTACACGTACGGTAAACAATACGGCGTTGAATTGACCAACAGCTTCACGGCTAACGACTTCACCGCCTATTTCAATCTCGCGTGGCAATACGCGCACGGCAAGGATATTGATTCGGCGCAATTCAATTTCGGCGCGGATGATTTGGCCTACATAGCCCAGAATTACATCCACTTGGATCACGAGCAGGAGATCACGGCTTCCGGTGGTATTTCCTATGTCTGGGATCACACGCGCATTAGTGCCGACCTTCTACTCGGCAGCGGGCTGCGGGCCGATCTGACCTTGCCGGACGGCAGCTCAATCCCGAACGGCGCGCATCTACCGTATTACACACAGATCAATCTCGGCGCCAATCACATCTTCCACTTAGGAGATGCCGGCACGCTCACGGCCCGATTCGACGTGATCAACGTCCTCGATAGGCGTTACGAAATCCGCGATGGAACCGGCGTCGGCGTCGGTGCGCCGCAATTCGGTCCGCGGCGAGGACTATTCTTTGGGATTTCGAAATCAATCTGATGCGAGATGGCGTCCACGATGCTACGCGGTCGTGGGCGCCGCTTCTGGATCAAGGCGAGAAGCGCTAAACATGCGCCGAAGAGATGTCTTCGCGCGAAGGGTGTCGAATTATTGATTAAACGACCGGCATTGGGGACATAGCAATAGAATCGTTCTTCGACAAGGAATAGGCAGTTCCATGAACGCGATCGCGTGGTTGAGCACCTCGATTATATCGTGCATTGTCATGTTCAAGGCGTCGCAGAACCTGATCGCCACACCGCGCTTAAGCGCCAAGCGCGCTGCCCTATCCTCGTCTTTGTTTTGGTTCGCATCGGCACTCGCCGCCCCTCTGGCGACCTTTTTGCTGGTCCCGACAGCAGGGCTTTGGATATGGCTTCTTGCGGCGTTAGCGACAAACGGCCTCTTAATGATGGGCGTGGATGGTCTTCTATCGAGACGGAGACATTTTTCTAGTACCAGGAGTTGAGCAGTGGTTATTGCCGTCAGAATCAAAATGGTGCTCCCAACACTTCGCTAGGACTGCTTTGACCGCCTTCGGCCGAAATCGCCGCGATGATAACGAGTAAGCCTTATCGTGCGTATTGGCGGGTGGGCTCTTGAATGGAATCATTGAGCACGAATCCAGACTGGAATTGGTATCGAGGTTGATAATGTCCCTTTTTCATTTCCGACCGGTGGCTACGCCGCCTTCTCCGCTTCGTTTCTCACGTGTCGCGACAAATGATACGAAGCCAGCGCGACATCAGCAGGCGCTATCGTCACCGTTTCCTGTTCGATGAAGCCAGGGAGCATTTTGGGTTCAATCACCCACACCGACCCACGCGCCGACGGTTGGTCAACAAACCAGCCGGGAAACACGACGACTCCACGGACGGCAAATCGCTTGCCGGTCGATTTTTCCAATTCGCATGCCAGCCATCGACTCGCGGCGGTGACTTGCGAGATCGGGTCACTGAACGGGGTTCGGCCCGCAACTCGGAGCGTGTCGCCCTCGACCGTGATTCTCGCCTGAGGCCATGGCTTCTTCCAGGTTTTCGTCTCAATGGCAAAGATGCCATGCGGACAGATCACCACATGATCCAGATTGAAATCTTGCCCGGGCACATCATGAAAGACCTGGCCGCCGGCCTCCCGGAGACGCTCGAGGAATTGACCGACTGACCGTTCTCCATCGCGGCCCAATCGCAAGCGTCGCACCTCGCTTCGAACTCGAAAGAACCGCCAAGCCGCGACACCGACCGCCACAGCGGCCACCGCCGAATAGAGCATCGGAAAGCGAGGGATATGGCGAAGGTATGCAAGCCACTCCATGCTTGCGATCATCAAAAATAGGGCGGCCGCAAGTACGTAGCCCGTCATATAGCCGTTGACGAGGGAATCGATCTGCTCGTCCAAAGACTGTCCGGGAACCCGCAGGGGCTTTGCTTTCAGGGGTGATTGGCTCGGCATTTCGCGTCTCTGCTATACCGACGCCCAATCTGCCATTGGAGAATGGAAGATTCGGTGATCGAGATCTCGGCCGCATCCAAACGTCGTCGATTGGTGCAATGCGACATCGGCAGTTAATGGATAAAGCCTTTCTAAGTCTTCACTAAACTTCCAATACTCTTTTGCGCTACCCGAAGACCCGCGCCGATCGTGGAGATCACAGCCGTCCACTTCTGACTCCGCTTTCTCAACCACTCCCCTGTCTCCTTATCCGTACAAAAGACGCGGCACGCCTTCATCCCTCGCGTCATCAACGTTCGATACGTGTTCTTGATGATCCGATCGACCTCCGCGCCCGCCTCCGGCTTCCGCTCGATCAATTGGCGCCAACCATGAATTGACTTGTCACTCGATGCCCGAAATTCCGGTTGCGTTCTCACTTTTCCGTCCCGCACCACAAGATCCGGCCCGATGATCACTTCGATCGCGTCGACCTCGAGCCCTTGGCTCGTATGAATGCACCCAATCTCCTCTACTGAGGTTGGGGCCACGATCCACAAACTCCCGTCGCTCGACAGGTTCCACCGCATTTTGAAGTCATACTCGGGGATGACAACGTCATATTCGACCGGCGTCTTCTTGCTCCTCCACTTCCAGCAATATCCCGCCACTATCCTGGCCCGGTTCGCCTTGGCATTCTCCGCACGGACCCAGTCCAACACCTCGGTCGGGCTATCCATGACCGCGAAATCGAATCCTCTACCTTCTAGCGTCGAATTTGCCGTGGTATGAACGCCTAATACATCGTCCAGCCATGCGATATACCCATCCGATCCGCTGCACCGGAACTGCGAGACGAGCTCATACGGTTTGCCTCCCTCTTTGGTGACCACGTTCGCCTTGAGTTTTTTCGCCCATTTCTCGATTTCCTCGACCCGTCCAATGTCCTTCAATGTGACCCGCTGATCTTCGTCGATAAAAAATATCGTGCAGCGACTAGCCTCAATAAGCTCCTTGATCTGGTTGTCACCCTGATTCTGATACAGACCCGATTTTTCGTTCAATCGATGCGCCTCGTCGACAATCAGGACGTCAAACGCATTGAAGTCGGCGTCAATGAAAACACCAGACCCAGAGAACAGCGCGTTGATCCGACTGGTCCGAACGCTACCCGTGAGCTTATCCTTATAGACCGCCCGAGGCGCCGCGTTCTTGGAAACATAGCGGCAATTCTTGCCCTGCTTGGAGAGCTCCCCCAGAAGATTCACGGCGACCACCGACTTACCGGTGCCGGGGCCACCCTTGATGATCATCACCTGCTTCTTACCTGTCGCCGCCGCCGCCGCCAACGCATTCTCATAAACGACTTTCTGATCGTCGATAAGAACGAATTCCCGGTTCCCCTCGATCATTCCTATCAGGGCATTTACCAGGCCTTTCGACGGCCTGGTTCGCCCCTTGTCTAGCTCGAACAGCCCCTTCTTCTGGTCTCCTCGCGGCAAATGTTTCGCAATGAACAAGCGGAGCTTGTTGCGTTCCTCCTCTCCCTTGAAGAAGAGCGGCGCCTCTTTGATGTATTCTCCGTAAAAGGGACTCGTAATCTCGGCATCTGAGGCGTAGTTGTGCAGATAGACGCAAGGCTGCAAGATCACGTTCCGCGAATAGACGGCTTCGTTAAAGTCATTCAACAGGGTGACGTACGTCCAGGCCTGATAGCTCGGATGCGGACTTTCCTGTTCCGCATTTCGAAAGCGCGTAATCACAACGCCATCCTTTTTGGTTGCGCGCATTCCCTGCCACTGTTTCAGCTCGACAATGACCACCTTCGCGGCAGCATTTTCGTCATACCCTGTAAAAAGAACGTCAATCCGATTGCTCGTCTGCGGGATTCCGTACTCAAGCGCAACCCCGCAGTCATCCGGCACCGTCTGATCCCGCACGGTCCTTGCCATGTAGACGAGGGAGTTCTTCCAGGATTCCTTTTCAGATGGCGCGACTCGCCGACCGGTCCGCGTGGTATAGGCCCTCGCCAAGATCTCGTGGATATCCCGATCCAGGCAATCCTTGACGAACTCACCCTTCGTGCTTTCGTAGATGATCACCTTCTACAACTCCGTGTACTTCTTCGCCGTCCCCTTTGCGAGGTCCACCGGATATTTCTTTGCATTGATCGCCATCTTATCCACCGCTGCTACCAGCAAATCCACGCCCAGTCGGTCCGACAGCCGGATTAGGTATAACAGCACATCCGCCAGCTCCAGCCGAATTGCCGCCAATTGCGCCGTCGTCATGCGCTGCGACTGTTCCGGTGTCAGCCATTGAAAATGCTCCAGGAGTTCCGCGACTTCAACACTCAGAGCCGTGGCAAGGTTTTTCGGCGTATGGAATTGATCCCAATCACGCTCGGCCGCAAATTGACGAAGCGCGTCGCGCAGGGCCTCGAGAGATGTCGGGTGCTTGGCCGGCTGGGAGGTAGTCATGGGCGAAACCTGTTTTCGTTGTGCCAACCGAGAAAATCACGACCCGGTTGATTCGCCAGGTCGGCCGGTTGGATGTAAAGCGGCTGACCGTGATGAGCATAGTACTCACGCCCATTTTTCCATTCCGCCCTCAGTTTGGGACTGACCTCTATTTTTAGCTCTGGAGTAACGGTGATATACCCAAGGTCAAACAGTTTGTGGAGATCCGAGCGAAGTAGCATTCCATTGCTAACTCGATGAGGGCCTTTCGATGCATAGGGCTT
>Ga0193726_1000439_pt1 | contig 44728 bp, 32 predicted proteins | sample H2c1metaG_FD_144928 | JGI IMG/M metagenome (GOLD analysis project Ga0193726, IMG submission 144928) | Soil microbial communities from a riparian zone of the East river system, Colorado, United States - H2c1 | ecosystem: Environmental > Terrestrial > Soil > Riparian zone | place: USA: East River... | reverse complement strand
GGAGCACTTGCTCCGGGGCCCTGCTGGAGGCTCCGGACGGTGCAGAGTCTTGGCCCGCCACGCCCGCAGCCTGCGAAAAGCGGAGGCCCAGACCGACCGAGAACAGCGTCTTAGTGGAATATTCGAGAAATTTCCGACGGATCACGTCCCACTTCCTCAGATCGGCTACGGCAGATCGGCTACGCCAATTCGAGTTACAAATATAGTGCGGGCGGGCACCGCTCACCAAGTTGGCGACCGGCTGGCGAGCCGGTGCCAAACTCTAGTCTCGCCGCAGGCGACGGTTGGCTGACTGTTTGGGCCACTTGTTGTTCCGCACATTGCGCCCTCGCATCACGATATGGTATTGCTTCATGTCCGTCCAAGTGCGCGCTTCCTGCGTCGTGGCGAACACCATCCATCCCATGAAGATCAATTTCAGCCTTCAACCAGCGGACCTCACCGCGAAACTGCGGCGATTCTGGGAGATCTCCGCTGGCAAGATTCATCAAATTGAAAAACGCTATGACCCTGCAAAAGGCTCACCGGTCTTCACCGTCAAAGGCAGATACACCAGAAGGGGATGGACGGAGTGGACACAAGGCTTTCAGTACGGATCCTCCATCCTTCAGTTCGACGCCACGGGAGAGCGGAAGTTTCTCGATCTGGCACGGAAAGCCACCGTGAAAAAAATGGCGCCCCACGTCAGCCATTTCGGAGTCCATGACCATGGCTTCAACAATGTCAGCACTTACGGGAATCTTTGGCGGTTGATGAACGAAGGGCGAATTCCCGAAAACCCCTGGGAACACGACTTCTACGAACTGGCCTTGAAGCTGAGTGGAGCGGTGCAGGCGCGCCGCTGGACAAGAATCCAAGATGGCGGATTTATTCATTCCTTCAATGGACCGCATTCGTTGTTTGTCGATACCATCCGCTCGCTGCGCTCCCTGGCCATCGGCCATCAATTGGGCCAAGTGCTGATGGATGAAGGCGACGGTCAGGTATCGCTGCTCGGACGGCTCCATCAGCACGCACTCGCAACCGCGACCTATTCCGTGTACTACGGAGAAGGCCGCGATACCTACGACATTCGCGGTCGTGTGGCGCACGAGTCGATTTTCAATACCAGTGACGGCAGCTATCGGTGTCCGAATTCGCAGCAGGGCTACTCGCCCTTCAGCACGTGGACTCGCGGCCTGGCGTGGGCCATGTGCGGATTCAGCGAACAACTGGAGTTTTTGGGCGCGCTGGGCGATAAGAGCGTCACTCCCCCGATTTTCAAGGCGGCGCGCGCTACTTGCGACTTCTACATTGATCATGCCAGTGCCGCCGATGGGATGCCCTATTGGGATACCGGCGCCCCGCTGCTCCACCATCTCGGCGACTGGCAGGCGAAACCCGCCGATCCATTCAATGAGTTCGAACCGGTAGACAGTTCCGCGGCCGCGATCGCCGCTCAAGGTCTCCTGCGGCTGGGGCATTCCATGGGCGCAAAAGGAAACCGCTATCGCCAAGCCGGGCTGACCATACTGGATACAATTCTGGCCCCGCCGTATCTGAGCACGGATCCTCAACATCAAGGCCTGATTTTGCATTCTGTGTATCATCGGCCCAACGGATGGGACTACGTTCCGCCGAAGTGTAGAGTCCCATGCGGCGAATCAAGTATGTGGGGCGACTATCACGCCCGCGAACTGGCCCTTTACATCCAACGCATGGCCGCCAAGAAACCGTATCTCACATTTTGGGGAGGCGGCGGATCATAAGCCCGCGACCATGAAAAAAGTCGCTCTAGTTACCGGCGGCACCAGGGGAATTGGTCTCGGAATCGCGCAGTCGCTGGCGCGCACAGGCTACGATCTGGTTCTGTGCGGAACCCGCGCCTCCGAGGCCGTAGCAGACGCGATCGCCCAGGTGGAGGGCTGCGGTGCCGAGGTGCTCTACGTAAGAGCAAATATCGCCGATCGTGTCGCCCGCCACGACCTGATCGAAGCCGTCAAAGCCCGCTTCCGGCGGCTCAACCTGCTGGCCAACAATGCGGGCATTGCTCCTCGAACTCGCACCGACATTCTGGAAGCCACCGAAGAAAGCTTCGACGAGGTGCTCGGCACCAATCTTCGTGGACCTTACTTCCTGACCCAGACCGTGGCGAACTGGATGATCGAGCAGCGCCAAGCCGATCCCGCGTTTTGGGGATGCGTGGTGAACATCTCTTCGATTTCTGCCGATGTGGCCAGCGTTAACCGCGGCGAGTATTGCATTTCGAAGGCTGGTGTAGCCATGGCGACCAAGCTCTGGGCGGCCCGATTAGGGGAGTTTGGCATTCCGGTGTTTGAGGTCAGACCGGGAATCATCCGGACAGATTTGACCTCCGGCGTCGCCGCAAAGTATAGCCGTCTGCTGAGCGAGGGCCTTACCATCCAGCCTCGATGGGGCACGCCGGAAGATGTCGGTCAAGCAGTAGCGGCTCTGGCCCGCGGAGACTTTTCCTACTCCTCAGGATCCATTTTCATGGTCGATGGCGGATTGGCAGTGCAGCGACTCTAGGCCTCGCAGCCTCGTGGCGCATCGCTCGAGCGAGGTACACCCTTTTCAAATCAGAGAAATCCCGGCAGGAGTGTTTCCGCCATGACCATGGCCGCTCCCAGGGCGCCGGCTTCTCCGCCAAGCCGGGAAATTATGACTTTCAAACCTCCGACCGAGCGGCGAAAAGTTCGGCCGCGGAAGGAATGGAACAGCGGCTTCAAGAGAAAACCCTTCGCGACCCGGGGGACTTCCCCGCCCAGCAGAATGGCTTCGGGATTCAGCAGGTTGACGATCGTGGCCACGCCGGTGCCCAAATGCAGGCCTGCTTCCCAGAGCACCGTACGGGCAAATTGATCTCCCACTCTGGCGGCGTTCACAATTGCTTCAATCGAAATTCGATCGGGATGCGTATCCATCACAGGAGCGAGGCTCGAGTGCACGCCTTGCTGCAGGCCGCTCTTGATTCGGTTGATGATGGCCCAGCCCGAGGCGTACACCTCGAGACAGCCTCGGTTTCCACACGAGCAGAGTTCGCCGCGCTCGTCAATCGTGGTATGGCCGAGCTCGCCAGCCATATCACCCGAGCCTAGATAAAGGCTGTTGTTGATGTAGATGGCGGCGCCAATTCCCATCGACACCACGACATAGACGAAGTTTTTCCGCCCCTTCGCATCTCCGAATTTCTCTTCCGCCAACGCCATGGTGCGCACGCTGTCTTCGAGCACTACGGGAAGGCCGTATTTAGCCTGCACTCGCCGTTTGAGGGGAACATTGTTCCATCCCCGAACCTTAGGCCAGAACAGCACCGTCCCGGAGTTGCGGTCGATCACGCCGGACATCGCAATTCCTATCCCCTTGATTAAGCTGTCGGTTTTGAGGGCAGCTCCAATCTCGCGATCGATCAAATCGAAGACGTGGGCTTCGCCCAGGGAGATATCGGTCCGCACTTTCTTGAGGCTCAGGACTTTCCCCAAGAAATTGGTCACGACAATGCGGGTATTCACCCGACCGATGCGGATTCCGATGAGATGACACAGGTCAGGAACGATATGCAGCAGCACCCGCCGCCTGCCGGCGGCTGAAGGAGAGCGTCCACCTTCCTCGACCAGGCCCCGCCGCCGGAGGTCGGCCACCAGCGCACTGATGTAACTCGGCGCAAAGCCGGTCTTCTCCGCCAGTCCTGTTCGCGAGGCCTCGCCTTGGTCGTAAATCGCTTTCAGAACTCCTTGCAGGTCGTCTTTCTTCATTCAATTCCTGGGTTCATTCAATTTCGGGCAGTGGTCGACCTTCGAGCCAAGAGACCTCAAGCCGAATAGCCTTATGCTGGTTCAACCTACCAGGACCGGCAGTGAACCTCACGGCGGTTCGTCCGCACGCCGGACCGAGCACGGAATCATAGAAGCCCCAGGCACCGGAATGCAAAAAACAAGCGCAGTCTTGCTAGGGCGGGGGCAGCCACCCCGACGCTGTTTAATTTCTGTAAAGTGCAATGCTACCATTGCACCCTCGTCCTACCGCCAAATTATTTCGCATTAGAATAAATATAATTGACACATCCCCGCGCGCCATATATAAACTGGCCGTGTTTTATTCGCAGCAAATGCGGCGCCACGGGATTGCAGCGATGCCCAAGGAAGTCCTCCTTCGGGGTACGTAAGTCACTTGATATGAATACGATAAGACTTGACCTGGATGGTGGGCGCGGCCGCGCAGAGTTGCTCTGCGCCTGACCGATCTCTTTGGTTCTGGCCAAGCAAGGTTGAGCAAGAGGGACACTTGGAGCGACTTCCACGATTCGATAGAAAGGCAAGCATGCGAAGCCTCACAAAGGATTCCTGGCCAGCGATTTTGGTTGGGGGACCCGACGCCCTCCGCAAACGAGGGGGTGTATCGAGCGGCATGGGCCGTTTCCAACATTTGCGAAGTGTTTCCGCCGCTTGTCTTGCCCTGGTTCTGTTGGCTGCGACCGGGCTCCATGCACAGTCCGCCGAAGTTCCAATCTACCTTGACCCAAAGCAGCCCATCGAGCGGCGAGTGAACGATTTGATGGCGCGCATGACGCTGAAGGAAAAAATCGGACAGCTCAACCTGCCCTGCGTTTATGTGGATGAGCTTGGCAAGACCGTTCCCGAGAAGATAAATTCCTGCAGGAAATTTGCCGCCGGAACCCAGACCGACGAGATCGGACCAGGGTCAGGCTTCTTTACCTTGACGAATACGATCTCGAACAAGAACCTCGCGCAACAGGTCGGCTATTTCAACGAGCTTCAGAAGATCGCGGTCACTCAGACACGATTGAAGATTCCGCTTCTCGAGGATGAGGAAGGCACTCACGGCGCAATGTTCCCCGGCGCCACCGTTTTTCCCGAGGGTCTCGCCATTGGCAGCAGTTTTGACATGCCACTGGTTGAATCGATCTACGCTGCCGCGGCTCGGGAAGCGAGATCGGTCGGGATTCACATCCTATCCACGCTGGTGCTTGAAGTAAACCGGGACCCAAGGATGGGACGGAACGAGGAAGCGTATACGGAAGATCCCTATCTCTATGCGCGCATCGCAGAAAATATCGTTCGCGGCGCGCAAGGATCCAACATCGACGCACCGGATAAGGTTGTCGCACTGATGACTGATTTCCCCACTCAGAGCCAGCCCGTCAGCGGGCTCGAACGCGGCGCCATTGAAGTATCCGAACGCACCATACGCGAAAGCTTTTTGCCTCCCTGGAAGGCGGCGTTCAAGGCAGGCGCCCTGGGCGTGATGGCGGGATACCCGGAGATCGATGGTGTGCCGGAGCACGCCTCGGAAAAGTGGAACAGCCAAGTGCTGCGGCAGGAGCTGGGGTTCAAGGGCATCGTGGTGAGCGAGGGCTACGGCTTTGGCTCGCTCATCTACGAGGGCATCGTTCCCACTCAGAAGGAAGCGGGCGCATTGGCTCTGCGAGCGGGGGTCGATGTCAACATCACCTACGAGCCCGCTTACATGGCTCCCCTGATCGAAAACATCAATGAAGGAAGAGTCCCCATGTCTCTGGTGGACCGGGCGGTCCGGCGAGTGCTGGAGCTTAAATTTCGCCTGGGACTGTTTGAGCATCCCTATGCCGAACCGGCGCTGGCCGCGCGTGTGGTGCACTCGAAGGATCATCAGCAGCTGGCTTTGAGGGCTGCCCGCGAGGGCATCGTCCTCCTCAAGAACGAGAACAATCTCCTGCCCCTCAAAAAGGGTTTGAAGGCGATTGCGGTGATCGGGCCTAACGCTGACAGCGCTTCAAACCTGTTCGGCGATTACACGCCCAGTGTTGTCCCTCAGCCGGTGAATACAATCCTGAATGCGATGAAAGCCAAGCTGTCGCCAGGCGGGCGCGTGGTTTACGCCAAGGGATGTGCCGCGAACGACGATGACAAGAGCGGCTTTCCGGCAGCCATTGCAGCCGCCAAAAACGCCGAGGTAGCGGTGATTGTGGCCGGCGAACAAACGAACTCGGAGGGCACAAAGACCCGGGACACGGATGGTGAAGGAAACGATGTCGCAAGCCTGGATCTGACAGGAGTGCAGGAAGATCTGGTGCGCGCCATTCAAGCTACCGGCACGCCGGTAGTTCTGGTGCTGGTGAACGGCAGGCCGCTTTCGATCCGCTGGGAAGCGGAACATATTCCCGCCATCGTCGAAGCCTGGGAACCGGGTGAAGCCGGAGGCGACGCGGTTGCCGATGTGCTCTTTGGCGACGTCAATCCCAGCGGCCGCCTGGCGATCACGGTTCCGCGCAGCTCCGGGCAGTTGCCGGCTTATTACAATTACAAGCCCTCGAAGGCTTACTGGATCGACCAGGCATGGACTCACCACGGAGGATACGCCGACATGCCAGGTACACCGCTATATGCCTTCGGTCATGGGTTAAGTTACACCCAGTTTCAGTACAGCAACCTGCGCATTCAGCCGGCGCAGATCTTGAACCAGGGGGAGACCCAGGTGAGTGTCGATGTTGAGAATACCGGGAAGATCGCCGGGGTCGAAACGGTTCAGCTTTACCTCCACGAGCTTTTTACTCCCATCTCCACTCCCGTGAAGCAGCTCCGCGGCTTTGAGCGCGTGACCCTCGATCCCGGCCAGAAGAAAACCGCAACCTTCGTGCTCGGACCTGAAGATCTTCAACTGCTCGATCAGGATATGCGCTGGGTGGTCGCACCCGGGACATTCGAAATCATGATTGGGAAGTCTTCCGCAGACATTCCGTTGAAAGGCACGCTTGAAGTGAAGGCCGGAGGTTTGGCGGGATCTGAGTAAGGCGTGAACCGGAGAGATCGCCGGAAACTACCGTCTCCCAGAGTTTTGAAACGCAACGTGAAGGATTTCGACAAAGAATGTGCAAGGAGAAAATCACCGTGACCGAAAAATCCTGTTGGAGACGTAATTCCCTTGCATTTCTGGCCGTATTGCTGACCTTGGCCTCATGCCTTCGAGCGAACGCCGCGGAGATGAAAGCCGGCGTGGCCAAGGTGGACATCACCCCGCCGCTGGGCGTTCTGATGTGGGGCTACTTTAACCGGCTGACGGGCGCCGAGGGCACGCTCGATCCTCTTTATGCTCGTGTTCTGGTTCTGGAGGCGGGGGGCAAGCGAATCGCCTACGTTGACATGGACCTTGGCCGGACCTTCGGTCCGGCATCGCTGGATCGGATGCGCGAAGCCGCCAAGAAAAACAGCGGCATCCACTACGTGATGCTTCAGGCCACCCACACGCATGCTGGGCCGGTCATTATGGATCAATATCCTTCCGGGACTCCGGAGTGGGAAACTGCGGCACTGGGCAAGATCGATCAGGCCATCCATGAAGCCCAACAACATGTGGTGCCAGTCCGCATGGGAGTTGGGTATGGCGAAGCGACCATCGGCTACAACCGCCGGCTACCGAACCTCGATGGTACCGTGACCATGCTATGGCAGAACCCGGCGAAAACTCCGACATCGCCCGTGGATCCTGTCATCTCCGTGCTACGCATCGACCGAATGGACGGCCAGCCGCTCGCCATCCTGGTGAACTATTCCACTCATCCGGTAACCTTCGGCCCGGATATGTTGAGATTTTCGGCCGACTTCCCGGGCGTGATGTGCAAGGTCGTCGAGCAGGCGTTTGAGGGGAGGCCGCTGGCTTTCTTTGTGCAGGGTGCTCCCGGCGACATCAATGTGTATGACGCCACAACCACCGTTGCCAACGACGCCGTGGGAAGGCGTGACTGGGCGGGAGAAACGCTCGGGAAAGCAGCAGCCGAGGCGGCCAAGGAAATCCAGACCCAAGCCGATCCCGATTCCAGCCTCGACTTTCGAGAAGCCTCCCTGCCATTCCACTTGCGCTGGGATCCGGAAAAATTCCGACAGGAGGTCCTGCGCCAGATCAGTCCGAAGGCTTTTGAGCTCTTCGCGCCGCCCGTCCAGGAAATGATGCGCTTGCCGGTGGCCACGGTATTGATTGATCGGAAGATCGCGATTATGGGAATGCCGGGGGAACCCTTCCTGCAATTTCAAACGAGCTGGCGCGAGCAGTGTCCTGTACACGCGTGCTTTTTCTTCGGGTACAGCAACGGGTACTACGGATATTTTCCGACCATCCGGGCCGCAACCGAAGGCGGTTACGGGGCCACGAGCGCAACTACCTGGGTTGAGGTCGGTGCCGGAGAGCAGATGGAGGATCGCGCTCTGATCGACCTCTACAAAATGCTGGGCCGCTTGCAGGACGCCCCAAGATCGGACTGGATAAATTCGCGATGATCAGGCTCGTCGCGTACGGCTTTGTTTTCCCAGTACCCATTGATCCCGCTTGGTCCCGCGGAACCTTGTTCGACATATCAGCAAGGAGTTTTCATGGAAGACAGAGGTAAGACGGCGGCTCAAGATGCGAGAGCCATCGAGAACCGGTTGGCAATTGATGGAGGAAAACCGGTTCGAACCGAACCCTTGCCCCTGGAATTCCCCGGCGTGCACCACATGGGAGACGAAGAAGTCGAGGCCGTCAACCGTCTGATGCGAAGCCGGTCGTTGTTTCGTTATTACGGCATCAACTTGCAGAAGGAAGTGGAGAGCTTCGAAGCAGAGTTCGCGGCATTTCTCGGTGTGTCCCACGCGATCGCGGTGAGCAGCGGCACCGGTGCATTGATTGCTGCGCTCTCGTCGCTCGGCGTCGGCCCCGGGCAGGAAGTGATTGTCCCGGCTTACATGTGGGTTTCGGTAGCTGCCGCGGTCGTCAACCTTGGAGCTATCCCCGCGCTGGCAGACATTGACGACACGTTTTGCCTCGATCCGAAATCTCTCGAAGGCCGGATCACCAAGCGAACGACCGGAATCATCGTCGTCCACATGAGCGGCGCCCCCGCCGACGTGAAAGCAATCCGCGAGGTGGCGCAGCGCAGGAAATTATTTTTGCTGGAGGATTGCGCTCAATGCGCCGGGGGAAGCGTCGACGGCCAACGGGTTGGAACCTTCGGCGACATTGCGACCTTCAGTTTCCAGATGAACAAAAACATGACCTCCGGTGAGGGCGGGTGCGTGGCTACCAACAATCGGCGGCTCTACGACCGAGCCTTTGCCTGTCACGATCTGGGTTTCTCCCGAGACGAGCAGGGACGCTTGAACCTCAGCGACCCCGATTTGTGCCTGTGGGGACACGGCTGCCGGCTCGATGAGATTCGCGGCGCGATCTTGCGAGTGCAACTGACCAAGCTGCCTCAGATCATCGCCAAAATGCATGGCAGCAAATACCGCATCCGCAAAGCGTTGGAAAATCTGCCGCAGATCAAATTGAGGAGAATCGTGGACCCCGACGGGGATACAGGCCCATTCCTGATCACCACCTACAGTGATCGGAAAACCGCCAAGCAGGTGAACGCTGCGCTGCGGGCGGAGGGCATTGTGACCTTCCCGCAGGGAGTATCCAACGTGCTGATGACCGAGTGGGGGCTGCATCTTTACTACAACATTGCCAGCCTGGTCAAACGCACCAGCGTTGACCGTCGCGGATTCCCCTGGGGCCTGGCGGAAAACTCCGGTTCCGAGGTCCAATATGCGGAAGGAACCTGCCCTGTGGCCGACAGTCTGTTCGAACGCAGCATCATTCTTGCAATTCCATCCTCGCTGACCGAACGCGAAGAGAACGACATCATCCGCGCATTTCAAAAGGTATATCGGGCGATCCTTGCTTCCTAAAGCAGGGTTGGCGTGTAACCACGGCGGTGAAACGCAGAATGCTAGAGAAAAGGGCAAAGGCAGGAGACTGCGTCTTTATCTCTTCAGCTTCGTGCTGTTGTCGCTTGCCGCCACTGCCCAGACGGGACCGGACGATCGAGTCGTTCGTCTCCTTCGGACCTACTCCACCCCTTTCCCCCGCGCCGAGAACCCCATTTCCGACGCAGGCAACTGGATCAGCGGGGAGACGGCCGGCATGGATTGGGCAAACGTCCGCACCACGCCGGGCTTCGCCTTTGGAACTGAATCGGGCAAAGTCAAAGACGGTACCTATAAGGACGGCAGCCCAGGCATGGGCTTTTACATCCAGGGAGCCACCCGCGGAAATGATGACTACGGATTTACCTCTTTTGAGGCCAGCGACTGAGCGACCTTCCCGCGCTAGCAACTTCCGTGAACCCATCAAACTGCGCCCAGCCCCAGTCCCGTCAGCTTTCCGGTGCGCAGTTTGCCGTCTCGAACCTCAAAAAGTCCGGGAAAATTCTTGACCCATCGCTGGTTCGCCGCGGGCACGTACTCGCGCGCGTTTGATTCCAGCGTATCGACCTGGGAAACGTGGGCGGCAATGCCGGCAGAGTGAATCAGCGAGGCCCCGGGACAAGTCAAATCCTGGGCCGTCATATACATTTTGAACTCTTGCGCAGCGGCATTCAGCAGCATGGACTGGCTCTGGCCTTTGCAGGCTTTGAGCGCGATCCCGGTGTAACCGATTTCCCGGCCGCGCTGAAGCGCGTCAAACCCGGTCAGAGATTCGTCCATGACTACGGGTTTCAGTTTGGACGCCCTGAACAGCAATTGCTCTGGAGTGGCGGCAAGGTCCCGCCCCGTCGGCTGTTCGATGAAGGTAATGCGCTCATCGCCGGCCGGCGATTCCTTCTGAATTCGGCGCATGAAATTGAGCAGGTAATCGACATCCGGACACTGTTCGTTGAAATCCAATGAATAGCGCCAGGTGCTTACGTGTTGCCGGCCTTGAACTTCGGCTGCAACCCGGTCAATGCGCAACACCCGCTCGACGTCGCGCTCGAGATTGTTGCCGTTGAGCTTGATCTTAAGATGAGTGATGCCGTCGGCAACAATCCATTCGCCGAGGGTTTGTGGAAGGCCGTCATTCAGTGGCTTCTTGATGTCAGCTGCCTCGATCGGATCGCCGGCGCCGACCGTGTGGTTGCACCACAACCAGGGTTTGGGAGCGCGCAGAAGATACTGGCCGGGAAACTTCCCCTTAAATTCCGGCGCCAGATAATGGGCCAGGTCGTGACTCATGAACTCTGGACCGTAGGTCAAATAGCAATTGAGATTGTGGACCTTCCCGAATGCGTCATGAATGGCGGCATCGAACGGGCTTGCCGTGACCAATGTACACAGCTTCGGGATCGGCTGGTCCAGGTGCATTTGTTGCGCGACTTCGGCCGCGGCTTTCAGGTATTCCGGCTCGAGCGCGACATTGATGTCAATCGGATGGCCGGATTCTGTATACCCCTCGCTGATTTTCTGGATGTGTTCGGCGAGTCGCTTCATCGCGCCGAGGGTGGTGTCGTAGGAAAGTGTTTTCGAGGGAAACGACCATTCATTGCCCATGGGCATCGAGCCGAATCCTTTCGCCACATGGCCGGAAACGGTCTCCACGGTGCAGTGAACGTTCAAGACGGTTACCCGGTCGGGACTGCGGCCGCCGAACATATAAGGAGTGCGGTAAGGAAAGTCTTCGTAGCTGACATCGATCTGCTTGAGGCGAATATCGCTGGATTTGCGCTTGGGCGCGGCGATCATGAGACGCGACGTTAGAGGCAAAAGGGAAAGGGTTCCGGCGGAGGCGGCTTTTAAAAAGGTCCTTCGCGTAGTTCCTGAAAACGATGCCAAATGACCTCCTTGGAAGAGAAACTAAGGAAGAGAAACTAAGCCCCCTCATATGCTTCGCGCAGGAGCCCCTTGAAATAGGCCAGATTCTGTTTCGCAGCGGACATCACTTGAGGGACCGTTTCGCGTGAAACAGCCCGTCCCTGACTGTCCGCCACACCCGGAATGGCAAATTCCTCATGCAGCGTGATGGGGCCGCGGAAATTCGTCCGCGCCAGAACCTGCAGAAACTCTTTCCAGGGCGCCATTCCCTGGCCTAGCGGACAAGTTGTAGCCTGCCATCGCCGCGGCCCGCCTGCTTTCCATGTCAAATCCTTGACGGCGATCATTTTCAAACGGGGAATCACCAGACTCGTCGCGATCTTCCATTCGTCTTCGCCGGAGTCCACGCAGACATGGCCAAGGTCAAAATAGTGACCGCACCAACGCGGATCGAGCGGTTCGATTACCGACGCCATGTCCCATATCGATGCCCCGATATAGTTGGGATGGTTATGGTAACCCACTTGAATCTCATGTTTTCCGGCGAGGTCCACCAAGCCGCGGAACTGGCGCCCGGCCTCCTGGAACTCCTCTAACACATTGACAAACTTATAGTGGTAATACCCCGGCTTAAGGAACGGAATGGAGAGTTTGCCCGCCGTCTCGAGAATGGGGATCGCCGTGGGATCATCCGCCCGTAAGAGCTCGGTTGTGATCATGGGGACTTCGAGTCCCTCGGCGCGAATTGCCGCCACCGCCCGCGGAAGGTCTTCCGCCGCCTGTGCAGGGAGAACGTGCCCTTCGGAGCGAACCGTCAGGTCAATTCCGCCGAAACCTGCCTGCTTCGCGCTTTGCGCCAGCTCGCGCCAACTCAGCTGCGGAACTGCCTTGGAGAATAGGCAGAGCGTCCCGCGGAACGGTCCGCGCATTCCGGCGGGCGCGGCCTCGGCGGACGACGCTGCAGACGCGACCCTACTGGCCACTGCGGCTGCCGCCGATACTCGAAGAAATTCACGTCTGGAGAAATCTTTGTTCATGGCTTCTCCGCACTCAGGGCAAAGCAAAGCCGAGAATATTCGGTCCGACGGCAAGCACAACAAACTGCTTTCCATCCACGGTGTATGTCATGGGAGAGGACTTGTTCTCTCCGTTGGTGGTGAAGTGCCACAGCGCTTTCCCGTCGCGGGCATCGGCGGCGACAATATCACCGCTGGGATCGCCGTAAAACAGAAGGCCACCCGACGTCGCCAATACCCCGGCGTCTCGCTTACCGTCGGCCAGCCCGACCTCCGGAATTTTCCACGCGACGCTTCCGTCACTGATATCCAGCGCCTCGAGGTATTTCTTTGCAACCTCCTCCGCGGGATGCTTACCCTTCCAGTTGCCGGCCGAAAGACCCACCATGCATTTCTCGACCGCCATGATGTAGTACAGGTGGGTCTCAGGACTAAACGCAGTCCCATTCCAATTGGTGCCGGATTCCGGGCAAACGATGCCACCCTCGGGTACGCGCTGGGGCCGTCCATCCGCGCCAATCCCGCTAGCCCAATTCACTTTGACAAATGGCTTGGCCACCACGACTTTGCCGTTGGTCCGGTCCAACACATAGAAGAAACCATTCTTATCTGCATGCAACAAGAGTTTCCGGGGCTGTCCCTGCAGGACGGTATCCACCAGCACCACCGGCGCCGTCGCATCCCAGTCGTGAACATCATGGGGCGTGACCTGGTAGAACCACTTGATCTCGCCGGTATCCGGGTTCATGGCCAGGATGCAGTTGGTGTACAGGTTATCTCCCGGCCGGCCACGGTCGTCAGAGTCGGGATAAGGGTTGCCAGTGGTCCAGTAGAGCGTGTCAGTCTCCGGATCATAGGAGCCTGTGATCCAGGTCCCTCCTCCTCCGGTCTCTGCCGGATCCCCTCCCCAGGTCTTCGCCTCGGGATCGCCCTTCGCGGGAACGGTCCAGCGCCGCCAGACCTGCTTGCCATCGGAAGCTCGAAAGGCCGCCAAAAATCCACGGATTCCCCAATCGCCGCCGGCAACCCCGCCGATCACCATGTCCTTGACCACCATCGGCGCCACGGTTCCGCCATAGTGCATCGGCTTTTCCGGCATCACCTTGAACCGCACCAATTGGCCAGTGGTGCGGTTCAAGGCGATCATGTGAGCGTCATGCGTCACCATGAAGACTTTGTCCCCAAGAATTGCCAGGCCGCGATTCGAGCCCAGCGCCGCATCGCCGACAATCCCCGGAGTGCGCGGGCGCGAATATAACCAGATCTGGCGGCCGGTGCGGGCATCGAGCGCATAGGTCTGTTGCGGACCTGTGGCATACAGGATGCCGTCCGCCACCAGGGGCACGGCCTCCAACCCGAAGTACTTGAAATTCTCTCTGAAATACGAAGTGTCAGGATAAAATTGTTTCCAGAGCGGAACCGTATAAATCCACTTCAGCTGCAACTGGCTCACATTCGAAGTATTGATCTCGGCGAGTTTGCTGTATCGGTTCCCGCTCAAGTCGCCGTTGTAGGTCAGCCAGTCACCGGGCTCAGGATGAAGGATCCTCGAGAAGGAAATCCCGCTGGATTCAGAAGGTGCGGCGATTTCGGGTGTTCCCGGCTTCGCGCGGTTCCCTCCGCTGAGGCAAGCAGATTCTGCAAGTCTTCGGGACTCGCTTCTAAGGGCGGCATCGGCGAAGGCTCATTTTCGTTCACGGAAGAAATTTCATCTTCCCGCAGCAAGTGAAACTTGCCCTTCATGTCCTGCAGTACCAGCTCGAAATTGCTCCGGCTGCGCGCGAAGCCACTGAGAATCTCGCCATTGCGCAGGTGCACGGTCACTGATTCGTAACCGGGGGTGATCCCAGCCTTGGGCTGCAATAAGGAGCTTTGAATTTCCGCCACGGACAAGTCGCGAGCCAGGTTCGACAAATCCGGACCCACCGCGGAACCCTTGCCATTGACCATGTGGCAGGACGCGCATTGACCCTGGCCGAAGAAATATTGTTGCCCCGCCAGACGGTCTCCCGGCACGGCATTTTGCGCCGCCGGCAGGTTCAGAGAGTGCACCAAGGTAGCAACGGCATCGAGCTCTACCTTAGGAAGGTCGAATGGCGGCATGCCTGCCGAGGGAACGCCTTTGCGGATCAAATCACGGAACCAGGAAACCGGCCGCTCTCGCAGGTCGCTTTTCTCGACCAGCGCTGGACCATACTGACCGCCGCGTGCGTCCGCACCATGACAGGCGGCACAGCGGGAGGCAAATATTTTGCGGCCTCGGGCCGACGGCGACGCGCTCGTGGAGGAACTTTGGCCCCATAACGGCGGCACGGCAACCGCGAGCATCACAAGGAGAAGCCGGATGAGCCAGCAGGATTTGCTGTTTTGTAAGGAATAACCTGCCTTCAGACCATTACCTTGAGGCAAAGCTTCTTCTCCAACCCTAATGATGAAGGAATGCCAGCTTACTTGATGACATTCCTCTATGCAAGAACAAATGTAGAACGGACGCCTTGACCTACCGAGGGACCGAATGCGATCATCTCCTGCCGTCTTCACGATCGATTCCCCATGAGCCAACCCACGATTTTGCGTCTGGGCACGCTGCGCGATGTTCAGCAGTTCCAGCAGCATGTTCAATCTCTAGGTTTGGAAATTCCTTGTGACAGCGAATTGATCTCCGGCGCAGAATCGCCACTGGCTCAGCCGATCGAGCGGGCGGGCGTTCTCGTGGGAAACCGGGTGGCGGTCCAGCCCATGGAAGGCTGGGATGGTGCGCCAGACGGCAGTCCCAGCGAACTCACGGTCCGGAGATGGCAGCGTTTTGGCAGCAGCGGCGCAAAGCTGATCTGGGGTGGCGAAGCCGTGGCCGTAAGCCACCAGGGCCGGGCCAATCCCCATCAGGTTATCGCCGCCGAGCACACGCGCGCTGGCCTGGCCCGTCTGCGCAGCGTTCTCATCGAGGAGCATGTGCGGGTCACTGGTTCGGACCACGGGTTGCTCATCGGCATGCAACTCACTCACTCCGGGCGCTTCTGCCGACCCAACGTGTACAACCGGGCTGAGCCCCGCATCCTTTATCATCACCCGATTTTGGACCGGCGGATGGGATTGCCGCCGGACTATCCAGTTCTTACCGATGGGGAAATCCGCAGCATCATCGAGCACTACCACAGCGGCGCTCGGATGGCGTGGGAACTGGGATTTGACTTCGTCGACGTCAAACATTGCCACGGATACCTGGGCCACGAGTTTCTCAGCGCCCACACGCGAGCAGGAGACTATGGCGGCAGCTTCGAAAACCGCACCCGTTTTCTCCGGCAGATCATAGAGGGAATTCGTTCCCTTGCGCCCGGACTCAAGATTGGGGTTCGAGTCTCGGCCTTCGATACGGTGCCGTTCCGTCCCGATCCTGAGCTTTCATCTTCGAACAAGCTGGGCCCAGGAATCCCGGAGCCGTACCAATCCTTGCTGCCGTACCGCTGGGGCTTCGGCGTGAATCCACTCGATCCCATGCAGTCCGATCCTGGCGAAGCGGTGCAGTTCCTTACTTTGTTAGAGCAGCTGGGCATTTCGCTGGTGAACCTTACTGCGGGAAGTCCGTATTACAATCCCCACCTGCAGCGGCCGGCGCTGTATCCTCCCTCCGATGGCTATCAGCCGCCAAGAGATCCGCTGGTCGAAGTCGCATGGCAATTGCAGGCGGTTCACGATTTCAAGCGGCAGTTCCCCAGGCTTATGATTGTGGGAACTGGATACAGCTACTTGCAGGATTTTCTTCCCCATGTGGCGCAGGCGGTGGTACGCGAAGGGTGGGTGGATTTCGTTGGACTGGGCCGAATGGTGCTGTCTTATCCCGAGATATTGCGCCATGTGGTCGCCGGGGAACCGCTGCAGCACAAATTAATTTGCCGCACCTTCAGCGACTGCACCACCGCACCGCGCAACGGATTACCTTCAGGATGCTATCCCCTCGACCGCCATTACAAGACTTCCGAGGCGGCGGCTCAGTTAAAAATCATTAAGACCAAACACTGACAGTCGCGCTTCATGGATCCGCCAGTATCACGACGCACGATGGAGCAGTGACCGGGCGTTCCCTTCGTAGACGGCCATTTCCTGGTCGCGGGGAAGACCTGCGGACCGAACCTTCAGCAGGGCGGACTCAAAATAAAAGAATGGATAGTGCGAGCCGAAAAGTACGCGCGACGGCGAAGTCTCGGCGATAAGACGCTCGAGTCCACCCACTCCCTCGTCCATGGCAATATCGAAACAAACGTTTCCGGCTCTGGTGATCGCGCGCACGCTCGGGGTCCTGGCTGCTGCCCAATATCCCGCGTTCAGCAGCATCAGGTTGAGCTGCGGCATGCGCGGAACGATGTCCGCGAGCGGTGCCGGATCCACAGGCGGTACGGGCAGCAGCGGAAATTGTGTGCGCGTGTCCTCCATGGATAGAGCGATCTGAACCATGATCTTGCGGTCCGCTGCCGCGGAAAGGAGCTTGGTGAATGCTGGGTCGCCGAGCCCGTAGCCGTGGTAATTCGGGGTTAAGCGAATGCCTGCCATGCGATGTTTTTCGTGGCAGCGCCGCAGGTCTTCCTCCCAGTCGGGCATTTTGGGATTGATGCAACCGAGCGGGACCAGAAAATTCGGCCCTTGCTCGCGGCAGGCAGTTGCGAGTCTCGCATTTACGCCGGCCACATCCCGGCACAGCAGGCCTTCGAAGCTACCGGCCCAGGCCTGCGTCACACCCTTTTTGCACAGGCGCGCGACCAGGTCCGCGGGATCGTCCCCTACAACCCGCCGAAAAGGCCAACGAAACAAGTTCACGTTGGTATCGATCACGACTTCAGACCTTTCGCTTCCAGAACCGGACGCAGCAAGCGACGCAGGTTTCCTCCAAGGATCAATTCCTTCGCCGAGTCAGGAATCTCGGCCCCGATCACTTTAGCCATCTGCGACGCGAAACTTCGCCCGCCGACGTCGCTGCCGTAAACCACCCGTTCGGCCCCGAGTTCGCGGACAGCCATTTCTACAAACCCCGACACCGGATCCGATCCAGCGATTTCGGCATACACATTCTTAGTATCACGAATGGCCCGAATGCCGAGTTCCCAGTTGCCTCCCGTGTGTCCGCAGATGAAATGTGCCTGCGGGTGGCGCTTGGCGAGTTCCACCAGATCGAAGGGACTGGATTCGTCAGTTTCGTTGCCGGCAGCCTTGATCCAGGTGTGTTGCAGTATGGGCACGCTCATCGAAGTCGCCCGCTCGACGATGGGGTCGAGCACGGGGGAATTGCATCTTACGTCGGTTTCCAATTCTCCAATGCACACCATCGGTCCATCTCTCACGCAGCGATCGAACTCCTGGAGACTGAAATCAGTATTCTGCGGATTCAAAAACACCGAGCCGAAGGCACGGTCGGGGAAACGTTTCACCGCCCGCATCACCCGATCGTTTTCAACTCGCACCTGCTCCGGAGTTGGATAAGGCATGTGTTCGCCAAATCCCTGGGAAAGTATGAGACGCTCGACACCCAACCGGTCCATGTGCCGGGCGAGAATCTCCATGCGGGCCTCGGGAGTGTCCCCGGGCAGAGATTCAAGATGGCTGTGCACGTCCCAGACCCTGAAATGTTCACGCGATTTCGACGCGTCTCCAGACTTCTCGGCGTTGGCCTGAGCTGCGGCCGCGAGAGCTCCTGCAACCAGGCCTTTGATCACTGTTCGTCGATCGAGCATAGGATTCAAAACCCAATGTTGTGACAAAGTCCGCAGGAAACCGGAGCCTTACGGAGCTTATGGCAATTGATGCAGGTGACCATGGAAGTTTCTATTTCCTGGCGCATGACATCCCGCTCTCCCACCGCGCCGTGGCACACTTCGCAGCCCACCTTTGCGTCCAGGTGTTTCTGATGATTGAAAAAAACGAAGTTCGGCAACTGATAGACCCGTGTCCAGGCAAGATCCTGGCCTGATTTTTTCAGTTGAGCCATTTTTTGAATTACTGGACTTGCTGTCGACACGGACTGGTGACAGCTCATGCACGTTGGCAGGTTCGGAATTTGCATCTTCTTGCCATTGGCCGACGGCTGGTGGCAACCGTCGCAACTCATTCCTGCGGTGGTGTGGCGCTGGTGACTGAATGGAACCGGTTGCGCCGGGGCCGCCGGAGGCGGGCTGATTGCTGGCGGCTCCCGTCCAGGCCCGGCCGGGATTTTCTTGAGTTGAGCCTGCAATTTCGCCTGGGCAGGACTGGACTCCCCTTTGGGGAAAAGAGCATACGCGGCCAGAGTGATCGGGCCAGAAGCATCGTCCCCAATATTTCCACCCGCTCCGACCGCGACCACCACAAATTGCTTGTTGGTTTTCTTGCCCAGGTAAGTCAGTGGCGCCGCGTGTCCGTTGTATTCAAGTTTGGTGACCCACAGCTCTTTGCCGGTTTGCGCATCGAAGGCGCGGAACCGGTGATCCGCGGTAGCGGCAATGAACACCAGTCCGCCGGCGGTCGCCATCGAACCCCCGAGGTTATAGATTCCAGTCTGGGGAATCCCTTTCGCCGCCAATGCGTCCACTATACCAAGCGGTACTTTCCAGGCAATCTCGCCGGTATTCAGATTCACGGCGTTCAACGTTCCCCAAGGCGGCTGCTGGCAGGGGTAATGTTGGTTGTCCCAGAAGCGAGCGAAGGTACCCCACTTGCTCCCCCAGAGATAGCTCTCGGGAGAGCCGGCAGGCTGAGGTTCCATTTCGCCGACGACACCCAGGTCGCTGGTATTCACAAAGAGATATCCACTCGAGGGATCGAACGACGCCCCTGACCAGTTCGCACCTCCCAGGGTCCCCGGCATTTCTAACTTCAACGTCAGGCCCCAGGGATCGAAAATCCGCGCCGGCAGGATCGAGCCAAACTGCTGCAGGCAGTATTGGCGAGACTCCGCGGTGACGCTAGTGATGTCGTCCCGGGTGACCGAGGTCCGGGCCAATGGTGGAGGTTTAAGCGGAAACGGCTGCGTAGGCCAAGTCGTCTCTCCGGGCAATTCGCTTCTTGGGACGGGACGTTCTTCAATCGGAAATAAGGGTTCGCCGGTCAGGCGGTCAAACACATACACGAATCCCGTCTTGGTCACTTCCACCACGGCTGCAATTTCACGCTCCCCGCGGTGCAATGTCGTCAAGACCGGTTGTGCGGGCAGGTCGTAATCCCAGATATCGTGGTGCACGACCTGGTAATGCCACACGAGTTTGCCGGTATCCGCCTTGAGCGCCACCAAGGAATTCGCGAAGAGATTTTGGCCCTTCCGGTCAGCACCGTAGAAATCGTACGAGGGGGAACCGAGAGGCAGAAAGAGCATCCCGTTCTCGACGTCAACACTGATTGGACCCCACGCGTTTACGCCCGAGCGGTCTTTCCATCCGTCGCCTTCCCAACTGTCATGCCCGGCCTCACCGGGTTTCGGCAGGGTGTCGAATCTCCATACCAACTTTCCAGAGTGCACATCGAAGGCTCTCACCGCACCACTCGGCCCTTTGGAGGGGAATTCCTGCACCTGGGAGCCGGTGATCACCAGGTTCTTATAAATGACTGGGGGGGAACTCACGCTATATTCCGATTCCGGCCATTGCGAGGCAATCCCTTCCCGAAGGTCAATTGCTCCCCCTGCGCCGAAGCCCTGGCAGGGGGAGCCGGTTCGAGGATCCAGAGCGAAGAGCCGAGCATCGGGAGTCACATAGAAGATTCGCCTGTCCGCACCACTTTCCTGCCCTCCACAGGCAGCCGGAGAGGTCCCCTCCCAGTAAGCGACGCCCCGATTCACCACCGGGCGACGGCCGGCCCCACTTGCTCGGAATGGGTCGAAGACCCAAAGTTGTTTCCCTGTCTCGGCCTCCAGGGCGATGGCTAGGCCGCTCTGAGTTGCGAAGTAGAGGGCATCCTCCACCATTAAGGGAGTGCTTTCGAAGGCTGCGATTTCATTGCCTGGATTGGCGGGAAGCTCATACGTCCAGGCACGCTGGAGTTGCCGGACATTGGTCCGATCGATCTGGCGAAGCGGGGAAAACCGCATGCCGCCCGGGTCGTGCGCGTAGGAATGCCATTGCTGACTGGAGGAGACGGGGTCATTTTGTCCCCCGGCGAGGCCACCGGCCCACCCGCAAAGTATGGAGAGAGATACGGACAAGGCCCGGCCCCTACGGAACGCCAATCGATCCTCCTGGATGATCGCGACAAGTATAGCGAGGAAAGCGGCTGAAGCTCTCAGTCGTTCACGGTTGGTCGAGAGATGATAAGGTTCCACGTCGGCGAGCGAACTGAACGACGGAACTGGTTCGCCCGCCGAACCAGGACGATTCCTGGCCACCACGAGGCTGCCATGAATTCCCCTCAAATTCTTCCGCCCTCAACGTTACGGCAGAGCCTTGTCCTCGAACGACTAGAAATTGAATTTAATTCCCAACTGGCCGATGCGAGGATCGGCGGCGTTGTTCACCATACCGAACGAGGGGCCGTCGTTGAAGTTGCCGTCCACAACTCCGATACCGTAGAACTGCGCGTGGTTGAATGCGTTAAAGAACTCCGCGCGAAACTCGAGCGACATGCTTTCGGTGAACTTCACATCCTTCAGCAGGGACAGGTTCCAGTTGTTAAGGCCGGGTCCGTGAAAGAATCTCCGCGGAGATGTGCCTTGTCCGCCCAGAGGTTCCTCGCTAAATAGCGAGGTGTTGAAATAAGGCTTCCGGTCCCGCGGGTTCCGGTCAGCGAAAATTTCCCCGGGAGTATAGTTTGGCTCGTCGGTCGATCCACCGACCGGGCTGATCGATGTACTGCCGCGCAAGGAACGGTCATCCGGTGCCGAAATCTGGACAGGCAGGCCAGTGGTGAATTGGGTAATGCCTGACAACTTCCAGCCTCGCGTTGCCATATTGCTTTTCCCGAACAGCTTGTCGAATGGCAGCTCGTAGGTGTAGCTGAAGGCAAAGTTGTGGGTGAGATCGAATGCGGAGATGCCCCGGAACTGGTGGACATCCCCACCCAGTATCACCTGGTCGCCGAACGTGGAGCCATCGTCGATCGACTTGCTGAAGGTGTAGCTCATCAGGAACGCCATGCGCCCACTCACGTGGCGCAACGTGGACTCAAAGGCGTGGTAGGCCGAGTTGCCGATATCTAACTGGTAAGCGTTGCCGCCAAACTCGGGTCCAAAATTCTGACGCGTGCCGTTGATGGTTCCCCCAGTGACGGGATGGTACACTCCGTTTTCTCCGAACGGTCCGCAGACATTGCCATCCGTGACCTGACTCTGTTGGCTCACACTGAGGCAAAGAGCGGGGCTACCCGGGTTGCTGTCAGCATTGAGAATGAGATGGTGCCCGAAAGTCCCGACGTAGCTCAAAGATAGCAATGTATTGGTTGTAATCTGACGCTCGATCGAGAAGTCAAAATGCTCGCTGTAAGGAGTCGGGGAATCGGGCAATGGGTTTCTGTTTCCCCCGAACGGTTCAAATTGTGAAAAATCGATGGGCGCACCCGGGACGATGGGCGGAACCGGGAACCGCTGCCCAAGATTGTCGCCCGTGGACCGGGTTATGAACGGAGTCGCAAACAACGGCGGCGCGGAACTGAAATAGAACAGGGCATAGGGAGCAGCTGCGAAATTAAACGTGTTGGCGCCCTGGATGTTGGTGTAATACATGCCGTAGCCGGCCCGGATGCTGCTCTGGCCGTGATCGCCGAAGAGCTTGTGCAACGCACTGTTCGAGAAACTGGGGCTGTACGCCAAGCCAATTCGTGGTCCGAAGTTGTTCCAGCGAGTGTTGGCCATGTGCTTGGGAACGCCAGGATCACCCGGGAACGCATAACCCTCCGGGGCAGTGGGGAAGATTTTCGATTGCACTCCCTGGAGCACCACGGGATTGTGGTTATTGGCGTCGGCCCAGTACGGAGTCGCTTCCCAGCGGACGCCGTAGTTGAAGGTGAGGTTCTTATTCACCCGCCAGCTGTCCTCCCCATATATGCCCACGTAGTAGCTTCTCAGGCTCAGGCCGGCCGGAGCGCCCTGGAAGAAATAGTCAGGAGCACCCACCAACATGTCGGCAAGGTCGATCCCGGTTTCATTGCCGCTGAAGCCGAAGCCTCCGTTGCCGCCATTGTTAGGATGAGAGATAAAAATCTGGTCCCAGTGATAGTCGCCGCCGAACTTCAGCGTATGAGTTCCGAACACTTTGGTGAAGTCATCCTGGAACTGGTAGGTGTTGTCGAACTGGCTGACGATCGAGTTAAACGCACCCAACGTGTAATTATTGAACGCAATTTCAGGCCAGTTTTGGTACTGCGTGCTTAGCTGAAAGATGCCCCCATCCTCGGGGGGAGCAAAGCCCAAGGAGGCCAAGGTCGGCCCGGTTGCATTTGCCGAAGTCCCCTGGAGGTTCTTGTTGCGGGTATAGCTGGCGGTGAATTGATTCACCATGGTCGGGCCGAACGATGAAGTGACGCCGAAGGTAACCAGTTGCGCCTTCCCCACCGCTGCGCTCGGAAAACCGGGGACGGTGCTGCCGCCGTAGCCTGGATTGTATGGGGTGACGTTCTTCCACGGGTCGTCGTGGTAGTAGCCAGAAATCAATCCCCAACGGGTATTGAAGTCAATTCGGAGGCCTCCCTTGTCGTCATTCAAAGTTTCCGAATTTGCGGAGGTGACAAAGTATTGCCCGGAGTTCGCTGCCGGGATCAAGGGAAGCACATTCGCGCTCACCGCCGACCACGCTGACTGGGGAATTACGGCATTGGGAAAGACGCAAGCCGCAGAACTTGTGCACCCGGGCGTGTAGTAGGCCTCGCCCTGGGTTACTGCGTAACCCAACCTGCTGGTCAGTACGCCCGCCCAGTATCCGCCATTTACAGCCTTTCCGGCAAACTGGTCCGCTGCATCGGAGAAGTCTCCGGTTCGCTCGGCCGCACTCGGAACAAGAATCTGCCCGGTACTGGCGCCGATGATCTGCCGTGTGCCTTGGTAGTCCACAAAGAAGAAGAGTTTGTTGCGGAGGATGGGTCCGCCGAAAGTGGCGCCAAACTGGTTTTGGTGGTATACCCCGACCGGTTCCGATGGCGCTGAGAAGTAATTCTTGGCGTCAAAGCTGGTATTCCGCACAAACTCGAAGGCATTGCCGTGGAACGAGTTGGTACCGGACTTGGTGACGACGTTGACCAATCCTCCGCTGTAGTTGCCGTACTCTGCGCCAGCATTGCTGGTGATGATCTTGAATTCCGCGATGGAATCGAGATTGGGAACCAGGAATGTTCCCCCTCCGAACCCTTCCACCGCGTTGGCGCCGTTCACCATGAATCCGCTGTTCATGTCCCGGGACCCGCTCATCGACAGAAGACCGTTGCTGAGGCTGTTCGCCGGCGATAGGCTGCCGTACATCGCCGCGTCAATCGGCACAACGCCAGGCTGAAGAGCCAGCAGATCGGTGTAGGCACGACCGTTGAGCGGCAAGTCAGTCATTTCCTTTCCGCTAATGACCTGGCCCATCTCGGCACTGCGCGTTTCCACCTGCGCCCCAGCTGCCTCTACCGAAATCACCTGTTGCGCGGCACCGACTTGCATCTCCGCATCCACCTGGAGAGTGGTATCAACGTTGATCACCAGTCCCGTCCTTTTGTAATCCGAGAAGCCGGATTTCTGGAACGTGATCTCATAGTGACCGACCGGAAGAGCCGGGAAGTTGTAGAAGCCCACGCTGTCAGTTTGAATGGTTTGAACCACTCCGGTTTCGACGTTCAGGACTTGCACGGCCGTTCCCGTGATCACAGCTCCTTGCTTGTCTTTGGCCGTACCCGAGATACTTCCGGTCACCTTGGCGAAGGCGAGTGTCGCCCCCAAAGCCAAAAGCGCGACGAGGGCCACGAACTTGATCGCGGAAGCCAGCTGGCCACGGCATGAACGCTGCGCCCGAAAGGCGGGATCGGGGCGGCTTTGCCGGGGTGCACTGCTAACAACAGAACTCCCGGATACTGACGAACCTTGCGCGTAGCTCATGACGATTGTCCTCCGTATACCCGTGCAACCCGGATTTTGACGTTGGTGACCTGCTCTCAAGAGACCGAACTCGCGTTCGAGCGGCTTTGCCTGCCGATTGCCCTCCCGATAAAGAAATGCTCTGGGCAATTAATTCGCAAGTCACCCGAACTGGTTTCCTGAAATCCCCCCAACCCAGGGACATTCGTCCCAAGGCCTACCCATTTAAAGGTTCTAATGGTCGGAACGTTGATTTGTGATATTTCTGGCTGAATTCGCAGGAATGCTATCATTTCTCCGGCATCTGTCAAGTATTTTCTTCTTATATGCATTATTATGAAAACTTGGTCGGAACGGCCAGACTTGCAAGTCCTGCTGCGGTTAAAGATGAATCGGGCTTGAACCAGCCAAACTTAAAGACCACCTATGAGGATCATGTCGCGTTGTCCCGGTAAGGGGAACCATACCGCCCGCCCGCCTCGCATCCGGATGAAACGGACAACCTTGGCATCTGTGATTCTCCTGACTCTGTCGTCGATGTGGGGGCAAGAAGTCCCATTGGACCCCTTGGTGTCCTGGATGAATGAGACCGCCCAGAAGGACCTACAACAGCGAGCCGAGACGATCGGTCAAATCCACACCATCGCCCAGGCGGAGCAGCGAAAACAGATCGTCCGCCGAAAGCTTCTCGAGGTCTTGGGCGGGCTGCCCGATTACCGGGGTCCATTGCATGCCAGGGTCACGGGCCAACTCAGCAACGACTCCTACACCATCGAAAAAGTGATTTACGAAAGTTTGCCGGGCTTTTACGTTACCGCCAATCTCTATCGGCCGAACCGCCCGGGCCGCTACCCCGCCGTGCTTCTGCAATCCGGCCACACCCAGGAGGGAAAGCCCGAGAACCAGAGACTCTCCGCCAACCTGGCCATGAAAGGGTTCGTCGTCTTGTGTTTTGATCCCATCGGGCAGGGAGAGAGAGTGCAGACCTACAGCCGGCAGCTCGACGCACCGCTGGCGGGATGGTCGGTTCCCGAGCATATTCAGATGGGAGCTCAGGGGCAATTGATTGGCGAGGGACTGGCCCGTTACTTCATTTGGGATGCGATGCGGTCCCTCGACTACCTTGCCAGCCGGCCTGACGTGGACGCCTCGCGCCTAGGCGCAGCAGGGTGCTCCGGCGGAGGCGCATTGACGACCTTCCTGGGAGGTCTTGACCCGCGACTCAAGGTGGTCATTCCCGCGTGTTATCCGAGCTCCTTCCAGATCTTGTTCCCTACCGATGGCCCGGATACCGAAATGATGTTCCCCCGCCTTCTGACCAGCGGCTTGGACACAGCTGATTTCGTGGAGCTATCCGCCCCGACGCCGTGGCTGATCCAGACAACCGAAACCGATGAATACCACTTTAGCCACGAAGGCGTCCGGCTCGTCTACGAAGAGGCGCGCCAATGGTACGCCCTGTACGGAGCTCAAGAGAAGGTGGGTTTTCTGCTGGGACCGGGTTCGCACGGCATGCCCCTGGTCAGCCGGGAAGCCGTATACGAGTGGATGATTCGTTGGCTTAACCCCGGCCAGGGAGATGCGCACGAGCAGCCGGTAAAGATGTACACCAATCACGAACTGCTGGTGACGCCGAGCGGCAATGTTGAGGATGAGGTAGGCAGCCGGAAGCTCTACCAACTCCTGCTTGACGATTTTCACGCAAGGCGGCGACCGGGAACGCTCTCTGAGCTGTCAGACGAACTGCGGAATCTGCAAATTCCATCCCATGGTCCGGCGCCGCAGGTGAAGATCCTAGATGAGTCAAACCGAGCGGAGGTGCGACAACAGCATATAGAGTTTGAAAGTGAGCCGGGAATCTGGCTCCAAGCTACTTTGTACCTTCCGTCTTCTCCCGGACGCAAACCAGCCGTGGTGATGGTGAAGGGAAGCGACTATTTTGGGCTCACGCCAATCCCCGCGATGGCCGAACAAATGGCCAGGATGGGTCAGGTGGTGCTGGAAATGGAGCCTCGCACTCCGGCGGTGAAAAAGGGCGAGCGGCCGTTTGCGGGGGATTGGGTCACGAACTTTCAGGCCAACCTGATCGGCCGGAACTTACCGGCAATGAGAGCTCACGACATACTCCGCGGTGTTGACCTGCTGACGGCCCGTCCGGACACCGATCCCGGCTCGATTCGCGGTGCCGCCCGGGGTGTGGAAGGTATCTGGCTCTTGCTTGCGGCCGCGACGGACCAGCGGATTGGTAAAATCTGGCTCGATAAGACACCCCACAGTCTGCGGGCGGCTTTAGAAAACTCACTCACCACCGACTTGTGGGACGCAGTCATCCCCGACTTTGTGCTCCATTGGGACCTCAACGACCTGATGAAGGCCATGGGCAAGCGGCAAGTTTTGTGGACGGATCCGACGAACTGGGTGGGTCGCGTCGTCGCTGTGGGCCCGTCCTATCAATATCGATATATTCTCGGCGATACGACGGACCTAGCCCACGCGCAGGATGAGGCATACATCCGGGAACTGCTTCATTAATCTGGGATGCTGGGTCGCTTCCTTAAGATAAGAAATGACGGACACGCTGGTCTTTGACTACGACGGAGTGCTGGCCGACACCGAGCCCCTCCACTGGAGGTCGTGGGCAGCTTTGCTTTCGCGATATGACATTCCATTCAGCTGGGAAGAATATTGCAGAGTAGGGCGAGGCCTTAGCGACGCTCAAATGCTCGAGGCCTTCCGGGGGAGGCTATCTCTCAGTGACGGCGCGGACCTTTTGCGCCAGAACGACGAACGCAAACGCAGGGTCTGCCAGCAGTCGCTGGCAGAGATTCCGATTCCGCAAGCGACCATCGAACTGTTTTCGACGCTGAGCCCCTATCGCATTGGCTTAGTGACCAGCTCAGAGCGGCCCGATGTGGAGCCGATCCTGCAGGCCTCGGGAATTTACCAACACTTCGATGCCATGGTGTTTGGGGAAGACGTATCGGCACATAAACCCGCTCCCGATCCCTATTTGCTGATCGCACGGAAGTTGAATGTGAGCGGGGGCTTTGCATTCGAGGACTCCCAGTCTGGACTCGAAAGCGCCCAGGCGGCAGGGTTCAAAGTCTTCAGAGTCGAGCAGCCGAAGGAACTGGCACAGATTGTGGCGCGATCGCTCCGTCAAACGACGGTATGACGTCGCCCGGTATCGAAAGGGATGGAAACAGCCATGAAGACGATTCGACTCGCATTGTGTCCCGTGTCCCCCAAACTGATGGTTCGATTTCTTCTCGCGCTGTCCGTCGCGACACTGCCTGCAGCTGTTCTTGCGGCTTCCAACGACGTCTCCTACTCGAACGCACCGTCGGAGGTGGAGGCCTACGACTACGCGGAGGTTTCGGCAACGATCCGTTCCCCCGACGCCCGCAACCCCTTCACCGACGCCACGCTGACCGGAACGCTTGCAGCCGAGGACGAAAGCCAGCGCTGGAAGGTGGACGGATTTTGCGATTCGGCGGACGGGAGCGTTTTTCGCATCCGCTTCATGGCGCCGCGCCCAGGCCGGTATAAATACTCGGTCACTTATCGGCAGGGTGAATTTCAGAAGACTTCGAGTGGAACTTTCCGTTCGATCGATGCCCACCGGCGTGGAATGATCCGGGTGGATCCGAAGTATCCGTGGCACTTCCTCTGGGAGGGGACCGGAGAGCATTTCTTCTTCAACGGAACCACCGCCTACTGGCTCGTGGCCTGGCGCGATGAGCACACCATCCAATACAGCATTGAGCGGCTGCATCGTCTCAAGATCAACCGCATGCGCGTGTCGCTCTCGGGAAGGACCAACGTGTTCTACGGCGAGCCGGTGATGGTCGGCGACAGCTGGAGCGTTTTATTCCTGCAGCCTTGGCCAGCCGAACACCCGGATGACTTCACCCATCCGGACGATGATTATTCCCGCTTCAACGTCTCTTATTGGCAGAAATTCGAGCGCATGCTGAGATTCGCCCGCGAGCGAGATATGAACATTTCGCTGGTGCTACAGATGGGTGACAGCAAGATTTACCCGGCAGCGGGCAGTGACGACGAACATCGCTTCATTCAATATGCCGTCGCCCGGTTCGGGGCATTCTCGAACATCACCTGGGACCTCGGAGACGACCTCGACCTGTTTCGCGATGAAAAGTGGACTCATGAAACCGGGATGCTGCTCTCGCAATGGGATCCGTACAAGCACCTCGCGACCACCCATCCCACCGAAATCATCCATCAGGATCGGGCGTCGAGTTGGTTCGGCTTCACCTCCTACCAGGAGTGGTCGAGGGATCAGCACCGGCTCATGCTGGAATCACGCAAACTGCAGCTGAAGGCAGGGCGCACCATTCCGCAGACGAATGAAGAATATGGTTACGAGGATCACTACCCGCGCTGGGCAACTCCCGATTCCGATTCCGCCGATGTTTTACGCCGCACTGCCTGGGACATCGTCATGGCGGGCGGATATCAAACCGCCGGCGAGACCGCGCGCCGCGGCACCAATGTCTGGCCGGACCTGGGAGGCGGTTGGATGAATGGCCGGGGCGACGACACGATGACCATGTTTCTCGGTTACGGTCATATCGTCGACTTCATGACCAGTTTTGAATGGTGGAAGACAGATCCCCAGGACGGGCTTGTGAACAACGGCAATTATTGCCTTGCCGAGCCTGGCAGGACCTATGCCGTGTACCTGCCACGCGGCGGCCAGGTCACAGTCCAGTTGCAATCGGGTCGCTACCAGGCTTATTGGTTCAGTGCGATGACCGGGGAGAGGATCGATCTGCCCGACGTCGAGGGCCCATCATGGACCTCCCCGGCCTCACCAGACCGCAATGATTGGGCTCTGCTGCTGCGGGCAAGATAGCTGGTCAGAACGCTGGCTATCGTTCTTCGACTGCGACGACGAAACCTCTTAACCGGGTGAATCCCCGGGCTTCGCGCCTGATTTTGAATGGCGCAGTGCTTCATCGCTGTGGAGAGTGGATGTTTTGAGCGTTGGCTTTGGCCCATGCGGTGAAAAGGCGGCCCGCAAATCGTTTTTGAGCGGCCCGCTAAGGCTTTGGGGTGCGTTCGAATCTCCAGAGTTGCCTTCAATCAGTTTGTTCAGGAGCCCGGAACGCGGCATCCCGAAGGTCTCGGATAATCAAACCACTCGCGGCGAGCACCTGCTCGACGATCTCCCTCCGCTTCTTTGGCGAACAGCGCGCCGTCGGAACGCTGACGCTGATTCCTGCGAAAACTTTTCCCTGAGAATCGAACAGAGGCGCGCCAACCAGGATCGCGCCTTCGATCGTTTCCTCGGCATTGATCGCATATCCGTGCTTCCGGACGCGTGCCAGTTCAGCCTTCAATTCGGCGCGGCTGGTCAAGGTGCGGGACGTCAACTTGGGCAATTTTCCCTTTGGCAAAAGCGTATCAACCCGGTCCTGAGGAAGGAAAGCCGCGATGGCTTTCCCCAGCGCGGTCGCGTGGACCGGACAAAGGTCGCCGACATCGAACGCCAGCTTGAGCGGGTGGGAAGCCTCCACGACATCAATGAGGATGATGCCATGACGGCGCCGTTCCGCCAGCCAGACGGATTCTTGCAGCTGATCCCTGAGGTTCACCAGATGGGAGCGCGCGAGCTTGCTCAGCGTCAGATGTTCAATGGAACGGCGAACTAGACCGGCGGTCTTGAAGGTCAGGCGATAGCGCCCGCTCTCGCTAACCTGCTCGACATAGCCGAGTTCCTTTAACGTGAACAGAATGCGAAACACTGAACTCTTGATCAAGCGGACCCGCGCCGCAATGTCCTTGAGGCTTGCGCCCTCGGGACTCTCGACCAATGACTCCAGCACGCTCATGGTCTTAACCGTTAGGTCGATATGATTTCTTGCCGGCATAGAGGAGACCCCCAATAGGTTAGCCGAGTTCGAATCCTGCAATTGCAAAAACCTCGGCCGGGTTCGCCACCGGGCGGGTAGCAGAACGGTGTAACGCCATTCGCACCAAGTGTCGCACCGGAACAAACCCGAAGTGCTGGGCGATCGTCACCGCCTCTTTGTTCGCGGGAAACAAATCCCAAAAAACATGCTCTCCTGCGTGATCCCCAAGGAACCACCGGAGCAGCCGCCGGGCAGCCGCGGGTGAGTTGGCGACACAAGGTCCAAAGTACGCGGCCGAGAAGCCGGGCCGGCCCATGGCATATCCCTCGCCGGGGACGCTGGCGGCACCGAGTTCGGCCAGTTGCTCGAGCAACGCGGCCCGGTCGGCCCCGAACTTCGCACGGTCGTACACGAGGTCCGGGCAGTAGGGAAGGATCTCACCTGCCTCCACTGGTCCTGGTGCACGCTGCCAACGCTGCACGGCGCACTCTTCGACAAATCCAAATTTTCGGTATAGGCCATTCCCCGCTTCGGTGGCATCGAGCTTAACCGTCTGGATGCCGCGGCGCTCGACAAATTCCATGGCTCGTTCGATCAGCGACTCCGCAAAACCGCGGCGCCGGAATTCAGGGGCGGTCAACACCATGCCCACCCACGCGAGTTCACGGCCGTAGCCGACGACCGTGGTCGTGGCGGCCATACGACCGCCCGACTCCAGCATGAGGCACCCTTCCGGTTCCAGCGATAACAGGCGCTCCCAATCGCTGGGGAGCTGGTTCCACGCTGCCGCGCGCGTCACTCCGATCGCCCCGCTGATATCGGAAGGCAGAAGGAGCCGGATGTTCGCGTCTTTTTCCCGCCCTTTCATTCTGGCTCCAGGGTCCTGATTGCTGTTTCTACTCAGAAGAATATATTCTACCAAATGAAAAGCATGGCTCTCTCGCCATTCGAGACTGAGGGGGGCGGCTTATTGACAATCCGGCGACAACCCGTACTATGGATGGGAAGCTGGGTAGTATTGGATTGCGTTCTTCTCGGTAGAATACCAACAAAATGATCGTGCAACATCGGCGCTCCACTACACATCTCTATTCGCCGCAGAGCGCGGTGCCCGGGTTGAGCAGAAAAGCGAGGGCAATGGATTGACAATTTCCTACAAAGACTCCATCCAGGATGTCGCGCAGCTTGAGGACATCCTGAGTGAGCCGACCCTGGAAACCATCGATGCGATGCGTTCCCTCGACGGGGATATCGTCATCCTGGGGGTGGGAGGGAAAATGGGTCCGACTCTCGCCCGCATGGCGAAGCGGGCCTCTGACCTGTCCGGCGTCTCGCGCCGGGTGATCGGTGTTTCGAGGTTTTCCACGCCGGGGCTGCCGCAAAAATTGCACTCCTGGGGCGTGGAAACCCATTCGTGCGACCTGCTGGATTTGAAATCGTATGCTCAGCTGCCCCATGCCGCCAACGTGGTTTACATGGCTGGAATGAAATTTGGCTCCACGGGCCAGCAATCCCTTACCTGGGCCATGAACACTTACTTGCCCGGACCCGTGAGCGAGAAATATCGCGATAGCCGGATTGCAGTCTTCTCGACAGGTAACGTTTATGGCCTCTCTCCGGTACGTCTTGGAGGGTCACGGGAGGAGCATCCGCTTCGCCCCGTGGGGGAATATGCGCTGAGTTGTTTGGGCCGGGAGCGCATCTTCGAGCATTTCAGTCGAACGCACAACATCAAGATGTCCATTCTCCGGATCTATTACTCGACTGAATTGCGCTATGGCGTGTTGATGGACCTGGCACAGCTGGTTCTGGCGGGGAAGCCGGTGCCCCTGGCGATGGGGCATTTTTGCGCGATCTGGCAGGCGGATGCCGCCGCCATGAGCCTCCAGTCTCTGGCTCATGTTGCTACACCTCCTTTGGTGCTCAACATCGCCGGGCCGGAACTCTTCAGCGTCAGGAGCGTTGCCGAGGAGTTTGCGAAACGCATGGAAAAGCCAGTGAGTTTTGAAGGTGTGGAAGGTGAAGATGCCCTCATCTGCAATTCCCGGAAGGCGATGCAGTTGTTCGGCTACCCCCGCGTCAACTCGGGCCAAATGATGACCTGGATCGCCGATTGGGCGATGCGGGGAGGAGAAAGCCTGGCCAAACCCACGCATTTCGAAAATCGAGCGGGAGATTTCTAGCGGAGACTGCGATGGCTCAGAAACTCGATGCCAGGATCGGGCAGGCACTCGCGCGAGGCGCGGTCATTCCCGCTCATCCTCTCGCGCTCACCGCGCAGCGGCAGCTGGATGAACGGCGTCAGAGGGCTCTGAGTCGCTACTACATTGCTGCCGGCGCGGACGGCTTGGCCGTGGGCGTACATACCACCGAATTCGCCATTCGAGATCCGCGCGTCGGATTGTTTGATCCTGTCCTGAAGCTGGCGGCGGAGGAGATGGATCGGGCCGACGCCACCCGTTTTGAACCCTTAATCCGGATCGGCGGTGTTTGCGGAGAGACCGCACAGGCCACGCGCGAGGCTCAATTGCTGGCTGAACTGGGCTACCACGCGGGTCTGTTGAGTCTGGCTGCGTTTGAGAATGCGGACGATCAAACACTCCTGCACCATTGCCAGCGCGTGGCGGAAATCATTCCGATCGTGGGTTTTTATTTGCAGCCGGCCGCCGGCGGCCGCATCCTTTCGTATCGATTCTGGCGCGAATTCGCGGAAATCGAAAATGTGGTGGCCATCAAGATCGCGCCCTTCAACCGTTACCAGACCCTGGACGTAATCCGGGCAGTAGCCGAGTCGGAGCGGCCGATCGCTCTCTACACCGGAAACGATGACAACATCGTGATGGACCTCATAACGCCATACGCCTTCCATATAAAGGACGAGCGCAGAGAGCTCCGCATTGTGGGAGGGTTGCTGGGCCACTGGGCGGTCTGGACGCGGAAGGCGGTCGAATTGCTCCGCGAATGCCAGGCAGCCGCATGCCGTGGCGAAAGCGTGCCACGGGATCTTCTCCGGCGGGGCGTTGAAGTGACCGATTCGAATGCGGCATTTTTCGACGCGGCAAATCATTTTGCCGGTTGCATTGCCGGCCTGCATGACGTCTTGAGGCGGCAGGGATTGCTCGAAGGCACCTGGTGCCTGGACCCTCGCGAGAATCTTAGTCGCGGACAAAAAGAGGAAATCGACAGGGTCTATCTGGATTATCCTCATCTCAACGACGATGACTTTGTTCGCGAAAACTTGGATCGGTGGTTAACCCCTTAACTTCTTAGCTGGCCGGCCAAGCTCCGCGGCCGGAATGTTTTCACGAGACTTGAGGTCGGGCGTCCGGCGAATGTGTTCCCGGTATCTCCGTCGAGAACTACGGCCAATCACCACGGCCCTGGAGGATCGAGATTGCGAATTTTTTACGGTTGGTGGGTGGTTCTGGCGGCCTTCTTGAATCTCTTTTTTACGGTCGGGGTCATGTTCTATGGGCTCCCGGTTTTCTATCCTTCCCTGGTCGAGTCACTTCGGTTTACGCGGGCTCAATTGAGCACGGGCTTCCTGCTGGGTTTTGCCTTCGTGGCGTTGCCGGTTGGAATTCTGGCAGGCACGCTCATCGACCGCTTAGGAGCTCAGAAGGTGATTTCGGTGGGCATCTGGCTTGTCGGATTGTCGCTGGTGTTGATGGGCAGCATGACCCGGCTCTGGGAGTTCTATCTCCTGTGCACAATGGCGGCGGTCGGGTACGTCCTCAGCGGGCCCATTCCCAACCAGGTGTTGGTGGCGAACTGGTTTCGCATGAAGCGGGGACGCGCCATGGGCTATGCCTATCTCGGATTAGGCTTGGGCGGCGCCGTTTCACCATTGGTGATTCAACCCATGATCCAGGCATTCGGTTGGCGGCACGCTCTTCAAATCGCCGGATCGACGATCTTGGTGGTGCTGTTTCCGATCGCGCGATGGGTGACAAAATCCAAACCGGACGATTTGCATCTGCTTCCGGACGGCGTGGCACCAACGGTGGACGCCTCAATCTCTCCCCGGCCCGCTGCGCTCGCCAAAAACAGCACCCCGGGGATTGATTTCAAAGCGATCCTGATGTCCCGAAATTTTTGGCTGATCCTGGCCGGCTGCATGTTGACCATTGGCGCCATTGGCGCTGTCACGCAGCATCTGATCCTGCTTCTCCGGGACAAGGGTTATCCCCTCAAACTAGCATCGCACGTTTTTAGCGCGATGCTGGCATCCAGTCTCGCCGGACGCGTGATTGTGGGTTACCTGGCGGACCGCCGAAGCAAGAAGAACGTGATGGCATTGTTTTATTTTCTGCTGGCCAGCTCGATTTCTCTGCTTTTTCTGAGCAGTCATCCGGTGGCGGTGTGGACGTTTGCGCTTATCTTCGGCTTTGCCCTGGGAGCCGACTACATGTTGATTCCGCTGCTCACGGCGGAGTGTTTTGGGTTGTCGATTCTGGGAACGGTACTGGCTCTCATTGTCTCGGGATACTCGGTGGGTCAGTGGGTCGCCCCGTGGGTGGCTGGGCGCATCTTCGATGCCTATCACAGCTACGATCTCGCCTGGGGCATTATGGTCGGTGCCGGGATCTTAGGCGCCGCTATCATCTACACGATCTCGCCTGTCGAGACTGCACCGCCAGCCGTTAAAGAGACCGTGGTGTGACAGGAAAAACGAATGTGAGGTCCGTAAGGGCGAAGTAAAACGCAACGGCGCTTAGCCCCTGGAGGCTCTCTCTGCATGCGATCGTACGGACTGGTTGCTCAGTTTGGCAGTCGGCGTCCTGATTTTCGACGGCTGCCTTTGCTTCTATGGCTTTTGTTCGGCGCGACGGTTCTCTCGCCTGCCCAGGTTTCCGGGCCGCTCACCCTATCCGGGAACTCTCACTATTTCAAGGATGCTCGAGGGGCCGCTCTCATTCTGAACGGGTCGCAGACCTGGAACACGTTTCAGGACTGGGGCACCGACGGATCTGTGCCGACCCTGGACTTCGACGCCTTCGTAAAATTCCTCACCGCGCACGGGCACAATTTCACCTTGCTGTGGACCGTGGAGATGCCGAAATTCTGCGGCCTTCCTACGACAGCAAACTCTCCGCCCGATTTCGCGGTCAGCCCGCTTCCCTATCTGAGGACCGGCCCGGGAAGAGCGACCGATGGCGGACTGAAGTTCGATCTCGCCAGGTTCGACCCCAACTTCTTCGATCGCCTGCGGGCGCGGACACAGGCCTTAAGCAATGCCGGCATTTACGCCGGCGTGTATTTGTTTACGGGTGAGTTTCTCAACACATTCCGCTGCTCAAGCGACGGTTACCCTTTTAGCGGCGCCAACAACATCAATGCGATTGACGACGGCTATACGGGAGGAAGCAAGGGAATAGGTGCTCTCACCATGACCGCGCCCAATGCCATCACCCGTGCCCAGGACGCTTATGTGGAGAGAGTGATCGACACCTTGAACGATTTGCCCAACGTGCTCTGGATCGTTTCCGAGGAAGCTCCCATCAATTCCACGTGGTGGAACGACCACCAGATCTCGCACCTTCGAAGCTACGAATCGGGAAAAACCCATCAGCACCCCATCGGATACGCCACCCCAATTGGATCCCGCGACCTGGTCCTGTACCGTTCGGACGCGGACTGGATTGCACCGTCGGTTTTGGTCTCACCGGCCGCCTCCTGCGGCACCGGCACGCCCGCCTGCAAAGTCGACATCAACGATAGCGACCATTCCTACTGGGAGATGTGGCACGACACTCCCCAGGAGAACCGCAACTACGCGTGGGAAAATTTCACGACCGGCAACCAAGTGCTGTTCATGGACCCTTACCTGATCTACTACCCGCGCGAAAACCGGAACTTGTGCGCCTCTGCCACGCATTCCATTTGCCAGGCGCCGGACGCCCGCTGGGACAACTTCCGAGACAATCTGGGTTACATTTTGAGGTATTCCCGCAGGCTGAGCCTTTTGAACGTCAGTCCGCGCGACTCTCTCAGTTCGACCGGCTTCTGTCTTGCGCAGACTCCATCCGACGGCGCTGAGTACCTGATTTACGCTCCCGCAGGCGGCTCGTTTACGGTGAATCTCTCGGCGATGGAGAGCGCCAGGACATTAGCGGTGGAGTGGTTTAACCCGGCGACGGGGATAGTGATCACCGAAAAAGCGGTACCGGCCGGGTCATCCGCTCAGAGGTTCACTCCGCCGTTTCGCGGGGACGCAGTCCTCTATCTGGTGGATGCAGCGGGACACGCATCTTCGGGGAAGCTCTGAGGCGTCACCTGTCAGGTTTGGAGTAGCTCGCAAACCATCCCCGATGAACTCTCCGGCGATCATCGTCAATCCATGATTGCCTGATAAGCTCCTTTACCTCTCGGTCGAGTTTCAAATCTCCATTCGGGTGCATGGGCGACATAAAATCACGATCATTTGTTCTTTCGGATCAATGAAGAACGCAGTCGTGAAGAAACCACCGCAATCGTATTTTCCCGTTGTCGTCGATATGGCGTTGTCGATTGCGTCGGATGACCGTGCCGATGCGCCCAAGACGTTCCGAGGACAGCCCAACCGCCTCGGGCTTGACAGCCGGGAATTCCTGCGCAAACCTAGCGGCGGCGACTACCAACACACCGATCCAGGCTGAGATACCTGTTTTGCGGTTCATCACCGTTCGAGGCCTTCCCCTGGATCGGCGCTTGTAAACACGAAGAGTTAGGAGTGACCGTCCGGATGCCGGCAACCGGGAAAGTCCTCAAAAAAAATCATTCCCGTCCATCCCAGTTCGCGCATACCCACTTCCGAGGAATAATACGCGCCGGTAATCCAGGTCTTAAGGTTCTCGAAGTCATCGCGGAGCGTGGGAGGTCCTACCGGTGGTTTCTTGGCGGGAGCGTCGTCCGGATCGCCGCCCTCGGTTTCCCGGTGACGCAGCGTTTCGGCAGAAAATATGCTGAGCAGTTCATCTTGTTTGGCTTGGGAAATATCCTTGAACGCATGGCCAAAGCGACGCGTCGATTCCCGGTCGCAGACGGTCAAAGAATCGCTGAATTCCCGCAGCGTCTCGGGGGTCTCCACACTCAACAACAGGTCGATGAAGCGATTGACCTGCGCCTTGCTCGAATTCGGAACCATGCGTTCGGAAAGCGCCAGCAAAGTTTCATTCTGGTGGGGAGTGAGAACTTTTGGCGTCCACTTGCCGCTGCGCACTTGGCCCTCGGCGCCGGCCAAAAGTTCACCGTCGGCCAGATGCTTGTGGATGGGGTGGGCCATCGCGGTGCGCGCAAAGAGAGTTCCCGCTCCCGCACCACTCACCAACCTGCGAATCATTTCCCGGCGAGACAACCGGGATCCCACTGCTGAGGGATTGTCGAGCACTTAGCACCCCTTCCCCGGGAGTCACCGAACCGCGTTTTCGCGACCCCCGCGTTTTGCAACCCTTGTGTTCAATGGCACCAGCCAGCGAACTCTGTGGCGACACGGCAAGGTTGATTGACATTCCCGATCCGCGGCACCTATACTACCCGCAATACAACAGAACATATTCTTCTGAATAGAACAGCGTTGCGGATTGTAGATATTATCACACGCTGCCAGTCGGAAGAGAAGCAAACCATGCCTAAGCCAACATCGTTCGATGTGATCGTGGTGGGCTCGGGCGCTTCCGGAGGCTGGGCGTGCAAGCGGCTGGCGGAAGCGGGCTTGAAGGTCGCGCTGCTTGAGGCTGGAGCCCCACAGTCCGACCGGAATTTCACTGAGCACAAGCCGCCGTTTGAGCTCAAGTATCGGAATCGCGCCCCCGAAATTGTTCGCAAAACCCGCCCGATTCAATCCCACTTCGCTTGCGACGAATTCAACTACCAATGGTTCTGCAATGATCTTGACGAACCTTATACGACTCCACAAGACAAGCCGTACCACTGGTTGGGCCGTTTGCGGGTGACCGGGGGGCGAACCAATGTGTGGGGCCGTGGCTGTCTCCGGTTCGGCGAACTGGACTTTAAGGCCGCGTCGCGTGACGGTTACGGGGAAGACTGGCCGCTAAGCTACCGCGACCTGGAGCCATACTATGACCTGGTCGAAGAGTACGTGGGGATTGCTGGAATGGCCGAGGGTTTGGCCGAAGCTCCTGACAGCAAGTTCCTTCCCCCCATGGCCATGACGTGTCAGGAAATTCTGTTTCGCAATCGTGCCAAAGAAAAACTCGGGCGTACGGTTACCCCGGCGCGTGTTGCCAATCTCACCAAGTCGATCAACGGACGAGCGAAGTGCCACTATTGTGGGCCGTGCCACCGCGGTTGCGTAACCCACTCGTACTTCAATTCCGCTTTTACGACTGTGGCGGATGCGTTGAAATCCGGCAATTGCACCTTGATCTCCAATGCCATGGTCTCTCAGGTGCTGATGGATCATGACCGGAACCGGGCAACGGGCGTGCTTTACCTGGATCGTATCACCCATCAGCCGCGGGAAATCCACGCCCGCACGGTGGTGCTTTGCGCGCAAACCTACGAGTCTGTCAGGATTCTCCTCAACTCCGCCAACCTTCGCTATCCCAACGGCCTGGCGAATTCCAGCGGGGTGTTGGGACGCTATCTCACGGCTCACGTCAAGAGCGGCGGTGGCGGCGGGGATCTTCCGTCGTTTGGGGAGAACCCAACGCTGGACGGTCCGAATCGTCCGACCGGTATTTATGTGGCACGCTTTCGAAACACCGAGAAAGGCCCGCCTTCAAAAAACTTTCTGCGCGGTTACGGATTCGAAGGCGGCAGTTCGGTGAGTTTCAACTGGGGGGCGCCGGGATTTGGCGAGGCCTACAAGAAGGCTTTGCTTGAACCCCAGGCGGGCCTGCAGGTGACCGGGTTCGGCGAAGTTCTGCCGCGATGGGATAACTTTGTCGAAATCGATCGCAACGTGAAAGATCGCTACGGGATTCCCGTGCTCCGTATTTCCATGTCCGACGGTGACAACGAGCGCGCGATGGTCAAGGACATGGCGGAATCCGCCGGCGAGATGTTGGAAGCCGCGGGCGCGAAAAATATTAATACTTTTGCCAATCCTTCTGCGCCGCGATGGGCGGTCCACGAGGCTGGTATTGCGCGTATCTGAACCAGTTCCAGCGAAGCCACGATATTCAGAATTTGTTCGTCATGGACGCATCGGGATTCACCTCGAATCCCTGCCAAAATCCAACTCTGAGCATCATGGCCTTGTGCGTTCGGTCCTGCGATTACCTCATGGGTGAAATGAAACGGGGGAATGTCTAGCCCTTCGGATTTCCCTGATCATTGACGCTATTTGTGCCGGTGGGCATACGCATCTTTCAGATATCCCGTCATGACCTCGGCATACACGGGGAAGGCAATTTCCGGCTCCTCGATATCCGGATGCCACGCTTTTTCCCACTCGTACGAAAAGTAACCCTGGTATCCGATGTCGACGAGCAGCTGCACCTGCTTCTTTACCGGTACCTCTCCCCGACCGGTCAGTACATAGTGATCCTCACCACCCTTGGTGATCGAATCCTTGAGATGGGTGTGGCGGATGTACTTTCCAAGCCGCGACACGGTTATCTCCGGAGCCTCCGGGCCCCCTCGGTAGGTGTTGTGCGCGTCCCAAAGCAGGGCCACATGCGGGGAGTCGGCCTGCTGGAGAATATCGAGCAGCGCGGGAGATCGGACAAAGTCGCCGTGGGATTCGAGCAGCACCGTAACCTTCCTCGGGCCGGCATATTCGCCCAGCTGGTGCAAGGATTTTGCCACTCGCGCGATGGTTTCATCCTGCGTTCCCACAATCTCGTTTCCCATAACCCGTATGTACGGCGCCCCCAATTGAGATGCCAGGTCGATAAACCGACGGCTGTCAGCCATCTGCTCGCCGTGCTTCGCCGGGTCCGCATCGTGCATGTAGGCAGAGGCATCGACACTGGCAATACGCAAGCCGGCGGCGGCGACATCTTTCTTCGATTGCTCGATGCGTCCAGGACTGAACTCCGGACATGTCGGCAGATCCATGTTGCCCAGCAAGCCTCTCAGTTCCACGCCGGTGTAGCCATGCTGCTTGGCAAAACCGAGGATCTTGTCCCAGCTCCACGCCGGACAGCCAAGCGTGGAGAACGAAATCGGGAGCTTCTTCGGCGCCGGCATGGCGAAGGAACCGACGCTGGCTGTGGCTGTTACCGCGCCCATGCCCGCAAGGAACTTACGACGCGAGGAACCGAACGGCATAGGAAGCCCTCCTTGGTCTGTAGAACGGTGGCCGTGCCACGAAACTTGGGAGCCGGCCTGGCCGTCACCAATTGACTGTAACCTAAATTTTTAAGCCGTTCGAAGAGAAAATTGGCGACGCTGTTGCGCAGCGTTGCGACTCGTATTGCAATATGGTATTGCTCTTAACGCGTCTCTGGTCGCCTTCGATGCGCGAGGAAAATCCAGTCTCATAAAAAAGATCTCATGACCCGAGTGACGGCTGCGTCGGTTGTTTTTGCGGCTTTGAATGTGACCGCGTGTGCGCAAATGTCGCGCAGTGCCACGCCTCCCCTGCAACCTCTGGCACAGCAGGTCCAGCAAATCGAAAAGGCTCTGGCCTATCTTGGCCAACCGCCGGCAGCGGAGGAAGTGTCCAGGATAGACCAAGCCGTCACCGAGCCGGATGAGTCCAAAGCAGTCGCTCGCCTGGAGAGCATTCTGGACGCGCACGTTCTGGCTGTCGCTTCGGGGCAGTCCCGATAGGGATCGATCGTTTCCCGCGACTAGATTCGATGGACGAAACCGATCAGTGCCGGCTTGCCCGCAACTGGAAGAAGGGAATCCAGGCCGCGTCCGTCGCTTGAAATCGCTTACTGCGGGTCCCCCGCCGCATGCAGCAGGATGGTTAAGGGTTGAACGTGTTCCGGTTTCACGTACCGGTTTACCAGGAAGCGTTTCCCATCCCTGGCGACGTCATAGGTGAAAACGTCGGTCGAAGAGATCGGCGCGCGCCCGCGAATCTGGAACAGAGGCGCAGGCTGCCCGGTAGCGAACGTCGTCTCGCCGTTGACTGGTACCGCTATTAACATGCCGCTGGGAGAAAGATAGAAAATCTCCTTGCCGTCTGCCCGCCAGCGTGGTTCCGTGCCGCCGCCGCGGGAGACTTGCCATTTTCCCGTAGCGCCAGGAAACGAGCTGACGTAAATCTCCCACGCACCCGACTCGTCGGAGGCGTAGGCTACCCACTTTCCGTCGGAAGATATCTGTCCGTTGGTTTCGTTGCCTTTGCTATTCAGCAAGGGGACCTTTGCCCCGCCTGCTGCTGGCGAGGTCACCAGGTAAGTGCGCGATGGCCCCTGATCGGTGGAAAGAAGCTGTTGGTCGTCCGCCGACCAGGAGTTGGGAAGGATGTCATCGGTCGCGCCAGCGCCGCGAAAAAGCACTTTTTCTTTTTCCAGCCCGGTGGCCCGTTTGGCCAGTATCTCGGTCGACTCCGAGCCAATAGAACGGTACGTGACCATGCTTCCGTCGCGCGACCAAATGGCGTTTGTTTCTTCGGTGGGCTCGAAGGTAAAGCGCGCATTGTCGGAGCCGTTGGTATGCTCCAGCCAGATATCCACGTTGCTTGCTTTTAGGTCGGCGATGTCCACGGCCACCCGGCTGCTATCGGGCGATAGAGTTGGGTTCGCCATGATCGCCGGTTCGCCGATCCGGCCCAGTTCCTTGCCCGTGCGGTCCTCCCACGTGAGCGCCGACAAGGCTGCGCCAACGCCCGTGTTGTAGATCACCGTTCCGTTGCCAGAGACTGTCAGGGCGGCCCAGTACGTGGAGGGCTGAAAACCGACGGCGCCGGCGATGGGCGTGCTGTTGCCCGATATCTGGCCGCTGGCGGGATCGAACGCCACGCTGACCAATTGCTTCTGACCGCTAGCATAATAAAGATGCCCGGAATCGAAGCCGAAACTGGAATGACAAAGCAGGACAAGTTTCTGCTGCTTGTCATCGAGAGAGACGAGATAGATGCCGCTGATTTTGTCATCCCTGGCGTTGGAGAAATTCCCCGCCCAGTATAAAAAGCGTTTGCCATCGGGGAGAAAAGCCGGCCAACGGTGCGTTTGTTGCAGAGGGTTAGCCGATATGATCTCCTGCGTAACCGGGGCCGCGCCGCTGCCATCGGCGTTGATCCGCCACAGGGGACTGCTGGGGTCGGGAGAGTACACGATGACGTTCTGCTTTCCCCAACTTCCGCCGCGCCCCGCCATCGCCCTGGTTAGAGCCTGCGGCGTGCCGCCCGAAGCCGCGATTTTCTGCAGCTTGCCGTTGGCGAAAAATCCCAGGTAAGCGGCGTCGGGCGACCAGAAAGGAAAACTCGCGCCCTGCGTGCCCGGCAAGGCTGTGACCCCGGGCGAGGTGATGCGCTGCAGGTAAATTATCGGCAGACCAGTGCTGTCCTCGGGTGACACAAACGCCAGCGTGGACCCGTCGGGCGACAGCGCCATGTGGCTGATGCTCATTTCATCGGACTCTGTCAGAGAGAACTGCATGCGAGTCGTGGACTCAGGACGGCGCGCCACGAACCAGGCGATTGCGGCGACGGCCACCAGCGCCAGCGCTGCAGAAAGCCAGAGCAGGACCGGAATCCGGCGAGGCGCACCTGTGGCGGCGGTGCGAACAACGCTGCTCGACTCGGTCCCCGACAAAGCGCTCAGAGCGAACGACAGATCTCGCGCCGAATGGAAACGCTGATCCGCGCTTTTCTCCAGGCAGCGCCGCACAATGCGTTCGAGCGCAGGAGAGACCATACGAGCGAGGCCGGACAACTCCGGCGGATCGTCCTTCAAGACCGCAGTCATGGTTTCGGCCGCAGTGTCGCGGCGGAAGGCGCGCACGCCGGAGAGCATTTCATAAAGCACAGCACCGAACGCGAAGATGTCGGTGCGAGGATCGACGCCTTCGCCGCGCACCTGCTCCGGCGCCATATAGCTTGCCGTGCCCATGACCACTCCAGCCGCCGTGCGTTCGCTGGCCAACGTCACTTCCTCTGCGCCGGGGCCCGCCGTCTGCGCCAGTTTCGCCAGTCCAAAGTCCAGAATTTTGACACGACCGTCTTTCGTAACAAAAACATTCTCGGGTTTCAAATCGCGGTGGACGATCCCCTTCTCATGCGCCGCCGCCAGTCCGTGCGCGATCTGTACTCCATACTCGATCGTTTTACGCTGGGGCAGCGCTCCGCGATCGAGCGCAGTGCGCAGGCTTTCGCCCTCCAGCAACTCTGAAACCAGAAACGGCGAGCCCTGGTGCTCACCGATGTCATGAATGGCGAGGATGTTGGGATGATTCAGCGCAGCCACTGCTCGTGCTTCCTGCTCAAAACGCCGCAGGCGATCCGTTTCGCCGGCGAACGACTCGGGGAGAATCTTGACGGCGACGGTGCGATCCAGACGCGTGTCGAGAGCGCGATACACCTCGCCCATCCCGCCAGCGCCCAGCGGCGATTGAATTTCATAAGGGCCAAGCTTGCTGCCTGAGGTGAGGGCCATGTGTGGGCGTAATTATAGCCTGCACAGCGTGTTGCAGCGGATGGCGACGATTCCGAGCGTGTTGTCGGGAATTGGAGAAGAGGCTCTGGCCGGACACGCTTGTCGATGTCGATCACAACCTGAATACAGCCACAAATAAGATTCGCGAGGTGCGGAGAGTGCACTCGTAGCAGTGCAGTACACATCTGCCGCAGTTTCGTAGCTTTGTGCGACCTCAAGGTTCGCATCCTCCAGCAACTCAAAAGGGATGGGGGCGGGACCCGGCCGAGCCAGTCCCTCCAACTCAAATCAGGCGGTTCAACCCGTCGGACAACCTGCCGCAAACTTGTCGGTTCACTTATGGGTTTGTAAGAACAAATAGGTGGAAATACGTAAGCACCCGTAAGCACGGAATCGCTACCTCCACAAGTTCCACACGTTCGCGTGCATGCACCTGCTTGCTGGAGTTGACGTGCGGACAGTCCAACTGTGGCTCGGGCCCTCGGACTTGGAGACGACCAGTTGCTCCCTGAAGGCAATCGGCGGAAAGCAGAAGGGCGTGCGTGAGAAGTTAGACGTTTGCCGGGATCACTCTGCGGGCAATTCCGTAATGCAATCCCACTGTTGGCTGCTCATCGTTGGTTATTTCGTTGGTTGTATCCGATCTGGCTCAGCTCCATGATCTTGGTTTCATGAGGATAAAGAGACAAGATCGGCCGATCCGACTTGATAGCCCGCGTGAGCCATCGAACCGGACCGGATTCAGACGAGATACCAC
>Ga0193726_1000438_pt1 | contig 44797 bp, 43 predicted proteins | sample H2c1metaG_FD_144928 | JGI IMG/M metagenome (GOLD analysis project Ga0193726, IMG submission 144928) | Soil microbial communities from a riparian zone of the East river system, Colorado, United States - H2c1 | ecosystem: Environmental > Terrestrial > Soil > Riparian zone | place: USA: East River... | reverse complement strand
GGATTTTCCGATTGTCGCCCCGATGTCGTCTCATGGTTTCGCCTGCACCGGCTCGACGATCGGAAAATCCGGCGCGATTTCGTCGAGCATCCCGATCAGCTCGCCGAGCTTGCCCGCCTCTCCTTCGACCTTGATGTCGCCGGCCTTGATGGCGTTTGGGAAGGTCGTCTGTCTGGCCAGGATTGAATCGAGCGTCGCCCGCGACAGGGTGAAGCCGGCATCCGCCTTGGCAGCCAGCTTGCCGCGCAAGTGTGTTAGCGCCGAATTCTCCAGATTGGTGATGAACTTTTCTCCGACGTCGGTGAACGTCCAGTTGATCACCATCGTCTTGCCTTCTGCCTTCTCCGGATTGAGGCGCACCCCCCATAAGTCGAAGATGACGCCGACGGGAATCGCCTTCAACACATCCAACGAGAAAGCGCCAATGCCCGGAACCTTCGTAACGCCGTTGCGCAGCTCCATTGCGCCCATCAGATAGGCGTTGCGCCACGTGGCTGCTTCGGCCTGGTAGCCCAGTTGCTCGAGCGCATCGGCGCCGAGCTCGCGTGCTGGTCGGTTGGCTGGATCGGCGAATACCACCTGGTTCATCACGCTTGCAACCCAACGATAATGCCCTGCCTTGAAGTCGTCGCGGGCACGTGCGATCACGGCGTCGGCGCCGCCCATGTAATCCACCGTCCGGCGCGCCTGCTCCGCTGGCGGCAGCGGCGAGAGATTTGCTGGATTGGCGTCGTACCACCCGAGATATTTCTGATATACGGCCTTGGCATTGTGGCTCAGCGTCCCGTAATAGCCGCGCGCGGACCAGTCACCGGCGAGGCTTGCCGGCATTCGCAAGGTTTCGGCGATGTCGTTGGGCGTGTAGGCGCGATTGAGCAGCCGCACCGACTGGTCGTGAATGAACTTGTACATGTCGCGCTGCTTCTTGAGGAAAGCCGCAATCCTTTCTGCTCCCCAGGTTGGCCACTGATGCTGCGCGATCAGCACATCGGAGCGGTCGCCGTATCGATCGAGCGCTTCGTTGATGTAGCTCGACCACAGCCTGGCGTCACGCACTTCCGCGCCCCGCAGCGCGTACAGGTTATGCATGGTGTGGTTCGTATCCTCCGCCATGTTCAGGACCTTGAACTGGGGAAAATACAACATCATTTCGGCGGGAGCCTCCGATCCGGGCATCAGATGGAATTCGATGTCGACTCCGTCGATCGTGCGGGTCTCGTAACTCTCCTTGATCAGGTCGGTGGGCGCGATCAACGTCAGTGTACCGCCGCGTGGGATATTCTTGCCGTGACCCGCATCGACCTGGCCGCGTTCGCCGGGCGGCAGCACCGAACCGAACTGATACAAGGAACGCCGGAACATGGCATTGCCGGCCACAACGTTGTCGGCCACCGCGTAGTCCATGAAATGATCGGGGGCGAAGATTTTCACCTTTTCGGTGCGGACCTCCTCCTCGCTCACCACGCCCTTCACGCCGCCGAAATGGTCGGTGTGCGGATGCGTGTAGATGACCGCGACGACCGGCTTGCGCGGACGGTTCTGGTAGTAGAGGCCTATGGCGGCCTTCGCCGACTCGGCCGCCGACAGCGTATCGATGACGATCAGCCCGCTGTCGGACTCCACGATCGTCATGTTCGAATCGTCGAGGCCGCGGATCTGGTAGACGCGGTCGGTGACCTTGAAGAGGCCGTGGAAGTTGTCGAGCTGGGCTTGGCGCCACAGGCTCGGACTGACGGTCGCCGGCGCCTCGCCCGTTTCGAACGCGTAGGGCTGCATCGACCAGATGGTTCGCTGCCCGTCGGCCGACATGATGGCGCCCGGCAATGCCGCGATGAAGCCGCGCTGCGCCTCATCGAAGTCGACGCGGTCACCGAACGGCAGCGAGCGCAGGACTTCGGCATTCGCCCGGCGCGTCGCCGGTTCGGCGTCGTTGGGCTGCGCCGAGACCGCAGAGGTGTTCGCAAGGCAGGTCGCGCCGACGAGCAATACGGCAAGCGCAGTATTGCGGGAGACATGGGCCGCCATCGGGGCGCTCCCTTTCTGATGTGGGGCGCATTCCTAGCATGGCCGGCGTCGCCGTTCTTTGCGATTTCCGACGACGACGGATCGAATTGTGAAATCCGGCTGATCGATTCCGGAAATTCAGCAGAGATCAGGTGGCGAATCTCGGTTCCGGCCGCGATAGATGCTGTCGTCGATACTCCCTGGGCGTCATGCCGGCCGTTGTCTTGAAGGCGCGATTGAACGGCGCGAGCGACTGAAAGCCGGTGTCGAGGGCGATGGTGAGGATCGGCACGTTCGCCTGGACCGGATCGGCGAGCGCGGCTCTCGCTTCCGCCAGGCGGTAGCCGTTGACGAAGCTGCTGAAATTGCGGTGGCCGAGCCGCCGGTTGATGAGCCGCCGGAGCCGGTATTCGGGTATCGCGAGCCGCGCGGCCAGCACCGCAATGGTCAGTCCATCATGGCGGTAGAGCTTTTGTTCCTCCATCAGCTCGCGCAGCGCCTCCAAAAGTGCCGCCTCTTGCTGATCCAAGGGGCCTGCCGCAGGTGCCTCGGGCCGCGGCGAGGACCGTTGGTCGGAAGCAGTCGGAGAAACGGCGGACGCTTCGTGCGCGATGCCAAGCCACAATAGGGCGATAGCGAACGTCATCGTGGCGAGGCCAGCGGCGTTGACGATGCTGAAGGGTGCGGACACCGAGCTGCCGGGCGACACGACATCGGTCACGATGAGCACCGCGCCGTACGACGCGGCCGAAACCGCCAGCAGCATGCGCAGGCGACGGCGCGCCTCGACGAGGTCGGTTTCCCGTCCGGCCAGCGCGTGCCAGGCCGCGAGGCCTACGAACAGCAAAGACAACGCGGAGTACGCAAAGCCCACGATGGGCTGGCTGTCGAGGAGGCTCCACATCCCGAGGGCCACGAGACCGAGCCAGGCAAAGCCCCGCCGCCATGATGGTTTGAACTCGTCGTCGAACGTCGCTGCTGCCCAGATCCAGAACAACGCTGGGTGGCCGAGGCTGACCGCCAGGAGCGAAAGCCCAAGGGGCGTATCGAGACTGGCGACGCCCGGCGCCGAGCAAGTCACGTAGCCGACAGCGCTCAGCAAAAACAGGGCGGAGTTGCGTCCCGCCGGCGTGCGTCCCGAATCGCGGAGAGAGAGAATGGCGACCAGCAGAAGAATGGCCACTGTGCCACCACGCAGTCCGGCTTCAAGCATCGACATTGGGCTCTCCATGACACGTTCTACCGGCGAGCGAGGTGCCCTTCTCTGGTACCGCGATCGGAACGGCGACGCCTCTAACACGACCGATCGAAAAACAGGCGGCTACACGGCTCGAACCGTGGCATCGCCATCACCACCATGGCATCGGTTCGGGGCAGGGACGGTGAACGGTAACAGGACTCGGATTTGTCCGCTTCTCGCACATAGCGTCGTTTCGCTGCTATGCAACAATACGTCGGCTATCGGAGGAGTATAGCGGACCTGGCCAGCCGTCCACCCGGCAGATTTATGGGTTCACGGCCTTAAAAAATGCGAGGTCCGTTGAAAGAAAAATTGGGGACGGCGAAAGCTGGCGCGCGATCGCTCAGCGTCCCGCCCCCGTGATGCAAAATCAAAAATCATCGCAATTTCCCGACGCCCAGCCCGCCTTGACTGCGCGACTCGCTGCTGAAATTGGATTCAGCGAGAGGTTGTCGAGATGTTCAATATCGTGAAGCGGCAGGATTTCATGCCGGGGCAAGATGTCCCGACATGGCGGGAGGCTGAGGAACTACGACTAGAGAAATACGGTCGTGAGCACATCGTCATTATCCCGGCCGACACTGAGCCCGGCAAAGAGTTTACGTCGACCAATTTCCTTCGCCTCCTGTTGAAGCGGCGGCATCGCGGAGCGCGCGTCTGTGCCCTCCGAACCTGCGTGATCTAACTCACATAGCCGCAAAATCGACCGGTCTAGTCTCCTGCTAGAAACACAGGAGACTCCGCATGCGCAAATTCATTCTGATCACAGCGTTCGTTCTGGTCTCCGCATCCGCACAGGCAGGCGCCACCAGAAGCCTGACGCTGGCATCGAGCGATCAGCCGTCCGCCGGTGTCGAACAGTCCAAAGCTGCCGAGGCGCCGAAATCTGCCACAAGGCAGCGGCCGTCGATACGGCAACAGAGCGGCCAAAACCCCCAGCAGAACAGCCAAAGCCTGGAACAGAGTCAGCGGTTGCAACAGAGCCAAAGGATGCAACAGGGCGGCCAAAGGATGCGGCGGCCGGGCCTGATCGCCGCCGCGAAATACGCCGTGGCCGTCAAGGTCGCAACGCTGAAACGCCAGGGTGCATCGACACTCGCGCGCGTCAAATACGCAATGCATCGGCACGGCATCTACTGGTGAGGCGACGATTTGTAACGAGTTCGTCTGCCCGGCCAAAGCAGTCTGCCTCGCGCAGACTGCTTGAACTTTTTTGGCGACGCCGAGCGTCCGCGCCTCTCCTTGTCGCTCGTCACGGGGCGGCTGCCCGACTTAGGCCACTCGCTCGCTCGGCGGGAGCCTGATTTATATGGAAATGTGTAAAGCGGTTCACATTCGAATACCGCAATTCGAGTTATCGGACGGGTTGCGAACCCGGCTATAGGAAGCATGGTGCCATCACTCGACAAGCGGAGCCAAAACAATCGCGGCATCGATCTGTCGAGAGTCGCTGGAATCTGGTCGCCCAGGTTCGTTTCTTGCTGGCTTTGGCAGGCAACCATCGGATTGCAAACGGGCCGGGCTTGATACCCTGCAAATGCGAGGAGAAGGGCAGTGGCAAAGGTTTCAAAAAAAGCCAAGGCGAAGCGTCCAGTCAAAAAGACAAGAACGCCCGCCCGCGGCCCAGCGCCGACTGCACACGAAGATGACCACGTCTGTGGCTGCGACGTCGAGATCAGCGAGGCCGACGCTACCGCTGACGCTGACCTGCCGCCGGCGCGAGGCGGGGTGGAAGTTGTGCGCGCGAAACGCGGGTGAAGACGCCAGGCGATAGCGAAGCGGTTTTCGTGGTTGTCGACAAAAATTGCCTGAACTGGTGTTGCCGGAGGTAGAGGAGCAAAATATGCCCTTTTCACTGACTTGGCTGGCGCGAGTCCTGCTGGACGCAGGTCTCAAGGTGGCCGAACAACCGGGTTGGCAGAATCGCGGACGCGGTGAGGTTGGACCGATCAAGGGCGTCATTTGTCATCACACGGCCGGGCCCCGTAACGGAAACATGCCGAGCCTGAACGTCATCATCAACGGGAGACCTGACCTTGCCGGTCCGCTGTCGCAACTCGGACTTGGACGTGATGGTACTTTTTTTGTGGTCGCGGCCGGCCGTTGCAATCATGCCGGAGTCGGCAACTGGCAGGGCTTCAGCGCCGGGAATACGAACTTCATCGGGATCGAGGCAGAGAATACCGGTTTAGCCAACGACCCCTGGCCAGCCGTCCAACTCGACGCTTACCGCAGAGGTGTCGCGGCGATCCTCAAGAAGATCAGGGCGAACGCGATCATGTGTTGCGGGCACAAGGAGTATGCCTTGCCCCTCGGTCGCAAGGATGATCCGACGTTCGATATGCCGGAGTTTCGCCAGCAGGTGGCGGCCATCATGGCAGGAACTGCTCCGGCTCCCTCGGTGATACCTGCGGTGGATGCGTCGGGACGGCCGACGCTCCGGCGTGGCGCAACGGGTGATCTGGTGAGCGAGATCCAGGCCAAGGTCAATGTAGCCGCGAGTGGCGTTTTCGATGGCGCCACCGAAGCCGCGGTACGGCAGTTTCAACGTGACCATGGACTGGTGCCTGACGGCATCATCGGACCGCGTACATGGGCCTCGCTCGAGATCGCGTAGAGCATGATCCGGAAAAGCATGCCCTCGGACTTGATCCGAGGGTGGGTACCGGTTTTCCGAAAAGATCATGCTCAAACAAAAAGATAGAGCGGGACGACGATTCGAAGAAAAGTCATCCCGTTCTAGACCGTCGGTACGTTACTGCGAAACCGTCTGCACCACATTGCTGAGCGCACGCGCGCTCACGGTCGGCAGCTTCATGTCCTTGACGAGACCCTCGTCATACTCGGCCAACGTCTGCAGCGGCGCCTTGGCTCGCATCTGCACGACCTTGTAGCCGCCGGCCTTCAGCCGGCCCAGCAGCGTCGGCAAGGCTTCCGCCGTATGCTTCTGGAAATCGTGCATCAGAATGATGCCTTTGCCCTGCTTGTCCAGCTTGGTCATGACGGTGTTGACGATCTGCGCCGCGTCCTTTGCCCTGAAATCAAAGGAATCCAGATCGCATGAAAACGTCGCGATGTTGCGCGACCCGAGATAGGCCATCGCCGCCGGACCATGCTGCAGTTGCGGAAAGCGAAAAAACGGTGACGGCGCCGCGCCCAGGGCAAGCTTCACCGCGCTGAAACCTTTTTCGACCTCGTCCTTGGCCTGCTGCTCGGTCATCTTCTTGCTGTTGAGGTTGGCGTGCGACCAGGTGTGGGCCCCGACGGTATGCCCGGCCGCGGCCACCTGCCTGAGAATTTCCGGATGATAGGTGGCGTGCTTGCCGATCGGAAAAAACACCCCCTTGGTGCATTCGTCGGCCAGCGCCTTCAGCACCGCGGGCGTATTGCTTGGCCACGGACCGTCGTCAAAGGTCAGCACGACCTCCTTGTCGGCGAGAAAGTCGAGCTGCTTGAAATGTTCGAAGCCGAAACCCGGCCCGCCCGTGGTGTCGATTTCCACCACCCGGCTCACGCCAAGCGCGTCCGCATTGGCGCACGCGGATTTCGGCTGCAAGGGCGCGGCAGCCAGAGCAGGGGATGGCAAAGCAGCCGATGGTTTGACTGTGGAAGACGCAACGGTGGAAGACGCAACAGTGGAAGGTCTGGCCGCAATCGTCGCGGTGACCTCGATTTCATCCGCCGGCGCTCGTGTTGATTTGGCGGAAGCAGCCGGGGGAAGCCGCTCGGCTAGCCGGGCGCTGACGGTGTCGGGCGCAGCCAGAACGGCGCGCGGAGAATATGTCCAGAACCATACGGCAACGATAACAAAAACCGAAACAGCACTCGCCAACATCACGCCTAACGCACTACGCATTTTTTGCCTCTCAAGAAAACCAGATGTCGTTCGGCCCCGGGGCATTAATGCGAATGAGGTCTTAACGCCGTAACAACGCAGCCCGGATCGGCAAATAAATTTAAATGTTGCCGGAAGCGACTCGCCGAAAATGCACCAACACGCTGAAAATGATCCGCGCGTTCGTCGTGGACCGGCTTCGTTGCGACGATCCTGGTCTATCCTGCTCACGTGAAGAGAAGACGTGGATGCCCGGCCCAACCCGCTGAAGGCAGCATTTCAACCTCGGTTCCATTGGCTGATCGCGGTTTTCTGCGGCCGAGGAAAAAAAGATGGGCCGATCCTTGCCTAGTGATGGACGTCACAGTCAGCGCGGAGGGTTAGGAGCAAGGTGTGGGCATCAGAAACGGCCCGCCGAACTGGGCCAACAGGAGCCGACCATGACCGCTTTGATCACCCGGACCATTCGCCAGGCCGCTTTCGTGGTGGCTTTCGCAGCTTCCATTTCGGCGCTGTCGTCGACCTCGAGCTTTGCCTACTCTGCTGAAGCGCAGCAGATGTGCACCGGCGATGCGTTCCGCCTCTGCAGCTCGGAAATCCCCAACATTCCGGCCATCACCGCCTGCATGAAGAAGAACAGGGCCAATCTGAGCACCGGATGCCGGGCCGTGATGGACAAGGAAGCGGCGGCGCAGGCGGGCAAGATCGCCGCCAAGTAATTCGGGTAAGCAATTCAGGCAGGTAATTCAGGCGAGTCATCCAAGCCTGCCTCTGCCTTCGGATTCGCCGCAACGTTGTTCAAGAGCCGTTGCGGCGCCGGCTTGAGCGCATTAGCTAGAAGGCGTTCAGCTCACGACCGGGCAGGCGCCGCCACATGGCCAGATTTCTTTTCATTGTTCCGTTTATCCTGATGGTTTCAGCCGCGTCGGCGCAGCAGGGACACGACGCCTGCGCGCGGGACGTCTCGCGCTTTTGCCGCGCTCAGATCAATGACGGCGACCAGATCGTGCTGGCGTGTCTCAAGCAGAACCGCGCCAAGCTCAGCAAAGCCTGCGCGAAGGTATTGACCGATCACGGCCAATAGAGCGCCGCGCGAGTCCCTCACGAAACTCAGAAGCTGTCATTCCCCGATGTGCAATTGCACATCTGAGGATGCGCCGTTTGGCGCAGGCCCGGAATCCATACTACCTGCGGTGGTTATGGATTCCGGGCTCGACCCTTCGGGTCGCCCCGGTATGACCAAAAAGGTTAAGTTAGATGGCTCCGGTCAAGCACTTACGTGCTGCCGCCCGCCGCGGTGGCGACCGGCAAGACCTCGCTGGCGGCGCGGTCGGGGGTGTCTTCTTTCCAGCGCACCGATCCAAACGGCCGTTCCAGCATGCGGCGCACGCGCACCGGATCGGGCCCGAGATGAAAATCCATCGCGTGCTGATGCAGCGCGCGCTCGGACTGCGTCGAACGATTGCGCTGGCGCAGGTAGTCGAGCCAGGTCGGGCAATGATAGCGCTCGGTCCACAGTTCGGGATCGGCGATGTCGCGCGCGATCGACCAGCCATAGGCGCCGTTGCGCTGGCGGCTGAGCTGCACTTCCTGCATCACATTGTGGAAGGCGCGGGCGTTTTCCTGGTCGACGCGATATTCGATCTCGACCACCAGCGGTCCACTGCGCCCGGTCAGCAGCAGCCGTACCTCGGGATCGGCCAGCACCTCGGCGGCTTCATTGCGGGCGCCGACCGGCGGCATGCGCAGCCACAGGCCGAGCAGCGGCGAGACGAACATCAGGCCTGCGGAAACCAGCAGCGCGGTCTCCACGCCGGCGGCGTCGGTGAGACGTCCCCAACCCCAGCTCCCCATCGCGATGCCGCCGGCGATGGAGGCCTGGAATGCCGCCAGCGATCGGCCCGCGACCCAGCGCGGCGCCGAGAGCTGCACGCCGATGTTGAACAGCGCGACCGCGAGCATCCACACCGCACCCGCAACCACCAGTGCCGCCGCGGTCAGCACCGGCTCCCGGCTCAGCGCCACCGCAGCGATCGCGCCGCCCATGCACAATGCGCAGGCGCGCACCGCCGCCTCGCCGCTCATTCGTTTGCGCACTTCGGCGATATTCAGCGCGCCGATCACCGCGCCCATGCCGAATGCCCCGAGCATGATGCCGTAAGTTTGCGCCCCGCCATGCAACAGGTCGCGCGCAACCAGCGGCATCAGCGCCGACACCGAGCCGCCGATTACGCCCGTCACCAGCGTGCGGCCGAGCACGATGCGGATCGATGGCGAGTTGGCGATGTAGCGCACGCCCGACACGATGGCGCGGTTGAGACGCTCGCGCGGCAGGCGCGACGGCTCGCTGCTGCGCCGCCAGAGAACCAGCACGATCAGCAGCGGAATATAGAGTACCGCGTTGGTGGCGAAGGCCGCGACCGCGCCGGCGGTGGCGACCACGATGCCGCCGATGGCGGGACCGAAACTGCGCGCGATGTTGTAGCTGATGCCGTTCAGCGCCACAGCGGCCGGCAATGTTTCGGCCGGTACCTCCTCGCTTAGGGAAGATTGCCAGGCCGGTCCGAATAGCGCCATGCCGCAGCCGACCACGAAGCAGAACGCCAGCAGGATTTCCGGCGTGACCAGGCCGAGCCACGCCATGACCGACAGGGCCGTCGCGCCCGACAACGCGATCGACAGCGAGGCCAACGCCACGATGCGCCGGTCATACATGTCGGCGATGGCGCCGGCCGGCATCGAGATCAGCATGATCGGCAGCATCAGTGCGGTCTGCACCAGCGCGACCTTGTCGGCCGATGACGTCATCTGGGTCATGGCCCAGGCGGCGCCGACGCCCTGGATCAGCAGCCCGAAATTGGAGAGCAGGCTGGCGAGCCAGATGCGCCGGAACACCGAATGCCGCAGCGGCGCCGCGACGCTGTCGGCGGCAAACATTCTGCGTTTCGGCTGGTCAGTCATCGTCGGTTCCGTTAGCGCCGGTCGTGGCCAGCCTTTGATTCCCTGCGATCTGAAGTGATGCCTGCGAAAGTCCTTGGCTGTCCAGTGGTTAGGCCGCTATCAGCGGTCATAAAGGGCGGCTAAAATGCCGAAAATACCGGGAGGTCGTTAAATGGGGATATCGCGGCGGACAATATTGAAAGGCGTGGGCGCCCTGCCGCTGGCAGCCGGCAGCTTCGGATTCGCAGCCTTTGCGCAAACGCCTCCTGCTGCCTCGGGTGCTGCGCAGGTTCCGCCGGTTTTGTTCGTGCATGGCAATGGCGACCACGCCGCCCTGTGGATCACTACCTTGTGGCGGATGGAATCGAACGGGGTTCCGCGCGACCGGATGTTTGCGATCAATTTCACCGATCCGCTGGCGCGAACCGACGATACAGTGCCGCAACCAAACCGATCCTCGACCGAGGATCAGCGCCGCGAACTTGGCGACGCCATCAAGGCGTTGAAGCGCCGTACCGGGGCGTCGCGCGTGGCTCTGGTCGGCAATTCCCGCGGCGGTAATCCTATCCGCAGCTATATCAAGAACGGCGGCGCCGGGGATGTCAGTCATGCCGTGCTGTGCGGAGTTCCCAACCACGGCGTTTACGATTGGGACGATGGTCTCGGCGGTGAGTTCAACGGCCGCGGTCCGTTCCTGCGCGGGCTCAACGAGGGCGAGAACGAAGTGACGTCGGGCACGTCGTTCCTGACGTTGCGCAGCGACGGCATCGACAAATATGCGCAAGAAGATGGCCGCTTCGTCGCCAAGCCCTGCACGCCAACCGGGATCACGGCGGAAGGCCCGGCGCTGAAGGGCGCAACCAATCTCGTGCTCGGCGCGGTCGATCATCGCGAGACGGCGTTTTCTCCACGCGCATTCCGCGAGATCTATAAATTCATCGCCGGCCGCGAACCGGACCGGATCGCGATTACCGAGGAAGCGCAGGTCAAACTCAGCGGCCTCGTCACGGGTACACCGGGCGGGGTTCAAACCAATCGTCCGGTTGCGGGCGCGGCCGTGGAAATCTACCGCGTATCTCCGGATACCGGCGAGCGCATCGGCGGAGCGATCCATGGCTCGCAATCCGCCGAGGATGGACGCTGGGGGCCGGCTGAGGTCGATCCATCCTGGTATCTTGAGATCGTGCTCACTTCAGCCGGTTCGACCACCACGCATTTCTACCATTCGCCGTTTCCGCGCTCGTCGGACATCGTGCATCTTCGCGCCGCGCGCCCACTGGGAACAGCGGACGCCGGAGCTGGCGCGATCGTCTTGATGTCGCGGCCGCGGGGATATCTCGGCTTGCCGCGCGATGTGGTGCTGCTCGACGGCAAGGTGCCGGCGGATGTGAAGTCCGGCGTGCCGACCGATTCGGTCACCACCTTGCGGCTTTCAACCGCAAAGACCGGCCGCGCCGTTGTGGCGCTGTTCAATCAGGAACGGATCGTGGCCCGGGCGTGGCCGGCTTCGGAAAACAGAATTACGGTCGCAGAGCTGACGTATTAGACATTTTCCCGGGCCGCGCGCCTTCATGGTGCCTGGATCCGGGACCTGATGTTATTGCGAAGCGCCGCCCGTATCATATCTACGTTTTCAACGTCTGAGATCGCGAGGCCGTCAGTGAGCATAGCCGAAGCCTGGGACATGCCCGTCACGCGTCAGCCGCTGGTGCCTCCAAGCGCGCCGCGCGCGCCCGAAACCATGACCTTCTTCGGGCGGCTGAAGGCAATGCGCGAGAGCGTGATCGGCACCTGGGGACAGCGCGCTTACGAAGAGGATATCCTCCAGGGCCGCTTCTTCGGACACAGCAGTTTTATTCTCAACACGCCGGATGCGATCCGGCATGTGCTGGTCGACAATTACGAGAACTACACGCGAACGCCGGTCGGCTTCCGGGTGTTGCGTCCTGTGCTCGGCGAAGGCCTGCTGATCGCCGAGGGTCGCACGTGGAAGCACCAGCGAAGGACGCTGGCGCCGGCCTTTACGCCGCGCGCCGTCACCACGCTTGTTCCGCACATGATCGCGGTGACCGACGAGACGATTGCCAAACTCCGGGCAACCTGCGGCCAGCCGGTCGATCTCCGCGAAGCGATGCAGCGGATGGCGCTCGAGATCGCCGGACGCACCATGTTTTCGTTCGAGATGAGCTGCCATGGTCCAACGCTGCGCGATTTCGTCATGGAATATGGCGCGCGGCTGGCGCGGCCGCATCTGCTCGACCTGATGCTGCCGCAGGGCTGGCCGAGCCCGCAGGATTTTTCCCGCGCCCGCTTCCGCAAGCGCTGGACGAGTTTCGTGGCCATGCTGATGGCGGAACGCCGCGCCGCCGGCAAGAACGAAGGCGCGCCGCCGTGCGATCTGTTCGATCTGATGGTGGCCGCGCGCGATCCCGAGACCGGCGACGCCTTCACCGACAAACAGCTCGGCGACCAGGTCGCCACCATGATTCTCGCCGGCCATGAGACGACCGCGACCACGCTGTTCTGGTCGCTCTATCTGCTGGCGCTCGATCCGGCGAGCCAGGACCAATTGGCGGCCGAGGTGCAGGGCGCGACCGTGAACGGCGCGCCCGATCTCGAGCGGCTGAAATTTACCCGTGCGGTGGTCGATGAGACGATGCGGCTCTATCCACCGGTGTTCCTGATTGCGCGTGCCGCCGCCGGCCCGGATACGGTCGCTGGCAGGCCGGTCAAGAACAAGGATGTGATCCTGATCGCGCCGTGGCTATTGCACCGGCATGAAAAACTCTGGCGCGATCCGAACGCGTTCATCCCGGCGCGTTTCATGCCGGGCGCGCCGCCGCCCGATCGTTTCGCCTATCTGCCGTTCGGCGTCGGCGCGCGGGTCTGCATCGGTGCGCATTTCGCGCTGGTGGAAGCCACATTGGCGCTCGCCAAGATCATCGGCGCGTTCCGGATCGAGCTTCTCGACCGGGAGCCGGTGATTCCCGTCGGCGTGGTGACGACGCAACCCGATCGGTCGCCGATGTTCCGCATCACGCCCCGTTGAGAACGCATCACTTGGACGTGCGCGTAATCTGCTCTAAACTCGCGCCATGAGCGATACCCAGGCCCAGTTTTCGGTGCTGAAACAGACCGCCGATCCTGCGGTGGCTGATGCAATCCAGCGGCTGATCGAACACGGCGAGGACCACGAACTCAACCGGATCAACCTGCTGGATTTTTCGGCACGGACCGGACTCGATGAAGAGCGGGCAATTTCCGGCTTCCTCCATGCATCGCGGCTGGGGCTGTTCGATCTGACCTGGAACGTGCTGTGCCCCGGCTGCGGTGGCGTGCTCGACGCCCACTCTACCCTGAAGTCGCTGCGTCACGACGATTATCACTGCGGGTTATGCGCCTGCGGATATGAGGCCTCGGTCGACGAGCAGGTCGAAGTCGCCTTCACCGTCAGTCCCCGGGTCAGGCGGATCGCGGCGCATGACCCCAACGCGCTGCCGATCTGGGAATATTTCAAGCAGATTTTCTGGAGTTCCGGCGTCGATCTCAACAAGGAGTCGTTCGCGTCGCTCTCCAATGACGTGGTGCTGGATGCGCTTGAACTGCCGCCCCATGAGAAGGCGGTATTGTCTCTGCAATTGCCGGCGCAATTCATCATCGTGTTCGAGCCGGTGACACACGCCGCGCAATTCATCGATGTTCAGGGTGAGCCGACCAGGGAGCGCCAGCAACTATCGCTGATCTACAACAAGATTCAGGCGCCGGTCGGGACCATGACATTGCGTCCCGGACCATTGCGGCTGTCGCTCGACAATCAGACCGACGTACGGGTGCTGCCGTCGGTCTTCATTGCGGCCGATGCGCTTCATCATTTGATCGGCAAGCGCAAGCCATTCCTGACCGCCAAGCGGATGCTGACCAACCAGACCTTCCGCGACGTTTACAAGGCCGACAATCTCAACATCGATCAACGCCTCAAGATTACCTCGCTGACGTTCCTGTTCACCGACCTCAAGGGCTCCACCGCGCTATATGAGCGGGTCGGCGATCTCGTCGCGTTCGATCTGGTTCGCGCGCATTTCCATGCATTGCTGGAGATCATTTCGTCGGAGAAAGGCGCCGTCGTGAAGACGATCGGCGACGCCGTGATGGCAACCTTCGTCAGGCCCGAACATGCGCTTGCCGCCGGCTTGCGAATGCGCGCCGCGATGGACGCGCTCAATGCCGAACGAGGAACCGACGATCTGGTGGTCAAGATCGGCATCCATGAGGGTCCGTGCCTTGCGGTGATGCTCAACGAGCGGCAGGACTATTTCGGCCAGACCGTCAACATCGCCGCAAGGGTCCAGGGCCTGGCGACCTCGCAGGCCATTCACATCACGGGGCCGGTGATCGACGCGCCCGCGGTGGCTGCAATCCTAGACAAGGCGGCGATCAAGCCCATTCAAAAGCACGCGGCGCTGCGCGGCATCGCCGACAAGATCATCGTTTATGAAATTCCGTGATGAATTTCGCGCCAGCGACGACAGATTGCCGAATCGTAATGCGCGTGCGGAACCATGATGGATTGCGCGCGTTTGATTCTCGCCCCATATTTCAGCGATGGATGCCATCGCGAAGCCAACTACCTCGAACATTTTGGTTGAAGATTGATGCTGGACGGACTGCGCCATTTCATCGCCGACGTTATCTCTCCCACCGCGCAAGAGACTCGATCGTTCGACGATACCGGGTATCGTCTGGCGGCGACGGCGTTGCTGATTCACGTTATTTCGCTCGACGGCGAACCCTCCGAAGTCGAGAAACGCAAGCTTCATAGCCTGCTCGAAAGCCGCTTTGAGCTTGATCCCGGTACCGCGGATCAATTGATCGTCGCCGCGACGCTGGTCGAGGGCGAGGCGGTCGATCTTTATCATTTCACCAGCGTCATCATGCGCTCGGTAGATGAGGAAGGCAGACTCCGCATCATCGAAATGATGTGGGAGCTGGTTTATACCGACGGCGATGTCAGCGAGTTCGAGGACAACGTCGTCTGGCGCGCGGCGGACCTGCTCGGAGTGTCTTCGCGCGATCGGATCGAACTCAAGCGTCGTATCGCGGGCCGGCAATCCACCGCCGTCTCAGACGGCCCGGATATCGCGGACGCGACAAGCTGACGCGCTGCGGTCGAACCGCCTGGAGCCCTAGATTGCGCGGTACCGGACATGGCGAAATTTTAATGTGCGGGGCAGCCGGCGGTCGCGAGGCGCAATAAACCTCATAATGTCACGATTTAGTTCGGTAGTACTGTGGGTTTGAATACGCCGGTATGCTTGCAGATGGCTTGCATCCCGCCTAAGGCGTATGCTCTCGTCCAATGATGGCTGCATAACGTGCAATTGATTTAAGAGCATTGAATCGTGACTGAACGTGTGACGCTGATTACCGGTGCCTCGGCGGGCATAGGCACCGAACTGGCGCGCGTGTTCGCATCGAACGGCCATCGCGTGGCTCTGGTGGCGCGACGCGCGGATCGCCTGAAAACACTGTCCGGCGAAATCACCGCCGCTGGCGGTGCTGCGCCGATTGTAATTTCCTGCGATCTCGAACAACCGGACGCCGGCGACAAGATCGCCGCGGCCTTGACGGCCGAGGGCGTCGAGGTCGAGTTCGTCGTCAACAACGCCGGCTTCGGCTTGTACGGTAATGCGATTGAAATGGACCGCGTCGAACAGCTTGGCATTATCGCGCTCAACATCCGCGCCGTGACCGATTTGTCGCTGCGGTTTTCCGATCAATTGATCCGGCATCGCGGCGGCATCCTCAATGTCGGTTCGATTGCCGGTTTTCTGCCCGGGCCGGGAATGGCGGTGTATTACGCCTCCAAGGCCTATGTGCTGTCGTTTTCAGAGGCGTTGCGTCGGGAACTCGCACCTCGCGGTGTCCGCGTGACCGTACTTTGTCCCGGCCCGGTGCCGTCGGAATTTCAGGCGCGGGCGGGATTTGAGCCCGGATTTGATTCGGCGGTCCTCAATATGTCCTCATCCGATGTCGCGCAGGCCGGGTATCGCGGTTTGATGGCCAACAAGCGCGCCGTGCTGCCCGGCTTCGGCATCAAGATCGTGCCGTTTCTGCTCCGGCTGTTCCCCCGCGGGTTCATCCTGGGGGCGGTCGGGCTCCTTCAGCTGCGCAAGCGCTGAAAAGCGGGCTTCCGGCCTGTTTTGGCCCGCGATTTGCTTTGAACTCATTCGGGTCGAACTCACACGAAATTAACAACTACTTAGGTATGATTCCGGCTTGATAGCCGCCAAGAAGAAATCGATGTCGTTTCAGTCGAGCAAAATCAACGCCGAAACCGTGCTGCACTTTCCCGGCGGAGTTGCCGCGGTCCAGGTCCTGGGTTCAGAAGTCTTGTCTTCACAGCAAGTCTTGTCTTCACAAGCAGCGCCTGCAACCGCCGAACCTTTGCTACCGGTGCTGATCGTCCTGCATCAGGAAGCCTCCACGCCCGGTCGGGTCGGCAATGCGTTGAGGGCGCTCGGACACAGCCTGGATATCAGGCGTCCGCGGTTTGGCGACCCGCTTCCCAAAACGCTGAACGGCCATGCCGGTGCGGTCATATTCGGCGGCCCGATGAGCGCCAACGACCCCGATGATTTCGTTCGCCAGGAGATTGACTGGATCGCCGTGCCGCTGCGGGAGCAGCGGCCGTTGCTGGGAATTTGCCTGGGCGCGCAAATGCTCGCCATGCAGCTCGGCGCCAAGGTTGCTCCTCATCCGGAAGGCCGCGTGCAGATCGGCTATTACCCGATCCGCCCGACCGCCGCGGGGCTGGCGATCTGCCCGGGTTGGCCGGATCATGTCTATCACTGGCACCGCGAGGGATTTGAACTTCCCGCCGGCGCCGAATTGCTGGCCGAGGGCAGCGACTTCCCGGTGGAGGCGTTCCGGACCGAGCATTCCTTTGGCTTCCAGTTTCATCCCGACGTGACCTACGCGATGATGCATCGCTGGACCACGCGGGGCCATGCGCGGTTCGAATTGCCGGGCGCGCGGGAGCGCCATCACCACTTCGCCGATCGCGCGGTCCATGACGTGACCGAGCGCGCCTGGTTGAAGGCATTTCTCGACGGCTGGCTTGCACGAGCGCCGTTGTCGGTGATGTCGGAAGCCGCGGAATAGGCGCCGCGCCGCGTCGCCTTCCACCTCGGTTCTGAAAACCTTTTCAAATTCACAAATGTGATAATGTCGACCTAAACAAGCTTGCCGCCATCGGTCGGCGAGCAGGGGAGGCGACATGACCGGCGATGAATTCGCAGGCCTGCTGAACGAGTTCACGCTGTCGGCTGAGTCGGGCGATGGCGCGCGCTTCGCCGGCCATTTCACCGAGGACGCGATATACTACGACTACATCTATGGCGCGCATAGCGGCCGGGCCGGTATCGCGCATATGATGCAGCATCTGTTTCATCGGGATGCCTCGGATTATCGTTGGGAGATGTTCGATCCGGTGTTCGACGGCATCAAAGGATATGCCTGGTCGCTGTCGAGTTTCACTTCGAAGATAGAGCAGTTCAAAGGCCAGCGCGTCGTGATCGACGGCATGAGCCGCTTCATCGTGCGCGACGGCCTGGTCGCCGAATACCGCGAATCCGTCAACGGCGGCGTCGCGATGACGCAGCTCGGCGTTGCGCCGGACCGGATGACCAAAGTGTTCAAACGCTGGACCGGATGGCTCAAAGAGCGGCCGGAAACACTGGACTATCTGGCGCGGCCAAGAGGTTCGCGCGCCAGGACGGTTGTATGAAATCAACAATAACGCGCTGTCGCAACGACGGCGGCGAACACAGGGAGATCGCCGGTGACCTATCAGCATATTCTCTACGACGTGAGCGAGAAGATCGCGACCATCACGCTGCACCGACCCGAGCGCATGAACGCGTGGACGCCGATCATGGAGCGCGATGTGCGCCACGCCATGGAAGCCGCGGCCGCGGATGACAATGTGCGGGTCATCGTGCTCACCGGTTCGGGACGCGCGTTCTGCGCCGGCGCCGATATGGAGGGGTTGAAGGGGCTCGATCCCAGCGACATCAGGCGCGGCGAGAGCGTGCCGCCGTTCGATATGAACCGCAGGGCCGACTGGCAGACGCGCTACGCGTATTATCCCTCGATTCCGAAGCCTGTCATCGGCATGCTGAACGGTGCCGCGGCCGGCATTGGGCTGGTGCACGCGCTGTATTGCGATTTGCGTTTTGCCGCCGACAACACGGTCTTTACGACGGCGTTTTCACGCCGCGGGCTGATTGCCGAGCATGGCATCAGCTGGATGCTGCCGCGCATTGTCGGTCATGCCAACGCGCTCGATCTCCTGATGTCCGCGCGGCGGGTCTCGAGCGACGAAGCGCTGCGGATCGGTCTCGTCAACCGGCTGTATCCGCCCGACCAACTGCGCGAGCAGACTTATGCTTACGCGCGTGATCTTGCCGACTTCGTGTCGCCGAGCGCGATCGCCGTGATCAAGCGGCAGCTTTACGATGTGCCGTTCCAGACCCTGGCCGAAGCCACCATCGACGCCAACCGGGAGATGGCAATCGCGCTGCACGGCAGCGATTTCCGCGAAGGCGTCGCCAGCTTCATGGAAAAGCGGCCGCCGCGGTTTACGGGGAAATAGCTCGGAGAAAGGGTGGTGGCCTCTACAGCCCGTCGTCGCCCCGCGGGCTATGCCGGGCACGCTTCGCCCTTCGGGTCTTTGCGTGGCTGCGCCACGCGTAGCCCGAAGGGCGAAGCGTGGTGGAGCCAGGCGGGATCGAACCGCCGACCTCGTCATTGCGAACGACGCGCTCTCCCAGCTGAGCTATGGCCCCATCGCGACCGCCTTAACGTGACGGCGGACAATCGGCGCCATTTACAATCCGCGCCCAGGCCAAGTCAAGAACGGCGAAATCGCTGTTTTCCGAGGCATTTGCCGGGAACTTCCCTTGTTTGGGAGGGGGGGAACCGATATTTAGCAGGAAGTCGAATCCGCGACCAAACCCGCGAGTAAGTCCACCCATGCGTGCCGTTCTCGACATCATTCTCATCGTTCTCGATCTTTATGTCTGGCTGCTGATCGCTTCAGCCATCCTGTCCTGGCTGATCGCCTTCAATGTCGTGAACACGCGCAACCAGTTCGTGGCGGCGGTGGCGGAGTTTCTGTACCGGATCACCGAACCGGTGCTGGCGCCGATCCGCGCGTTCATGCCGAGTCTCGGCGGGCTCGATATCTCGCCGATCATTCTGATCCTGATCATCATGTTCATCCAGCGGGTGATCACCTATTACATCTATCCCAGCGTATTCTGATCGCGGGCTGGGTGTCTGATGGATGCTCGATGGATCCTTGGCGCTACTCCACGGAGGGCATCAGTGTCGCGCTGCGGGTCACGCCGCGCGGCGGCCGCGACGACATCGACGGACTGGAGACGCTCGCCAATGGCCGCACCGTGGTGAAGGTGCGCGTCCGCGCCATCGCCGACGGCGGCGAGGCCAACCGCGCGGTCACGGAATTGCTTGCGAAAGCGCTCGGCGTACCCAAGGCCAAAGTGCGGATTCTCTCCGGCACCACATCGCGCCTCAAGCAAATTGCCGTCGACGGCGATTCCGCCAAGCTTGGCGAAGCCTTGCGAAAGCTGACTGTGGCCAAGCCGGACTAGCGCGTATTCCGCAAAAGTGGGTACCGGTTTTGCTTCGCAATCAAGTTTACGCAGATTGCGTAGACTTATCTGCGGTAGGATACACGCAAACGTTAGAGCAGCTAGAGGAACGAGATGACGGCCCGGATCATCGATGGAAAAATCATTGCCGCTGAACTTCGTGCCCGTGTTGCCGGCGAGGTTGCGCGGGTGGTGCGCGAGCACGGGATCACACCCGGCCTTGCGGTGGTGCTGGTGGGCAGCGACCCCGCCAGCGAGATCTATGTCCGCAGCAAGCACAAGCAGACGCAAGCCGCCGGCATGGCGTCGTTCGAGCACGTGTTGCCGGTCGACGTCGCGCAGGATGATCTGCTGGCGCTGATCGCCAGGCTCAATCGCGATCCTGTCGTGCACGGCATTCTGGTGCAGCTGCCGCTGCCTAAATCGGTTGATACCGAAACCATCATCAACGCCATCGATCCCGCCAAGGATGTCGACGGGCTGCATCCCAACAACGCTGGACGCCTTGCCGGTGGATTTGCCGCGCTGTCGCCGTGCACGCCGCTCGGGTGCATCATCCTCAGCAAGAGCGTGCATGCATCGCTGCAAGGCATGAACGCCATCGTGATCGGCCGCTCCAATCTGGTCGGCCGCCCGCTGGTGCAATTGCTGCTCAACGAAAACGCCACGGTGACGATCGCGCATTCGCGCTCGCGTGAGCTGGCGCAGCTATGCGCCCGCGCCGATCTGGTTTACGCCGCCGTCGGCAAGCCGGAAATGGTGCGCGGCGACTGGATCAAGCCGGGCGCCACGGTGATCGATGTCGGCATCAACCGGCTGCCCGGCGCTGACGGCAAGACCCGGCTGGTCGGCGATGTCGCCTTCCAGGAGGCTTTGAACGTTGCCGGCGCGATCACGCCGGTGCCCGGCGTCGGTCAAATGACGGTGGCGTGCCTGCTGGTCAATACGTTACGCGCCGCCTGCGCCATTCACGGATTGCCCAAGCCGGGGGTGTAGCGTAGCGAAGGGCAACATGTCCCGGACGCGGTGCAGCAGCGTCCTTTACGGTGCACCGCAGAGCCGGGACTCACGGCTGAGGTGTATGGACCCCGGATGCAGCGCACCGCTTCGCGCTGCGCTGCATCCGGGGAACGGCCTCCGGTGCAGATCGAGTTACCCCGCCGGCTTCTTGAATTGCCGGCATACGAGGGCCCAACGCGCCCGAGATCTCAATCGCTACTTCGCCTTGGCGCGCGCGATACCTTCCAGGATCAATTGGTGCGCATCCTCAGCGCCGCCCCATCGCAGCACTTTCACCCATTTGCCGGGTTCAAGATCCTTGTAGTGCTCGAAGAAGTGCTGGATCTGCTGCAGCGTGATCTCGGGCAGATCGCTGTAGGTTTTCACCTTGTCATAGCGCTGGGTCAATTTCGACGACGGCACGGCGATGATTTTTTCGTCGCCGCCGGCTTCGTCCTCCATCAGCAGCACGCCGACCGGCCGCACGCTCATCACGGCGCCCGGGACGATCGCGCGGGTGTTCGCGACCAGCACGTCGCAAGGGTCGCCGTCGCCCGACAGCGTGTGCGGAATGAACCCGTAATTCCCCGGATAGCGCATGGCGGTATAGAGAAACCGGTCGACCACCAGCGTGCCGGCGTCCTTGTCCATCTCGTATTTGATCGGCTCACCGCCAACAGGCACTTCGATGATGACGTTGACCTCACGCGGCGGATCTAGTCCGATCGAGATGGCCTCAATGCGCATGGATGCTCCGGGTAGCTTTGAGATCAGGCTTCAGATCGGCCGGCGGCAGCTCGGTCCAGGACGGAGTAGCACGCGCCCGGAAGGTCGCGAACTCAATTGGTCCAGGCGAAGGCGACCTTGTCGAGCGACTTGGGCCCGAATTTCTCCGACGAGCGCGCGACCATGCGGCCACCGAGGGCGCGGTAAAACTCCGTCGCGGTATCGTTGTCGGAGAGCGCCCAGATCACCATGCTCTTCAGGCCGCTCTGCTGCAGGTCGCGTCGCGCGGAAGTGAACAGCCGGCGGCCGAAGCCGAGACCCTGAAATTCCGGCCGCAGATAAAGCTCGTAGATCTCGCCTTCGAAGTGCAGGCTGCGCGCCCGGTTGCGGCCGTAATTGGCATAGCCCGCGACCTTATCGCCGAACACCAGCACGCTGACGCGGCTGCCCTTGCGGATCGCGCTGTCCCACCATTGCGGGCCGCGACGGTTGATCAGCTTCTCGAGCTCGGCACCGGGAATGATACCCTGATAGGCCGAGCGCCAGGCTTCGTCATGGGTGGACGCCACCGCAGCTGCGTCCGCAGCTCTGGCCGGCCGAACCTCGATCAGGGTTGTGCTCATGGTTCTGATCAAAGCAAGTCAGCGCGTCCGCATCAAGGTCCATCGTTAATTATCGGTTAACCTGTGGATTTTTGGCATCAGTTTTACGGTCCGGTTGTGCCGAAAGAGGACAGAGATGTGCTTTAAGCGACATTTACATGAACGCCGGCTGTGCAAAACGATACGGTCCAGAGGTTTTGGGGCGACCGCGTTCACGGAAAAATGCACTGGATTTGATTCGCCGTGGGTATTCTGTCCCAGCGAATCCGAGTCGGTCTCTCCGGTCCGACGTCAGGGAAATTCATGCCATCGCACAAAACGTTTTCCGTTCTGGTTGTGCTCGGAATCATCTGTGCGCAGACCGCGACGGCGCAACCGCGGTTCGGCGCGCAAGGCGCCGAAGCCGAGCCTGGTCGCATGCAGCAGTGGCTGGTGCCTTCGCCCGATCGCGACACCGCGGCGCATGCACTGCTGTTCCGCCCACCCGGCGATGGGCCGTTTCGGCTGGCGCTGATTGCCCACGCCTCGACTCAAAACGTGCTGCGACGCGCGCAAATGCCGCAGCCGGAATACCGCGCGCTGGCTGCTTGGCTGGTCGCGCGCGGTTTTGCGGTGCTGGTGCCGGAGCGCTCGGGCCATGGTGCGACCGGCGGAAAATATCTCGAGGACCAGGGCGGCTGCGACGAAGCCAACTATTCGCGCTCCGGATATGCGACGGCGGACTCGATCAAAGCCGCGCTCAGCTATCTTCGCGAACAACCTTTCATCCGGCAGGACGGCACGGTCATCGTCGGGCACTCGGCTGGCGCCTGGGGCGCGCTGGCGCTGGCCGGCGAGAGCCCGCAAGGTGTGGCGGCCATCATTGCCTTCGCGCCGGGACGCGGTGGCCACGCCAACGACCTTCCCAACCAGGTCTGCGCGCCGCACACGCTGATCCAGTCCGCGGCTGAATTCGGCGAGGATACGCACGTGCTGGTGACATGGCTGGTGGCGGCCAATGACAGCTATTTCTCGCCCGATCTGTCGCGGCAGATGGCCGAGGCATTCCGTGGCGGCGGTGGCAAAGTGGACTTTCGCGTGCTGCCGGCATCCGGCAGCGAAGGCCACTGGCTGGCGGAGACGGAGGCCGTCGTAAAAACGGCCGGGCCGGAACTGGATCGCGCGCTGAAGGCGCTCGCGCCGACCGCGGCGAAAAAGCGATGACGGTGGCCGCGATGAAGCCGTGGCCGGACGACGACATAATTCTCTATGATGGCGTCTGCGTGTTCTGTTCACGCTGGATCCGCTTCGTCGCGGCGCGTGATGTGGAGCGGCGGTTTCGCTTCACCGCGATCCAGTCCGCTTACGGCACGCGGCTGGCGCAGGCGTTCGGCATTAACCCGAAAGATCCCGACACCAATGCCGTGATCCATGGCGGCGTCGCCTATTTCAAATCCGACGGCGCGCTGACGGTGTTGTCGAATTTGCCCGGCTGGGAATGGGTGCGCGTCTTACTTTCAGTGCCGAAGCCGCTTCGTAACGCCGTCTACAATCTCGTCGCCCGCAACCGCTACCGGATTTTCGGGAAGTATGAGGAGTGCTTTTTGCCAGATGCGGGATTCAGGGACAGGGTGCTGGAATAGCTTCCGCTGTCATTTCTTCTCCAACACCTCCCCCGCCGCCCTTTCTCCGCTGTCCCGCGCTCCGTGCGCGGTGGAGAAAAAGTTTGGCGAGGTGGCCTCTCCGGCAAAGAACAATCTGTTATCGACGGGCGTTGCGAGCAGCGCGCGATCACCGGCATGGCCGGGCAGGGCGTGCGAATAGGAGCCGCGGGCGAACGGGTCGTGGGACCAGCGTGATTCCGCGAGCGGCTTCAGCTTGCGGCGGAAATCATTGCCGAGGAAGTCGGCGATTTCGTCGATCGCCTGTATGGCCATCGCACCATTGCCTGCCTCTTCCAGCTGGAGCGCAAAGCGTCCGCCGAAGAAACCTTCGATGCAGGCTTGCCCGAACGGACGCAAATGATAGGTGCCCATCGAGCTGCGCATGGTGGCGCCGCGCAGATTGCCGTCCTTCGGCAGCGCTTCCGGCTCGTCGAGCGCCAGCGTCACCTTGTCGTCGACGCCGAGCGGCAACCCGCACGCCGCGTCGACTTTTTCCGGCAATGCGGGAGAAAAGCGGATGGTTTCGTCGGCCATCAGATTGGTCGGCACGGTGACGATCACCTTGCCCGCCTCCAACGTGCCGAGCGAGGTTTCGATTCGCACGCGCTTTGCCGAATGATCGATCAGCGTCACCACGCAATTCAACGCCAGCGAGCAGGGCGCACCATAGGCCGCCATCAGCGCGCCATAGCCGCGCCGCACCCGCCAATTGATCCCGGTGTCTTCGTAGGCATGGGCGTCGATGACCGAGACGCGGTCGAGCTCGCTTCCGTTGACGTAGGTCGAGATCGCATCGATCATCGGATTCCAGCGGTTACCAGGCTCAAGATAGAGGTTGGCGGCGCTGTCGCGGCCGCTTGTTGCGGCCTCCTCGAGGCGATCGAAGAATTGATCGAGCGCTTCGATGAACTCGGCGCGCTCTCTCGGCGGGAAGATGTCGCCAAAGCTCTGTTCGCGCCAGGGCGGGTGGCTTTTGTCGATTTCGAAGTTCAGCCGCCCGGCTATGGCGACGAAGGAATTCCTGTCCGCCGAATGCAGCCAGCCGCAGCCGAGGTCGAAGGTGATATCGGGCGCGGCCATGATGGTGTGGGCGCGTCCGCCGACGCGGTCGCGCGCTTCCAGCACGATTACCGAGAGACCGGAATTTTCCAGCGCCCGCGCGGCGCCGAGGCCGGCGGCGCCCGCACCGATGATGGCGATATCGACTTCGGAGGGGAGGGACATGTGGATCGGCGAATGGTGAGTGGCGAATAGAGCCTCGGTTATATGGCTTGCCTACCCGCTATTCGCTACTCCCTATTCGCCACTTGACTCAAGCCACGGCTTCCTTGGCCTTTTCCGCGCGCTTGCGGTCGTTGGCATCGAGGAACTTCTTGCGTAGGCGGATCGACTTCGGGGTCACCTCGACCAGTTCGTCGTCCTCGATATAGGCCAGCGCCTTTTCCAGCGTCATCTGGATCGGCGGGGTCAGGCGCACCGCCTCGTCCTTCGAGGTGGTGCGGATGTTGGTGAGCTGCTTGCCCTTGAGGATGTTGATCTCGAGGTCGTTGTCGCGGGTGTGCTCGCCGACGATCATGCCCTTGTAGACCTTGGCTCCCGGTGTGATCATCATCGGGCCGCGATCTTCCAGCTTGAACATCGCATAGGCCACGGCCTCGCCCTGATCGTTGGAGATCAGGACGCCGTTGCGGCGGCCCTGGATGTCGCCCTTGTAGGGCGCGTAATTGTGGAACAGGCGGTTCATGATCGCGGTGCCGCGGGTGTCGGTGAGCAGTTCGCCCTGATAGCCGATCAGGCCGCGGGTCGGCGCGTAGAACACCAGCCGCAGCCGATGGCCGCCGGAGGGGCGCATCTCAATCATCTCGGCCTTGCGTTCGCTCATCTTCTGCACGACCACGCCGGAGTGCTCTTCGTCGACGTCGATCACGACCTCTTCGATCGGCTCCTTCCACTCGCCGGTGGCCTCATCCTTCTGCAGCACGACGCGCGGGCGCGACACCGACAGTTCAAAGCCTTCGCGGCGCATGGTCTCGATCAGGATCGCAAGCTGCAATTCGCCGCGGCCCGAGACTTCCATGGAATCCTTGTCCGCGGCCTCGGTCACCCGCAGTGCTACATTGCCTTCGGCCTCGCGCAGCAGGCGATCGCGGATCATGCGGCTCGTGACCTTGTCGCCTTCGGTGCCGGCCAGCGGCGAGTTGTTGACGATGAACGACATCGACACCGTCGGCGGATCGATCGGCTGCGCCTGCAGCGGCGTATCCACGGAAGGGTCGCAGAAGGTATCGGCCACGGTGCCCTTGGTGAGGCCGGCGATGGCGACGATGTCGCCGGCTTCGGCCTCTTCCAGCGGCATGCGCTCGATGCCGCGGAACGCGATGATTTTTGTGATACGCCCGGTCTCGATCAGCTTGCCATCGCCGCCCAGCACCTTGACGGCCTGGTTGGGCTTGATGGTGCCGGAGGTGATGCGGCCGGTGATGATGCGGCCGAGATAGGGATTGGCCTCCAGAATGGTGCCGATCATGCGGAACGGGCCGTCTTCGACGGTCGGCGGCGCGACGTGGCGCAGGATCAGGTCGAACAGCGGCTGCATGCCGGCGTCCTTCGGACCGTCCGGGCTATCCGCCATCCAGCCCTGCTTGGCCGATCCGTACAGAATCGGGAAGTCGAGCTGCTCCTCGGTGGCGTCCAGCGCCGCGAACAGATCAAACACTTCGTTGATGACCTCGGTCGGCCGCGCGTCGGGACGGTCCACCTTGTTGATGACGACGATCGGCTTCAGGCCGACCTTCAGCGCCTTCGACACCACGAATTTTGTCTGGGGCAACGGACCCTCGGCGGCGTCCACCAGCACCAAGGCGCCGTCCACCATGTTGAGAATGCGCTCGACCTCGCCGCCGAAATCGGCGTGGCCCGGGGTGTCGACGATGTTGATGCGGGTGTCCTTCCACTGCACCGACGCCGCCTTGGCGAGAATGGTGATGCCGCGCTCCCGTTCCAGGTCGTTGGAATCCATCGCGCGCTCGACCACGCGCTGGTTGTCGCGGTAGGTGCCGGATTGCTGCAGCAGGCGATCGACCAGCGTGGTCTTGCCGTGGTCGACGTGGGCGATGATGGCGACGTTGCGAAGTTTCATAGCTCTTCTTCTGAATCAGACAAAGGCTGGAGCGCGATCTCGCCGGAAAACCGGGACCCACTTTTCCGGATCACGCTCAAAAACCTGGAATTCTAAAGGGCGCTTGGCGCCCAAAAAGGAAGCCCGGCCAAAAGACCGGGCAAACCTTACTCGTTGCGGCGCAATATAGTCAGGAATCGCGGAAAAACAATGGTTTGTTGCCGGTTTGGTTGATCGTTTTTCGACCAACTCGGGCTCTGTTCTTGGACCTTTGACCTTCTGCCGGCCCTCCGGCGGAGCGCGGGTATGCTTAAGGCCGATGCCCGCGAATTGCGCGCCGGTACGAGGCATTGGCCGAATGTCTATCGCCGCGAACCGATGCACAACTCGGCAAGGTCGAGCTCAATACCTTGATAAAATGTGCCCGGCCCCGCCTGAACTGCCTGCTCTTTTTTGATGGCGACCTGCGTGGCTTCGGTGGCCTGTTCGGACAGCGCCAGAAACCGTTCGATTTGGGGCGATTTGTTGGTTTCGATGAAGTCGTCCAAGGCTTCCTCGGCCGCTTCAGTCGGGTTCGCACGCAGCACATCAATGTTTCCCGAAGCTGCCGGCGACACCGGTGCGATCTTGATCCGGTTGAGCAAGACATAGCGGTCGAACTGTTCGAAGATAAAATCCAAAACCTTCGCCATCCGTATCGGTTGCTCGATGTCGAGATAGCGCTTGATCTGCGGTTGTTCCCTCAGCCCCTTCAACTCGGCGCTGGCGGGAAAGCTTTTTTCGTAAACCTCGTAATCGACATAGGACCTTGCGGTCTCCATCGTCCGCGTACCCCATTTGACGAGCAGCGCTTCGCCGCGCTGCTCCAGCTGATCGGCAATGATTGCCTTTGAATTCAGGCACGTCGGATCGGCGTCGGCGCGCAGCGCCCGCCCAAGCTCCGCGATTAACGCGCGGCCGTAGGGCGACGCGAACGCGGCAGGGACGAATGTTACGGGCTGTTCGCTCGGCCCCGACGTCGGAAGCTGCGCCAGGGCCGGCGCTGCCGCGCTTCCGAGAATCAGGACAATAGCGATGGCGGCGGTGCGACGGCTCATATTCCTGCTTGGGACCCCCGCACGCGAAAACGGCCTTCAGCCTACCACGGACTCTTCGGTGGGGTAGACCCCGCGCAGCACTTCCTCGAAGTGGTTCTTGACCGACTGATTGCAGAGGCACGCCCTGCTCCGCAGCGCCTCGCGGTCGCGCACCAGGATTGAGCCGCGACGGGTCTCCAGCACCCCCTCGGCCTTGAACGTCTGAATCACGCGGCTGGTATAGCTGCGGCCGACCCCCAGCATGGTCGCAAGCTGCTCATGCGTCAGCGGCACGACGTCCTCGCCCTCGGTACGTTCCATCGCCGCGATGATCCATTTCGCGGTGCGCTGCTCGATCGAATGGATTGCGTTGCAGGCCGTCGACTGGAATATCTGGGCCAGCATGCAGTCGGCATAGCGTGCGAACACGTTGCGCAGCGTGGCTGACTTTATTTTTGCCGCGTCCAGCTTTCCGACATGCAGGCGCACGAACGGCCCGCCGAACTTGACCATGATGCGCGTATAGGCCGGCAGATATCCCTCGCTGACAATTCCGCCGACGGCGCCTTCGCGGCCGACCAGAATGGTTTCGACGTCGCGGCCGTCCTCGTTGGAAACCAGGTATGTCGCAAGGCTCGGTCCGCATGGAAAGTGGACGATCTCGACGTCATCGCCGGGATTATAGAGCAGATCGCTGGCCCCGGCCTCCTCGTGCACGAGATACGGCGCAATCATCGCAAAGTCGCCGGCGCTGAGCCGCCGCAACAGGTTGTTGAATGGCCGTTCGATGCCGTCAGGTGTTGCTCCGCGCAGCGCAGCCATTCTTGGACCCGCTCCTCCGGGATCGATCAAAACCGTTTTCAACAGAGTTATGTGTTCACAAGTGCACAGACATGGGAAGTGCAGTGTGTTCGGTTCCAATATGGAAACCGGTCGATGCGCCAGCAAACGCATCAGGGTTAGGTCTTTCCTTTTGCTCGACGAGATCATGAAACCCGCCCCCGCCGACGACACGGCCGAACTGCCCGACGATGTGTTGATCGTCGAGGACGACCCGATCATCGCACTTGACTTCGAGGACACGATTCTTGGTTTCGGGGTCAAGACGGTCCGGACCGCGGGAAGTGTCGCCAAGGCGCTCAAAATGATCGCCGATCGCGCGCCGGATTTCGCCCTGCTCGATGTCGGGCTGGTCCGTGAAAAGAGTTTTGCCATTGCCGAGCGGCTGGATGTGTTGAAGATTCCCTTCGTCTTCGTGACGGGATATGGCCGCGATGTCAGGCTTCCGGCAGCGCTTGCGGACAAGCCGCGGCTGCCCAAGCCCTATTCGACCGATGCACTGCGGGCAATATTGAAAGGCCGACCGGACGGCGCGGCGGAGGGCTGATCCGCCGATACCCGTCCGTTCCGATCGTAGCCCGCACGACTAGCCGAGTTTGGGATCGAGCGTGGTCGACCACAGCGCCACGTCGGCGCGGTCCCGCAAGGTCACCGTCATCTGTCCGGTTGCGCCGTCGATCTCGACGTGGCCGAAGAACTGCATCCCGGCGGACGGCGGCAGGTTCTGCTTGTCCAGGCCCGGCGCCTTGATGAACCTCACTTCGGGTCCGAAGGTGTTGTCGAGTTCGTTGGGCCCGAACGTTCCGGCGTGCAGCGGTCCGGAGACGAACTCCCAGAACGGGTCGAAATCCTGGAATTGCGCCTTGTCGGGGTTGTAGTAATGCGCGGCGGCATAATGCACATCCGCCGTCAGCCATACGGTGTTGGTGACGCCGGACGTCTTGATGAAGCGCAGGAGGTCGGAGATTTCGAGCTCGCGGCCGCGCGGCGGCCCGTCGCCTTGCGCAAACGCTTCGGAGCCTTTCTTGTTGGGCGCGTCGTCATAGACGATGATGCTAAGCGGCATGTCGGAGGCAATCACTTTCCAGGTGGCGCGCGAATTCAGCAATGCGCGCTTCAGCCACGCCAGCTGATCCGGCCCCAGAAAGTAGCTGTCGGGACCGTAAGCTGCTTGCAGGTTCGGGCCGTTGGGGCCGCGATAGCTGCGCTCGTCCAGCATGAAGACGTCGAGATGCGGTCCGTAATTGAGCGTGCGATAGACCCGGCCCGGCTCGACGATGCTCTCGCGCATCGGATACATCTCGTGGAACGCGCGCGCAGCGCGCGCGGCAAGCAAGGTGATGTCGCGTTCCTTATAGGCGGCGGGCAATTGTTTCGACGCCGACCAGTTGTTGGTGACTTCGTGATCGTCCCACTGCACGAAGATCGGCACCTCGGCATTGAAAGCGCGGACATTGTCGTCGAGGAAATTGTACTTATGCGCCGCGCGGAATTCGTCGAGCGTCTCGGCGACCTTGGCCTTTTCCGGAACAGTGACGTTCTTCCAGACCTTGCCGTCGGCCAGCTTCACCTCGGAGGCAATGATGCCGTCGGCATAGATGGTGTCGCCGGAATGCAGCAGGAAATCCGGCCGGTGCTTGCGCATGGTGGCGAAGGTGAACATGCCGCCGTCGTCGGGATTGATGCCCCAGCCCTGTCCGGCGACATCGCCGCCCCAGACGAAGCTGACATCGCGCCGGTCGGCCGGCGCGGTGCGGAAGCGGCCGACGGCCGGCTCGCTCGAAACGTCGGTGTGCGACAGGTCGCGGAACCTGACGCGATAGAAAATATCCTGCCCGGCGGGGAGATTTTCCAGCAGCATTTTGGCGGTGAAGTCGCTCTCGGGGAGCGCTGCGATCGGCGGCAACACCCTCGCATTGCGAAACGAGTCTGACGTGGCGACCTCGACCATCATTTGCGACGGCCGGTCCGCACGCGACCATACCACGCCGCTGTCGGCGCCGACATCGCCGGATTGCACGCCATGGGTAATCTGCGGCCGGTCGGCGGCGCGGCTGAGATAGGGCATCGCCATGACGCCGAACGCGCCGGCGCCCGTTGCCGCGGCGGTCGAAAGAAAACGCCGGCGGGAAAGTCCACGGGAAATCGCGCGAGGTTTTTTAGTCGTCATGCAAGTCTCCTTGATCGGCCAACAAAATGCGCTGAAGGCTTTGACAGACCTAGGAAGATTATGTGACGGCTCGATTACAGAAACGACGCCTACAAGGTTCCGGCCGCGCGCAGCTGCGAGCCCGTCCGTTGCAGGTTCTGCGGCATGCTCAGCAGCAACGCCTTGCGGTCGGCCACGGCGTTGTGGAATTGCTCGAGCGCGATATTGAAAGCGGTCAACGCGCCTTCCTCGATGGCGCCGTGCTCGAAGCAGTGCAGCGTATCGCGCAGGATACCGTCAGCCTCGGTCTGCATCTGGTCGAGTTCTTCGGTGGAATCGCTGCAGCGCGCGGCGCCAAGCATGTCCAGCAACCGTGCGCGCAGCGAGCTGTTGTTGCTGCGCTCGTCCTTCTTCAGATAGCCCGCGAACCACGCGCCGGCCGAGCCCATGGCGGACAGACCCATCAGCCCCCACCAGATGAAATCGCTGTAGCGGTCCAGGAAGGTCTTTTCCTCACCGTCCACGTAAGCCGCGGCGCCCGGATGCACAGGGATCACGGCGTCCTTGTCGGTGTCAGGTGTCTCGATCTTCGCCGCCAGCGGGAACTCCGCCATCACCGTCTGCCGGATCGCGAACAGCTGCCGGGTAAAGGCGGCGACGGTCGATTCCGACAGACCTCTGCGCGCAACAATGTGGTGGGCGAAGCTGATCGTCTTCACCTCATCGTCCGGTCTGCCGGGCGAGCCGCCAAACGCCCCGGCGGGGATTTCGGATGATTCGTACATCGGGTGGTTTTGCGCGATCGCCTCGGCCGAATCGATTGCGAGGAAGGTCGGCGTGCCGCCCTCGCGTGTCGACGCCGTGATCGCATCCGCGGTGATCTTGCTGTTGACCGGTCCGGCGGCGAGATAGGCATCCGCTTTCTGGTTGCGGATCGACTCCGCGGCTTCATTGGCCGGGAACTGAACCATCTCGATCTTGGTCGGGTCCACGCCATATTGCTGCAGGATCACCTTGAGCAGGTTGATATTGGCCTCGGTGCGCCCGACGACGCCGATGCGGTGTCCGGCGAGTTGCTGTATTTTCGTGATCTTCGGGCCGGCTTTCTTGCCTTTGCCTTTCGCTGATGGAGGCACCCACAGCACCGCGACGTTCTTGCGCAAGGTCGCCACCGCCTGGGCGTTTTTCGGCACCTCGAGATCGCCGCGAATGATCGCGAGATCGGCCTTGCCGTCGGCAAGGGCCTGGGCGCTCGCGGTGGCGCCATCGGTCTGCATCGGACGCAGACGGACGTGACTGTGCGCATGGGTAAAGGCCTGGGTCAGCGCCTGGACCACCTTGATGTCATCGCTGTTCGCAGGGCCGACCGCGATCCGCAGGATCACCGGCCGCATCTCAAAATAGTAGAGGCCTGCGAGTGTGCCGACCACGGCGAGAATGCCCGCCAGCGTGATGAACATCGCCTTGCGCTTCGCCGATCGCGGCGACGGCAATTCGGGCCCGACGAGGTCGAGGCCGCCGGTCATCGATCTGGCAAACAATCGTTTGACGTTCAGGTTCATCTTGCCAATTGCGTTAAAGCCATATTGTAGCAAATTCCCTGCCGGCGCGGGGTTACATCGGCGTCATGGTTACCCGCCGGTCCAGAATCGGCTCCGAATCGCCCCTGGGCCGGCTCTGCCGCCGTACTGTGGCATGGATCCCAAGGGCGCCGTTCGGTGTTAGGGTCAAGTTCGTGTGAAACGGGAGGCGATCATGGCGGAGCGGCTGTCGGCGGAGGCGCGAACATCGGCCCTGACGGGGTTGCCTGGATGGACCGGCGTGCCGGGCCGCGAGGCGATTACGCGGACCTTTACCTTCAAGGATTTCAACGAGGCGTTCGGGTTCATGTCCCGCGCGGCGTTGGTGGCTGAAAAAAACGATCATCACCCGGAATGGCGCAACGTTTACAAGACGGTGGAGGTGGTTCTGGCGACCCATGACGCCGGCGGCGTCACTGCCCTCGACATCGAGCTGGCAAAGGCCATGAACGCGATCGCAAAGCAGCTCGGTGTCGCCTGACATGGCGGCGCGCAATCTTGCGGCGGCGGCGCCATATCCCCAACTCTAGAGTCGGCAGCCGCGGCGATTTACCGCGCACCTTGAGGGAGCCTTGAGTGATGGCATCCGAACATACCGTGGGTTTTGAGCCGGCCGACAGGCTGGCGAAAGACCGCGAAAGCGTGCGCAGGCGCTTCTGGATCAAGTTGAAGCGGGTGGTCGCAAAGCTCCCGTTCGCCGAGGATTTGCTCGCCGCCTATTATTGCGCGTTCGACAAGCAGACGCCGCGCCATGTGCAGGCGGCGCTGCTCGGCGCCATCGCCTATTTCATCCTGCCGTTCGATTTCGTTCCCGACATGCTGCCGGTGCTCGGCTTCACCGACGACGCCGCGATACTGGCGACCGCGATCCGGATGGTGGCGACCCACATTACGCCGGAGCACCGCGAGGCTGCCCGCACCGCGTTGAAGCGGGGGATTGAGACAGCGGATCCATCGGAGTGATGCATTCACAACGGTGATCACCCCGAGTCGGCGTCTTCCACCGATTCGGGGGCACGGTCACTTCCGCGTAGCGGCTAGCGCGGCTGTGCCGGCGCCCGGCGGCCGGTCTGCGCCGAGGCATTCCTCTCGGCCTCCCAGGCCTGGAATTGTTTAAACAACGCTTCCTGGTCGGCCGGCGACTGCGGCTGTGCCGCAGCAGGCTGGACCGCGGCCGGGGCCTGTTGTCTCGGCATGACCGCCGCCGCAGGAGCAGGAGCCGGCTTCGGAAATTCCTCGAAGCGGTTGCGTGCGACGGGCTCGATGCCATGCTGGTCAAGCCATTGCTTGGCGGAAGGCAAGCGTTGCCAGCCGGGAAGCGGAGCCGACAGCGAAACTTCTTTCCACTTCGGGTGGAAGGGCGGATTCTGGAAGGTGGGGAACTTGGTGAAAAAGGCGTCGACGAACTGAGCGAGCTTTCGATAGCGGTCGGTGTTGGGAGCCCAGTTATACGCCGCCAGCACCGCCGGGACCGCAATCGTGTCCACCTGCTGCTCCTGTTCCGAAATCAGATTGGGATAGTCCTTCGAGGTCAGGGTTGCAGGCAGATAGTCGCCCTGCAGGGCTTTGTCGTAGTCGACCGGAACAAGATGAAGCCGGTCGTCCTTGACCAGAGTGACGGTCTTGGACGGTTTTCCCTGAACGGCGATCACGGCATCGATCTGGCCGGTCCTCAATTTCTCCATCGCGATGCGCTGCTCGATATAAAGGAAATTCGGTCTAATTCCGAGCCGCTCGAAAACGATCGCCGCCGTTACGAAGGTGCCGCCATTCGGAAGATCGACGCTGACCTTCTTGCCCTCGAGATCCTTGAGGCTGCGTATCGATTTCGGCGCGATGACATGCATCTCTTCGTTATAAAGCTTGGTTACGTAGGCGAACTGTTTCTTGATGTCCTTGGCGAAACCTTTTTTCTCCAGATAGTCGAGCGTATCGGACCGCACGATCCCAAGATCGACGCCCTGAAGAAACAGAACGTCTGCAACGCTTTGCACCGAGCCGCGGCCAACAATCGGGAGAACGCGCAGTTTATTTCCGTCATCGAGCACAGAGGCAAGGTCCGCGCCGAACTGAACATAGGTGCCGCCGATGGTGCCGGATATTAACGTCACCGTGTTGGCGTTCAAGGCCTTCTTGGTCTCCACCGATCCGAACTGGAATATCGCCTTCAGGCTTTCGCTGACTTTTGCCGGGTCAAACTCCGTATCCTCGGCCCGCGCCGCGAAGCCACAAGCCATCATCATGGCGACTATCGCCAGTCCAAGTACGCGCTGCATGGTGTTCCCCGATTTCTTGAAAGCTAATTCTGCATTTGGCTGAGGCGCTGCTGCGCATCCACCGAACCGTACCGCGCCGCCTTCTGGTACCATTCACGCGCCAACGCCGGATCGGGAGCGATGCTTCGCATATCCTGCTTCCCAAGCACGGCTGGATCGTAGGTTTGAGCGAGCAGGAGGGCGGCGCTGGCCTCTTGTGCGTCCGCTGCCCGTTTCAGCAACAATCGCGCAGGCGCGAAGTCGCCTATCGAGATCAAACTCCTTGCCCGCTTCAGCAGCGTCGCGAGTTCTTCGGCATCGATCCGTCTTGCTCCTGGCGGAGCGATGGCTGGAACGGCAGCGGGGGGAGCGGCAGCAACAGGAACGGTCACGACAGGAACAGCGGCAGGGGGTAGAGCGGCTTCCGGCTGGCCCTGGCGAGCGGTCTTGAAAGCGGAAGCGATTTCGTCGCGCGTCGGCCCGCCTCTTGCGGTCGGCGACACAGCCCGAGCGCCCAGGTTCGGTTGAGCTTCTTGTGCCGTCGGGTCGGCGCTTGCCGTTCGTACCGCGACGACCGGTTCCGGCGCTGCTCGCACAGGTTCCGGAACTCTCTGTATGGCCGCAACCTGATTTGGAGCGCCAGACAGTCCGGCCGCTGTACCGGCGAGCGAAGCTTTGGCGTTTGCAAACAGCGCCAGCGGGTTCCCCACGGCGAAAATCGCGACAACGATTGCGACCACCGAGGCCGCCAAAATACTCGCCTTGATGATCCGCGGCGAGACCGGTTCTCTCAGGATTCGCTGCGAGTCGGAGTCCTCGCTGCGGACTCTTCCAAAACTCGGCCGTCTGGGTGGTTCTTCGTCATGATCGGAGAGAAAAAGGGGCACGGAATCGTCGGGAGGCAAGTTCCCCTTCGAAGCCGATGGCGGGGAGCGGTATGACATGAATTCGATAACGCTCGCGTCTTCGTCAAACTCCTCGCCGCTCCCTTTGGCGTATGGAGAAAGTCTCGTATTTCGCCCCATGATAATGATGCCTCCACGCTACAACCCAACAACCGGTCGCCTTCGATCAACTTGCTTTTTGCTTGATGTGGTTGATCAGCCGGCCCGCTACCGCTCCCCTTTAGCACGCATTGTGAATCCGTCCAAAAGGAGACCATCGCCCGCCCGAAGTAGAATTTAATTTGATTTTATCTGGGCGGAAGCGTGCATTGCTCAAAATTATACATATCTTTTTTGGTCCAACGGCGGGCAGGGGCCGAAAGGCTCAACTCACGGATGCAGGATCACCTTGCCCATCGCCTTGCGACCGGCGAGCACCTTCAAGGCATCGGCGGTTTGCGCTAGCGGGAAGATGCGGTCGACATGCGATGAAATCTTGCCCTCGGCGGTCCACTTCACAAGTTTTTCCAGATTGGCGCGGTTCTTCTCCGCATTGAGCCGCGTCCATGCGCCCCAGAACACGCCGCGGATATCGCAGCCTTTCAAGAGCGCGAGGTTGAGCGGCATCTTCGGAATGTCGCCGGCGGCGAATCCAATCACGAGAAAGCGGCCTTCCCATGCGATCGAACGCAGCGCGGCCTCCGCGTAAGTGCCGCCAACCGGATCGAAAATGATATCGACGCCCTTGCCGTTCGTCAGCCGCCGCAAGCCCTCCTTGAGATCTTCCTTGGCGTAATTCAGGCCAAGCTCGGCGCCGTGCGCTTTGGCGAAATCGAGCTTTTCGTCTGACGACGCGCAGGCGATCACCTTGAGGCCCATCAGCTTGCCGAGTTCACATGCCGCCAAACCTGTGCCGCCGGCCGCGCCGAGTACGGCCATGGTCTCGCCCGCCTTCAGGCTGGCGCGATCTTCCAGCGCATGCAGCGCGGTGCCGTAGATGATGATGATGCCGGCGGCACGATCGAAATCCAGATTATCGGGAATCTTGACGATGGAATTTGCCGGCAGCGCGATCTTTTCGCGCGCGCCGTTGTAGCCGCAGGACGCCACCACGCGGTCGCCGACCTTTAGATCGGTGACCCCAGCGCCCACGCTTTCAATCACGCCCGCGACTTCCGCCGCCGGCGAAAACGGAAACGGCGGCTTGATCTGGTACTTGCCCTGGATCATCAGCAGGTCGAAGAAATTCAGCGCCGCCGACTTGATCGCGATCACGGCCTGGCCGGCTTCGGCCACGGGATCGGGCACATCGGCCAGCACGAGATCGTCGGGACCGCAATATTGCGAGCAGAGAATGGCTTTCATGGACACACCTGACTTTCGGACGCACAAGGACCGCTGGGTGCTTCATGCCGGATTTGAAGCCGGGCTACAATCTGATTCGGGTTGGAACGGTGGGAGGTGGGCGTCATTCCCGGGCGCGCATCGCGCGAACCCGGAATCTCGAGATTATTGGATCAACAATCTCTGGATTCCGGATCCGGCGCGATGCGCCGGTCCGGAATGACGGCCGTACAACGAAACAAGGATCGACCGATGTTTGAAAAAGGCCTGCTGGCGGGAAAGCGGATACTGGTCACCGGCGGCGGCTCCGGACTCGGTGCCGCGATGGGGCGCCGCTTCGTCGAACTCGGCGCCGAACTGATCATCTGCGGCCGCCGGTTTGGATTGCTCGAGGCGACCGCGGCGCAGCTGCGTGGCAATTTCGCCGGCAAGGTTAACGCCATCAGGTGCGATATTCGCGACGGCGCGGCAGTCGATGCCATGCTGGACGCGATCTGGCGCGATGCTCCGCTTGACGTGCTGGTCAATAATGCCGCCGCGACCTTCATTGCGCAGACCGAGCAACTGTCGTTTCGCGCCGCCGACGCCATTCTCGCGCCGACGCTGCACGGCGCGATGTATTGCACGCTCGGTGCGGGCAAGCGCTGGATCGAGGCAGGACACAAGGGCGTGGTGCTGAGCATTCTTTCGACTTCGACGATTACCGGCCGCGCCTTCACGGTGCCCTCGGCGATGGCGAAGTCCGCCATCCTTGCGATGACCAGGAGTCTCGCGGTGGAGTGGGGCCCCAAGGGCATCCGCACGGTCGCGATTGCGCCCGGAGCGTTTCCGACCCCGGGCGCATCGGGCCAGCTTCGGCCAGAAGGCCGCGACGAAGGCTGGGCCTCCCGAAATCCGCTCGGTCGCGTCGGCGAACACGGTGAGCTTGCAAATCTTGCGAGTTTCCTGATTTCCGATTCGGCCGGCTATATTAATGGCGAGATGGTGGTGCAGGACGGCGGCGCGCATCTGCGCGGGTCCGGCGCCGAGGATCTGCTGCAATGGAGCGACGCGCAGTGGGAACAGCAGCGGACGGCGCGGTCGAAGAGCTAGCGAATCAGCGGCGCGTGGCGCATGCGTTCGAGTTCCAAATGTCGCGATGGCGAGCTTCGTAACCGCCTTTCCAAAAAGATATTTCCCGGCTATCCCCATCGGCCACGTGGCAAGAGGGTGTCGGGCCATCTTCCAGTCACAATGATGATGGAGCCAGATTTAATCATGTCCGTGCGGCGAATGCTGACAGCTTTGGCGGCAAGTGTGCTGGTGTGCGGGGCCGCGATCCCCGCGCAGGCGCAAGGTGTTTCGTCGAAAAGCGCGGCCAAGCCCGCGGCTGCCAAGCCGGAAGCCAAGCCTGCGGTTGCCAAGCCGGAAGCCAAGCCCGCCGCTGCCGTTGCAGGCAATGCCGAGCCGACGCTGATCGGCCAGTTCGGCACCTGGGGCGCCTATACCGCGATGCCGAACGGCAAGAAGGTGTGCTTCGCACTCGCCAAACCCTCGTCGTCGAAAACCAATCCGCCGAATCGCCCGCGCGACCCGGCCTACGCGTTCGTCTCCACCCGCCCGGCCGAGAAGGTTGTCAACGAAGTTTCCGTCATGATCGGTTATGCGCTGAAGCCGGGCTCGGAATCGACGCTGGAGGTCGGCGGTGCCGCTTACTCGATGTACACCCGGGGCGACGGCGTCTGGATCAAGAACGCCGCCGAGGAAGAGCGGATGGTGGATGCCATGCGCAAGGCCGCCGATGCGACGGTCAAGGGCGTTTCCGCCAAGGGCACCGAGACCACGGACACCTTCTCGCTGAAGGGGCTTTCCCAGGCGCTCGACAAGCTAGCGCAGGATTGCAAGCGTTAAGCGGCTTTCCACGTTAAAACGGCGTTGTTTGAGGGCCGCAGAAAGCCTATCTGATGGCGATCTCTCCTCTTGGCGAGGAGGCGCCATTGCGCCTTCTCGAACCATGAGGCCCATTCCTCATCCCGCGTGACGCGGCGAAGGCGCCGCTGCTCTAGGATGAGGACGAATCACCTCTAAACAGTGACGCAATGAACCCTGTTTCAGCCGAGACCAATTCAACGTCGGAGACAGCGCGCGCGCATGTGGCCGCGGGCGCAAGCGCGCCCCTGGAAAAGATCGCGCTCGAAACCTACGTGCCGCCGGCAAAACCCTCGCTGGTCGGGTTGTCGCGTGCCGAGATCGCCGAACAGCTCGGCGCCATCGGTGTCGCGCCGGCGCAGCGCAAGATGCGCGTGCAGCAGCTGTGGCACTGGATCTACGTCCGCGGTGCCAAGAGCTTTGAGGAGATGACCAGCATTTCCAAGGAAATGCGGGCGCAGCTCGACCAGCATCTGACCGTCGCACGCCCGGAGGTGGTCGCCGAGCAGGTTTCCAACGACGGCACCCGCAAGTGGCTGCTGCGGTTGCCGAGCGGCGACAGCATTGAGAAGGCGCATGAAGTCGAGTGCGTCTACATTCCGGAAACCGACCGCGGCACGCTGTGCGTTTCCTCGCAGGTCGGCTGCACACTGAATTGCTCGTTCTGTCATACCGGCACGCAGCGGCTGGTGCGTAACCTGACCGCGGGTGAAATCGTCGGCCAGATCATGGTGGCGCGCGATCGCCTCCATGACTGGGCCGACCGCGTCACCCCGACCGGCAGCCGTCTCGTCACCAATGTGGTGATGATGGGCATGGGCGAGCCCTTGTATAATTTCGAGGCGGTGCGCGATGCGCTGCTGATCGTCGCCGACAATGAAGGCATCGGCATTTCCCGTCGCCGCATCACGCTGTCGACCTCGGGCGTGGTGCCGAACATCATCCGGACCGGCGATGAAATCGGGGTCATGCTGGCGATCTCGCTGCACGCGGTGCGCGATGATTTGCGCAACGAGCTGGTGCCGCTGAACCGGAAATATCCGATTGCCGAGTTGCTGCAGGCCTGCCGCGATTATCCTGGCTCGTCCAACGCGCGGCGCATCACCTTTGAATATGTGATGCTGAAAGGCGTCAACGATTCGCTGGATGATGCCAAGCTGCTGGTGAAAATGCTGAAGGGCATACCGGCCAAGATCAATCTCATTCCGTTCAATCCGTGGCCGGGCACGCGCTACGAGTGCTCGGACTGGGACCAGATCGAGAAATTTTCCGAATATATCTTCAATGCCGGCTACTCCTCGCCGGTGCGCACGCCGCGCGGCCGCGATATCCTCGCCGCCTGTGGCCAGCTTAAATCCGAGACCGAGAAATTGTCGGTGCGCGAGCGGCAGGCGCTGCGCGCCATGGCGATGACGGATTAGGCTTTGCGCTCCTCATGGTGAGGAGGCGCGTAGCGCCGTCTCGAACCATGAGGGCCCAACGGATGCCTCATCCTTCGAGACGCGGCCAAGGGGCCGCTCCTCAGGATGGGGATCCCGAGAGGTGCTCTTGGTGCGGGACTCCACAATGAGAAGATTCTGATGGCATTGATCGGCCGCTTGTTCGTGATTCTGTTCGGGTTCCTCGCTGCGTGTCTGGTGGCGGGGATGATCGTGGTCGGGGCGGTGCTGTTTCCGGAATTCAGCGACCTTGGCCCGATCGATCAGAGCGCGGCGAACATCGTGCTCGGGTTTGGTTTCATCTTTATCAGCGGCTTCGCGCTGCTGCCGGCGATGATTGTGGTCGCGATCACCGAAGCCTTTTATGTCAGGGGTGTGCTGACCTATGCGGTCGGCGGCGGCCTGGTCGGTCTGGCGTGCTATCTCGGCCTGATTCCGTTCGATCCGGCGACACTTTCCTTCGATGGCATTGTCCGGCGTCATCTCGAAATCATGACCGGCGCTGGGATCGTCGCGGGCCTGGTCTACTGGGTGATCGCGGGCCGCAATGCTGGCTCATGGCGCGAACCGCCGCGCCCGCTGCCGCCTTTGCCGCCGCTGCCGTCACATTCACCGCCGCCGCCGTAAAGAAGCGGCAGCGACGCCTTTTCATACCGAACCTCGTCGGCTAAACCCCGCGCCATGAACCGGACCGGACTTTTCATCGCGCTTGGGCTTGCGCTTGTCGTCGGATTGCTGTTCGGGCTTTATCCCGAACTCGATCTCAAACTCGCCGCGCTGTTCTACGATACGTCGACCAGATCATTTCCGCTGAAGCTCAATGCGATGGCCGCGTTGGCACGCGACGGCGCGATGTGGATCGCGTGGGGCCTCGCGCTGCCGGCGATTGTCGCGTTGGTGGTGAAGCTGGCGCGGCCGGATCGGCCGCTGCTGATATCAAGCCGTGCGATCATCTTCCTGCTGGTTACGCTCACGCTTGCCGCGGGCATTCTCACCAATCTCACCTTCAAGAGCTATTGGGGCCGGCCGCGCCCGGTGGTCGTGACGCAGTTCAACGGCGATCTGCCGTTCGTGCCGTGGTGGGATCCGCGCGGCGGCTGCGGCCGCAACTGTTCGTTCTTCTCCGGCGAGGGCGCTACCGCATTCTGGTCCTATGCGCCGGCGGCGCTGACCCCGCCGGCATGGCGGCCGCTGGCTTATGTCGCGGCCACCCTGTTTGGCGTGACGACCAGCGTGCTGCGGATGGCGTTTGGCGGGCACTTCTTTACCGACGTCGCAGCCGCGGGGCTGGTGACATTCCTGGTGATCTGGCTGGCGCACGGCTACATTTACCGCTGGCCGCGGACCCGGCTGTCTGACGAGCGCATCGACGCCGCGCTGACGCGGCTTGGCTGGCCGGGGTACCGCCTCTTTCAGAAATGGCGCGGTCGCGATGTGGGACCCGCCCCGTCGGTGTGAACGCTTGCGCAAGAGACCTTTCTGCCTGTAATCATCTGCGCGCATCCGGTAAATTCGGTATCCAATTCAACGAGATTTTCATGAGCAAGGACGTCAAGAAGGTGGTGCTTGCCTATTCGGGCGGCCTCGACACCTCGATCATCCTGAAGTGGCTGCAGACCACCTACCGCTGCGAGGTCGTGACCTTCACCGCCGATCTCGGCCAGGGCGAGGAGCTTGAGCCGGCGCGCCAGAAAGCGCTGCTGCTCGGCATCAAGCCGGAAAATATCTTCATCGAGGATGTACGCGAGGAATTCGTCCGCGATTACGTGTTTCCGATGTTCCGTGCCAACGCGGTGTATGAAGGGCAGTATCTGCTCGGCACGTCGATCGCGCGGCCGCTGATTGCAAAGAAGCAGATCGAGCTCGCCGAGAAGCTCGGGGCCGACGCGGTGTCCCACGGCGCCACCGGCAAGGGCAACGACCAGGTTCGCTACGAGCTCGCCTATTATGCGCTGAAGCCTGACATCACTATCATCGCGCCGTGGCGCGAATGGGACCTGCGTTCGCGCGAGCAGCTGATCGCATTTGCCGAAGCGCATCAGATTCCGATCGCCAAGGACAAGCGCGGCGAGGCGCCGTTCTCGGTCGACGCCAATCTGTTGCACGCCTCGAGCGAAGGCAAGGTACTTGAGGATCCCGCCCTGGAAGTGCCCGACTATGTCTATTCGCGCACCATCGATCCGGAAAAGGCGCCGGACAGGGCGACCATCATCACTGTCGATTTCGAGCAGGGCGATGCGACCGCGATCGACGGCAAGAAATTGTCGCCCGCGACGCTGCTGGCGAAGCTGAACGAACTCGGCCACGCCAACGGCATCGGGCGGCTCGATCTCGTCGAAAATCGTTTCGTCGGCATGAAGTCGCGGGGCATGTACGAAACGCCGGGCGGCACCATTCTGCTGGCAGCCCATCGCGGCATCGAATCGATCACGCTCGATCGCGGCGCGGCGCATCTCAAGGATGAGCTGATGCCGAAATATGCCGAGCTCGTCTACAACGGCTTCTGGTTCGCGCCGGAGCGCGAGATGTTGCAGGCGGCGATCGATCACAGCCAGGCCTATGTCACCGGCCGCGTGCGCCTCAAGCTCTACAAGGGCAACGTCATCGTGATCGGGCGCGAGAGCAAGTATTCGCTGTACGATCAGGATCTCGTCACCTTCGAGGAAGGTGCGGTCGCCTACGATCATCGTGACGCCGCGGGCTTTATCAAGCTCAACGCCTTGCGGCTGCGCACGCTCGGCCAGCGCAAGAAGAAGCTGGGGCTGTAGCGATACGCTGCGGCGTGGTTTCTCTTTGCATCGTCTTGGCGAACGCCGGGACGACTCGTGGAGCTATCTCGAATTCCAACAAAAATGGCCGGGATTTCTCCCGGCCATTTTATTCAGCAGATGCTTCGCCTCACCTCGGCGGCGCGGTGCCGGGCGGAGGCGGCGGCAGCGCCGCCGTTCCCCCATTCAGGAGAGGCGTGATGTTGCGGACCGTGACGCGGCGATTGATACGGCTTGGTCCGTCGGTCTGTTCTTTCAGGTACTGCTCACCGTAACCCTGCGAGGTCAGGTTTTCCGCCGGCACCTGGAATTGCTGGGTCAGCAGTGCGGCGGCGGATTCGGCGCGGCGGTCCGACAGCGACAGATTGTCGACATCCGATCCCACCGCGTCGGTATGACCTTCGATCAGGAATACCGCGCGCGGATTGGCGGCAATCGCGCGATTGAGGCCGTCCGCAATGCCCTGCAGCTTCGCCGCCTGATCAGGTGGAATTTCCCACGATCCGGTTTCGAAGGTGATGCTGTCGATGTCGATGCTCGGCATGCGCTGGCGCACCGAGCCGCTGTAACGGATTTCGTCGAGCGAATAACGCCGTTCGATCCGCTCCACCGGCGGCGCCATCATGGTGTCGTAGATCAATTCCGGCGGCGCGCCCTCGGCCTCGACGATATAGCGATCGTACGGAATCCGGAGCACCGGAGGCGGCAGGTCGACATAGAAGCCGCCGACCCCGCGCGGGCCGCGATAGCTGTTGTCGATAATGATGATCTCGCGGCCCCGCTCATCCCTGCGAATTCGGCGCAGCAACTGACCGTCGCGATCGTTCTCGGTAATGATTTGCGTACCATCGGGACGGACCACGATGGTGCGCGTGTCGTTGCCGACCTGCTGGGTCCTGATGTCGCGCGCGCCATAGCGGAATCGATCCACCTCGTTGTGACGGATGAACGCCTGGCCGCCCGGATCGCGGATGATGATCCGGCCGGGCTCGGTAATGACCGTGCGGCCACCTTCCTGGGTTTCCCGTCGCGCGCCCTTGAACTCATCCATGCGGCGCGGCCCCGGTGCCGCAGCGCCCGGCGCAATCGGTGCCAACGCTTGAGCCGGCGGAGGTGCTGCCGGAATCGGCGCGCTGACCGTAGGCGGCGGACGACGCACTTGCGGAGCCGCTCCTGGCGGCAGCGCGGTCTGGCCCCCGGCGCCCGGTGCGGGAGCTGCATTCGGCGCTCCCGGAGCCGTGCTCGGCGCACCCGGAGGAGCGGCATTCGGCGTTCCCGGAGCGGCACTCGGCGCTCCCGGAGCCGCACTTGGCGCTCCCGGAGCCGCACTTGGCGCTCCCGGAGCGGCGTTCGGAGTCGCACCGCCCGGGGGCGGTCCGCCACGCGGTGCGGGTGGCGCACCTGTCCCGGGGCTCGCGGGTGGTGGCGGCGGAGTTTGAGTCTGCGGAGCGGCGGCGGGCGGTGCGCCCGGTGCCGAAGGCAACGGCCTTGCACCCGCGGGTGGAGGCGGAGGCGGCGGCGGCGTTTGAGTCGGCGGAGCAGCCGCGGGTGGCGGGCTCGATGCCGGAGGCGATGATGGCCTTACAGCGCCGGGCGGCGGCGGTACCGGAGTCGGCGCGGTCCTTTGCTGAGGCTGGATCGCGGGCGCGGCAGGCGCGGCGCTTGGCGGAGTCGGAGCCTTCGGCGGCGCAGGCGGCGGCGGTGCTGCCGGCGGCGTAGGATGCGGCGGTGGTGCTGCTGCGGGCGGAGGCGCGGGACGTGGTGGAGGCGCCG